>Ga0302196_10002022_pt1 | contig 19212 bp, 5 predicted proteins | sample II_Bog_N1_3_FD_198794 | JGI IMG/M metagenome (GOLD analysis project Ga0302196, IMG submission 198794) | Peat permafrost microbial communities from Stordalen Mire near Abisko, Sweden - II_Bog_N1_3 | ecosystem: Environmental > Terrestrial > Soil > Wetlands > Peat | place: Sweden: Abisko, Stordalen...
CGCAGACCAGAATGCGATCCGCAGCGCCGGAGAGGAGAAGCTGCCGGGCATTCCACAAGGCCGCATTGCCGCTTGCCGAGGCTGCCCCTGTCGTCAGTCCGAATCCATGGATCTCAAGAATCTCGCTGATCTGGCTCATGGGATGCGTGTCCATGGCAAGGAATGCATGGCGCGGCGACAGGTATTCAGGCGTATCGGAGAAAAGCTGGAATGCCTCCGCAAGGTATTGCTGGCTAGTATTGTTTCCGCCAGTCACGATTCCGGTCCGATTTGCCCCCTCAGCTTCCGTGCAACCGGCGCTGAACCATGCCTCCATGGCTGCCGCACCGGTAACGCGCGCTGAGTAAGTGCTGTGTCGCCACAGACGCTTCGCTCGCTGGCGGGTCGCGGTCGGACATGCGCTCAAGCCATCAACGAAGGCAGAGGCATCGAAATCATCCAGCAACGCTGCGGCGAAAGGCGGTGGGCCGGCGAAATTACGCACGCCGCATGCCCCTTGATAGAGCGCATCGCCAAAGCGCTCCACACCCGCTCCAATCGAGGAGACAACCCCGATGCCGGTGATCACGATGGATTGGGCACTCACGATGCCAACGCCCCCTGATGCAGAAGCAGCACGTTAACCAGCCCTTCCAGGTTCGAAACGCCCGCGAATGCCGTCATGGGAATGCGAAGCCGCAGTGCTTCCATCGCGCCCAGGGTCACATCAAGCCGGTCGATTGAATTGGCTCCCAACTGCGCCAGCATCTTGACCGAATCCGGATCGAGGTCGGGCAAAACCTCCAGCACAATACCGCGAACAACCGTAAAGATTTCTTCCCCGGTCATCGCCATAATTCCTTTCTTGAAGTCGATTGCGTTGAGGTTGACCGCACAAAAATGTGAAGCGGCCGAGCTTCGTTTTCGAGAGTTCAAGAGCCGTACTCTCGTTCCGGGACAAAGGCTGTTGACAGCGGCCTTCTTCGCGCTTCCAGAGCTTCCAGGTTCTTTCGGTCCTGCGCAAACGGAGTCACAATCATCAACGCTTCCGATGCGGGATTTGGTCCGAGGTTCTGGCGCACAAACGAGGCTAGCGTACCCGATGGGCCCAGATCCATGTAGAGCTTCGGCCCGGAAGCCTCCAAGGCCGCGAGTGCTTGCTGGAACTGGATGGATCGGCGGGTAATCCGCTTAGGCAGCCCGTTCGGCAGATCATGAACAATGCACCCTGCCGCGCACGAAACCACCGCGGTACCGATCCGTCCCAGTCTGAAGCCGCTCATGAGTTGGTGCAGAGAATCGTCCGTGGCATCCACGGCGACGGAATGGAACGCATGAGATACCGGCAACATGACCGTGTCGACGTTCCGTCTGGCCAGCCAGTCCTGCGCTCTGTGAACAGGGCCAGCCGGTCCGGTGACGACGAAGTGGCGCGGCGCGTTGACGGCGGCGAGCTCAACACCAGAGAACCGCGCCTCCAACTCAGGGAACAGCGCGGAGGAATCGAGTACTGCCATCATGGACCCGGAAGCCGCAATCGAGTCGAGACATTTTGCATGATGCATCAGCGCTGCGATGGTATCGCGCCAGTCCAGCACGCCAGTCGTTGTCAGCGCGACAAACTCGCCCAGGCTGTAACCCAGAAGAAAGTCCGGCCGGAAACCGCGATGCCGCAACAGTCGATCCATTGCGAACTGCATCGCAAAGAGAGCCGGATGCGTCAGGCGCGTTTCTGAAAACGGATCGAAGCGCGAACCGGCGTGGCGGTACACGACCTCCGATATCGACTCGCCGGTCCAGCGCTGGGCGTAGCGGCTCACTTCGTCGAAGGTCTCGCGGAAGACAGGCTCGTGTTCGTAGAGCTCAATGCCCATCGCGAAGTATTGACTGCCCTGGCCCGAATACATCCACACCTGGGGACGGCGATCGAAGGAGTTCATGCGGCCACCGCCCTCCTCGTCTGTCGAATCAACCCGGACAGAACCGCGCCTGGACCGGTTTCGATGAACTCGGTTGCGCCTTGCTCGATCATGTACCGCACGGATTCTCGCCAGCGCACGGGAGAATTGATCTGTCGCGCGAGCAGGTCGTGAATTTCCGCCAACTCATAAGGCAGCGCCGTCGTATTTGCGATGACGGGAAAGCGCATCGGTTGAAACTCCACCGGATCGATGAATCGACGGAAGGACTCCGCAGCGGGACGCATGGCCCGCGAGTGAAAGGCCGCACTGACCTTCAACTCGATACAGTCCAAAGCGCCGGCTGCCAGCAGAGCCTGGCATGCGGCCTGCACCGCCGGCTTCGGTCCAGAGATGACGAGCTGCTTCGGTGAGTTGTCGTTGGCGATCTCGACCTCATTGAAATTGGGGGCGGCTAGAACATCTCCGACCCGGCGGGCATCGAGTCCAATCGCCGCCGCCATGCATCCTCCACGCGCCTCGGCCATCAGCGCGCCACGCTTGCGCACCAACCGCAAACCAGTGGCGAAATCGAAGACCCCGGCAGCGAACAGGGCCGCATACTCGCCCAGGCTGTGACCAGCGGAGGCGTCCGGCAGCGCCTCCCCTTTTTCGATGCGCTCCATGAAGGTCAACGCGCAAACCACATAGAGCGCCGGTTGCGTGAAGTCGGTCCTGCCCAACACGGCTTCAGGGTCCTCCATGCACAGGCGGCGGATCGAGTAGCCGAGAATGTCGTCGGCCTGTTCCACTTCACGCGGAAACCGATCCCACAGCGAAGCACCCATGCCAATGGCCTGCGACCCCTGACCGGGAAATACGAATACGCGCTTCATTTTCGATGTCCCTTTCCTACTCGACCTTGCTGGTTGGTGTGAGAAGTTTCCTGATCAACGTCTCCAGGGTAAACAGTACAGTCAGCAAACCAGCCATGATCCAGAACCACAGCCGCTCCGAGAGCAACTGGAACGAGTCCACGAACCTTGCCGCCTCCGGCCCGAGGGCAAAGCCGAAGATTGTGTCCATACCTCGGCAGAACGTAGATGCCGCGTGATGCTGCCGGAACCATGTCCAGAGCACGAACACGAGTGAAACGCATCCCGCGAGCCGAATACCCGCCAGAATCCATCCCAGCACTCGCACCACAGCCGTGACCCGACGCTGGAACAATTGCTCCAATTGCGTCGTGTGCTTGGCCACAAATGAGATCACAGTGTCCACATCGCCAAGCCGCTCCTTCAGTTCGCCAATGGCAATGCCCAGGCTCGACCGGATGCCAATCTGCCGGGTCTTCTTCCAGGACTTGGCGTTGTCCTTGGCCATACGCTTGGCACGCTGGCGGAAGTACCGCTTGAACTCCTTCCGGCTGTCCACCTCCGGATAAAGACGATACACGATCGAATCGAACTGAAAGCTTGCGCGCATATAGCGCAACACATCCGCGCGCATGGGAACCTTGTACTTGCGCGATATCTCGGCGATTGCCATCATGGCGCGGCCGGAGCTTTTTTCCTGCCATGTGGAGTGTTCGCTGCGGGCCGTGAACAGGTATTCCCGCATGGCATAGTACATCTCGTTGGTATAGTTTTCCAGGTTCAGGGGCGGCAGCGGTTCAAGGCTGGCGATCATGTTGCGCACCATGCCGTCTATGTTGTCGTCCGCGAGACAGCGGACAAAGCGCATCAGGTCTCGCCGGTATTTTTGCGTGATGGTGCCGGTTGCGCCGAAGTCGATAAGCACGATTTTATCCGGCTGAAGAATCACATTGGAGGGGTGCGGATCCGCATGAAAGAAAACATTCTCGAAAAGTTGCCAGTAAAAGATGTTCAATAAGCGGCGGCTGATGGTGGCTAACGAGTAACCGCGTGCCGCCAGCGAATCCAGGAACGCCTGGTCGCCATTTTGAATGGCGCTGAGAATCTGGCGCAGGAAGATGCCTTCGATGAATTCCGTAACCAGAACGGCCGAGGTCGAATACTCGCGATAGACGCGCGGGGCGGTGACATAGCGATTTCTCTTCTCTCCGTAGTAGCGAAAGAGATCTGTCTGCCGCGCTTCAATGCGGAAGTTCAACTCATCCAGCAGCATGCGCCGAAACTCGTCGATCACAGGGCGCGAACGGCCCCTGTCGGCCAGGCCAAGCAACTCGAAAATGCTCGAAAGCCAGGATACCGCGGCGAGATCGGAGACCAGCACGTCTCGAACTTCTGGCCGGCGGACTTTGACCGCAACAAACTGTCCCGTGTGCAACTGAGCTTTGTATACGCACGCAATCGACGCCGACCCGATAGGCTCGAAATCGAAAGACTGAAAGGCGTCTTCGATGGTACGGCCCAGCTCCCGTTCAATCTGCTGCCGCGCCACTGCTGCCGAGAATGGCGGAACGGCGTCCAGCAAGCCCATGAGGGCATCGCTGTACTCCTTGGAAATGAGATCGGTGCGGACGCTCAGTTGCTGGCCGATCTTGATTGCCGAGGGACCGAGCCGTTCCAGCGTCCGGCGCAGGTTGTTGGCATCGTGTGAAGCGGACCCCTTTTTCGCCAACCGGTCAAGGACCATTTGCAAAACGAACCCGCCAAGTGCCCATATCCAAACCAGGATCCGTACCAGCACCCGGATTGGACTGGCGTTGTAAGGGTCATCGTCCATCTTGGGAGAAATCGAAGGATTCGTGTGCGCGATCTGATTCAACTTGACCTCTTCGTGCTGTCAGCCAATATGTTTCGAACCAGGCTCCGAACCTGTTCGGCGTGGACGGGTCCAAGCAGAGAGAAGTGGTCGCTGTCGATCGTCTCCACGGTCAAGGGAGTGCGGATGATCTGCCTCCATGGGGCAATGTAGTCATAATTTCTGAAGCGGGTCAGCATCTCGGTAAACTGCCCATTCTCCGGCAGAACAAATCCTCGCGCAGCACGGATGAACAGCACCTCAGAAGCGTCGTAGGGCTCAACGGAGAAGCGGCGGAATGCCTCGCCTGTCGCATTGCTCACGGCGCTGGTTCCGACCAGTGCGCGATACACATCCTGCTCCGCCAGGGCGCCCTGGTTCCGTTTGCTCACTATGCGAGCCAATGCGGAAAGCCTCGATTCAGCCGGCACACCATTCAGGTCCTCTTCCGTGAGAAGCACTGGCGCGTAACCTCGCGTGGCCAGAAACATGTTTGCCAGCATAATTTGATAGAAGCCCTGGTCGCGCAAATTGGAGAACAATTGCTGCACCGGCTCCGCATTGGGATAGGTATCCAACAGCACCAGGTGCGCAACCGGGTTGCCCGCGTTCCGCCAGCGCCGCGCCACTTCCAGCGCAACAACGCCGCCCAGAGAATAGCCCCCCAGAATTACGGGCTGACCGGGAGTCGTTCGTTGCATGCATTCGCAGTAGTAATCGGCCATTGCGCCGAAGTCGGTAAAGGGAGGAGTCAACCCGTCGATACCACGCGCTTGAAATGCATACACCGGAACCGCTGCGTCTTGCGCCAGCGGCCGGAATACCTGGGCATAGCCAGGCGCACCATGCACCCAATAGCTCGGAATCGCATTGCTTTGCCTGCCTTCAGCGGCAAACGTGAGCAACTCCGCAGGCCGCTCCTCGTCGACCTCGTCTGTCTCAGGTTTTGCGAGAAACTCGGCCAATGCTCTTATCGTCCGGTGCTCGAAGATATCGGCGGGAGATACCCTTCCAAACTCCGCTTCGAGCGACTTGCTTAACTCGAGCGTCACAAGTGAATCCACGCCGTAGCGTTCGAGCGGAGTCTCTCGATCAAGCTCGGCGGCGGGGATACTCAGCAACTCGCTGAGTATCTGGCTCAATCGGGTGCCGGCTGCCTCCGCGGAAGTTGCCCGCTTGCGTCGTGGAGCGGCATTTTCTTCCATCTTAGGCTTTCGTGTTGCTACCAGCTGCTTCGCCCCGGGCGAGGACAGCCAATGACGAAGCCAGGCGAACCCTTCACGAGGAAGAATCGGATCGATCCCCATTCGCTCGATCACCAGCCGCGCACGCTCACCGGCGCCACCGTTCTCCCAGTAGCCCCAGTTGATCACGCGCACGGAAAGTCCGAGGCGATCCCCTTCCGCGAGCGCCGCAGAGTCTTGAAGCGCCGAAGCCGCAACATAGTTGGCTTGGCCCACCGAACCGGAAACCGACGCAATGGACGAGAAGACGCACAGGAAATCGAGGTCGCGTCCGCCAAGCGCCTGGCATAGGTTCAATGTCCCTTGATACTTTGGGGCACACACACGGCCAAGACTCTCTCTTGTGATGTCGGATAGCATCAGGTCTTCCTGGATCATGGCTGCGTGGAACACTCCGTGAATCTGGCCAAACCGCGCGCATGCCCGATCAATGATTTCTGCACATGCCGCGGGATCCTGCAAATCGGTGGAGAGCGGAAGAACTTCGGCGCCCAACTCCTCCAACTGCCCGATCATGTTTAACTCCCGTTCGCCCGGTTGTCTACGGCTCACCAGGATCAGCCGCGCCTTGCAGACCAGAGCCAGATGCCGCGCCAGCGAAGATCCGATGTATCCATATGCGCCAGTAACAAGATACACGCCTTGGGGCCGCCACGCGTCGCCTGTTTTTGCAGCATCTTGCGAAACCAGCCGCTGAACAAAACGCCGGCCAATACGATAGGAAATTCGACGGCCAAACGCGTCCCCACTTTCCTGTCGCAATACAGAGGCAAGCTCCGCAGGCTGGGCATCGCTGGCAAGGTCGATGGTTCGCACCGTCCACACCGGGTACTCCCGTGCAGCGGCGATTGCAAGGCCCGAGACGCCGGAATGCGCGTGTCTGATTTCCTCTCGTGGTTCCAACTGTTGCGCGCTTCGCGTTACAACCGTAAGGGCTAGCGGCCGGTCTCCACCGCCGTTCGCGGACAGTCGCTGCAACAACTCCAGCAAGTCCGCTGTGGTGTCGATGGAGCAAGCGTCGGCCCCAGCACCAAGAGACGCAATATAACAAACCGTGTCTTGTGGTCCCGGAATAAGCGACTCATCGAGCGGTCTATACTCGGCATGCGGGAGACTGGAGGCAACAGCTTCTCCAAAATCACGCTCGGCTCCGGTGACGACCCATCGCGAATCGCCCATAACGGATTCGTTCGCATCCAAAGGATCGCCCTGATCGAGTTGCCATTCCAATGTCGAGCATGCGATTGCTTCCTCCTCCGCTGGCGGACGGAGAACCAATTCCCGCAGGCGCATGAAGACATGACCATTGGCATTGGCTATTTCGAAACGCAGGCGCCCGTCGTCATTCCTTGCATGGATCCATCCAGATCGTGCGCCAGCTTCCGGGCTCGATTGGATTTGTTCAGACCATTCAAGCCGGAACAAGCCATGGGGAAGTCCAGGCTCGGAACGCGAAAGGCGCAAGAAGCTGGCCGACTGCATCGCCGCGTCCAGAAGATCGGCCCGCGGAGTCGATTGTTCACGAGGAGGCAATTCAAATCGCGCCCAAACATCGTTGCCCATCTCGCGGAGTTCTTTGATGCGCCTGAACCAGTCGCCGTAAATTACTCCTTCCGCCGCGAAGACCTCATAGAGATTCGCCGCGGATATCTCTGTGCCTGGCGAAGGAACCTCAAAGGTTCCATCTTCCCACTCCGCCTTCCCAAGCTCGCCTTGGGCGCAAATTGCGCCATCCTCCGTTTCAATCAGGATTGCGTTCCCAGTGCGGCGAATCGCAAGGATCACAGGATCCTTGCCAACCACAACTGGCCGCAACCAACTCCACTTGGACATGCAGATACCGGCTTCGGGCGCTACTTGCCGGATGGCCTCGTCCACCAGCACCGCGCCTGCGCAAACCAGTTGTCCACCCACGCGGTGATGGGCGATCCGTGGCTCGTCGGAACGGAGGACCATTCTGCCTGTTCTCTGTGCCGCATGTGCCGACAGAAACCAATGCGACTCGCGCGCGAATGGATACCCCGGCAGCGACACGCGACGGCCGCTCGTTGTCACCGGCAACTTTCCCTTGCCGTTGGCCCATGCCTGTGCGGAGGCGGGCGGTGCTTCCTGCTCCGCGCCATACTCGGCGACCTTCCGAAGGCGTGCCTTCAAATCCTCAATGGATTGCACCTCGGCAGCCCAGCGAGACTCCATCGACTCCCGCCCTTTACACAAGGTAAAACAGACGTCTTCCAGAGACAGCGCCGGCGTGTATTCCAGATAGTCGGCAAGTTCCCGAGCGCAGGTGCGCAACCGCTCCGAAGTACGCGCCGAAAGTATGGCAAGGGTGGGGCCTGTTCCGCACACTGGTTTTGAGGAACGCGACGTTGCTTCTTCGAGCAATACATGGGCGTTTGTCCCACCGAATCCGAACGAACTCACCCCGCCGCGCCGCGGCGTCCCAGCAGCGTGGGGCCAGGGAACCGCGCCGCGCGCAATCTGGATCGAGGTTCCGGAAAGCGGTAGGTGCGGATTCAACGCCTCGGCGTGCAAGGTTGGCGGAATGATTTCATGCTTTAGAGCCAAAATGCTTTTGATAATACCGGCTATTCCCGCCGCAGCTTCAAGATGCCCGAAGTTGCTTTTGACCGATCCGAGCCAGCAGGGAAATGTCCTCGCGGTCGCTGCGCCGTCGGTTCCTTGCAGAGCATCGGCAATTCCAAGCACCTCGATGGGGTCTCCCAACGCAGTCCCAGTCCCATGCGCTTCGATATAGCCGATGCTTGCCGCGTCCACGCCGCCCAGTCGCCAAGCCTCCTTGAGCAATTGGGTCTGGGCCTGTGAGTTGGGCGCGGTCAAAGAAGCCGAACGGCCTCCGTGATTCACCACCGCCGCGCGAATCACGGCGTGGATAGAATCGCCGTCCGAGATTGCGCGCGCCAGCGGCTTCAGGAGAATGGCGCCCGCGCCTTCGCCGCGCACGTATCCATCCGCTCCCGCGCCGAAGGCCTTGCAGCGGCCGGATGGGCTCATAAACCCCGCCTTGCCAAACCCCATCGCAAGCACCGGACTCAGAATCACATTGACGCCGCCGGCTATTGCCAACTCGCAGTCTCCTCTGCGAATCGCTTCCACGGCATGATGAATGGCAACCAGCGAACTGGAGCAGGCCGTATCGATCGGTTGGCTCAGCCCACGCAGATCGAGCAGATACGAAATGCGGTTTGCCAGAATGGAGTGGGCGATGCCAGTGGACATCTGGCTCTCAACCCCTCGCGCGCTGCTGCGCATCAGGTCGGCATAGTCCGATGTAGCCACGCCGGCGAACAAGCCCGTCCGTGTGCCGGCCAGTTGCGAAGGCGCGTAGCCCGCATCTTCAATGGCGTGCCACACAGTCTCGAGAAAGAGCCGGTGCTGGGGGTCCATCATGGCCGCTTCGCGGGGCGAAATGCCGAAGAAGAGTGGATCGAAAAGGTCTACCCAATCCAGAAATCCACCCCAACGTGCGGGCGTATCCATACCCAATTGGCGCCAGTCCCAGCGATCGGCGGGGACTTCCGAAACAAGGTCGTCGCCGGCCAGCAGATGCTCCCAGAAGCTGCCGATGTTTCTGGAACCGGGAAACTGAGCTGCCATGCCAATGATGGCGATAGGCTCATCGGCGGCCATCTTCGCGGCCGGCGTTACACGCCCGTTGGACACGGCGAGCGCTTCGGGCTGCGGCGTTCGGCGCGCCCGCGCTTTGGATTGAAGCTGGACCGCGAGTTTCCTAATGGTGGGACGGGCAAACAATTCCGCTGGGCTCAAATCAATGCTCAGCGATTCAGTGATTCGCCGGGCGAAAGTTACCAGTGAGGCCGAGTCAAACCCGAAATCCAGAAAGGGCCGATTCAGCGGAACCTCGCCAACTTGAAGCCTTAGTATCTCTCCCGCCAGACGGGCCAAAGTTTGTTCCAGAGTTTCGGCTTTGATTTCTGCCGCAGGTTCAGCAACCTGCAAGCTCCTGGTTGCCACGCCGCAAAGCAGGATTCCCAGTTCGTCCGCGCCATTCCAAACCTGGATATCAAAGCTGCTTTCTGATCCGGGACTGCGCTTTGCAAGCACCCTGGCTTCGGTTTCAAGCGTGCCCATGATCTCAATGCGATCGATCCAATAAGGCACCTCAAGCGCCGGCGATTCCTCTTTCTCGCGAAAGCCCGCCAGCGACTGAAGAACGCCATCGAGCAGGCCCGGTTGCCACCCGTAGCCTGGATGGCTCTCACGCAAAGTGAGCATTGCATGAACGCCGGAGTCGTCTCTGCGCATCGACTGGATCGAGCGGAAATGTGTACCCAGTTCCAGACCGGCTCGCAAGAAATCCGCATAGGGCGCGGCCAGACCGAACGGCGATTTGTCCACCATCTCAGGCGGCTCGCCACAACTGGGGAAAATATCGCCGAACCCTGCGGTTCCGCTTGCGATTGTCTCCCCGCCGCTGAGAATCTGAAAATCGAACTCATTGGCCGGAGTCCGAAGCAGTTGGATCTCAACCTCCGCGAGATGCCCCGACGCTACCCGCAGCGGCTTGGTCCACGCCAGCCGGGTGAGCTGGGTAACCTGCACACCTGCGGCAGTCTCCGCGGCGAACCGGGCCATCTCCAGCAATGCGGCGGCGGGCATTACAGCTTGGCCCGCAATACGATGCTGCGCAAAGAAGACTTCCGCGCCCGTGAATCGAGACGAAAAAGCGATGTGTGAATCTCGTGAGACGTCGCGGTGCACCAGCGGATGCAGAGGCTGCTGCATTGCCGTAGAAGGACCGATCCAGCAACGCCGCACCGCGAAGGGATACCCCGGCAATGGAGTTCGATGAACTGCGCGGCCCGCGTGCCAAGGTTCCCAATCCACATCAACCCCGCGCACCCAGAGTCGAGCTGCGCGCGGGAAATCGCGGTCCGCGCACAAGCTCTCAAAGAACTGCTTGCCGGCCACCCCCGCGAAAGCGTCCCCAAAATCGTCGTTCTCCGCCTGACGTCCACGCAGCACCGAGTCCGGTTCGCCATGGAGAAAATCCTGAAGCGCAGATTTCAATTCATCCATACTGCCTGCGGTAACGGCCAGTCTCTCGGGAAGCGCCTCGCGGCCTGTCTGCAAGGTAAACGCGATGTCGCAGAGCCTCGGCGTTCGTTGCGTCACCGAGGAAGATGCCAGGCAATCCAGCAGTTGTTCGCACTGCGCTCGCAGTTGCTGCTCAGAGTGCGCTGACAAGACAATGAGTTCCGGCTGCGATTGGGCCAGTGAGGCCGGCACCGCCGCATTTAACTGTACGTGTTCCTCAACAATCAGGTGAGCATTCGCGCCGCCCACTCCGAACGAACTGATTGCCGCGCGACGTGGCGAGGCCGCATCCCACGGCTGAAGCTGCGTCACAAGGCGCAGGTTCGTTTGCTCCATGCCAAGTTCCGGATTGCGCGGCTCGGCGTGGATGGTGGGATACAGCAACCCGCCGCGAAGTTGGCCCAGTACCTTGGTGAGCTGAGAGATCCCCGAGGCTGCCTCGAGGTGTCCGATATTCGACTTGACGCTGCCGATCGCCGCCGCAACCGCGCCAAGTCCTCGCCGCAATCCTGAGATTTCCAACGGATCGCCAAGCGGAGAGCCGTTGGCCGCGGCTTCAATATAGGTGAGCGATTCGGGATCAATGCCCGCCTGCCGCACTGCATGCCCAATCAACTCCCCCTGCGCCTCCGCGCTGGGCACACGGTAGCCGCTGGTCTTCCCTCCGTGATTGGCGGACGAGCCGAGAATAACTCCGTAAATGAAGTCGCCATCGGCGAGTGCATTCGAAAGAGGCTTGAGTACTACCGCGCCCACACCCTCGCCCGGAAGCAGTCCGCCGCCTTGGCCAAATGCTCGCGATTGATCGCCGTCAGCCAGGATGCCCGCAGTCCGCAGCGCGCCGAATTTCCCTGGGTGAATCGTCAGATTCACACCGCCTGCAATGGCTGCGCCGCACTCTGCAAGCCGAATGCTCTGGCATGCCAGATGAATGGCAGTGAGCGAAGAAGAGCACGCTGTATCGATGGCAATACTCGGCCCGCGGAGATGGAGAAGATACGATGTGCGGTTGGCAATGGACCAATGTCCCCCCGCTGCCAGATGGGCGGCAACCGCTGGATCGGCGGCCGCCAGCGGGTATTGCGAATACATGCATCCGACAAATACCCCCGCCGGCCGCCCACTCGCTTCCATCCGCTCTAGGCGCGACGGAGTGTAGCCCGCATCTTCCACTGCATGCCAAGCCGTTTCAATCCACAAACGCTCCTGGGGATCCATGTAGTCGGCTTCAGCGGGCGCGATACCGAAGAAGGGCGCATCGAATCCATCGATTCGATCGAGGAAGCCGCCATGCCATGCGCCGTCGCCGCAGTCGGGCAAATCCGCCAGACGCTCGCGAGGAAACGGGCGGACGCAGTTTCTCCCGTTGCGCAGGTTGTTCCACAATTCTGCGGGTGTGTCTGCCAGAGGATAGCGGCCGGCGAGTCCGATGATGGCGATGGGCTCAGTGGCCGCTTCGGGCGTCACGGCACGGGACTGTCGTCTAGTTGCGCGTTCGGTCTCGATGATTGCGGGAGTCTCATCCTTCGCCGGTTCACTGACCGTTGTGGGCGGTGTGACCATCGTTCTTAAGACCGGTTTCTGCGAGGACAAATAGACAGCAAGTTTGGCCGCTGTATCGTATTCAAATAGCAGCGCGGCGGGCAACGGCCCGAAATCCTGCTCCAGCCGCTTGTTCAACTCGAGCGCCACAAGCGAATCTACACCATACTTTTCAAACGTAGAATCCGGACGGATGCGCGAAGGCGGAATCCGCAACACATCGGAGAAAGCACTCCGAATGGCCCCTAGCACGTTTTCTGAAGAGGCCGGTTCACGGCTTGCGGAGATTGCCGGTGAAGGTTGAGTCGCTCCTGAGGGTTGATCCGCCTGCTTCTCTTGCTCCGCGTCCCGTCCATCGCTCTCGGCGGCGAGTACAGTCCATTGACCGGCCGGCGGGCTCAAATCCTCGCAATTCTGAAATCCCGCCTCCGCGAGAACGCGCCTCCACGATTCCGCAGTCAGCAATGGCGAATCGGGAATGCGGTTCTGCTCGTCCTGGTAGCGCCACCATCCGCTGGTCAGGCCAAAAATGAGCGTGGCAAAATCGTGCGCCTGCGTCACCTCGGTAATCGCAAGAATGCCCTTTGGGCGCAGGAGCCACTTCAGATGATCGAGTGTCTCGCCGATCTTTCTCGTGGCATGCAATACATTGCAGGCAAAGATCAGGTCGAAATGACCATGCAAAAAGCCCTGTTCCGCAGGAGACCTTTCAAGATCCAGGAGTTCCAGGCGCACGAAGGGGTAAGCAGCGCCATAAGCGCGCCGGCCGTGCTCGAGAAACGCCGGCGACAAGTCCGTGTAAAAGAACTCCACCTCCGCGCCGGAGCATGCCAATACCGGCAAAACCAGTGCGGAAGTGGCGCCCGTGCCCGCGCCCGCTTCCAAAATGCGAATCGTGGAGCCAGCCGACGATTCCCGATGCGCCCGCACATAACTGCCGATCAGCTCCGCGGTCAGCCGGCCGCATGCATCCGCCGCGGTGTCGCTCTTGTATATCGCCTCCATCCTCGACATGGAACCGTTAGGAAAGAGAACTTCAAGATGATTGCGCTTTCCGGTCAGAGTTTCGGGGTATGACTGAAGGCAAACCCGCAGGCACTCGGCGTGTGCGGCAAACTCGGGCTTCATCTTTACCGGTTGCTGGAACAGCACTTCGATCTCAGCATCGCTGAGCAGAGATTCAGCTCTCGAAGTGGTCGCAACCCGCGTGCCCTCGATCGTCAGGCAGCCTGCACGTTCCAGCGTACGCAGGAGCGCGGGAAACAGGCGACGATACTCGGGAATTATGTGCAGGCGTTTCGATAATGCTTCGATCTCGTAAGCCTCCCCGGCCCGGCGAAAGACGCCCATGCGGCGGAATGCGGCAAGCAGCAGCGAGACGCAGTATTCCTGCAGTTGATCTTGCATCTAGCGTCCCTCCCTAAGCAGAGCAAGGCTGCGGCCAAGCAGGGAAGGGGTCCTGTCGACAGCCGCCGGCTTTTTGCGCGTCTCGGGGTCAAGTCCGAGTAGCCGCAGGAAGCGATCGCTTGCCTTGATGGCCCAGAGTTGATCGATTGAAGAGGATGCGAGCAGGCGCCGCACAATCGGAATCGCATCGTCCGGCTCAATTGACTCCACGCCTACAGCGTGCATCCGCCGCCGGTATTCCTCGACCGCAACCGCGCCCACGCTGCCCCAATAGCTCCAGTTGATGGTCTTCACAGGATAAGAAGCTTCCTTCCGCCAAACCTCGGCATAACTGTCCGCGAAGGCCGAAGCGCATGCATAACTTCCCTGTGCGGCATTGCCCAGCAGAGATTGCACGGAAGAATATAGCAGCGCAAAGGCTAGTGGATCGTTGCGCAAAGCTTCTCTAAGATTTTCCAACCCCGACATCTTGGGTCCGAGCGGTTCGGCGAATTCACTTTCGACCATTGAGGCCAGCAAACCATCTTGTAGAAGCATGGCCGAGTGGATGACCCCTTCAATTGGACCCAGTTCCGCTCGGCCTAGTTCCAGAGCACGATCGAGCGATGGCGCGTCGCACAGGTCCGCGCGAACATAAAGCGCCTTGCCGCCCGCGCGTTCCAAAGTCTCCAGCCGCTTCCAAATGGGCTCTGCCAGCGCGCGGCGGCCCAGAAGGATCAGCTTTGCCTGGTATTCACGCGCCAGCCACTGAGCCGTTTCATAACCCAGCCCCTGCGCGCCTCCGGCAATCAGGTAAGTGCCGCTGCTGCGCAACGGTCCGGAACCCGTGCGAATGGCATTGAATTCCGAAAGGTCCGCTGCTTGCAAATGGCGCGTCCAGAGTCGCCCTTGGCGCCATGCGCTCTCCTCGCCTGCAACAAGCGGGGCCTGCGCCAACAGCGTCTGGAGCGCAGTTGTGGATAGCGAGTCCAAATCGCTCAGCACTGAATGGAGCGTCCAGCGTGGGAACTCGTTCGCTGTTGACCGGGCAAGCGCCAGCAATCCCGCTCCATACGGGCCGACGGCCACCACATGAATGGCCAGACTGAATTGAGCGAGCCCCGAATCGCATAGAGTGCGCACCAGCCGGTGAAACGACTTTGCTTGCCGCTCGGCGGCGAGGGCTGAATTCTCCGCATCGCCGACAAACCAGATTTCGCCCGAAGAACCGAAGTGGCCAAGAGCGTCGGCAAGGGAGTCACCGACATGCGCCAGCACCGCATTCGGCAGTAGGCGATTCAGATCCGCCGCAAATCCAGCCTCCGGCGCTGAGGCCACGATCAGTGAACGAACCTGAGGACGGGGCTTTTGCGAGTTCGCCGCCGGAGCTTCGGCCGGCCGCCATGCCCACTGATATATTCCAAGGCCGACGCATGGCGCGACAGGGACAGGCCGAACTGCGAAGTCGTTCAACTCGATGCATACGTTTCCCGCTCGGTCCGTCACCGTTGCATGAAAGCGCTTATCGCCCGTCTTTCGGACCAGGCAATATCCACTCTCCTTCAGGGGCTCGAAGCGGGTCACCCGCCCCACCGACCACGGCACAACGGGAACGCCCTCGTTGGATCTGAGCAAGGCGCTCGCGGTTTGCAGTGCCGAGTCCAGCGCCGCCGCCTCTGGTGTCCCAGGGCTTGCCTGCCACTCTCCAAATGCCGCATCGTCCTCGACCCAGAGCGACTGCAATTTACGAAACACAGGGCCATACTCAATACCCGCACGCTTGAAAGACTCGTACAGCGTATCGCCTGCAATCTTCGAGGCCCGGCCAGCGGACCTAGTTTCGGGGTCCAGCCTGGCAGGTCGCGAAGCGTCGCCTGGCTTTAGTGCGCCAGTGACCAGTTCCAAGCCTTCAGTGTTCTGCAAGCTCCAACGCCAACCTTCGTCATGTCTGTTGATCCGCAGTTGAAGTTGACCCGCTCCAATCGGAGATTTCCAGACCACGTCCTTGATATGCCAGAGGCAATCCGGCTGAAGAAGCGAAGCCGCCTCGATTGCAAGCAGCAGACTGGCTGTCGCCGGAAGACATGCTTCGCCATGGACACGATGCTGATCGAGAAGCGGATCGTCGGCTCCCCAGGCGCAGTGGAACGACGCGCCCTCGCCATCGGTGATCGCAGCCCAGTCCGGCTTCAATCGCGAAGGCTCCCGACCCGATTTGGGATTGGGCGCCGCGATCCAATAGCGTTCCTGTTGGAATGGATAAGAGGGCAGCGCAATCAAGCGCCCGCCGCGGGGTGGCTCGTCGCCATGCTGCATGGCGGATTTGCGTCCGCCGGAGTCTTGAAGCTGTCGAATCGCATCCCGCAGGCTGGCCGCGCGAATCGTCAGAGTCTCCTCCATCTTCTCCCGCCCGAAATAGAGCGTATGCGCCACGTCGGCCAGACAAATCTCCGGATTTCGATCGAGGTGATCGGCCAACCTCCGGGCGCTTTCCTGAAGCGCCTCGGGAGTGCGCGCCGAAATCACGATGGTCTGCGGCACTTCCGGAGAGGGCGTCAAAGCACGCTCCACGTACTCTTCCAGAACCACATGCGCGTAGGTCCCGCCCATGCCGAAGGAGCTGACTCCCGCGCGCAGCGGCACTCCCTCCGCCGCCAGCCATGGACGCGTTTCCCGCTCGAATATCAGCGGCGATCCCTCCGCTTCAATCATGGAGTTCAAGGGCAGCAAACCAGGCATCCCCGCGATGGTCCGATGCCGGAACTGCAACAGAGTCTTGATGACGCCGGCCAGCCCCGCCGCAGCCTCGGTGTGCCCGATGTTGGCCTTCACGGTTCCCACGTAGCAGAATCCGGTTTTGCCGGTAAACTCCGCAAAGGCTCGCTTGATGGCATTCACTTCCAGCGGATCGCCGATACGCGTACCCGTTCCGTGCGCTTCAAGATAGGTGATCGTATCCGGCGCAACGCCCGAGGCCCGCCACGCGCCCACCATCGTTTCCGTCTCAATCCGCGGATTTGGCACCGTCGGTCCGGCTGAGCGTCCCGCGCACCGCACCGAGGACCCACGCAGCACACCGTGGATGCGGTCTCCGTCGCGTAATGCCGCGTTCAGCGGCTTCAGCAATACGGCTGCCACCGCTTCACCAGGAAGATAACCGTCGGCGTGCGACGAAAATGGGCGAATCTCGCCGCTCTGCGAGAATGCCCCGATCGCGCAGAAGTTGAGATACTTCGAGGGGCTCAGATTCAGGTTCACGCCGCCGGCAATCGCCATCTCGCACTCGCCGCGCTGTAGCGCCTGTGACGCCAGGTGCAACGCCACGAGCGAAGACGAGCATGCCGTATCGAGCGTCATGCACGGGCCGGTCAGATCGAAGCAGAATGAAACGCGATTCGAGAGCATCGAATTCGAGTTGCCGCTTCCCGCGAACTGAAAGTCCAGTTCCGCATTCTGCTTCATCAGGTCGAGATAGTCGTTGTAGCAGTTCCCCAGGTAAACCCCGGTTCGGCTGCCTCGGATGCGCCCCGCGCATCCCGCGTCTTCAAAGGCCTCCCAGAGCACTTCAAGGAACAGCCGCAGCTGCGGATCCATGGTCTCCGCCTCGCGCGGAGAGATGTTGAAGAAGAGCGGATCGAACTGGTCCACGCCTTCGAGGAATCCGCCGCGGTTGCAATACATTGCGCCGGGCGTTCCGGGCTGGTAATAGGGTCGGTAATCCCAATGATCTGCGGGCACCTCGCGAATCAAGTAGCTATTGGCCGCGAGCTGGCTCCACAGTTCTTCAACCGTATTGGCGCCGGGAAACCGCCCCGCCATGCCAATTACGGCGATCGCGCCGGCTCCTGCTTGCGGATGCTCGGAGCGGGCCGAAGGTGGCGCTCCAGGACGCGGCGTGACGATTGGGTCGGCGACCGCTTCGAGCGATGCTTCTATATCGCGGATCGACTCCGTTCGCTCTGGGAATTCCGCGTTCGCCGCAATAGAAGCCTGTGGCGCGGGCGACGCCTTTACTGGAAGGCTGCCCGCAAGTGCTATCGCCAAGCCCTCCAGCGTCGGATGTTCAAACAGGATTGTGCCTTGCAAACGCAGGCCAAACTCGCGGTTGATGCGCTGGACGTACTCAAGCGCGAGAATCGAATCCACGCCCTGTTCCACCAGGCTCCTGCGCGGGTCGAGGGTCGCCGCTTCGCATAACATGACCTCCGCCAGCAGCGCCAGCAGCCGCTCAGGCGGCGGACCCTGTGCCGCTTCGACGTGCGGTCTGGCAGCAATTAAAACCGGCTCTGACGGCAAGGTTTCGGAAGCTGCGGTCTTTACCTCGCGCTCAGGCCCCGCCAGTCCCTTCAAGCGCAGTTTGGGCCGCGCTGCCTCTGTCTCAGTCGCTACCGAGACGCCAAACATCGCGGGTGTAACCTTGCGGTGGTCAAGTCCACGGAATGCAACGGCAACGTTGCCCTGCCCATCGATCAGTTCCGCATCGTAGCGCATGTATTGCTCATTCCGGTGAACCAGCCGCACATCGGCAAGGTATTCCGTATCGCGCAGTGAAGCGAAGACCTTTACGTCCTCGATGCAGAAGGGGATATAAGCCAGTTCCCGATTCGGCGATGTCTGCAAGGCCAGGCTGTGGGCGAGCCCGAATATGCTGTCCAGAAGCGCGGGGTGGAGCGCGAATCGCGACGCCTCGCGCAGGGCCGGCGCGGAAAGCGAGAGCCTGGCGCGCGCTCTCGTTTCCCAGAACGAAACCTCCCGGATGGAATGGAAGAACTCGCCGACCTCCAGCGCCTGTCCGCCGCGCAGGATGTTCGCACCGGTAGTTGTGGCAAGCGGTTGTATCTCAGGCGGCGTAGCCGCAGCCGAAGCCGCCTCCAACTCAGATTCCACAATGGCCGTCAGGTGCCGCTGGCCTTGGCTGCCGTCCGCAGCGGCACTCGACATCGCGATCTGGATTTGAGCTGTTCCGGTGGCCTCCACCACCAGGCGTCGCATCTCGCCGGGCGCGGCAAACAGCGGCGTAAACAATGCCACGTCGCGAATTCTCAGCGGGCCGGGGCCCAGAATTGTCGATGCATGGCGGTAGACGATGTCGAGCAGGGCATCGGTGGGAAGCGAGTGGCGCCCGAAGACCTTGTGCTCACGCAGCGAAACCTCGTCTTCAATGCGCAGTTCAATCTCCCACCGCCTTGGCTTTGGAATTTCGCGCGGCGCGACGCTCAGCTGCGGTTCTGGTTCCGAACTAGCCGCGCTCCTGAACCAGTAACGATCGCGAGCAAACGGATAGGCCGGCAACGGAACCCTGCGGACATCGGCGGGCGATGACTGCATCGGCTCGCCGCCACCAAGAAAAATCCCTT
>Ga0302196_10002026_pt1 | contig 19200 bp, 13 predicted proteins | sample II_Bog_N1_3_FD_198794 | JGI IMG/M metagenome (GOLD analysis project Ga0302196, IMG submission 198794) | Peat permafrost microbial communities from Stordalen Mire near Abisko, Sweden - II_Bog_N1_3 | ecosystem: Environmental > Terrestrial > Soil > Wetlands > Peat | place: Sweden: Abisko...
GCATGGATCCCTTCTCGTCTGTCGGACGACCGCCCGGTCCGCTCTCAGGCCGGGCATGGTCCACTGGGCAGGCACGATAATCACCATCTCCTCAACCCGCAACATCACTCACATCAGATTCGCAACGGGAATTGTATGAATCGGAACGGTATTATCATTCTCCGTCGGGACGAGGAGAAGAGGTGTGCCATGGGAGGGACGACCCCGGTCAACCCGGAGCCGAGGATGCTCATCGACGGGGCCCTCGTCGAGGCCAACGGGGGCCGGACGTTCGCCAACTGGAACCCCGCCACCGAGGAGGAGCTCGGCCAGGTGGCCGATGCCTCCGCCGGTGACATGGACCGGGCCATCGCCGCGGCTCGCCGGGCCTTCGACGAGACCGACTGGTCCACCGACCGGTCCTTCCGGCGCCACTGCCTCGAGCAGCTCCACGAGGCGCTGGCGGCCGAGCGGGAGGAACTGCGGGAGCAGCTCATCCTCGAGGTGGGATGCCCGCGCCTGCTCACCTTCGGACCGCAGCTCGACGCCCCGCTCGACGCGGCCATCACCTACCCGGCCCAGCTGATCGACGAGTTCGCCTGGGAGACCGACCTGGACGACGCCCCCGACTTCCGGGGCACGCGCAACTCGCGGCGCATCGTCAAGGAGCCGGTGGGCGTGGTCGGAGCCATCGTGCCGTGGAATTTTCCCTTCGAGGTGTCGATCAACAAGCTGGCCCAGGCCCTGGCCACCGGCAACACCGTGATCCTCAAGCCGGCGCCGGACACCCCGTGGAATGCCACCCTCCTCGGACGGATCGTGGCCGAGCGGACGGACTTGCCCCCGGGGGTCGTGAACGTGGTGCCGTCCTCCGACCACCTGGTGGGCGAACAGCTCACCCTGTCGCCGCAGGTCGACCTCATCTCGTTCACCGGGTCGACAGCGGTCGGGAAGCGGATCATGGAGAAGGGGGCACCGACGCTCAAGCGGCTGTTCCTCGAGCTCGGAGGCAAGTCGGCCACCATCGTGCTCGACGACGCCGACTTCGGGACGGCCATGATGGCCGGGCTCGCCGTGTGCGCGCACGCCGGTCAGGGCTGCGCCATCCCCACCCGGATGCTGCTGCCCCGGTCCCGCCACGACGAAGGCGTCGAACTCCTCACGACCCTGCTGGGCGGGGTCCCGGTCGGCGACCCCCAGCAGGCCGACGTGCTCATGGGCCCGCTCATCTCCGAGAAGCAGCGCAATCGGGTCCTCGGCTATATCGAGCGGGGGGTCGACGAGGGGGCCACCCTGGCCCTGGGTGGGGGGCGGCCGGCCGGCCAGCCCCGGGGATGGTTCGTGGAGCCGACCCTGTTCACGGGGGTCGACAACTCCATGACCATCGCTCAGGAGGAGATCTTCGGCCCCGTCCTGGTGGTGATCCCCTACGAGGACGACGACGACGCGGTGCGGATCGCCAACGACAGCCGGTACGGGCTGGGCGGAGCGGTCATCTCGAGCTCACTGGACCGGGCGCTGGGCGTGGCCGGTCGGGTCCGCACCGGCACCGTCAGCGTCAACGGCGGGATGATCTACGGGCCCGACCTTCCCTTCGGGGGCTACAAGGACAGCGGGGTCGGCCGGCAGAACGGTCTCCCCGGGTTCGACCAGTACCTCGAGGTCAAGTCGCTGGCCTGGCCGACCGGCTGAGGCCGGGGGCACCGGCTCGGAGGCACCGGCTCGGCCGGGGCCCGAGGGTCAGGCCGGTGACGAGCCGCCCCGGGGGACGTCGCGGAACGGCACGTCCCGGTCCATCGACCGCTCCCGGGGCATCCCGAGCACACGCTCGCTGATGACGTTGCGGGCCATCTCGGTGGTGCCGCCGCCGATGCACGACACCTGGCGCATCAGGAAGTCCGTACCGATGTGGGCGCGTTCGCCGTCGTCCCCGCTCCACACGGCGCCGGTGGTGCCGGCGACCTCGAAGGAGATGGTCCGCAGCCGGGCCGTCGCCACCCCGCTGAACAGGCGACCGATGGCGGCCGACTGGTCGACCATGGCCCCGGTTGCGATCCCCTGGCCGATACGGCCGCGCAGCTCGCGCTCGACGAGTTGGAGCATGCGCGCCTCGCCCACCAGGTCGCGGACGGAGGGATCGGCCAGATGGCCGGCCTCCCGGGCCACCTCGACCAGGGGGGTGCCCGTCCCCCCGTGGGTGGCACCCGCCGGGACCGTCACCAACGGGGAGTTGGTGAGCATCCGCTCGTGGAACATCCACCGGGTGCCCACCGTCCACCCGTCATCGATGTCACCGATGCGGTCGGAGTCGGGCACGCGCACATCGGTCAGGAACTCCTGGCAGAACTCCTTCGAGCCGTTCAGCATCTCGATGCGGTGGACATCGAGACCGGGTTGGCGGATGGGGAGGATGAACACGGTCAGGCCGCGGTGCTTGGGCACGTCCCAGTTGGTCCGGGCCAGGCACAGGCCCCAGTCGGACCACCACGCGCCGGTGGTCCAGATCTTCGAACCGTTGAGGATCCACTCCTCGCCGTCACGTACGGCGCTCATCAGGGCGCCGGCCACGTCCGAGCCCCCGCTGGGCTCCGACAGGAACTGCATCCAGATCTCCTCGCCCCGCAGGATGGCCGGGATGTGGGCGCGCTTTTGCTCCTCGGTCCCGAAATCCAGCAGCACCGCCGCACAGGGCGACAGGGTGGGGGCCTGGATCCGGGCCGGGTACTCGTACCCGGCGAGCTCCTCGTTCAGGACCCGCTGGTGGTCGGGCGTCAGGCCCTGGCCGCCGTAGGAGCGGGGGAAGCAGATGCCGGCCAGCCCGGCGTCGAACAACAGCCGCTGGACCTGGCGCTCGCGGGCCACGGCGGCGAGCTCCTCGTCGTCGCTGCGCTCGTTGCGCAGCGGGCCGACGGACTGGCCGGGCACGGACGGCCGGAGGTGATCCCGGACGAAGGCACGCGCTCTCGACCGGAAGGCCTCGAGGTCCTCGGTGTCGTCCGCGCTCACCGCCCGCCGCCTTCCCGCTCGAGGATGTCGGTGATGCGCCGGCGGTGCTCGGCCGGGGTGCCGAACAGGACCCGGTCGAGCGTGTGGCGGCGGAGGTAGAGGTGCAGGTCGTGCTCGAAGGTGACGCCGATGCCGCCGTGGATCTGGACACAGTCCTGGAGGAGCTCGCTGCCGTAGGCACCGATGAACGCCGCCGCCGTGCTGAGGAGCTCGGGGGCATCCGGGCTGTCGGTGGCCACGGCGCCGATGGCCGAGTCGCTGATGGCGTGACTGGCCTCCAGCCACGTCTTCATGTCGGCGAACCGGTGCTTGAGCTCCTGGTACGAGGCGAGGGGCCGACCGAAGGAGTACCGGTCGAAGGCCCATTCGACGGTGAGGTCGAAGGCGGTCTGCATGGCCCCGACGGACTCGGCCGTCCCGATGGCGATGGCCCGCTGGAGCTGCCGCTCCACCTGGGTGTCGGCCCCGCCCACCACGCCGATCACCGCCGTCGAGGGCACCCGGACCTCGTCGAAGGCCACCGTGGCGAAGCGACGGGTCATGTCGACCGACTCCATCGGGGTCACCGACACACCCGGTGTGCCCGCCGGGACCAGCACCTGGGTCAGCCCGGTGCCCGTGCGGCCGGTCACCAGGAGATGGCCGGCCTCGGTCGCCGACTCGACAGGTCGCTTGACGCCGTCCAGCACCATCCCGTCCCCCTCGGGACGCACCTGCAGGGCGATCTGCCCCAACCCGTCGCCCGGGGGCGGCTCGCCGAGGCACCAGGTGGCCACCGTCGCCCCCGACACCAGGTCGGTGATCACGGACCGGTGGTCGGGCCCACCGACCTCGCCGAGGGTGGCGGCCACCACGTTGGTCACGGCCAGCGGTCCCGGGGCGGCATGCCGGCCGAACTCGTAGGCCACCAGGGCCAGGTCCACCAGCCCGTGTTCCCCGAGGGTGCCGCCGCCGTGCTCCTCCCCCACCAACAGGGACGTCCACCCGAGCTCGGCGCCACGGCGCCAGTAGTCGGCATCGAATCCCGACGGGTCGTCGCGCCGACGGCGGACCTCGGCCACCGGGGCCAGCTCCTCGAGGAGCTTCACCGTGGTCTCCCTGAAGAGCTCCTGGTCGGAGCTCAACGCCAGCTGCATGATGTCGCGTCGTCCCCCTGGTCCGTGATCCCGGTCCGTCGGACCCTGTCGGCCGCGACGTCGGGGGTCGAACCTACAGTGAAAGCGGTATTTTGTCGATTTGCATGTGGTGCTCCCCCAAATAGAGAGTCGCTGTTACAGCTGGTCCAGCCGGTGGGGTCCGGTCTCAGGACCCGTCGCGCCGGAGGAGGAGGACCCCGGACGGGGTACCGCCGCCCGAGGTCACCACGGCGGTGGTGGCGCCGGCCACCTGCCGCTCGCCGGCGTCGTGGCGGAGCTGCTGGACGGCCTCGTAGATGAAGCCGAAGCCGTGGGTCCGCCCCTCGGACAGCTGGCCACCGTGGGGGTTGACCGGCAGCTCGCCGTCGAGGGCGATGCGCCGGCCGCCGTCCATCCAGTCGTAGGCCTCGCCGAACCCGCAGAACCCGAGGGCCTCCAGCCAGGACACGGCGTTGAAGGTGAAACCGTCGTAGAGCATGGCCACGTCGACGTCGGCCGGTCGGAGGTCCGTCCGTGTCCAGAGGTGGGCGGCCTGCCCCAGCACCTGGGGCTCGTGGGTGAGGGTCCCCTGGTCCCACGAGACGCGCTCGAGGATCTGGGTGCCCACCGCCTCGATGCGGACGGCGGGCCGGGGCCGGTCGGCGGCTGTGGAGGCATCCGACACCACGACAGCGATGGAGGCGTCGCAGGGGACGTCGCAGTCGTAGAGGCCGAAGGGGGAGGTGATGGGCCGGGCCGACAGATAGTCGTCCATGGTCATCGGGTCCCGGTAGATGGCGGCCGGGTTCCGTGCCGCATTGGCCCGCCCGTTGAGGGCGATCAGGCCGAGCATCTCACGGGGGACGCCGTAGCGCTGCATGTACTGGTGGGCGTTCATGCCGATCCAGTTGGCCGCCGACAGGGCGCCGTAGGGCGCCCGCCACGACATCCATCCCGACGAGCGGGACGCCGCCGGGCCGCGCAGGCCCAGCGCCGCGAAGGTCGACTCCCACACGGTCCGGAAGCACAGGACGTGACGGCAGAGGCCGGACGACACGGCCAGCATGGCGGCGACCAGGGCGCCGCCCGGTCCGGGCAGGTCACCTCCCCCGTTGGCCCACGTGGGTTGGAGGCGGAGGGCCTCTTCGACCGCGGTGATCCCACCCTCGCTCATGCCCATGCCGGCGGCCCCGGGGTAGGTCGACAGACCGTCGATGTCCCCGAGCTCCAGTCCGGCGTCGGCCACGGCCTGCAGGCAGGCGTCGACGGTCAGGGACAGCGGGTCGACCATCAGGCGGCGGCCGAGGGCGGAGCGCCCGACCCCGGTGAGCACCGAGCGGTGCTCGAACCGTTCGTCGCCCAGGGGGGCCCGGGGCCGGGGCCGCTCGGGCTCGGGAACGGGATTGCCGGCGACCGGTGCCCCGGTGGGGGCGAAGACCGGCAGCCACACGTCGTCGTGGGGCTCGAAGCGGACGGCCACCGGCTGGCCGACCGTCACCTCCTCCGGGTCGCACGCCACGATGGTGGTGGTGAGCCGGACGGCGGGGTCCTCCTCCAGCGCCACCACGGCGATGACGTAGGGCGGGGTGAAATCGGGATGCCACTGATGGTGGTTCACCGTGTAGCCGACGACGGTGGCCCGGCCCGAGACCACCGTGGGCTCCGAGGCGCGGCTGCGGCACACCGGGCAGATGGGCACGGGGGGGTGGACCAGGGTGGCGCACTGGGTGCAGCCCTGGATGCGGAGCCGGCCGTCGGCGCCCGAGGTCCAGAACCACTCGGTGGCCGGGGTCAACTCCGGGAGGGGTCTCACCGCGGCATCTCCGCCAGGGTGGCGATCACCTGGGGGAGCTCCACCGAGGTGCGGATGCCCGGCGCCGCCCGGCACACCAGCGCCACCAGGTTGACGGCCCGGTTGGCCGTGTAGCCGGGGGTGTGGGCGGCCATCTCCTCCAACGGGAAGTCGAACCGCATGTCAACGCGCAGGGGCGCGTCGCCGTCGACCGTGAGTCTCCATCCCGTCGCACCGAGGTCCCAGTCCGGCTCGAGGTCGGTGGTGCAGTACCAGTTGGCGGCAAAGGTGAGGAGGGGACGGCCGCCCCGCACGCCGGTGACCGTCATCCGCTGGGCGGCCACCGTGCCCGCCTCGAGCCGGCCGGCGGCGATCTCGGTGGTCCGCCGGGCCACTGCCACCTCGCCGCTGGCCTCGACCGAGTCGAGGGGGAGGCCGAGGGACTCGGCCAGCAGCCGGAGCGACGGACCGAAGCTGGCCGCCCCGTGGGCCCAGCGCCCGGGGTCGAAGGCGGCGGGATCGGCGCCGTACCCCATGAGGTCGAAGAGCAGCTCGGGCGAGTTGCGCAGCGAGAGGTCGGCGAACTCCTCGATGACCAGGCCGGTCAGCTGGCGCTGGATGGACGCCAGGACCAGCGGCACGGCCTCGGTGATGAACCCGGGACTGGACCCGGTGCTGTGGATAGAGGTCCCACCGGTGCGGCACGCCGCCTCGATCCGCTCCCTCGTCTCGGCGTCCATGCTGCCCGGATGGTGGAACTCGCCCCGGGTGGTCACGACGTTGGAGCCGGACTCGAGGAGCCGGCAGACGTCGTCGACGTCCAAGGCCCGCGGCATGTACAGCACGCAGTCGGCGCCGAGCCCCACGATCTCGTCGACGTCGGCGGTGGCCACCACCCCGGTCGGGCCCAGCCCGGCCAGCGCTCCGGCGTCGGTGCCCACCTTGTCCGGCGAGTACACGTACAATCCGACCAGCGACAGGTCGGGATGGGTGATCACCCCCCGCAGCGAGCGGGCACCGATGTTGCCCGTCGCCCACTGCACCACGGTGTACGGGCCGGCATCCTCAGGCACAGCACCGTCGCTCACGTCGTCAGTCACGGCGACTCCCCCTGTCCCCGTCATACCCCGGTCCCCTCGGCCAGCGACGCCTTGTACAGCACGTTCTCGGCCAGGCGCATGTGGGCCGCGTCCACCAGTGTGCCGTCACGGCCGATGGCCCCCACGCCGTCGGCCTCGGACCGGCGGTAGGTCTCGATGGACCGGCGGGCCTCGGCGATCTCCGCGGCCGTGGGGGCGAAGACCTCGTGGGCGATGGGAATCTGGTCGGGGTGGATGGCCCACTTGCCGTCGAAGCCGAGCAGGCTGGCATGGACGGCGGACCGTCGGAAGCCCTCGGGATCCTGGTAGGCCGGGTGGGGTGCATCGATAGCGTCGATCCCCGCCCCCCGGGCCGCCGCCAGCACCTGGACCCGGGCGAAGTGCCAGAAGTCGCCGGGGTACTCGCCGACCGGGTCGAAGTTGCCGTCCACCCGGGCCCGCAACGAGGCCGACAGGTCGCCGGCCCCGAAGATGATGGCCTCGAGCCGGTCGCTGGCCCGGGCGATAGCCGGTGCGTCGGTCAGCCCCTCGGCCTCCTCGATCAGCACCTCGAGGCCGATGCGCCGGGTCAGGCCCAGTCTGGATTCGAGCTGGGTGAGCAGGACGTCGACCCACCAGACGTCACGGGCGGACCGGGCCTTCGGCACGATGAGGACGTCGAGGTGGTCCCGCGCCCCGGTGACCACCTCGATGATGTCGCCGTGGCACCAGGGGGTGTCGAGGCCGTTGATCCGCACGGCCCGGACCGTGCGGCCCCAGTCCAGCTCGACGAGGGCCGCCACCGCCGTGGCCCGTGCCGCCTCCTTGGCCACCGGGGCACAGGCATCCTCGAGGTCCAAGAACACGAGGTCGGCGCCGGAGCCGGCTGCCTTCTCGCACATCCGCTCACTGCTGGCCGGGGTGGCCAGCTCGGCGCGTCGGGCTCGCAGTTCTCGCACAGGTGCCTCCTCGGGGTCGCGGTCAGATCACGCCTGCCGCCCGGAGGGCGGCCTGGCGGTCGGGGTCGATGCCCAGCAGGTCGCCGAAGACGGCCTCGTTGTCGGCGCCCAGGTGGCGGCCGAGGTGGTCGATCCGTCCCGGTGTCTCGGACAGCACGGCCACCGGCGCCTGCACCGTCACGGAGCCGAGGTCCGGATCGTCGACGGCCAGGAAGGTCCCCCGGGCGCGGAGGTGCTCGTCGGCCAGCAGCTGCTCGGCGTCGTAGATGGGGGCGGCCGCCACCGACGCCGCCTCGAAGGTGGCCATGGCCTGGGCCAGGGTGCGGTCGGCCACCCAGTCGGCCACCAGCCGGTCGACCTCGGCGGCCCGCTGCTGGCGGGGGATGGAGTCGACGTAGTCCGGGTTGTCGGCCAGGTCGGGCCGGTCGATGGCCCGGTAGACCCGGGCGGCGATGGTCGGCGAGGCACTGGAGATGGCCAACCACTTGTCGTCCGACGTCCGGTAGGCGTTGCGGGGAGCGCTGGCGTCGAAGCGGTTGCCCACCCGCCCCGTGACGGTGCCCAACTGGTCGTAGGCCAGCGTGGAGGACTCGATGAGGCGGGCCAGCGGCTCGATGAGGTTGACGTCCACCAGCTGGCCCCCGCCTCCGTGCACGTCGCGCTGGTAGAGGGCCATCATCACGGCGTAGGTGGCGGCCAGGGCGGCCACCCCGTCGGCGAGCATGAACGGCGGCAGGGTCGGTGGCCCGTCGGGCTGCCCGGTCAGGTGGGCGAAGCCGCTCATGGCCTCGGCCAGGGTGCCGAAGCCGGGGCTGTCGCTCTTCGGGCCCCCGGCCCCGAACCCGCTCACGTGGAGCACCACCAGGTCGGGATGGCGCTCGTGCACCGACTCGTAGTCGATCCCCCAGCGGGCCAGGGCGCTGGGCCGGTTTCCCACGATCAGCACGTCGCTCACCTCGAGCAGACGGTGGAAGAGGTCCTGGCCGTCGGCCTGGCGCAGATCCAGGGTCACACAGCGCTTGTTGCGGCTCAAGGACTTCCACACCAGGCCGATCCCGTCCTTGCGGTCGCCCCAGGTGCGGAGGGGGTCGCCGGCCCCGGGCTGTTCCACCTTGACGACGTCGGCCCCGAACTCGCCCATGGCCGTGGCCACGAGGGGTCCGGCGGCCAGGGTGGCGGCGTCCACCACCCGGATCCCCTCCAGTGGCGCCGACGGGCGGTCGCGGCCCCCGGCGTCAGGCATGCTGGGCCACCTCGGGGCGGGCCAGGCCGAGGGTGTCCCGGAGGGTCCGGCCGGTGTACCGGTCGCGGAAGACGCCGCGGCGCTGGAGCTCGGGCACGACCAGGCGCACCACGTCCTCGTAGGCGCCGGGCGTGTGGGTGGCGGCCACGGTGAAGCCGTCGCACGCCTCGGCCTCCATCCATTCCTCCATCTGGTCGGCCACCTCGGTGCCGGTGCCCACGAAACGCGGGCCCTGGAGCAGGGTGGCCCGGTGGCCGGCCAGGTCGGCGAGGGTCACGGTCTCCCCGCCGATGTGGCTCCTCAGGTTCTGGACCAGGCCACGGATGCCCGACACCGACCCGATCAGCTCGTCGGTGATGGGGGCGTCGAGCGGCAGGCCGGAGAAGTCGTAGTTCATCAGCTCCGACAGCAGGCAGAGCGACGCCTGGGGATCGACGAGCGAGTGGAGGAAGAGGTCCTCGCGCTCCTCGGCATGGGCGTGGGACTCGCCCACCACGGTGTACACCATGGGCAGCATCTTGACCGCGTCCGGGTCCCGGCCGGCCTGGGCGATGGCCTCCTTCTGGTCCTGGTAGTGGGCCCGCGCCACCTCGAGGCCGGGGTCACCGGTGAAGATCAGCTCGGCCCATCGGGCCGCGAACTCGCGGCCCCGGCCCGACGAGCCGGCCTGGAGCAGCACCGGGCGGCCCTGGGGCGAGCGGGGCACGGTGAGGGGGCCCCGGGCGCTGAACCACGCACCCTCATGGTCGAGCTCGTGGACCTTGTCGGGGTCGGCGAAGGTGCCGGCGGCCCGGTCCAGCACCAGGGCGTCGTCCTCCCAGGTGTCCCACAGCCCCGTCGTCACCTCGAGGAACTCGTCGGCCCGGTCGTAGCGGGCGTCGTGGCCGAGGTGCTCCTTCAGACCGTAATTCTGCGCTTCGCTGTCGTTGACCGACGTGACGATGTTCCACGCCGCCCGCCCGCCGGACAGGTGGTCGAGGGTGGCGAAGGTGCGGGCCACGTGGAAGGGCGAGTAGTAGGTGGTGGAGTAGGTGGCTCCGAGGCCGATCCGCTGAGTGGCCCCGGCCACGATGCCGAGCACGATGCTGAGGTCCAGCTTGACCGGCCGGGCCCCGAGGCGGACGCTGTCGGCCACCGACCCCCCGTAGATGCCGGGCATGGCCAGGCGGTCGTCGAAGAACAGCATGTCGAAGCAGCCCTCTTCGAGGGTCCGGCCCAGCTTGGCGTAGTAGCCCGCGGTCAGGAATCCGTGTTCGGTGGCAGGATGGCGCCAGGATCCCGCGTAGACGGTCGTGCTCCCCGCCTGCATGAACCCCACCAACGACATCTGGCGCTTTCCCATCGTCACCACCCCGCTCCTCGTCGTGTCCTCGTCGCGCCGGCGCCCGGTACCGGTGTCCGCCGCACGCCGAGCTCGGCCCCGAGCAGGCCCGGCCGAGCCGGGCCGATCACGCCGGCCTCCAGGACGCCATCGGCCCTGGCCACAGCTCCACTGCCCGCACGCTCACCGAGCCCACAGGCACAGAGCGGCCCACCCACAGACACAGAGCGGGGCGGCCTGATCCGACGGGACGGTCCGGCTGCTCAGGAGCCGGCCGCGGCGACGGCCCGGCGGGCCCGGACACGGTAGCCCTCGAGCTTCTCGTCGGCGGTGCGCACCCGGGTGCTCCGCGACATCGTCGACACGTCGTGGCCCGCCGCCCGGCGGCGCAGGGCGCCCACGGTGGCGTCGGCCCGGTCGATGCGGGTGAAGGGGTCGAACGAGTACCAGCGCATGGCGTTCTCGTGGGTCATCTTGGCGATGTCGCCGTCGGGGACCGAGTACGTCGTGAACTCGGCGCCCAGCTCCTCGGGTGCGCTGGGCCACATGGAGTCGCTGTGCGGGTAGTCGGCCTCCCAGGCGATGTTGTCGATGCCGATGGCGTCACGCAGCTGGATGCCCACCGGGTCGCTGATGAAGCAGGTCAGGAAGTGCTGGCGGAAGACCTCGCTCGGGAGGCGGCCGCCGAAGTCCTGCAGGGTCCAGGCGTGGTGCATCTCGAAGGTCCGGTCGACCCGTGACAGGAAGTAGGGGATCCAACCCGTCCCTCCCTCCGACAGGGCCACACGCAGGTCCGGGAACTGCTTGAACACCCGGGACCACAGCAGGTCGGCCGCGGCCGACTGGATGTTCATGGGCTGGAGGGTGATCATCACGTCGGGGGGCGAGTCGACGGCCGGAATGGACAGGCGGCCCGACGAGCCCAGGTGGACGGAGAGCACGGTGCCCGTGTCGCAGCAGGCCCTCCAGACCGGGTCCCAGTACTCGTCGTGGAAGCTCGGATAGCCGAGGGCGGCGGGATTCTCCGTGAAGCTGAGCGAGTGACAGCCCTTGGCCGCCGTGCGCCGGATCTCCTCGGCGGTCAGCTCGGCGTCCCAGATGACCGGCACGGCCATGGGGATGAACCGCTCGGGGTAGGCCCCGCACCACTCGTCGATGTGCCAGTCGTTGTAGGCCCGGACCAGGGCCAGCGACAGGTCGGCGTCGTCGCTGGCGAACACCCGGGCCGTGAAGGTCGGGAACGAGGGGAAGTTCATCGATGCCAGGACACCCCCGGCATCCATGTCCTTGACCCGCTCGTTGACGTCGTAGCAGCCCGGCCGGACCTCATCGAGGCTCTGGGGCTCGAGCCCGTACTCCTCCTTGGGCCGGCCGGCCACGGCGTTGAGGGCCGCGGTCTCCATGACCACCGGTCCGAAGGTCCATACGTCGGAGCCCTCGGCGTTGCGCGACAGCGTGGGCGCCCGGTCCTGGTACTTGGCGTCGAGGTGGCCGACGAACAGGTCGGGCGGCTCGATCACGTGGTCGTCGACGCTGATCAGAATGAGGTCCTCAACGGCAGCCATGGTCTCCCTCCCCAGAATGCAATTCTCTATTCACCATAATCACCCTATCGCACCGGCCAGTGCCGCCCGGAGCCAGGCCCCGATCCGCTCGAAGGCCGGGCCGGCGGCGGGGAATTCGAAGTTGACGAAGCCGTGGGGTTGGCCCGGGTAGGACGCCAGCTCGACCTCGGTCCCGTCGTCCTGCAGCCGCGCCGCGTAGGCCCGCCCCGCGTCCCGGAGCATGTCGCACCCACCCAGGACGACCAGCGCGGGCGGCAGTCCGGAGAGGGTCGGCGCGGCCAGAGGGACGGCACAGGGGTCGTCGGTCAGGTCCCGTCCGGCGCTGTAGGCCTCCCAGTAGCGCTGCCCGGCGGTGCGGCTGATGATCAGCCCGTCGAACTCGACCATCGACGGGAACTCCGCCGGCCCACCCACGGCCGGATAGACCAGCACCTGGCCGGCCAGGTGCGGTCCGTCGGACTGTCGCAGCCGCAGGGTGACGGCGGTGGCCAGGTTGCCCCCGGCACTCTCGCCGGCCACGGCGACGGCCTCGGGTGGGACCCCGAAGCGGTCGGCGTGCTCCACCGCCCACCGGGTGACCGCCTCGCAGTCGTCCAGGCCGGCCGGGTAGGGATGCTCGGGGGCCAGCCGGTAGCCGACCGAGATCACCACGGCCCCCGAGGCGTGGGCGATCTCGCGGGCCACGTTGTCCATGAGCCCGATGCTCCCGATGACGAACCCTCCCCCGTGGAGGTAGACCACGATGCCGGTGGGCACCCCCTGGTCCCGGTAGATGCGGACAGGCACGCCCGCTGCGGTGTCGTCGGTGATGACGGCCACCGGCCGGGTGGGGGGGAACCCCATCGGCGACCGGGCCAGTTCCAGCATCTCGGGGGACAGGTCCTCGAAGGGGGTCGCCCGCTGCGGATTGGCCGCCATCCATTCGGCGACCCAGGGGTCGAGCCGCCCCTCGTCGTCCACGCCCACGGGGTCCGCTGTCATCGCAGGGGTGTCGCCTCCTCCGGGTCACCCACCGGTGCAGCGGGCTCGTGGGCACCGCCCGTGGCGGGGGTGGCTGTCGAGGCCGTGTCCCCGGCCGGCGATGACAGCCGGTGCTCCGAGCCGCCGAGGTACACGGCGGAGAGCTGTTCGACATCGAGCGCGCTGGCCGGCCCGGACCAGATGACGTTGCCGAGCTCCATGAACACCAGGCGGTCGGCCACCGCCACGGCGTGCTCGGCGTTCTCCTCGACCAGCAGCACCGCCGAGCCCCGCTCACTCAGCTCGACGATGGCCCGGATCACCTCCTGGGCCGCCAGCGGGGACAGCCCCAGGGTCGGCTCGTCGGCCACGAAGACCTTGGGCGGCTTGGCCAGCGCCGGGGCCAGTCCGAGCATCTGCTGCTCCCCGCCGGACAGCAGGCCGGCGATCTGGTGCCTCCGGCCCGACAGGACCGGGAAGCGCTCGTAGGCGCGCTCACGGTCCTCGCTGGTGCGGAGGGCGAGGGTCAGGTTCTCCTCGACGGACAGTCCGGGGAACACCCCCCGGGCCTCGGGCACGAGATCGATGCCGGCCCGGGCCCGCCGGTAGGACGGGAGCGGGGTCAGGTCGACGCCGTCGAGCGAGACCACGCCCCGGGTCGGCTCCAGCAGTCCGGCGATCACCGCGCACAGGGAGGACTTGCCGGCACCGTTGGCACCGAGCAGGGCCACGATCTCCCCGGCGTGGAGTTCGAGGGCCACACCGTGGAGGACCTCGGCGTCGTCGTAGCCGGCCACGATGCCCTCGACGGACAGGGTGGCAGCGACAGGCGGGGGGGCAGCGACGGAGCCGTCGGCGTCCGTCGGGGGAAGTACGCCGACGGGGCCAGCGACCCGTTCGGCCCCCGGTGCGCCCACCGGCGCCGGCGCCGGGACCGCCGGCGGCCCGGCGGCGTCGGCGGTGCGCTCGGTCGGGGTGACCTCCCCGGCCGAGGGGATGGCCCGCTCGTCCTTGGCCCGCGCCCGGGCCCGGCGCTTCACCAGCGTGCGGCGCCCCCGCATGGCCAGGATGCCGTCAGGTTCCTGGGCCAGGGCGATGGCACCCATGCCGAACAGGATGGGGAGGAAGTACGGCGACGACACCAGCGTCTGGAGCGTCACCCCCGGAAGGATCTTGGTGATCTCGGTGAGCACCGGCGTGCCCACCGCCACGGCCAGGCCGGCCAGCAGGGCGCCGGCCGGGCGCCGCACCCCGAAGACCACCACGAAGGCCAGCCAGGTCAGGCCGACCAGGGGCGGGGCCGTCGAGTTGGAGGCGGCGAAGGAGAACAGGCTGAGCATGACCCCGCCGACCCCGGCGATGCCGGCGGCGAAGGAGAAGACCAGGATCCGGTTGCGATTGGCCCGGATGCCGACGGCCATCGCCGCGGTCGGCGAGCTCCGCACGGCCAGGGTGGCCCGGCCGGTGGCCGAGTGGGTGAACAACCAGATGACACCGGTGAGCAGACCGAACACCGCGAGGAACAGCACGATCTGGTCGTTCAGGTTGGCGAAGTTGAAGTTCCAGCCGAAGAGGTCGACGTCGGGGCTCCGGATGGTCCACCCCGACTGGCCGTTGCCGATGGCCTGGGTGTCGAAGGGGACCAGGTTGAAGAACAGGCAGGCGGCCAGGGACCAGATGGCCAGGTACACGGCGCCGAGGCGCGTGGCCGGCCAGGCGATCAGCGCCCCGATGGCGGCGGCCACGACGGCCCCGATCACCACGGCCCAGAAGAAGTTGAGCTGGCCGTGGGAGGCGATGAGGGGGATGCTGATGCCCCAGTTGCGGTTGAGGGCCCAGCCGGCGGCGAAGCCCCCGGCCGTCACGAAGGTGGCCTGGGCCAGGCTGACCATGCCGCCCATGCCGGTCACCACGATGAACGACAGCAGGATGATCGAGGTGGCCAGCCCCTGGGCGATGACCGTCTGGGCGGTGGCGGTGGCCTGCAGCCCCGACGGGAACCAGTGGAGGGCGTACCCCATCAGGCCGACCAGGAACACCACCCAGGGCCACCACCGGCGGGGCAGCGACAGGCCGGCCCGGTGGTCGCTCGGCGGTCGATCCTCGGCCACCGAGCCGGCCTGGCGGGAGCGGTCGCGCCCGATGACCAGTCCGAGCAGGATGACCAGCACGTACGGCACCGCGCTGGAGAGGCCGTTGAGGTTGGCGATGAAGCCGGGGTAGGACGTCGAGTACCCGGCCACCAGGTCCTGGACCACGCCGAGCAGCAGGCCGCCCACGAAGGCGATGGGCAGCGAGCGCAGCCCGCCGAGGACCACGGCGGCCAGTGAGCCCAGGACCACCAGCGTGAAGATGTTGGCGTCCAGCGTGAACAGCGGGGCGATCAGGATGCCGCCCAGTCCGGCCAGGACCGTCGTGAGCACCCAGGCCACCGCCGAGGTCTTGGCGGCGCTGACCCCCTTCAGTCCGGCCAGCTGGCGGCGGTCGACCACGGCGCGCATCTCCAGTCCGATGCGGGTGTGGCGCAGGACAGCCCACAGCACGGCGGCCGAGACCAGCGCGGCGGCGAACACCGCCAGTTGGTCGGAGGTGAGGGCCACCCCGTGCATGACGTGGAAGACCTTGGGCGGCGTCGGTCCGAGCCCGGGTGTGGGCAGGCCCAGGTTGTCCGCCTTGTTCCCCACCAGGTTCATGTGGAGGACGCTGTTGCCGAGGGTGACGACCAGCCACTGCATCAGGTTGGGGATGGCGACCAGCAGCCCGATGGTCCCCACGATCCGGGCGTACACCGGTGCCTCGCCCAGCCGACGCAGGAGCAGGCGATCCAGGGCCAGGCCCATGAGGGGGGCGAACACCAGCACCGACAGGATGGCGGCCGGCACGATGGGCATCCCGCCCGAATTGAGCTGATAGTAGAAATAAGCCACGGCGAAGGCGATGGCCCCCTGGGCGAAGTTGAAGATGCCCGACGTCGTGTAGGTGAGGACCAGCCCCGACGCCATGATCGAGTAGATGCCGCCGGTGACCGCGCCCGAGATGACCAGGCTCAGGAACTTGTCCATGCTCGGGTGCCCCTCCCCTCGTCAGACGACGTGGCCGAGGTAGGCGCTGCGGACGGCGGGATCGTCCTGGACCTCGCTGGGCCTGCCGTCGGCCAGGATCGAGCCCAGGTTGAGCACCACGACCCGGTCGCAGTGGGTCATGACGAAGCCGGCGTTGTGCTCGACGAGGAGCACGGTGCACTGCGTGTCCTGGCGCACCTGTTGGATGAGCCGGCCCAGGCGCTCCACCTCCTCGGCGTGCAGGCCCGACGCCGGCTCGTCCAGGAGGAGCAGCGTCGGTGGCTCCACCGTGGCCCGGGCGAACTCGACCATCCGGGCCGTCCCGATGGGGAGGGACCCGGCGAACTCCTTGCGCACCGCGGTCAGCCCGCACCGCTCGATGGCCGCGTCGGCCAGCACCCGTCGCTCCCGCTCACGCCGGCGCCGGCCGTGCCAGCCCACCATGTCCGCCAGCACCCCGCCACCGCCCCCGCGCCACTCGGTGGCGGCCAGGATGTTGTCCTCGACGGTCAGCCATCCGTAGGTCTGGACCCGCTGGAAGGTGCGGCGGACCCCCAGGTGGCTCCGCTTCACCGGTCCGGCGGAGCTGGTGTCCCGGCCCTCGAGCAGCACCCGGCCGGAGTGGGGGCGCCGCACGCCACAGACCACGTCGAAGAGCGTGGTCTTGCCGGCGCCGTTCGGGCCGATGAGTCCACAGACCATGCCCGACGGCACCTGCAGGCTGACCTCGGACACCGCGGTGATCCCACCGAAGCGCACGCTGATATCGACCAGCTCCAGCGTCGGCGGGCCCGGAGCCGGGGCGGTCACCGCCGACGGCCGTTGGAGGTCGGTCTCGCTCATCCGCCCAGGCGGCACCGGTCCGCCGGAGGTCGCCCCGCCGTCAGCGTGGCCCGTGGCCGTCCACCGGTCAACTGACCTTCTCGGCCTGGGGCGTCACCTTGAACACCTTGGACGTGCAGGAGTAGGGGTAGATCATTTTGGTGGTGCCACCGCTGTAGGCCAGGAACTCCGTGCAGTACGGCGTCCCCGCCACCGTCGAGGCCGGGTACTTGATGGGCCCGGCCAGGCCGGGGATGGACCAGGTGATGGTGGACAGCGCCTTCTGCACGTTCTGGGGGGTGATGGCCTCGTGCTTGGTCTGGACCAGGTGGACGGCCGTGGCGAACAGGGAGGCGGCGAAGTACGCCGGGACGTTGGCATACCCCTGCAGCTGCGTGCCCGGTGCGACGGCGTCCATGGCGTTCTGCATGGTGGTGAGGCCCGGATTGGGCTCGTTGTTGAAGGTGGAGGTGGTCACCGTGCCCGCCATGGCCGAGTCCAGGGCGGCGATGACGCCGAGCGGCGACCAGTACGAGCCCTTGAACCCGGCGTTCTTGAGCGCCGCCCACATGGGGATGCACTGCTCGGTCAGCTGGCAGCCGACGGCCTGGGGCGGCTTGCCGTGGTTCGCGGTCATGATCTGCTCGACGTAGGGGGTGTAGTCACTGGCCACCGTGGGGATCGGGGCCTTGGCGTAGACGACGTCGAAGCCGGCTCCCTTGGCCGACACCGTCGCCAGCCTCACCGAGTTGGACCCCGAGGAGCCGCTGTTGGAGAACAGGGCGATGGTCGGGTGCGCGCTGTCGGTCTTGGCCGCCACGTACGTCTCGAACTGGCGGTAGGTGTTCGACATGAACTTCGGGCTCTGGGGGACGAGGCAGCCACCCGTCGAGAACCCCCACACGCTCGTGGAGACGTTGGTGGAGCAGTAGGTGTAGTCGAACCCACCCCCGACGTAGGGCACCTGCTGGGACTTCAGGTAGGAGGCCGGATTGACGTCGGAGAGGTCGGGCACGATGGCGAACACCTGGTCCTGGGTGACGAGCTGGCGGGCCGCGCTGAGGGCGGTGGCCGGGTCGGCGTCGTCGTTCAGGTAGGTGTCGAACTTGATCTTGATGCCCTTCAGGTAATTCGTCTTGTTGAGCTGGCTGAAGAAGGCCTGGGCGCCGACCTGGGCGTTCGGGAAGTCGGCGGCGTACCAGAAGGCGCCGACCGTGATGGTCTTGCCGTTGAACCCGCGGACGGTCGCCGCCCCCGCCTGGGCTGTGGTGACCCCGACCGCGGCCGCCGACAGCAGTCCTGTCAGCAGGAGTGCCGCCCCGACTCGAACCTTGCGTCCCATTGATTCCCCCTTGTCACGAGAACAGTACGAAACGTGTTCTCTTTTTGTCAGCATCGGCCTTCCCCAAAATGGGCCAACGGAGTCCCGGCGAGCGTATACAAGATTCTTGGAGATGTCGACCAGTTCCGCGCCTCAGTGGGGAAAAACAGCCCACCGGTACCCGCCCGTCGGCGCGCGGGCACGGTCCGGCCATCACGCAGATCAGCGCTGCTCGTGGACTCCCCCTCCCCCGTTCCCGCCCGATTCTGTCAGCTCGCGACCCCGACCCGACCGCCGCCGAACCGACAGTAGCAATCAGCGCCGACGCTGGGGGCGCGTCACCCGGAATTGTCGTTCTCCTCGGGAAAGAACGGCGGGCGGGCACCACCGGCGTCGCCCAGCGGCCCGACCCGCCCCCCGGTCCGGCGGACCGGTGACTGCGACCGCCCCCGGTCCCGGGCGGCGGTGGCTCAGCGCTTCGGCGCGAGCAGGCGTTCCAGATTCGACCGGGTCAGGTCGTCCTGCCAGTGGTCGAGGACCTGCCGGTCGATCTGCCGGCCCCCCTCGTCCGCCACGGCCGACAGCACCGAACGGCGGGCCGACGCCTTGGCCAGCGCGTAGGCACGGGGGTCGAGCGCGGCCAGCCGTTCGGCCTCGGCGATGGCCGCCCCGGCCAGCTCCTCGCGCGGCAAGGCCCGGTGGGCCAGGCCGGTGGCACGGGCGGCGTCGGCGTCGAGCAGCCCGGCACCGAACATCACCGACTCGGCGGCCGGGCCGCACACGTGCTTCAGCAGCTCGACGGTCAGCACGGGGAAGGCCACGCCGACCTTCAGCTCGGTCACGCCGATCCGTGCGTCGTCGGCCATGAGCCGGGTGTCGAAGGCACAGGCCAGGAGGGCACCGCCGGCGATGGCCGCGCCGTTGACGGCCACCACCGTCGGCAGGGGGCAGGCAAAGATGGCGAGCAGTGCGTCGC
>Ga0302196_10002027_pt1 | contig 19195 bp, 20 predicted proteins | sample II_Bog_N1_3_FD_198794 | JGI IMG/M metagenome (GOLD analysis project Ga0302196, IMG submission 198794) | Peat permafrost microbial communities from Stordalen Mire near Abisko, Sweden - II_Bog_N1_3 | ecosystem: Environmental > Terrestrial > Soil > Wetlands > Peat | place: Sweden: Abisko...
CAGCGATCTCTCGGGGACCACCGCGTGCGCCTACTACCAGACCGCCACCTCGGCGTTCACCAACGTGAACAGCAGCTCCTGCACGGCCACCTCCTCGACCTCGGTGCCGCTCTACGTCGCGGTGACCGTCGCCATAACGGAGAGCGCATCCGGCAATCCCATCATGGTGACGCTGAACGGGCTGCACATCACGCCGCTCTTCACTCAGAGCTACTCCATGGAGGTGGCTCCGTGACCGCAGGCCGCCGCCACCGGAGCGGTCAGTCGTTGACAGAGTTCGCTCTGGTGCTCCCCGTGATCCTGGCCCTGGTCTTCGGGGGCATCGACTACGGTGGCTACTTCGCCTCACGACTGTCGGTCGAGAATGCCGCGCGGGTGGCGGTGCGGGCTGCCGCCGTGGACGTCTGCCCCACGAGTGGGGCCGGGATCGCCCCCCAGGTCGGGCCACCCAGCGCCTGCTGGAGCAGCGCCTCGCCGCCCGCTTCGGGGACCATCGAGCAGGTGGCCATCTCGGCCGCCCCAGACGCCCGCATCCTCAACAAGGACTGCCCGGACCAGGACTCCGTCTGGCCACCCAGCGGCAGCGACCTGGCGACGCTCACGCCCGGCACCGGCTGCATCAGCATTCGCTACTACTACCTGAACGGCTCGACGCAGTCCCTGTGCGCGACGTGGAGCGCCGGCGCCGACGAGATGACCACCAACAGCCTTTACCCGATGGGGACCGATTGCCTGATCCCGGCGGCATCGAGCGGAGCGGACGTCGTTCAGGTGGTGATCGGCTACAACTACTCGCCGTTGATCCCCATCCCCTGGTTCTCGGGTAGCGGGCTCACCACGACGTCCGCCGCGACGCAGCTGGTGCTCGAGCAGGGCTAGCCGGCCGGGGGCGGCTTCGATGCCCGGTCGATGGAGGCGAACTCCTCGTCGCTGAGCTCCAGCGTGAGGGCGCGTGAATTCTGCCGGACGTGATCGGGTTTGGTGGCCCCGGGGATCGCGATCACGTGGTCGTCTCGCTGGAGCAGCCAGGCCAGTGCCACCTGAAGAGTGGTCGCGTCCCGGGCGGCCGCCACTTCCTGGAGAGTGTCCGCAAGGGCCGTGGGACCGTGGCTCCGGCGGGAGCCCCCGCTGACGGCACCGCCGGCAAGGGGCCGGTAGGCGACCAGGGCCACGTCCATCTGGCGGCAGGCCTCGAGGACACCGTTGGTTTCGGGTGCACGGTGCAGCAGGCTGTACTGGACCTGATTGGCCGCGAGCGGAATCCCGTAGCGGGCCAGCACGCCGGCCGCCTTCCGCATCCGCGCCACGTTGCAGTTGCTGATCCCCACGGCCCGGATCTTCCCCGCCTCGACGGCCCTGGCCATCCCCGTCATCCAGGTCTCCACTCCGCGCAGGGAGTAGGGGAAGTGCAGGTAGTACAGGTCGAGCGATCCTCGGCCGAGCCGCTCCAGCGTCCTGTCCAGCGCGGAGCCGAACTGGCCGGCGGTGAGCCGGACGGGCAGCGGCGCGAACTTGCTGGCCAGCACGACCGGGCGGCCATCCTGCCGGGCCGCCACGCCCACGGCCCGCTCCGACCGGCCGAAGCCGTAGATCTCCGCAGTGTCAAGGAAGCCCATGCCCACATCGACCGCCGCCGCCAGGGTCTCGTTCAGGCGGGCCTGGCCCGGTTCGCCGGTACTCCACCGGTTGGTGCCAACCCCGAGCGCCGGCACCCTCACGCCCGATCTGCCCAGCGGTCGCTCGGTTGCACTCATCGCTTCCCAGGCCCTCCGTCTGCGCCCCGGGATCCGCCGGCATGTCGGGAAAAGAGGGCCTCGGCGTTGCCCCGATCGATCCGAGTGACGGAGGCCATCGGTGAGATCATAGGCATGCGGACGGGGCAAGAGCATCAGACGCTTGGTCGGTCATGCGGAGTAGGTGAAAGAATGAATCCATCGGAACTCATTGACACATACATCGCAGACCTCGCCGACTGGCGTGGCGAGACGCTCGCCAGGCTTCGCAAGACCATTCGCGATGCCGACCCCGAGATCATCGAGGAATGGAAGTGGATGGGCAGCCCACTCTGGTCTCACGATGGACAGATCGCGGTGGCCAACGCTCACAAGGAGAAGGTGAAGCTGACCTTCGCTCAAGGCGCAAACCTTCCAGATCCACATAGGTTTTTCAACGCGGGCCTTGAAGGCAACCGGTGGCGGGCCCTCGATCTCCACCAGGGTGATGAGGTTGACGAGCGCGCTCTGACAGAGATGATCCACGCTGCCGTGGCTTTCAATGGTGCGCGCGCAAGCCGGGCTAAAGCAGGCAAGGAGTAGAAGGTGGGAACCATGACCGCTCGAGAGTCGTTCGGTGAGAGCGCGGAGGTCAGCTGGCCGCTAGGCCCGACCACCGTTTATGGCACCTTGGTCACCCCTCGCGGCCCCGGCCCCTCCCCCGCCGTGATCCTGGTGGCGGGCAGCGGGCCCACGGACCGCGATTGGAACTCGCCTCTGCTCCCGGGGTCCAATGGCAGCGCCCGGCTGCTGGCAGAGGCGTTGGGACGGGCCGGGATCGCGTCGCTGCGCTACGACAAGCGCGCATCGGGGCCGCACGTTCGCGAGACCATCCCGCTGCTGATCGGCAAGATCAGCATGCAGAGCCACGTCGACGAGCTGGCCGGCGCTGTCCACACCCTGGCGGCCCACCAGCGGGTCCGGGCCGACCGGCTCTTCGCGCTCGGCAACAGCGAAGGCACTCTCCATGCGCTCAACTACCAGCTCCACCGCCCTGCGATCCCCCTGGCGGGGCTGATCCTCACCGGGCCTCCCGGACGCGCCGTCGGGGCCGTCGCCCGGTCCCAGCTGGCCGCGCAGGCAGCGGCGATTCCCAACGGCATGGCGCTCCTCGATCTCTACGACGCAGCCATCGCCCGCTTCCTCGCTCGCGAGCCCATCAACCCGGACCCGGCGCTCCCCGACGGCGTCAAACTTCTGCTGCAGAGTCTGGAGACACCTGCCAACCTGCCCTTCGCCCGAGAGCTCTGGACCGCGGACGCGGCCACCCTGCTCTGCGATGTGAGTGTTCCCGTCCTCGTGATCATTGGCAAGAAGGACGTCCAGGTGGACTGGCAGGCCGACGGGGAGCCGCTGCAACGCTCCGCCGCAGGGCGGAAGGATGTGACATTCGTCTTTCCTGACAGCGCGAATCACGTCCTCAAGCACGAGCCGAGGCCGCGCTCCGAGCTGGACCAAGCCGAGGTCATGTCCGGCTACAACGCACCCGACGCCCACCTGGATCCGGAGGTGGAAGCCGACATCCTCGGGTGGCTGGCAGCCCACACGTGAGGAGGTACTGAGCGGCCCGCTCAGCTGCCCGCCACCACGGCGAAGGGAGGCGCGCCGGCGAGGGCCCGCTCCGGCCATGGCAGCCTGCGCCGGGCGGCCCAGCCCACATCCGTAAGCTGATGGAGACGCGGCGATGCCCACCCCGCTGCTGACACCAGCTGGAGCAGCGTCTCGGGACTCGTCCCCTCTCCGAGGGGCAGGGCCGCGCGCAGCTCAGGCGCGTAGGGGGCATGGTGGGCTGGAGCGGTTCGCCTGGCTCGGGCCAGCCCCTTGCCGGCCCAGCGCCGGATCCTCTCCGCGCCGCTGTTCGGATCTCCCCACAGGCTCTCTACGAGAACCAGCCTTCCGTGGAGCGCCACCCCGTGCCAGCCACTGAGGGCCTTCATCGGCTCGAGGAGCGTCCAAAGCAGGTGTCGGGAGATGACGGCATCGAAAGGTCCCGAAGGTACGGAGGTGGCGTCGGCCTCCACGATCTCGACGCTGAGCTCCGCCTGCTCCGCCTTGGCACGGAGCTGTCCGAGCATCCCCGGTGACAGGTCGACGGCCGTCACGTGGTGGCCCAGCTCCGCGGCGATGAGACTGAGGAACCCGGTTCCGGCGCCCACATCGAGAACGCTTGATGGCGCCGCCGGCAACAGCTTCTCGAGGGTGGCCCGCCACGCAGCGCGCTCCAGTGGAGACACCGGGTAATGGCCGGGGTCACGATCATAGGTGGCGGCGTCAGCGTCCCAGAAGCGGCGGACTTGCTCGACACGTTCCATGTTCATAGAGGCTCCCACCTTGCTCTTGCCTTCACCCCGGTGAGGGTTGAGGTTCCCTGTCCAGCTGCGCACTGCCCAATCGGGCGTCCCGATCGATGGCGAGCCACTCCCGGCGAACCCAGGCCGGCCGGGTGTCGCGGAGGCCGGCGGTGGTGATATCGGCCATCCAGGCCCGCTCCAGCCGGTCAGCCTCGTCGAACGCCTCCTGAGACATCGGTGGGTCGTCAATCCAGCGCCGCTCGGTGCTGTCCCGGGCGTGGCGGTAGCCAGGATTCAGCGCCCCATGGCTGGCCATGGTGCCGCGGTGAAACAGCTCGTGGCGCCACCACAGCGTCCCCGGGTCGAAGCGGTTGGTCGGCGGCGGACCGAGGTCAACCGGGGTGTCCACCCGGACCGGCTTGAACAGCGAGGTGCAGGGGGCCGAGGTGGCGGTGGCCCAGTGCTGGGGCCCACCTCGGAGGTCCGAGACCCACGACGCGGTCGTCTGGCTGGAGGCCAACATGCCGCCGGCGTGGGCGCACGGCGCACCCAGGCCACCGTGGATGAGCGACCAGCGAGGGGCCGCCGAGCCACCGTGATCGCGGAGCGCTGCCATCAGGTCGGCCGGCCCGGTGGCCCGACAGGCCGCCTCGTGGGTGCGACGACGCCGGATCGCGGCCGAGGCCACCCACGTGCGGACCTGATCCGCATGGGCCCGAGCGAACCCCGGAATGGAGAGCCCGTTGGAGATGCTCCGCGCCGGACCGCGCACCTCCTCGGTCGCGAAGTGGCGGCCGGCCGTCTCGACCACGAAGGCACTTCCCGGGTCCGCCACCAGGAAGCTGTTGTCGTAGGTGAAACCCTGATGCTCGTAGCTGCAGGGCCCGCCCTGCCCGTGGCTCTCCAAGAGGTCCACGATCACCCCCACCGCCTCCCGGGCGGTGCGAGACCGCTCCAGCGCGAGGCGGAGCAGGTCCATACCCAGGAGTGCCTTGTCGCCATACCGGCCCTTGGTGAACACCGCCTCATTGCCAATCACCACGCCGTGCTCATTGGCCCCGATCTCCGCGCCCCACATCCACCAGGGCCGGGACAGCATCACCGCAGCGGTATGAGCCGCCTGCGGGATGTCGATCCATGTGCACTGCACCCGATCGCCCATCGAATGGTCCGCCGCCGCGACCCAGTCGAGACACTGAGACTCGTTGGGGTCCCGGTCGCTGTTCTTGGCAAACATCACCCCGTCATCGGTGATGGCCACGAACGTGTCACACATCTCAGCCCGCTAGTCTAGCCCCGGTCTTGCTCGGCCATCCGGCGACCTGCCGTCCACCCCGCCGCGGGGGCGGCCCCACCGCACCATTCCGCATCATTGAGTACTGTCTACGAAGGAGGATGAGCAGAGTGGCGCAGCCCGGACCGGTGGCTCTGGTCGGCAGCGGGGAGTATCTCCCGGCGATGCTCGAGCTCGAGGCGGCGCTGATCGCGGGCCGGGCACCGAAGTATGTGCAGCTGCCAACGGCGGCCGGTCGGGAAGGACCCGCCTCCGTCTCGCGGTGGATCGCGCTCGGAGCCCAGCAGGCGGCACGGCTGGGGGTCGAGGCGGTCCCGGTCATGGTTCTCGACCGTGATGGGGCTGAGGATCGAGGCAACGCCGAGTTGGTCGCCGGTGCCGGTCTCATCTATCTCTCCGGGGGCAGCCCCACCCACCTCGCGGACTCGCTCCAGGGAACCCGCGTGTGGGCCGCCATCTACGACGCGTGGCGGGCCGGAGCCGCCCTGGCGGGATGCAGCGCAGGGGCGATGGCGTTGACCTCCTGGGTACCGGACCTGAGACACCTCGCCGGCAAGCCGCGCACCGGCCTCGGCGTGGTGCCCAGGCTTCGCGTCATCCCCCATTTCGACCACATGAGGCGCTGGGTTCCCGGCGTGGCCCGCTGGGCGACCGTGCACCTACCCGCCGGCGTCACCGTGGTGGGCATCGATGAGGAGACCGCCATCGTCAGCGAGGACGCCGACCTGTCCCACTGGACCGTCAGGGGGAGACAGCAAGCGTGGCTGCTCTCGCGGCATGGCCGGCGGCCGCTCAGTGCCGGCGAGGAGTTCGCGCTCTGAACGTTGCAGAGGGACGGATGGAGCGGGAGGCGGGGCGCCCATGAGCGCGCGCGAAGGAGGTACTCGGATGGAGATGCGCAAGCTGGGGAACAGCGGCCTCGAGGTCTCGGCCATCGGCCTGGGCTGCATGGGCATGAACCATCACCGTGGCCCGGCCCCGGACCGGACGGAGATGATCGCGCTGATCCGCGCCGCGGTGGAGCGCGGCGTCACGTTCTTCGACACCGCCGAAGTCTATGGCCCGTTCACCAACGAGGAGCTCGTGGGCGAGGCGTTGCAGCCGGTCCGGAAGGGTGTCGTCATCGCCACCAAGTTCGGCTTCGACCTCGGTCCCGGCGGATCGGGCGGCGTCAACAGCCGCCCCGAGCGCATCCGCCAGGTCGCCGACGACTCGCTCAAGCGTCTGCGGGTCGACGCCATCGACCTCTTCTATCAGCACCGCGTCGATCCCGCCGTTCCGATCGAGGATGTGGCCGGCGCAGTGAAGAACCTGATCGCCGAGGGCAAGGTCAAGCATTTCGGCCTGTCAGAGCCAGGGGCGGAGACCCTCCGCCGAGCGCACGCGGTCCAGCCGGTTGCGGCCGTCCAAAGCGAATACTCCCTCTGGTGGCGCCTCCCGGAAGCGGACGTGCTGCCGGCCTGCGCGGAGCTGGGCGTCGGCTTCGTCCCCTACAGTCCGCTCGGCAGGGGCTTCCTCACCGGCAAGATCGATGAATCGACGGCGTTCGGCAGCAACGACAATCGCAGCACCTTGCCACGTTTCACGCCGGAGGCCCGCAGGGCGAACCGCCCCGTGGTCGACCTGCTGGAGAGGCTGGGCGCCGAGAAGCACGCGACGGCGGCGCAGATCGCGCTGGCCTGGCTGCTGGCGCAGCAACCATGGATCGTGCCGATCCCCGGCACCACCAAGCTCAACCGTCTCGAGGAGAACATCGCCGCGGCCCTCATCGAGCTGACGCCCGACGACCTGGGGAGCATCGAAGCCGCCGCCTCGCAGATCGTCGTGGCGGGTGACCGATACCCCCAGGCGGAGGCAGACCTCACGCGGCGGTAGAGGCGCCGGAAGGGCCTGCGCTGATCGCGGAGATCGGCGCCGCATCCCAGTTCAGCGGGCGGTCCATCCCCCGTCGACGAGGATCGTCTCGCCCGTGATGAGTGACGCGGCCGGTGAGGCGAGGAAGACCACCACACCCGCCACGTCCATGGGTTCCCCAATGCGGTGCAGGGCGGCGATACGCTCGGTCACGTCACGTTCGAAGGCCGGGTCACTCAGCGCGGCCTTCGTGCCGGGAGTACGAATGAACGTGGGCGCCACCCCGTTGACGGTGATGCCGTGGACACCCCACTCAATGGCCAGGCATTTGGTCAGGTGGGCGATGGCCGCCTTGGTCATGCAGTACACCGACTCCGTGGGCAGCGCCACGAATCCGGCCTGGCTGCTGAGGTTGATGATGCGCCCGAATCCTTGCGGGATCATGATTCGAGCGGCAGCCTGGCTGGCGAAGAAGGTCCCCTTGAGGTTGACATCGACGGTGAGGTCGAAGTCCTCCACCGTCACATCCACCGCGAGGTTCGATGGACCCAGGCCCACGTTATTGACCAGGATGTCGAGGCGCCCCATCTCGGAGGCTGCCTCCCGCACCGCGGAGCGCACCTGCTCGAGGTCGAGCACGTCCATCGCCAGGGGAAGGCATCGCCGGCCCTCTGCTTCGACTCCCGCTACGACCTCCGCAGCCGTATCCAGCGATCGCAGGCCCACCGCAACGTCGGCGCCGGCATGAGCCAGGGCCACGGCCATGGCTCGGCCCAATCCCCGGGCAGCTCCGGTGACCAGCGCGACCTGCCCCTCCAGACCAAACGACGGGAGGACCTCCACGGCAGCTGAGCTTACCAGCCGCCCGCATGGCATTGCCCCGCCTCTCGGGACGTGCCTTTCCGGCCGAGGACCAGAATATCTGGCAATGGGAGTTGCAACGTCCGTGTCTTGCGGGGGGGCGTCGCGATGATCGAGCGCTATGTGCTGGGTCTCGAAGAGGTCGACATGACGCAGGTCGCGCTGGTTGGCGGCAAGGGCGCGCACCTGGGGGAGCTTTCGCGGATCGAAGGCATCCACGTGCCGGCTGGCTTCTGCGTGACGACGGACGCCTTCCGGCGGATCGTGGCGAAGGCACCGTCCATTGATGAACGGCTCGACCCGCTGTCGCGCCTGGACTCGGACGACCGGGAGGCAATCCGCACGCTCAGCGCGGAGATCCGCCGGGCCCTCGAAGGGATCGCCGTCCCCGACGATCTGGCGGAGGCGATCACCCTCGCGCTCGCCCGGCTCGGCGAGCAGGCTGCCTACGCCGTCCGCTCCAGCGCGACGGCAGAGGACTTGCCCACGGCCTCCTTCGCGGGTCAGCAGGACACCTACCTGAACATCGTGGGAGGGGCGTCGATCCTCCAGCACATCAGTCGCTGCTGGGCCTCGCTCTTCACCGAGCGGGCCGTGACCTACCGCCTGCGGAACGGGTTCGACCACCGGAAGGCCCACATGGCCGTGGTCGTGCAGAAGATGGTCTTGCCCCAGGCGGCCGGCATCCTCTTCACGGCCGACCCCGTCACGTCAAACCGGAAGGTTGCTTGCGTGGAGGCCAGCTTCGGCCTCGGCGAGGCCCTGGTCGCCGGCCTGGTGAACGCGGACGTCTACAAGGTGCGGGACGGTGAAGTCGTCGCCAAGGCGGTCGCCACCAAGCAGCTTGCCATCCACGCCTCGCCGGCAGGTGGGACGCAGCAGCTGGCGATCGAGCCAGAACGTCGGGAGCAGCCGGCGTTGACCGATGCGCAGGTTGTGCGGCTCGCGCAGCTGGGACGGCAGATCGAAGCGCACTTCGGCCACCCGCAGGACATCGAATGGTGCCTGATCGACGATGAGTTTCAGATCGTCCAGAGCCGCCCGATCACCACGCTGTTTCCCATCCCCGTGGCCAACGATCAAGAGAGCCACGTCTACGTCTCCGTCGGTCATCAGCAGATGATGACCGACCCCATGAAACCCCTGGGGCTCTCCCTGTGGCAGCTGACGGCGCTGCGGCCCATGTCCGAGGCCGGCGGGAGACTGTTCGTCGACGTCACCCGGGATCTGGGTTCGCCAACAAGTCGCGCAGGCCTCCTGAAGGCCCTGGGGAGATCCGATCCGCTGATCGGGGACGCGCTGCAGACCATCGTCGAACGCGGCGACTTCATCCCGACGCTCCCGGACGGGGGTCCTGCCGGGGCGCCGGCCGGCGGCGCGCAAGCCCCGATCGAGACCGATCCGGCCATCGTCGTCGAGCTGATCGAGCACAGCCAGGCCTCCATCGCCACCTTGAAGCGCGACATCCGGACGAAGTCTGGATCGGCCCTGCTCGACTTCATCCTGGCGGACATCCCGGAGCTGAAGCGGATCCTGTTCGATTCGCACAGCCATCAGGTGTTCATGGCGGCGATGGAGGCCACCTGGTGGCTCAACGAGCATCTGCAGGCGTGGCTGGGCGAGAAGAACGCGGCCGACGCGCTCACGCAATCCGTCCCCCACAACGTCACGTCGGAGATGGGCCTGGCGCTCCTGGACGTCGCGGACGTGATCCGCCCGCATCCGGACGTGGTGGCTTTCCTGCAGCACGTCGAGGACGAGAGCTTCCTGGACGAGCTGCCCACACTCGCAGGCGGGCGGGAGGCGCGAGACGCCATCCAGGCCTACCTCGACAAGTACGGCATGCGCTGCGTCGGCGAGATCGACATCACGAGGCCGCGGTGGAGCGAACGCCCCACCACCCTCGTGCCCGTGATCCTCGGCAACATCAAGAACTTCGAGCCGGGCGCCGGCGAGCGGCGCTCAGAGCAAGGCCGGCAGGAGGCCTGGAAGAAGGAACGGGAAGTGGTGGAGCGATTGCGCGCCCTGCCGGACGGGGAGCGAAAAGCCGGAGAGACCAAGCGGATGATCGACCGGGTCCGGACCTTCATCGGGTACCGGGAGTATCCGAAGTACGGCATGGTCAGCCGCTACTTCGTCTACAAGCAGGCCTTGCTGGAAGAGGCCGAGCGCCTCGTGCAGGCTCACGTGCTAAGTGAGAAGGAAGACATCTTCTACCTGACGTTCACGGAGCTCCACAACGTCGTGCGCACGAACCAGGTGGATGACGAGCTCCTCCGCCAGCGCCAGGACGCGTTCAGGTCGTACCAGGCGCTCACGCCACCCCGGGTGCTCACGTCGGATGGCGAGGTCGTCGTCGGAACGTACCGACGCGTCGATGTCCCGGCCGGCGCGCTGGTCGGCTTACCGGTTTCCGCCGGTACCGTCGAGGGGCGGGCCCGCGTCATCCTGGACATGGCCGAGGCGGACCTCGAAATGGGCGACATCCTGGTCACCGCCTACACCGACCCCAGCTGGACGCCTGTGTTCGTCGCGATCAAGGGCCTGGTGACGGAGGTGGGGGGCCTGATGACCCATGGCGCGGTGATCGCACGGGAGTACGGCTTGCCGGCCGTCGTGGGGGTGGAGCATGCCACCCGGCTGATCCGGAATGGGGAGCGGATCCGCGTGCACGGAACGGATGGGTACGTCGAGATCCTGCGTTAGGTGACGGGAAACGTCACCTTCACATCCAGAATACCCTGAGTGCGTCCGGCCCGTTGAGGGCCACCAGCCCGATGCCCGTGGATCAGTGAGCTGCAGTGGAGGCGAGCGTCGAGGCGAAGATCTGCCATGCGAGCAAGCTCTTCGCGACGAGAGAGAGGGCGATGTACACCCGTTCCCCGTACAGGTAGTCCCTCCACCTGCCCACCCGCTTGTACTGCAGCAGCTGGTTGACGGCAAAGCAGTCAAAGAAGACGAATATCGAGAAGAAGATGGCGTACACGAATCCAGGGGCGTGCTGGTTGGCGCCTGGTGCGTACAGGTAGATCGCGATCGCGATCCACGGGATCACGCCGGCGATGCAGCCGATCCAGAAGGGGCCAAGCCCCGCGCCCGGGGCCTCATAGCGCTCCTGCATCCAACCGAACCCAATCATCGAGGCGTTCACCCCAATCAAGGCAACCAGCGCTGCGATATCACCGATGCCGACCAGCATGGCGATCAGCACGATCATGATTGACGCGCTGAGCGAGTACTCCAGCCAGCGATAGGGGTTGCGACCCTTAAGCAGCTCGGCCTTGTAGGAATTCCAGCGCGGACCGGCCACGGTGAAGTGCGCCAGCGCTGAGAGCGCAAAGAAGGCCGCGATCGCCCAGGCGAAGTTGACGCTGAACAAGGTGACCGCGTGATGGCCAACGCCGGGCCCCGGAGGCCCCGCCAGGTAAATGGCCCGAACCGGCAGCGAGAAGCTGTTGGCCAGGAGCACGATGACCACGGCTTGCGCCAGATGGAGGCATCCCGCAACGAGGTTGTAGGGACGAAGACCCGCTACTCGTGGAGGCTGTCCGGCCACCTCCGCATTATGTCCCAGAGTCGCGAGATTTGCATGCTTTCGTTGTCATGTCCCGACCTTGGCCGCCGGTTTCGCCCGCAGCAGTTGCACGAGCGAGCCCGCGGCCACAGCCGTCCCGGCGACAGCCGCGACCCGAGCCATCGACTTCGGCAGGCGAGGGCCCAGCACCCAGCGACCCGATCCGGAGCTGATCAACCCGACCGCCAACGCCAGATTGGTCAGAGGCAACTCGAAGCCCTTCTTCTGCGCCATCGGCCCCTGCTTGCGGTGCACCGCCGTGGCCACGACCATGGCGCCCGCGATGGCGAGCGGTCCCAGCGGAGCGGCCACGCCTGTCACGGTGAGCACTCCACCGCCGAACTCGCTCGCGCCCGCAGCCAGAGCCATGGCCTTCCCCGGCCGCATGCCCTGCGCCTCGAACGCGGTCGCCGTAGCGTCAAGGCCTGGTCCGCCGAAGCTGCCGAAGAGCTTCTGTGCTCCGTGGACGGCGAGGTACCCGCCGAGGACGGATCGGGTGGCGAGGAGACCAATGTCGCGCATCTGAGACCTCCGCTAAGTGGCCGATTCAGTCCGACACGTCGAGAATGATGCGACCTCGACCGTGGCCGGTCTCGGACACGCGCTGCGCCGCCTCCACCTCCGCGAGCGGAAAGCGCTGGCCGACGAGCGGCTTCAGCTTTCCGTCGACGACGAGCGCGGCCAGCTGACCGAGAACCCGCCGGACGTCCGGCGCCGCCCGCACCCCAGCCGCGCGGACGCCGTGCTGCTCGGCCCGCTCGAGCTGTGGCATCCCCGACGCCGAGACGAGGATGCCCCCTTTTTTGAGGACGCTCCACGATCGGTCGGTGACATCGCCTCCGACGGTGTCGAGGACCACATCGACATCACCGACCGTCTCGTCGAAGCGTGAGACCGAGTAGTCGACGACCTCGTCCGCACCCAAAGAACGGACGAAGTCGAGGTTGGCCGTTGAGGTGGTGGCAATGACGTGGGCGCCCTTCCAGCGACCCAGCTGGACCGCCAGCCCGCCCACCCCGCCGGCGCCACCGTGAATCAGCAGGCGCTGACCGCTCTCCAGGCCCGCGATCTCGAAGAGCCCCCACCAGGCGGTGATACCGCCGTTGGGCAGGGTCGCAGCCTCCACGAAGCTCAGGACCTTTGGCTTCCGGGCAATCGACTGCGCCGGGGCGATGGCGTATTCGGCGTACGCCCCCTGGCCGCGGCCGAAGACGTCGTCGCCGAGGCTGAACTCGGTCACGCCGGGGCCCAGCTCGGAGACGGTGCCGGCGAGCTCGATCCCGGGAACGTGGGGCAGCTCGACGGGCAGGAAAGCCTGGAGGTTGCCGGAGCGGAGCTTCCAATCGATGGGGTTCACCCCCGCGGCGCGCACCTCGACCAGTACCTCGCCCGCCTTGGGCCGGGGGCGGGGCACTTCGTCGACCCGCAGTACCGATGGGTCACCGTAGTCGTGGAACCGGACCGCCCGCATCAGATCGGCGCTGGCTGCCATGGTCTACCTCCGCACCATCCCCAGTCTAGGGACCACCCCCTCCCCCACCCACCTCACAGCTGGGCCGCGGGAAGGGGGAACGTCACCTCCACCTCCAGGCCGCCGTCCGGGTGCGGGCGAGAGGCGATGGCGGCGCCATGCGCGTCCGCGATGGCCTGGATGATGGAGAGACCGAGCCCGGTGCCGCGGTCCCCACGACGCGTTCGTTCGGGGGCCATCCGCTGAAATGGCTGGAAGAGCCGATCGATCTCGGCCTCCGGTACCACGGGCCCTCTGTTGACCACCCGCAGCACCGCCCGTGCCCCCCGGTGACCGTCGAGACCTCCACGGATCCACCGTCGACGTTGTGGCGGATCGTCGCCCAGGTGATGGGCGAGTCGCTGGTGCAGGGCCTGATCGGGGGTGGACTCGGGGTGGGGGTGGGCTACCTCGGCGCTTTCGTCTTCACCAAGCTGGTTCCCACCGTGCAGGCGGACGAGAGCCCCGGGGGCGGCTCGGCGCCGACCTTCGGCGGCGCTCCGCAGACGATTTCTGGGGCAGTGCCGGTGCCCGTGGGGGGGCTCCTCTTCCAAGGGGGCCATCTCCAGCACCTTCGGCAACCCTCTGAAGCCCGTGACCGTGCACATGACCGCACCGCTCAGCCTCGAGATCCTGCTGGTGGCCATCGCCCTGGCCGTGGCCGGCGGCCTGATCGCTGGTGCCGTCGGCGGCTGGCAGGCCTCCCGGCTAAGGCCGGCCGCGGCCCTGCGCCGGGTGGAGTAGCCAGATGCTCAGGACCCTCTCCGACCGCATCAGCGCGGGCGCCGTCCCGCACCTGGAGACCTCCGATGTACCAGCTGCATGACCTCTCCCGAGCGCGTCGGCATCGCGCGGGCGCTGGTCAAGAAGCCCAAGGTCATCCTGGCCGACGAGCCCACGGGCAACCTCGACGAGACAACCCGCATCGAGATCGTCGCCATCATGGAGCGGCTCTGGAAGGACCGCAAGCTCAGCCTGATCGTGGTCACCCACGACTCGTCACTGGCCCGCCGCGCCCCGCGCACCGCCCTACTCGACCGTGGCCGGCTCTCCGTCCGCAGCAACGCACAGAAGTCCGAGCCCGCCCCGCCGCCTCGAACTAGACCCTGCGCGCCGCCTGCGTGCCTCCCGCCGAGGCGTTCGGTTCGATGTGAGCCGCCCGCCCCAGGGCAGCGGGCTCCTACCGGCGCGTGCTCGGACGCGAGGCGCAGCCCACGCACAAGGTGGTCCATGGGACTGCCTCCAACCTCTCGGTGGGTATGGCCTCGCCACACCCCTGGCAGGTGCCGTAGGTGCCATCGCGGAGACGGTCGAGCGCGGTGTCGATCTGCGTGATGGTCTGGTACAGGGTTCGCGCCTGGTAGGCGCCGGTCATGCGCTCGATGGCATACGCGGTGCCGTCCCCGATGCGCTTCCCGAACTGCAGGTTGGCGGATTCCGCGGGGTCGTGCTCACTGAGGGCTCGCACTTGGTCCTCCAGAGTGCGCCGCCTCTCCTCCAGCCCAGCTCGGATCACGCCCGCGTCCGGCGTCACGCCGCGTCGCCTCACGATTCAGCCTCCAGATCGTGGCCGCACCGATCGTATCCCACCTACCAGGCGAGTTCGCCGGCATCCTCCTGGAAGGTGCCGGTGGGGCCGTCCTTGCCGATGCTGGCCATGCGGACGATGACTTCGGCGCCCTCCTCGACGGGCCGGCCCCCACCGCCACCGCCGCCGAGGTGGGTGGCGGTGTGGCCGGGCTCGACCGCATTGAACTTGATGTCTGGAAGGGCCTTGGCGTACTGGAGTGTGAGCATGGAGACCGCGGCCTTGCTCGCGCCGTAGACGATGGCGGGGACGTGGGATGCGGGCCGCTCGGGATTGGTGACGGCCCAGAACGAGCCGAGAGCGCTGGAGACGTTGACCACGACCGGGTTCTCCGATTTGCGCAGCAGCCGCAGTGCGGCCTGGGTGACACGGATGACGCCGATCGTGTTGGTGTCGAATACCTTGAGTGCGTCTGGGCCGTTGAGGGCCACGAGCCCGATGCCGGCGTTGTTGACGAGGATGTCCAGGTGACCTTCTCGTTCCTCGATCACGCCCATGGCGCTCTCCACGGACGCGTCGTCGGTGACGTCGAGCTGCACGAACCGGGCACCCAGCTCAGACGCCGCGGTCTCCCCGCGCTCGATGCTGCGCGCCCCGATGTAGACGGTGTGCCCACGCTCGATCAGTTGGCGGGCAGTCTCGCGTCCGAGTCCCTTGTTGGCGCCGGTGATGAGCGTCACGGTCATGACTTGCTCTCCATTGTTCTTGGCTAAACCCGGCCCAGCCCTTCGCCGTGAAGCTGGGTGAGCCGCTTTGCGGCGGCTGCGCTCATGGACGCCTCAGGAACCTGAAATAGAACGCCACGAACACCAGTACAATCCCAACGTTTGCTAACAGCCGCTCCCCGGACTGGTTCCTGAAGAACAGCACGTCCACGACGACCACGACGGCTATCATCGCGAGCCCGTAAAGTATTGCCATTCTTCCCATCATTCCATCCTACTCTGCGCGGTTCTCCCAAGAGGGGCCCAGGGAGGTCAGCTTGCCCGGTAGCGCCCCGCGAGCTGAGGCGTCTGGCCTCGGAAGGCTGCGAGGTCGGCGCTGAACACGGCGTCCAGCAGCTCCGACCTCTCGACCCCAGGTGCGCAAACGACCTCGCCCCGCTCCAAGCCCCGCAAGCTGGCGGTCACCACATCATCCGCTGACATTCGTGCCACGGAGCTGAGGTCCAGTCCTTGGCGTTCGTGAAACTCGGTCGCCACGACACCGGGGCACAGCGCCTGCACGTGGAGGCCGTGAGACTTGAGCTCCTCGTGCAGGACCTGCGACAGAGCGACGATGTGCGCGAGTGCGGCGGTGTAGACCGCCCGACGAAGCGGTAGTTCCTCGAGGGACGCTGGCCCGCTGAAAGCCAGCATGCCCGACACGTTGATGATCGTTCCCTTGCCTCGGCTCACCATGCCCGGGGCCGCGGCGCGGGCCAGCATGGTCGGAGCGACGACCTTCACATGCAGAAGCTCGTTCGCTTTGTCGGCCGGAAGGTCGACGAACGGCATGTAGTGCGCGACCCCGGCGTTGTTGACCAGCACGACGAGGGGCTCCTCCGCGCACACTTCGGCGACGGCCTCAACCCCGGCGTCAGTGCCAAGGTCGGCGACCAGGGGACGCACCTGGACTTCGGGAAGTGCAGCCACGAGCTGATCGAGCCGATCCCGACGCCGGCCCACGGCCACGAGGTCGTAGCCCTCGACGCCGAGCCGGAGAGCGAAGGCGCGGCCAATGCCGGAGGAGGCCCCGGTGATGAGCGCCAGCCCGGTCATGATCGTCGCCCTCGGTTCGGTGTGATGGTCGGGTTGTTCCTCATGGTCGATCCTTCTTCCTCGCCGATTATCGTCGCCAGGCCCAGAATCCCGCTCGCGCCGGCCGGGTACACTTCCCCGATGCCCATCACCCGCGAGCTTGTCGAGGACGTGGCGGCGTGGGCCGGCGGATGGCTCGGGCGCCGCCAGCGCACCCTCCGGATCCCAGGGGTGCAGTTCGCGATCGCCCATCAGGGAACCATCGTGACGACGGGCGCCCATGGGATGGCGGACCTGGGCGCGGGGGAGGCGCTCAGCACTCGACACGCCTTCCACATTGCCTCTCACTCGAAGACGTTCACGGCCACGGCGATTCTCCAGCTCGCCGAGACCGACCCTCCGTCGCTTCGACTGGACGACCGTCTGGTTCGGTACCTGCCGCCCTCCCCCGCCGGGCTGTCCCGGCTCGGCGGCCTCACCATCACCGACCTCCTCCATCACGGCTCGGGGATGACCCGCGACGGCGTGGATGGCGACTACTGGCAGCTCCAGCACCCCTTCCCCGACGCCGCCGAGTTGCTCTCTCTTCTGGAGCGAAGCGCGTCGCCCTACCCCGCCAATGACCGTTTTCACTACTCCAACATCGCCTACTCGCTGCTCGGCCGGGTCATCGAGCAGGCGGCGGGCTGCAGCTACGCCGAGTTCGTGCAGCGGTCGATCATCGACCGGCTCGGGCTCACAGACACCGCCCCCGACTTCGACCCGACGGGCTCAGGTCGCCGGTTCGCCATGGGCTACACCAGCGCCGAGGACGGGCGCGAGCGGATCCCCATCGACCACCTGGCTGCCAGGGCGATGGCCCCAGCGACGGGTTTCACCAGCACCGCTCAGGACCTCTGCCTGTACTTCAGCGCCCACCGCCTCGGCGACCTTCGGCTGCTGAGCGATGACGCCAAGCGCCGTATGCAGCACGGTTGGTGGGCACCGCGCGCGCAGGAGCAGTACGGTCTCGGTCTGCAGCTCATGGACATCGGCGCACGCCGCCTGATCGGGCACTCCGGCGGCTTCCCAGGGCACATCACCCGTACCTGGTGCGACCCCAAGGATCAGCTGGTCGTCTCCGTGCTCTGCAACGCGTCGGATGCCGCGGCGACCCCGCTGTGCAACGGCATTTTCCGACTTGTGGAACACCTGTCCCACCCTGACGAGAGCATCCCCAGCCACGCGGACGGCGTCGACCTGAGAAGCTACACCGGCCATTTCAACACCCTCTCAGGCGCCATCGACATCGCCCGCTTCGGCACGCGGCTGCTGGCAATTCCCACTGACGAGAACGACCCCACGGAGGTACTCGGCGAGCTGGTTGCTGAGGATCCGGACACGGCGCTGCTGGTGCGCGCCCACGACGGCTACACGAGTGAGGGGGAGCGGTTTCGCTTCACGCGCGACGCAACCGGGAAGGTACTCTCGGTGCGCGCCTTCTCGGGGATGACCGCCTACCCCGACGACGAATACGTGCGTCGCTTCCTTGCCGGCGGCAAGGTGCGGGCACCGGCAGAGCGAGAGGCCCAAGAACACAGTCTTCGTGATGCATAGTATTGACACAGACAGCATAGTGCGCATAAAGTATGCGTCATGGGTCGAATAGCGCATCCACTGTTTCCTGGCCAGCGGCGGAGTGCTTTGGCGCTGGGCGCCCGTATTCGGCTAGCCCGCCTGAGGCGTCGAATGACGCAGGCGGACCTGGCTACGCGAGCAAATGTCAACCGCCTCACGCTCAGCCGGCTGGAACGAGGGGAACTCACCGTAAGCCTCGACGTGCTCTTTCGGGTTCTTGGCGTACTCGGCCTGGACGGCGACTTGGACAACGTCGCCCGTGACGACGAACTCGGCCGCCAGTTGCAGGATGCACCCCTTCAGCGTCCCATCCAGCGCAAGCCGACGACCCCGTGATGCCAAGCCATCGCGAAAGAGTGTCGGTTCATGTGGCCGATCCTCGCTGGCGATCGGACCAGCCCGTCGGGTACCTGACCTATGACCGGAGCCGTCCGCCGGGCACGTTCTCGTTCGCCTACACCTCCCAATGGATCGAGAGCCGGGCGGCAATCGCGATTGATCCTCGACTCCCTCTCGTTCCGAGCGAGATCCACTTTCAGGCCTTGCCTGGCGCCTTTGCCGACGCCTCTCCAGACCGATGGGGTCGGATCCTCCTCGATCGGCGCGAACAGATAGAGGCGCGTGCGCGCGGACGGCAACCGCGAACCCTCAACGACTGGGACTATCTGCTTGGCGTTCAGGACGAGACCCGGATGGGAGGACTTCGCCTCGCCGGGGAGACCGGCGTGTTCCTGGCAGATCAGCGTCTCGGGGTGCCGCCACTGGCAGACGTGCGCAGAATCCAGCAGCTTGCGGACTCCTTCGAGCGTGGCCGCCCGCTGCCGACGGCTGATGCAGAAGCCTGGCTGGCAACCTTGGTCATCCCAGGAAGCTCCCTCGGCGGAGCTCGACCAAAGGCGACGGTCCGAGACGTGGACGGAAGTCTCTGGATTGCCAAGTTCCCGTCCCACAACGACCGGCACGACGTGGGTGCATGGGAGTACGTGCTCAACCGTCTGGCGGCAAGTGCCGGCATTGCAGTTCCAGAATCTCGGCTGCTCAGCCTGGCGTCACACCACACCTTCAGCGCACGCCGATTCGACCGCGACGGGCAAG
>Ga0302196_10002032_pt1 | contig 19171 bp, 15 predicted proteins | sample II_Bog_N1_3_FD_198794 | JGI IMG/M metagenome (GOLD analysis project Ga0302196, IMG submission 198794) | Peat permafrost microbial communities from Stordalen Mire near Abisko, Sweden - II_Bog_N1_3 | ecosystem: Environmental > Terrestrial > Soil > Wetlands > Peat | place: Sweden: Abisko...
CGGGCCGCTCACCAGGATGGTCCCGTAGGGCTTGGTGTAGAGATCCGCGTACCGCTCCAGCATCTCCGGGTCGAACCCCAGCTCGGCGAACCCGAGCACCACGCTCGACTTGTCGAGCACCCGCATCACGATCTTCTCGCCGTAGATGGTGGGGAGGGTGGCCATCCGCAGGTCGATGCCCTTGGCGCCGACGTTGAGCGAGATGCGCCCGTCCTGGGGTACCCGGTGCTCGGCGATGTTCATGTCGGCCATGACCTTCAGGCGGGTGGTGACCGCCCCGGCGATCGACTTGGGTCCGGTGGACACGTCGTGGAGGACGCCGTCGATCCGGTAGCGGATCCGCAGGTCCGTCGCCGTGGGCTCGATGTGGATGTCCGAGGCGCGCTCGTTGAGGGCCTGGAGGATCAGCAGGTTCACGTACCGGACGATGGGGGCGGTCTCGGTGCCGGTCTGGATGTCGTCGACGCCGGTCTCCGGGGTCCCCGTCTCGATCCCGAGGGAGGCCTCCATGGCCATGTCGGCGGCATCGCCGCTGTTGAAGGCCCTACCGATGTAGGCGGCGATCTGGCTGCGCGTCGCCACCACCACGATGAAGTTCGACCCGAGGATCGTCCGGAGGTCGTCCATGGCGAACACGTCGGTGGGATTGGACGCGGCCACCACGGGCACGCCGTTGTCGAGGGCGATCACCATCATGTTGTGGTGGCGCGCCGTCGTCTCGGGGATCACGTCCGACACCGTCAGGTCCACACCGACCGTGTCCAGGTCGACGAACTGGAGACCCATCTCCTCGGCCATCCCCCACATCAGGTCCGCCTCGGTGACCAACTTCTGGTTGGTGAGGATGCGGGCGATGCTCTGCCCGGTCAGGTGCTGCTCCTCGAGGGCCAGGCTCATCGCCTCGAACGAGACCCGTCCGCCGTCCACCAGGGCCTTGGCCAAGGGTGGGAATCCGGCCGTGGCCGAATCCGCCGACTCGTCACTCTCGGGATGGAGATCGTGGTAGGTCGCCACCGCCTCGGCCACCAGGTCGGCGGCGTCCGAGGTCGGTGTGCCGGCGGTGTCCCCGGGCGCGTCACCCTGGTCGAGGCCGTCCTCCTCGAGGGCCCGCGCCAGTGCGGCGAGCTCGTCGGCCCCGTTGACCGGGGCTCCCCCGCCGCCGGCGTCACCCGCTGACGGGAGGTCCAGCGCCGGGAGCGGCGCCGGCGCCGCCACCTGGGAGACCTCGGCGAACACCTGGTCGAAGGCGTCCATGGGGGAGGGGACCTCGGCCGGCCCGGTCAGGGGTGACGGTGGGCCGGCGGACGGTGGGCCGACGGACGGGCCCGCCCCGTCACCGAACATCAGTTCGAGGTACTGGTCGATCTGCTCGGATGACGCCGTCACGGTGATGAAGTCCCGGCCGAGGATGGCCCGGATGGAATCCTGGGCGAACAGGTCGTCCGGATCGGCCGTGGCGATCACCGGGGTCCCGAACTTCCGCTTGATGGCCACGACGTGGTGATGCCGGGAGAGCTCGGCGGGCAGGATCGACGCCGCGGCGGGATCGACCCCGTAGGTGTCGAGGTCGACGTACTCGAGTTCGCGCTCGCTCGCCATGTATCTCGTGGCCTCCACGTCGCTCATGGGTTCCCCATCGGCAGACTCCGGGTCAACATTGAATGAGATTCCACAGGGGGCGTTCACCGCAGGCATGACCGGTCGGGCTGATCCCGTCGGCCGATCACGTCGCTTCGTCGGCCCCCGGTGACGGCCCGGGAGGTGGTGGGTCCTGACGCCGGCACCCGTCCACCCCGGGTGCACGGGTGTATGCGATGCAATTCCACTGTAAGCACTGGCATGACACGTATCCGATGCCAAACGGTTGCGGATCGGTTGCGAAAGCCGCCGGACGGGGGCGGGCGGCCGGTACAGTGGCCGGTCCGACGAAGCGAACCGACGAGGCGCCACGATGCAGGTATCCGCGACATCCGGCGGCACCCACAGCGGCTCCGTCGTCGGCACTGTCGGCGGCAGCGGGGGCGGCGTCGGGGGCGGCGTCGTTGTCGGCATCGGGGGCCAGACCCCGGACGCCCCCGGATCGCCGTCCCAGGTGGGGCGTGGACTCCGGACGGTGGCCGGTTCGACGGTCCGGACAGGCCCACGATGACCGCCTTCGGCACGGTCGCCGGATCGGTGTCGGGCCCGGTGGAGTGGCTGGTGGTGGTGGCGGCGGGCGTGGTGGGCCTCTTCATCGGCTCGTTCCTCAACGTGGTCGTCTACCGGGCGCCACTCGGACTGTCGGTCTCGACTCCACGGTCCTTCTGCCCGACGTGTGACCGGCAGCTCGAGTGGTGGGAGAACGTGCCCCTCGTGTCGTGGTTGGGGCTCCGGGGCCGGTGCCACACGTGTCACACGGCGATCTCACCCCGCTATCCCCTGGTGGAGGCGGGCACGGCCGTCAGCTTCGTCCTGATCACCTGGGCCTGGCACGGGTCGGCACTGTCCGCCGGCTACTGCGTGCTGGCCGCCACGGCGATCAGCGTGGCCCTCATCGAGTACGGCGGGGCCCGCTCCCCCCTGTCGGTCGCGGCCATCGGTGCCGGCGTAGGCCAGGTCCTCATCGTGGGCGCTGCGGTGTGGCTGGACCGCCTGGCGGTGCTCGGCTGGTCGCTCGTCGGCCTGCTGGCCGGCACCATCCTGTTCGGCGCGCTGCGGGCGCGGGACCCGGACTGTCGGGACCCGCGATGGCACGGGCGGTCACTGCTGCCGGTGGCCGGATGCTGGCTGGGTGGGCTCGCCGGCACGGGAGTCCGCCCCCTGATCGCGGGTCTCGCCGCCTGGGTCGTCGCCGAGGCCGTCTGCCTGGTTGTCGTGTGGGGCCGCATCCGAGGGGTGTCCCGGACCGGGGCACGAGCCGGTCCCGGGTCCGGCGCCGACATTCCCGTGGCGATGGTCCCGCTGGCCACCGGGGTACTCGCGGCCCTGGTGGTGTCACTCACCGTCGCCGGGTGACCCACCTACGATGGACCCATGGGTCGCCCCGCACCGAGCGTTCCCCGCACGCCGACGGCACCCCGGCGGGCTGATCGGTGAGCGGTCCCGCCGACGTCCACCGCACGGTGATCGTGGACGACCACGAACTCCTGCGGGCCGGGACCCGGGGGATCCTCGAGGACGCCCCGGGGTTCACCGTCGTCGGTGAGGCCGCCGACGCGGCGACCGCCCGACAGGTCGTCGACGAGACCATGCCCGACCTGGTCATCGCCGATATCCGCCTGCCCGACACCAACGGGATCGATCTCGCCGCCCAGCTGGTGGACGACCATCCGGGACTGGTGGTCGTGATCCTGAGCGCGTACGACGACGAGCACTACGTTCGGGCCGCCCTGGCCGCCGGGGTGTCGGGCTACCTGCTGAAGACACTGCCCAGTGCGGAACTGGTCGCCGCCCTGCGTGACGCGTGCGCCGGTGGTGGACGCCTGCAGGGGGGGCCTCGGGGACGCGGCGACAAGGACACGGTCGACGATGCCGGCGACGACCCGCTGACCGCACGTGAGTCCGAAGTGGTGCAACTGGTCGCCCGGGGCATGTCGAACAAGTCCATCGCCCGGCAGCTGAGCATCAGCCCGAGGACGGTCGAAGGCCACCTCAACCATGTCTTCGAGAAGCTCGGGATCCTGTCCCGAACCGAACTGGTCCACTACGCGCTGGCCAACCGGGTCTTCGGACGAGACGCTCCCGGTCCGGGCGCGGCGGACGCCGGTCCGGGCGCGGGGTCAGTCGGCGGTCCGGGCGGGGCGGGCGGCGGTCCGGGCGCGGGGGCCGCCGGCGAGTCGAGCGGACCGAGGTGAGCGGACCGGTCCCCCGGGCCGAGGTCCGGTCGGCCTTCCCCTCGGCCCGGAGCCCGTGGACCGACTCACGCTTCTGGCTGCTCCAGCTGGTGGTGCTCTCCATCGCCCTGATCCGGCTGGCGGCGACCGTGGCGTTCAGGATCGACACCACCGACGTGGTGCTGGAGATCTCCACGGTGGCTCTGTTCGTCATCCCCGTGGTCCTAGCGGCCCTGCACTACGGCGAGTCGGGTGGGATCGGTACCGCGGCGTGGGTGGCGGTCCTGTGCATCCCCCGGATCGTCGACGCGCAGGACCACCGTCGCGCCGCCGCCCTGTGGGCCGAGGCGATCCAGCTGGCCGTGCTCGTCGCCGTGGCGGTGCTGATCGGCCGGCGTGTCTCGGCGGAGACGCGATTCCGGGACCAGGCCGATGCCGCCCGCACGGCACGCCTCCGGGCCGAGCTGCTATACCAGGACATGTTCGAGTCGAACCAGTCGCCGATTCTCATCGTCGACGCCGACGGCTACGTCATCGAGTCCAACCGTTCAGCGGACCGGGCCTTCGGCCCGGGCGTGGCCGGTACCGGAAACGGGGCCGACGGCGGTCGGGTGGGCCCGTCCGTCACGGCGCGACGGCTGGTGGACGTCATCGGTGCCGACGCGGCCGCGCTGGTCCTGGGGCTGCTGGTCGCCGACACCGGTGCCGACATCGAGGACACCGGGCACGGGGCCGGCCCGGTCGGGGGCGACGAGCCGGTGCGCCCCGTCCCCTTCGAGGTCGGCGGCGAGCGAATGCTGTACCGGCCGACGGCGACGCTGGTCGGCTCCACCGGGACCGACCGGCGCATGCAGGTCATCTTCGAGGACGTCACCGCCGAGACCAGGCGCAACGACCTGATCGAGGCCTACGCGGGCCGCGTGGTGCTCGGACAGGAGGAGGAGCGCCGCCACATCGCACAGGAGCTCCACGACGGCCCGCTCCAGGCTCTCATCCACCTGTGCCGTCAGATCGATTCGATGGACGGTGCACCGGTGACCACCGGTGCGGATCCGGATGCCCCGTCACTCGCCTCGATGCGCACCACCGTGGAGGAGACCGTGTCCGAGCTGCGTTCCATCGCCCGCGGACTGCGTCCCTCGGTGCTGGACGACCTCGGTCTGGTGGCGTCGATCAACCAGGTCCTGACCGACGCGGCGAGACGCCAGGGCTTCGAGACCACGTTCGGGGTGGAAGGCGACGTCCGCCGCCTGCCATCGGCGGTGGAGCTGGCCATGTTCCGGATCGCCCAGGAGGCGGTCACCAACGTGGAGCGTCACTCGTCGGCGCGCAGGGTCGACCTCACCCTCGAGTTCGCCGACAACGGGCTCCGGCTCCGGGTGCAGGACGACGGGGTCGGGTTCGACGGTGACCGGCACCGACAGGTGGACGACGGCCGTTCGCTGGGCCTACCGGGCATGGCCGAACGGGCCCGACTCATGGGCGGACGCCTGTGGGTGTGGTCCGAGGAGGGTCACGGGACCACCGTCGACGTCCGGGTGCCGGGGAGCGCGTTCGGCCCTCCCTGATCCACGCCGCCTGACACGATCCCGCCGGCCGTCCCCGTGCGGCACCGCTCTCCCTGATCAGCACGGGTGCGCCAGGTGTTGCCCCTGCCGCCATGCAGTGGGCCCTCCGGCACGTCCACACCGGTTGCACCCGGTGGTGCAGGACGTGGTGCACCGGGAGGTGCACCCGGTCGACGTCGACGTGGCCCGCTCGCCCCGTGGCCCGCGGCGACCCGACCGATCACCAATCTGTCACCGAACCGACATCAAAATGCGTCGGCGATCCCCACCCGGCATGGGATACTGGCGGCGTGGAGGAGATCGTCATCGAGTCGTGTCACAGCACGTGGATCATCGACCGGGACAATTCGCGCTTCCGTCGGGTTGTGAAATCCGCCCACCGGACGAGTTCGCCCGTGGCCACCGAGTGGCAGCCCTGCTACGGGGTGGAGATCGATCCGCTGTCCGAGTCGTTCGTGGTGCTCCTCAATCCGGAGGGGACGCGGCTGCTCCGGAGCTGGCGGCACGTCGAGCACTGCTCGCAGTGCGGCGGTGAGGCGACCTCCGAGTTGTCGCTCCGGGACCTGCGCTCCGCCGTCCGCAGCTGAGCCGCCGCTGAGTACTCGACCTCCGACAGGTCGAGTACGGGCTACAGGTCGAGTACGGGCTCCCGCTTCCACTGTCCGGAGCTACCGCCGGTCTTCTCCCACAGCATCAGGTGGCCGATGCTCATGGTCCGGTCCGCGGTCTTGCACATGTCGTAGACGGTGAGGGCGGCGATGGCGCACGCGGTCATGGCTTCCATCTCGACACCGGTGCGGTCGACCGTCTCGACCTTGGCCTCTACCTCGACGTAGTCGTCACCGATGGTGAAATCGACCTGAACCGAGCCGACGAGGAGTGGGTGGCACATGGGGACCAGGTCGGCCGTCCTCTTGGCGGCCTGGATCCCGGCCACCCGGGCCGCGGCCAGCACGTCCCCCTTGGTGATGGCGTTGTTGGCCACCTGGGCGGTCGTCTCGGGCTTCATCGCCACCCGGCAGCGGGCCAGGGCCCGTCGGAGCGTGGCCTCCTTCGGTGACACGTCGACCATCCGGGTACCCCCGAACGGGTCCAGATGGTTCAGGCTCCGGTCGGTCACAGTTCGCTCGAGTCGTCCACGGGACCCAGTCTACGGGAGTGCATGGGGGGAGGACGGCATTGGCACTCGCTCGGGTAGACTGCCAGTCCAACCAGGACCGGACGGGAAGGAACATCGCACGTGCCCACGTACGAATACCACTGCGACAACTGTGCGACCAACTTCGACGTCGTCCAGTCGTTCCACGACGACCCGCTGACCGAGTGCCCCACCTGTGGGTCGCCGGTGCGCAAGGTCTTCGGCAACGTGGGGATCGTCTTCAAGGGGAGCGGGTTTTACAAGACCGACAGCCGCTCGGGGAGCGGATCGTCCGCCGGGGCCAAGGAGTCCTCCGGAACCACCGAGTCGGCCTCCCCGGCCGCCCCGGCGTCCGACTCCCCGTCCACCGGGTCGACCTCCGACGGTGGGTCGGGATCGGCGGGAGGCACCGACACTAAGGCGGCACCCAAGGCCACGCCGGCCGCATCGGGGTCCAAGGGCCCGGGATCATCCGGCTCGTCGGGATCAGGCGGCTCGTCGGGATCAGGCGGATCGACCGGATCCGGCGGCTCGTCGGGCTCGTCGACGTCCTCCTCCTGACCGGGATCCACGTCGGCCGGGCCGGGAACGACCCCGGGCGGCCACGGCACGCTGCGTGCAAACGACCACTCTCCGCATTTCCGCGTTTGCGCAGAGTGGTCCTGTACAGTTGGGGACATGGACGTCGCTGACCTGGACCGCCTGCTGCTCACCCTGGGGGACCTCGACGGTTCCGATCTCCACATCAAGGCCGGTGCACCCCCCCGGATGCGGATCGCCGGTGCGCTGCGGACCCTCACCGACGAGGGCGTCTTCACCGCCCAGGAGACCATGTCGATCGCCGAGGCGATGATGTCGGAGTCGGTGCTCGAGACCTTCCGGTCCCGCCACGAGGCCGACTTCGCCTACAGCATCCCGGGGACCGGACGCTTCCGGGTCAACGCGTACTACCAGCGGTCGTCCGCGGCGCTGGCCATCCGGCGGGTGCGGGCCACCCCGGCGACCGCCCAGGAGCTCGGGTTGCCACCGGTGGTCACGCAGCTGGCCCAGGAGATGCGCGGCCTGGTGCTCGTGACCGGTCCCACCGGCTCGGGCAAGACCACCACGCTGGCCGCCATGATCGACCACATCAACCACCTGCGATCGTGTCACATCGTCACCATCGAGGACCCGGTGGAGGTGCTCCACAAGGACGACCTGGCCGCCATCGACCAGCGGGAGGTGGGCTTCGACACCGACTCCTTCTCCTCGGCCATGCGGGTCGTCCTCCGCCAGGACCCCGACGTCATCCTGGTCGGTGAGATGCGTGACCAGGAGACGGTGGCCGCCGCGCTCAGTGCCGCCGAGACGGGCCACCTCGTGTTCTCCACCCTGCACACGATCAACTCGACGGAGACGGTCAACCGGATCGTGGACTTCTTCCCTCCTCACCAGCAGTCACAGATCCGGCTCAGCCTGGCGGGATCACTCCAGGGCATCGTCTGTCAGCGACTCATCCCGACCGTCGAGGGTGACAGCCGTGTGCCCGCGCTCGAGGTGCTGGTCATCAACGGGCGGATCCAGCAGGCGATCATCGATCCCCTGCTGACCGGGGACATCGAGACGATCGTGGCCGACGGCGCCTACTACGGGATGGTCACCTTCGACCAGTCCCTGGCCACCCTCCTCGCCACGGGACGGATCTCCCTGGCCGAGGCGATGGCCACCGCGAGCAACCCGCACGACCTGAAGGTGATGCTCGAGCGCCAGGGGATCCTCCAGACCGGGTCCTTCGCCACCCAACTGGGCTGACACTCGGGCCGAAGCCCGGGTACCGGGGTGGGTGGACACCCGGAAGAGGTGACGTGTCGTCCCCGGTCCCACAGTGTCTGGTCCTCTGTCTGGTCCTCCGTCTGGTCCCCTGTCTGGTCCCACGGGGTCCGGCCACCGGTCCCACGGGGTCCGGCCACGCCACCCGAGGGGTCCGGTCACGCGGCCCGAGGGGTCCGGTCACGCGGCCCGACCAGGAGCGCTCAAGGTGTCATGGCTCCCGTCCGATAGTCCAACTACGGCCTTCCCGGCCATGAAATGCACTGATGTACCACCAAGGACCGGAGACGACCCATGAGGACCACGACGTTGCGTCATGAGCACCAGGTGACCGACGCCCCTCGGATCGCCCATCGGCCCTCCAGGACCCCCCTGACGACGGGAGCACCCGCATGGCACGCCTGACCGTGGGTCTCGACATCGGCACCAGTGCCGTGCGAGCCGCAGAGATCGACACCTCCAAGTCCACACCGGTCCTCATGACCTACGGTCAGGTCGGACTTCCGCCCGGCTCACTGGTCGAAGGGGAGATCCGGGACATGACCTCGGTGTCCGAGGCCATCCAGAAGCTCTGGAAGAACGGCCAGTTCTCCGGGTCCTCGGTCATCGTGGGGATCGCCGGACTGCGGGCCATCACCCGGGAGATCGACCTTCCGTATGTTCCCGACGACGAGGTCGACAGCGCCGTCCGGTTCCAGTCCGAGGAGGTCATCCCCTTCCCCCCCGACCAGACGATCCTCTCGTCCCAGGTCCTGGCCGACTACACCAACGACGAGGGCGCCAGGATGCGCCGGGTGCTGGTGGCCGCCGCCCACGTCGACCTGGTGAACGGGGTCATCGACGCGGTCGAGCGGGCCGGCCTCACCGTGGACGGGGTGGATCTCATCTCCTCCGCCCTGGTGCGGGCCATCGGCGGCAGCGGCCTCCAGGACGGGGAGCCCGCCACCGAGCAGCCCGAAGCCATCGTCTCCATCGGCGCCGGCCTCACCGTGGTCGTCGTCCACCAGGGTGGGCGGCCCCAGTTCGTCCGCACCATCGGCTCGGGGGGGAACGCCACCACGGCGGCCATCTCCGCCTCGCTGGACGTCCCCATCGTCGACGCCGAGACGGTCAAGTACCGCTTCGGCGAGGACTCGGCCCAGGTCCAGGCGGCCGAGCGCATCGCCCAACCGAGCATGCTCGAGCTGGTCGACGAGATCCGGAACTCCATCCAGTACTTCGCCTCGCTCCCGGACCGCCTGCCGGTCTCCCGGATCCTGGTCACCGGAGGTGGGTCCGAACTGCACGGCCTCATCCCCATGCTCGAGGCCCAGGTCCGGATCCCCGTCACCACCGGCTCGCCGTTGCACCGCCTCGACGTGTCCAAGCTCGACCTGACCGCCGAGCAGGCGGCCGAGGTGGCCCCGGTACTGGCCTCGCCGATCGGCCTGGCCATGCCCGAGCCGAACAAGTCGGTCAAGAAGTTCAACCTCCTCCCGCCCGAGGTGGCCCAGAAGGCCCGGATGAAGCACATCCAGGAGCGGACCCTGGTCGGCTCGATCGTGGTGATCGCACTTCTGGTGGTCTTCGGAGGATGGAAGTTCCTCCAGGTGCACAACGCCCAGAACAACGTCAACGAGCTCCAGGCCAACATCGCCTCCCTCAACGCCCAGGTGCCGAAGTACGACCTGGTGGTGGCGGCCAACGACGCCTACACGGCGGGCCTGACCCGCCGGGCGTCGGTCCTCAACTCGGCCGTCGACTGGCCGCTGGCCCTCAGCAACCTGATCGCCATCACGCCGGCCAACGCCGGGGTGTACTCCTTCACCGGCACCCAGCTGGCACCGGTCACCGGTGCGGCCTCCGCCACCACCGGCGGACCCCAGTCCGCGGCGATCGGGACCATCAACCTGGACGTCAAGGGGCCCGGTCCCAGCCTGTCCATCTCGGAAGCGTGGATCAACGCCGTGTCCGGATCCCAGTACTTCGCCAATCCGCTGCAGGGGGCGACCACGGCCAACGCCGACTCGTCCATCTCGTTCCCCTTCACCGTCTCGGTCACACCCAATGCCAGCCTCAGCAAGAATGCGAGTCTCAAATGAACACGGTCCGTGAGTACCGAAATCCCCTGCTCATCGCCGGTGGTGCCGTCGTGGTGGCCATCATCCTGTGGGTGGCGTTGATCTCCCCGCAGAATTCGAAGCTGTCCAGCCTCCAGGACCAGAGCACCACGCTCCAGGCCCAGGAGGTGGCACTCCAGGCCCGACTCACCTCGCTGCAGTCCGAGGGCCAGAAGCTGTCCTCCAACTGCACCGACCTCCAGAAGATCAGCACCCAGATCCCCTCGGTCCAGAGCCCGACCGACATCGACGCCGAGGAGTCGAGCTTCGAGAGCCAGTTCAACGCCCTCGCCGGGTCGTCAGGGGTGTCCCTCTCCCAGTTCAGCGGGTTCGCACCGGCCAGCACCAGTGGAACCGCTTCGGGGGCCGCGGGAAGCTCGACGACGTCAACTGCCGGAGTCACCGCCGTCCCCACGACGATCACCGTCCAGGGCAACTACGGACAGATCACCTCGTTCGTCAACGGCCTCGACAACTTCCCCCGGCTCTTCGTGATCCAGAAGTTCGTCCTGGCCTACGGCCAGGCCACCACCGGTTCGTCCTCGGGGTCCTCGGGGACGGCGACCGGTGCGACCGGAGCCCAGGCTGCCGGTGGATCGACCGGCGCCGCAGGCAACACCACCGGCACGCCCCTGTGGGTCGGTGGCACGCCGACCGCCAACACCGCCGGACCCTACAACCTCCAGATCACCGGCTCGATCTACTACACCTCGACCCCCAACGCCCTGGCCGCCTGCTCCAAGGCCACCGCGGCGCAGACCTCGGTCCACTAGGACTTCCGGACCGAGGGACGTCACCCGGGGCTGGTAGCTGGCGCGGTACCGGTCGGCACCCGTCGCGCTGCCGGCCCACCACCTCACGTGAGGGCGGTGCTCGGGGTGGCGTCCGGGGCTGACGGGAGTCCGTCCGGCGCTCAGGTGCCGCTGATCTGCATGTCGCCGATGGCCAGCGTCTGACCGGCGGCGATCCCGGGGAGCCACTCCACGTCGCCACCCACCGCCACCAACGACAGCAGCATCCGCTGGAGGGTGGAGGCGACGGTGATCTCCCGCACCGGCTCGGCCAGACGGCCGTCTCGGATCATCAGGCCTTCGGCTCCCACCGAGAAGTCCCCGCTGATCGGGTTGACACCGGAGTGCATCCCGGTCATCGACTGGACGAAGAGACCCTCCCCCACGGCGGCCAGGACACCGTCCTGGTCGTAGCCCTCGGGACCGGGGGCGAGGGTGAGCGCCCGGCACCCGGGCGACGGGGTCCCCGAATACCCGCCCCGCACGGCGGAACCGGTGGAGGGCACGCCGGCCCGTGAGCCCGACACGGTGTCGTAGAGGAAACCCTGCAGCACCCCGGCCTCGATCAGGGCGTTCCGTCGGCAGGCCAGTCCCTCGGCGTCGTAGGCCGAGGCCGCGTAGGCCCGGGGATCGGTCGGGTCGTCCACCAGGGTCAGTCCCGGGTGGCCGACCAGCTCCCCCACCCGGCCGGCGAAGAAGGACCGGCCCTTGGCCACGGCCTCACCGGACAGGGCCGACGACACCACGGAGAGCAGGGCGGTGGCCATGCGGCGGTCGAACACGACGGTCGACCGACCCGACGGCCCCTTGGTGGCCCCGAGCAGGCGCACGGCCCGGGTGACGGCGTCGTCGGTGGCCCTGTCCGGGTCCAGGCCGTCGAAGCCGCGACCGACGCTGAACCCGCCCCCGGTCTGGCTGGCGTCGCCGTCGCCGGCGATCACGCTGACCGACAGGTAGCCAGAGGTCTTGCGGCTCGACGAGCGGATCCCGGTGGTCGAGACCAGGGCCGACTCGGCGGCGACGTCCCCGTAGTCGGCCGAGTCCACCTGGCGGATCCGGCTGTCGGCGGCCCGCGTCTGGGCCTCGAGGGCCAGGGCCAGCTCGATCTTCCGGGAGGTCGGCACGTCGGCGAGGCGGTCGTCCCACAGGTCGACCGGCACCGCCGGAACCCCGTCGGGGACCGCCAGGCGGACGTGCTCGTCGGCGGTGGCGAACGCGGCGTTGTCCCGGGCCTCGGCCAGGGTCTCGCCGAGGACCGACTCGTCGAGGGAACCGGCCCAGGCGAAGCCGAGCCGGTGGTCGACCACCACCCGGATCCCGATGCCCGCCGACGTCGCCGAGGTCAGCGACTCGACCTCCCCCTCGTAGGCGCGCACCTCGGTCTCGGTGCCCCGGGCCACGTAGACCTCGACCTCCTCGCCGGTGCGGGCCCACCCGGCGACCCGTTCGGCCAGTTCCACCAGGTCGTCGGGTCCTCCGGCCGGGCCGCCGGCCTGTGCCTCCTCGGTCACCGTGCTCATTCCGCCGTCCCCCCGATGGTGACCCCGGTGAGTCGCATGGTGGCCTGGCCGCAGCCGACGGGGACGCTCTGCCCGTCCTTGCCGCACGTGCCCGGCGTCATGGAGAAGTCGGTGGCCACGGCGTCGATGCGCTTGAGGACCTCGGGGCCGTTGCCGATCAGGTTGGCGTCCCGCAACGGCTCGGTGATCACGCCGTCCTCGATGAGATAAGCCATCGTCGTGCCGAAGACGAAGTCCCCGGTGGTGGTGTTCACCTGGCCACCTCCGAGCTTGGCCACGTACACCCCGCGGGGGGTCTGGGCCACGATCTCGTCGGCGTCGGCGTCCCCCGGGAGCAGGAAGGTGTTGGTCATGCGCACCATGGGCAGGTCCCGGTACGACTGGCGCCGACCGTTGCCCGACGACACCCGGCCCTCCTTGCGGGCCCGCAGGTAGTCCCACAGATAGTCGGTGAGCACCCCGTCCTCGATCAGGACGTTCCGCTGGGCCGGCCGGCCCTCGTCGTCGACCCCGAAGGTCCCCCACTCCGAACCGACGGTCCCGTCGTCGACCAGGGTGACCAGGGGGCTGGCCACCCGCTGGCCCACCTTGCCCGCGTAGACGGAGGCGTCCTTGACGATGTGGTCGGCCTCGAGACCGTGGCCGCACGCCTCGTGGAAGAGGATCCCCCCGCTCCCCCCGGCCAGCACGACCGGGAGCTCGCCGGAGGGCGCGGGTCGGGCGGACAGCTTGGCCAGCGCCTGGGAGGACGCCCGCCGGGCCAGCTCCTCCACCGAGACCTCGTCGAACAGCTCGAAGCCGAGGGTGCGGGCCGCCGTCTCGTAGCCGGTCTGCATGCCCGTGTCGCCGAGCGCCACGCACGACACCGAGAACCGGGTACGGGCCTGCTCGTCACCGGCCAGCAGGCCATCGGAGTTGGCGATCAGGACCCTCCGGGTCGAGGTGCCGAATCCGGCCTGGACCTGGGAGATCCCGTCGCCGGACGCCCGGGCGGCCTCGTCGGCGCGCTGCAGCAGGTCGAGCGCGTCCGCCTTGGTGCCGGCGGTGTGGACCGCCTCGGTCCCCCGACCGCCCCCGGTCGGCCCGGTGAGCCCCACCGTCCGGGAGCCACCCCCGCCGCCGCGGGCGACCGCGGAGGCCGCCTCCGCCGCCCGCAGCAGTCCGGCCTCGCTCAGGTCGGCGGTGTGGGCGAACCCGGTGGTCTCGCCGGACACCACCCGGATGCCGGCACCCCGCTCACGGCCGGAGGCGAGCTCCTCGACCCGGCCGTCGTCCAGGAGGGCCGAGGAGCTCGACCGGTCCTCGGCGAACACCTCGGCGAAGTCGCCGCCGTTGCGCAGCGCCTCGGTCAGGACCCGCTCCAGTACGGGGGAATCGATCACCACGGCCTCCTTGCTCCACTGCCCGGCGTCAGGTGGCCGATGTCAGTATCCGTCGCGTATCGTACCGGCGTGGCCCCCCGCACCGGTCTGTCCGCCCGCATCGAGCTCGTGGTGACCGAGGACGACACGGCGGAGGCGTTCCGATCCGGCACCGTCCCGGTCCTGGCCACCCCCCGGCTGGTGGCGTTGTGCGAGGAGGCCAGCTGCCGGGCCATCGAGGGCCACCTCCCGGAGAACGGGACGTCGGTGGCCAAGCGGCTCCAGTTCGACCACCTGGTCCCGGTCGGGGTCGGTGGCACCGTGTGGGCCGAGGCCACCCTGGACCGCATCGAGGGCCGCCGCCTGGTCTTCACCCTGTCGGTGACCGAAGGGGGTGGACTGGTCGCCGCGGGGAAGCTGGTCCGGGTGATCGTGGACCGTGACACCTTCCTCGGCAACGTCCGCTGAGCCCACCGACATCCCGGTCACCGACCTCCACCCGACCGTCACGGGGGTGGTCCGGGGCCCGACGGGCGCCGGTGCGGGTGCCGGAGGGGGTCCCGGTGCGGGTGGCGGAGGAGGTTCCGGAGGAGGTTCCGGAGGAGGTTCCGGAGGGGGTTCCGGAGGGGGTGCCGCTGCGGGTGCCGGAGAGGGTGCCGGTGGGGCCCCGGGGACCGGCCCGGGGGGCCGCAGGGGAACCGTGGCGCGAGGTCGGCGCTGGTAGCCTGAGCGCAAAGGCACCGCCCAGACATGATCCTCGAACACATCGACAGTCCCGCCGACCTGCGGACCCTGACCCCCGATGAGCTGGACCTGCTGTCGGCGGAGATCCGGGAGTTCATCGTCGGCGCGGTGAGTGCCACTGGCGGACACCTGGGGTCCAACCTGGGCGTGGTCGAGCTGACCCTCGCCCTCCACCGGACCTTCGACTCGCCCCGGGACCTGCTGCTGTGGGACACCGGCCACCAGGCCTACGTGCACAAACTGGTCACCGGGCGCCGTGACTCCTTCACCCACCTCCGCCAGGAGGACGGCCTGTCGGGCTACCCGAACCGGACCGAGTCGGTCCACGACTGGGTGGAGAACAGCCACGCATCCACCATCCTGAGCTACGCGCACGGCATGGCCACCTCCCTCGAGCTCCAGGGCAGCGACCGGCGAGTGGTGGCCGTGGTGGGCGACGGTGCCCTGACCGGCGGCATGGCCTACGAGGCCCTCAACAACCTCGGCCACTCCGGCAAGCGGGTGGTCATCGTGCTCAACGACAACGGGCGCTCGTATGCGCCGACCGTCTCCCAACTGTCATTGAGCCTGACCCACCTCCGCCTCAGCCCGGCCTACATCCAGGCCCGTCAGCGCCTCCGCTCCATGCTGCGCGAGCTCCCCGGGGTGGGTGAGCTCGCCTACTCCGGCATCCACGGGCTGACCAGTGCGCTCCGCGAGGTGGTCACCCCCCACACGTTCTTCGAGGCCCTCGGCATCCGCTACGCGGGACCCATCGACGGCCACGACATCGCCGGGCTCGAACAGGCCCTCGCCAACGCCGCCGAATGGGAGGGGCCGATCGTGGTCCACGTCCTGACCCAGAAGGGTCGGGGCTACGCGCCCGCCGAAGAGGACGACGTGCAGAGGTTGCACGACGTCAAGGTCGCCCCGCCTGCCCTCGACGGACCCGGTCCGACCCCCGACTCGGCCCCGGAACGGCTCCAGAACGCCTCGTTGTCGATCGGCGGCACCGAGATCGCGCCCGACGTGCCCGTTCCCACCTACACCCACGCCTTCACCCGTGCGCTCCTCATCCACGCCGAGGCCGACCCCCGGATCGTGGCCATCACCGCGGCGATGCCGGGACCGACCGGCCTGATCCCCTTCGAAGCCCGGTTCCCGGACCGGTTCGTCGACGTCGGCATCGCCGAGCAGCACGCGGTCACCGCCGCCGCCGGCATGGCCATGACCGGGCTCCGGCCCGTGGTGGCCGTCTATTCCACCTTCTTCTCCCGGGCCTTCGACCAGGCCAACCTCGACGTCGGGCTCCACAAGGTCCCCGTGGTCCTCGTCCTCGACCGGGCCGGGATCACCGGTGACGACGGGCCGAGCCACCACGGTGTCCTGGACATGGCCCTCTGCCTCACGATCCCCGGGATGACCGTCTTCGCCCCGTCGTCGGCCCCCGAGGTCGAGGCCATGCTGGCCACCGCCCTGACCCTGGAGGGACCGTCGGTCATCCGGTTCCCCAAGACGCCGGCCCCGGTGGTGTCGCCGGGCTCCGAAGGCCACGGGCTCGAGGCGCGCCGGGTCCGCGAGGGGGACGGCTCGGTCTGCATCATCGCCGTGGGCAAGATGCTGGGCGCCGCCGAGGCGGCCGCCGAACGGCTCATCCAGGAGGGGATCGACGTCACCGTCTGGGACCCCCGGGTCGTCTCCCACCCCGATCCGGCCATGCTGGAGGACGCGGGTCGCCACGCCCTGGTCATCACCGTGGAGGACGGGATCCGACAGGGTGGCGCCGGGATGTTCCTGGTCGACGCCCTACGGGCCTCGCTGCCCCTCGGCGCCTGCCCCCCGGTCATCCACCGCGGGGTGCCCCGGAGCTTCCTCGCCCAGGGACGACCCGGACGCATCCTGGCCCGACTGGGCCTGGACGAGGACGGCATGGTCCGGACCGTCCGGGAGGGCCTCGCCGAGCTGCAGCACCCGTCGGAGCTCCGCGGCCCCCTCGAGTAACCGCTCACCGGGGATCGCCCCGGGGGGCGGGGGGTCTCCCGAGCGGCCGGGACCGCCGAGCCGTCGCCGCGAAGGAACCTGTTCTACTATCTGCGCGATGACTACCTTCAACCTGGCCGACATGTTCGAGGCCGCCGTCGACGCCTTCCCCGATCGGGAGTACCTGGTCGCGGCGGGCAAGCGCCGCACCTACGCCGAGATGGACGCCCGGGCCAACCGCCTGGCGCACTACCTGGCCGCCCAGGGGGTCGGCCCCGGTGACCACGTGGGCATCTACTCGCTCAACAGCGTCGAGTGGGTGGAGACCGCCTGGGCCGTGTTCAAGCTGCGGGCCGTGTGGATCAACATCAACTACCGCTACGTGAAAGAGGAGCTCCGCTACCTCTTCGCCAACGCCGACCTGGTGGCCCTGGTGCACCAGGCCGAGTTCTCCCCCCAGGTGGCGGACCTGCGGCCCGAGCTGCCGGACCTCAAGCTGGTGATCGGGATCGACGACGGCTCCGGAGTTGTCCTCGGCGAGGATACGGTGCCCTACGAGGAGGCGGTCGCCGCCGGGTCACCCGAGCGCGACTTCGCCCCACGTTCGGGCGACGACTACTACATCCTCTACACCGGCGGCACCACGGGGATGCCCAAGGGCGTCGTCTGGCGCCACGAGGACGTGTTCTATGCGCTCGGTGGTGGCGTGGACCCCACGACCAACACGCGGGTGCAGACCCCCGAGGAGATGGTGGAGAAGGGCCGGGGCGGACAGCTCACCCTCCTGCCGATCGCCCCGTTGATGCACGGGGCCACCCAGTGGTGCATCATGGGCCAGAGCTTCGTGGGCAACCGCACCATCCTCCTCCCCAAGTTCGACCCCCACGAGGTGTGGGGACTCGTCGAGTCCGAGAAGGCCAACTCGATGATGATCACCGGGGACGCCATGGGCAAGCCGCTGATCGAGGCGCTGGACGATGCGGGGGCGTCCTACGACCTGTCGTCGCTGCTGGCCGTGACCTCGTCGGCCGCCCTCTTCTCCGCCCCGGTGAAGGACGAGTTCTTCCGGCACTTCCCGAATCTGGTCATCGTCGACGCCATCGGCTCCTCCGAGTCCGGCAACAACGGCATGGCCACCATGACCAAGGGCGGCACGGCCATGAAGAGCGGGCCGACGGTGAGCGTCCTGGGCGACACCGTCGTCTTCGACGAGCACCTGGTGCCGGTGGTCCCGGGGTCCGGCACGATCGGCAAGATCGCCCGGTCGGGCGACATCCCGGTCGGCTACTACAACGACCCGGACAAGACCGCAGAGGTGTTCATCCACGTCGACGGTGTCCGGTACGTCATGCCCGGCGACTTCGCCACGATCGAGGAGGACGGGACGATCACCCTGCTGGGCCGCGGTTCGGTGTCGATCAACTCCGGGGGCGAGAAGATCTTCCCCGAGGAGGTCGAGTCCGCCGTGCGCTCCCATCCCGCCGTGCTCGACGCCATCGTGGTCGGCGCACCCGACGAGCGGTGGGGCCAGCGGGTGGCCGCCATCATCCAGCCGCGGGGCGAGGCCGTCCCGTCGCTCGAGGACATCCAGGAGCACTGCCGGGACGCCATCGCCGGGTACAAGGTGCCCCGCCAGCTCCACGTGGTGGAAACCATCGAGCGGTCCCCGAGCGGCAAGCCCGACTACCGGTGGGCCGCCACCATCGTGACCGAGGCACCCGAGGAGTCCGACAGCGGGGGCGATCGCACCGCGTCGGGCTCGTGACCGCCCCGGGGGCACCCGGTGCCGATTGAGCTCGCCGAGGTGGCGGCCCCGGGCCACACCGCGGTGCTCACCATGGAGATCCAACGGGGCGTGGTCGGGGACCTGACGGTCTTCCCGGAGCTGACCGCTGCGGCCACACGGGCCGGGGTCGTGCCCAACACGGCCCGCCTGTTGGCCGCGGCCCGGGAACAGGGCGCGACCGTGATCCACTGCACCGCCGAGTTCCGGGCCGACCGGGCCGGCTCCACGGTGAACTGCCAGCTGATCGCGGCCATGGTCCGGAACCCGGACCACCTGCTGGTCGGGACACCCGCCACCGAGTTGGTCCCCGAGCTCGGGCCGGAGCCCCGCGACCTGGTCTGTCCCCGGCTGCACGGGGTGTCGCCGTTCTCGGGAACGTCACTCGACACCTGGCTCCGGAGCCGCCGGGTGACCACCGTCGTAGCCACCGGCGTGTCGGTCAACCTCGGAGTCCTGGGACTGGTCATCGAGGCCTGCAACCTCGGGTACCAGGTCGTGGTCCCCCGGGACGCGGTGGCCGGCATCCCCGACGAGTACGCCGCCTCGGTGCTCGACACCACGTTCCCGCTGGTCGCCACGGTGAC
>Ga0302196_10002033_pt1 | contig 19167 bp, 11 predicted proteins | sample II_Bog_N1_3_FD_198794 | JGI IMG/M metagenome (GOLD analysis project Ga0302196, IMG submission 198794) | Peat permafrost microbial communities from Stordalen Mire near Abisko, Sweden - II_Bog_N1_3 | ecosystem: Environmental > Terrestrial > Soil > Wetlands > Peat | place: Sweden: Abisko...
GGCCCCGCTCCGGGTGGTTTGGGACAATAAAGTCCTTAACCGGGTTCAAGGGAGGGGGGCTCCCGTTGTCCGGAATCAGCCCCTACCGCACCCGCGGCTCGGGCAGCTCGGTGTCGATCTCGTACTGCTCCAGAGCGGCGGCGACCTCGTGGCGGGGGATCTCCCCGGCGCGGGCCAATCCATCCAGCACCGCGACCGTGACGTGCTCGGCGTCGGTCTCGAAGTGGCGCCGCAGCGCCTGCCGCGTATCGCTCCGGCCGAAGCCGTCGGTCCCCAGGGGGATGAACTCCTGGTGGACGAATCTGGCCACCTGGTCGGACACCGCCTTGACGTAGTCGGTGACGGCGACGATCGGTCCCGGACGCTCGCCCAGTTGCTCCGCGATGTGCGAGATGCGCGGCTCCTGCTCCGGGTGCAGCCGGTTCCACCGCTCCACCTCGAGGGCGTCGTTGCGGAGCTGCTGGTAGCTGGTGACGCTCCATACGTCGGCGGCGACGTCGTTGTTCTCGGCCAGGCGCTCCTGGGCGGTGAGCGCTGCCGCCACCGCCGGTCCGCTGGCGAGGATGGTGGCCCGGTGCTTCTTCTCGACCGGCGCTGGCCGCAGCAGGTAGAGGCCGCGCAGGATGGCGTCATCGACGCCGTCCGGCTTGGGCGGCTGGACGATGTTCTCGTTGTAGAGGGTGAGGTAGTAGAGGGCGTCGCCGTCGTTGCGGCACATCCGCTGGATACCCTCACGGAGGATCACCGCCAGCTCGTAGGCGTAAGCGGGGTCGTAGACGCGCACGTGGGGGAGGACCGAGAAGAGGAGCGGCGAGTGGCCGTCCTGGTGCTGCAGGCCCTCGCCGTTCAGGGTGGTGCGCCCCGCCGTCCCGCCGAGCATGAAGCCGCGTCCGCGGGAGTCGGCGAAGGCCCAGATCAGGTCGCCGACCCGCTGGTAGCCGAACATCGAGTAGTAGATGTAGAAGGGGATCATCGGCTCGCCGAAGGTCGAGTAGGCGGTGCCGGCGGCGGTGAAGGAGCCCATCGCGCCCGACTCGGTGATGCCCTCCTCGAGCATCTGCCCGTCCTTCGCCTCGCTGTAGCTGAGCACCATCTCGGCGTCGACCGGCTCGTACTGCTGGCCGTGGGCCGCGTAGATCTTGACCTCGCGGAAGAGCGCGTCCATGCCGAAGGTGCGCGCCTCGTCGGGGATGATGGGGACGATCCGACGCCCGATGCTCTTGTCGCGGAGGAGGTTGCGGAGGATGGCGGTGAAGGCGGCGGTGGTCGACGCGGCCCGGCCTCCCGACCCCTTGAACGAGTCGTCCCAGGCGCCGTCATCCGGACCGTCCAGCTTCTTGGAGACCACGTTCCGCCGCGGCACCGGCCCGCCCAGGGCGAGCCGCCGGCTCATCAGGTACTCGACCTCGGGTGACTTTGGCCCGGGGTGGTAGTAGGGGGGCAGGCCTTCGGAGAGTTGCTTGTCGGTGATGGGCAGCTGGATGCGGTCGCGGAACGCCCGCAGCTCGGTTTCGGTGAACTTCTTGAGCTGGTGGGTGGCGTTGCGCCCCTCGAACTGCTGGCCGAGGGTCCAGCCCTTGATGGTGTGGGCGAGGATGACGGTGGGGATCTCCTTCTGCTCCACCGCCAGCTTGTAGGCGGAGTAGAGCTTCCGGTAGTCGTGGCCGCCGCGCCGCAGCCGGGGCAGGTCCTCGTCGGAGAGATGAGCCACCAGCTTGCGGAGCCGTGGGTCGGGCCCAAAGAAGTGCTCGCGGATGTAGGCGCCGGATTCGACAGCGTACTTCTGGAACTGCCCGTCGTTGGTGGTGTTCATCTGATTGACCAGGACGCCGTCGGCATCCTGGGCGAGCAGCGGATCCCACTCCCTGCCCCAGATCACCTTGATGACGTTCCAGCCGGCGCCGCGGAAGATCGACTCCAGCTCCTGGATGACCTTGCTGTTGCCCCGGACCGGACCGTCGAGGCGCTGCAGGTTGCAGGAGATGACGAAGGTGAGGTTGTCGAGACCCTCGCGCGCTGCGAGCGAGAGAGCGCCGATCGCCTCCGGCTCATCGCACTCACCGTCGCCGAGGAAGGCCCAGACCCGCGACTCCGACGTGTCGACCAGCTGCCGGTTGTAGAGGTAGCGATTGAATCGTGCTTGGTAGATCGCGTTGAGGGGCCCGATGCCCATGGAGACCGTTGGGAACTCCCAGAACTCGGGCAGAAGCCGCGGGTGCGGATACGAGCTGAGGCCGCGTCCCGCCGTCTCGCGGCGGAAGTGGTCGAGCTGGTCCTTGCTGAGCCGGCCCTCGAGGAAGGCGCGGGAGTAGATGCCCGGAGCCGCGTGCCCCTGATAGAAGACCTGGTCGCCCGGCCTGCCGTCGTCCTTGCCCCGGAAGAAGTGGTTGAAGCCGACCTCGTAGAGGGACGCCGACGAGGCGTAGGTCGAGAGGTGGCCACCGATGCCGTCGAACTTCTTGTTGGCCCGGGCCACCATGACCGCCGCGTTCCAGCGGACGATCCGGCGGATGCGGCGCTCCATCGCCTCGTCGCCGGGGAACCAGGGCTCCTCCTCGGGCGGGATGGTGTTGATGAAGGCGCTCTGGACCATCGCCGGGATGCCGACCTGAAGGCGCTTGGCCCGGGCCAGCAGCTTGCCGATGACGTACCGGGCACGGCTCGCGCCCTCTGTGGCGACCAGGTTGTCGAGTGATTCCAGCCACTCTGCGGTCTCGTCGGGATCGGCGTCGGGGAGCTGCTGGAGAAAGGCGTCGAAGGTCATAAGTCCTCGCTGAGAGGGGGCTTCCTGACCACCCCCTCCCAAGAGCCTACTCGACTTGGCGTCGACCAGGACGCCGTCCAGCCCGGGGCTAGGAGCGCGCGGATCGGGCCTTGACGTGGACGCGTGGCCGTCCCGGGTTGGCCTCGAAGCCCACCCCGCGCTCGCGCGCCGCCTGCGCCGTTTTCCCCGCCTTGTGGAGCAGCTCGACCGCCGACTCCGCGGCGCCGGAGTTGACCGCGATGCCGACGTAAGCCTGGAGCGAGACCGGGACATCGCTCTCGAGGACAAACGGCATGCTCAGCGCCCCCACCAGCCGCTCGGCGACGAGGCCGGCGTCCGCCGCGCTGTCGAGGTCGTCGAGGAGGGCACCCAGCTGGTCCTCGCGCAGACGGGCGAGGCTGTCGGCCGAGCGGACCAGGTGCTGGAGCCGCTTGGCGACCTGCACCATCAGCCGGTCGGCGGCATCATCCCCCATCCCCTGCTTGACGGCCGTGATGGAACCGGCCAGGTCGATGACCATGACCGCGACCGGATGGACGTGCCGCGACCGCCGGTGGAGGGCGTGCTCCACCCGATCGTGAAAGAGCATCCGGCTCGGGAGGTTGGTGAGGGGATCGCGGAAGGACGTGGCTGCGAAGATCTCCGGGTCGTCCTGGCCGGGGGTGACACCGCTGATCAGCTGTCCGTACTCGAGGCGGGCCAGAGCGAGCGCGGCATGGGATGCGAGCTCCGCGATGGCGGTCGCCTGGACCGCGGGGAGGGGCACGGCGCCGAGCACCGACAGCTCCCCGAGAAGGGTGCCGCCGGCCCGGAGCGGGAGGCGGAGGAGGGTCTCCTCGTCGGGGTCCTGGGCGAGGATCAGGTGCCAGCCGCCGGGGCCCGAGGAGGCGACCCGGACCGGGCTGCCCGGCGCCAGCGTGGTGGCCGCCGTCCGGATGGCAGCGGCCACCTCCGCCTCGCTGGCCGAGCGCACCAGCTGGAGCGCCGCCTCGGAGAGCGCGTCGGCCCACTCCGTCCCCCTCTCGGGGATGCAGTCCAGGTCGGAGGCGTCGACCACGGTCAGCGGGACACGCCGGTTCAGGGAGGTGACCTCACGTTGCATCCTCGTAGGCTAAACGCACTACACGGGTCAGACGCATCGACATCATTCCCCTGTCATGGGTCGTGGTCGTTCTTCGAACAGCCCGTGAAGAGGGCGCGGTAATCCGAACCGAAGTGTCACCGGGTTGCCCCACGCGGCAGGCCGTCGCTGGGCTGCCTTAGCCCTGCTGGTACCATCGCCAGACCCATGGACCAGGCGTTGCCGGCGGCGTCCCCACTCCTCGACGGCCGTGCCGACATCGCGGCGGCGGCCGGCGCCCTTGCCGAGCGTCTGCCTGCGCGGCTCGCCCCCTTCGCCCAGATCGCCTACAACTACCTGTGGTCCTGGGACCCGGATGCCGAGGATCTCTTCCAGGCCATCGATCCCCAGCGCTGGGAGCTCTGCAACGGCAATCCGATCCGCCTCCTCACCGAGACCTCCTCGAAGGCGCTGCAGCGGGCGGTCGGCGATGACCTGCTGATCGGCCGCGCCGAGGCGATGCTGGGCCGGCTCACCGCCGAGCTGGCCCGTCCGCCGCTGGCGAGCCGGGCGTCCGAGAGGCATCCCGTCGCCTTCCTCTGCGCCGAGTTCGGGATCCACCGCTCGTTGCCCATCTACGCCGGGGGGCTGGGGGTGCTGGCCGGGGACATCCTCAAGGAGGCCTCCGACCTGGCCCTCCCCATGGTCGGGGTCGGCCTCCTCTATCGAGAGGGGTACTTCCTGCAGCGCACCGATGGGAGCGGGTACCAGCACGAGTACTGGCGGCCGGTGGACCCCGAGCGTCTCCCCGCCGCCCTGGTGCTCGGGCCGGACGGCACCCCGCTCACCGTCCCGGTGCCCCTCCGTGGCCGCGAGGTGGTGGTCCAGGTCTGGCGCGTGGAGGTGGGCCGGACCCCGCTCTATCTCCTCGACGCCGAACGGCCGGAGAACGGGCGGGTCGACCGCTGGATCACCGGCCGGCTGTACGTCGCCGACCGGGCGATTCGTCTCGCCCAGTACGCGCTGCTCGGGATCGGCTCCGTGCGGGCTCTGCGCGCGATGGGGATCGACCCCTGCATCGTCCACCTCAACGAGGGACATGGCGGGCTGGCCCCCCTGGAGCTGGCCCGCACCGAGATGCTCGCCGGGCACGACCGCTCGACCGCCTTCGCGCTGGCCCGCGAGAGGACGGTCTTCACCACCCACACCCCGGTGGCCGCGGGCAACGAGGGGTATGACGTCTCAGAGGTCCAATCAGTCCTCGGTGACTATCCCTCCCAGGTCGGCCTCGACGACGCCGGCTTCCTCCAGCTGGGACGGACCCAACCGGACAACCCGCACGAGCCCTTCGTCATGACCCCACTCGGGATCAAAATGAGCCGGTTCGCCAACGGGGTCAGCCGGCGCCATGGCGAGGTGGCGCGCCAGATGTGGCAGCCACTCTTCCCCGAGCGCCCCGCCGACACCGTCCCCATCAGCCACGTCACCAACGGTGTTCACCTCCCCACCTGGATGGGCACTCCGATGCGCCGCCTGCTGGACCGGTACCTCGGCGAGGGGTGGGTCGGGCGGGCCTCCGACCCCAGGACGTGGAAGGCGGTCGAGGGGATCCCCGACGAGGAGCTGTGGGAGGTGCGCAACACCCAGCGCGCCGCGCTCGTCGAGATGGCCCGCGACCGGACCATCGCCAACCGCCTCGACCGCAGCGACCCTCGCGAGTACGTGGAGGCGGCGGAGCGAGGCCTGACCGAGCACGCGCTCACCATCGGCTTCGCCCGCCGTCTCGCCACCTACAAGCGGCTCTACCTGCTCTTCACCGACCCCCAGCGGCTCCGCGACGTGCTCGACGGCTCGACCCTTCCGGTCCAGTTCCTGGTGGCCGGCAAGGCCCACCCCAGCGATGAGGAGGGCAAGCGCTCCCCACAGGGGCTCTTTGCCCTCAAGAACGATCCCCGTTCGGCCGAGCGGATCTCCTTCCTGGACAACTACGACCTCGCCATCGCGCTCCAGATGGTCGGCGGCTGCGACCTCTGGATCAATCTGCCCCGCCCGCCGCTGGAGGCGAGCGGCACCAGCGGGATGAAGGCCGCCATGAACGGCGGCCTCAACCTCTCCACCCTGGACGGCTGGTGGGTGGAGGGATTCGACGGCACCAACGGCTGGGGGTTGCCCGGCGATGTCGCCTTCGACACCCACGTCCAGGACCAGCGCGATGCCTCCGTCTTCTTCGACGTCCTCCAGAACGAGGTCGTGCCCCTCTTCTACGACCGCGGCGCGGACGGCGTCCCCCACGGCTGGATCGCCATGGTCAAGCGCTCGCTGATGAGCATCGGCCCCCAGTTCTCGGCGACGCGGATGCTCCTCGACTACATCGACGACGCGTACGACCTTGTCTAGGTTGGCCGGCTCGCAACCACCCGCTTGAGCAGCAGCGGCTCGAGTACGGCCGCCTCGACCGGCTCACCGAAGAGGTTCCCCTGGGCGAGGTCGCAGTGCCGCTTGCGGAGCTGGTCCAGCTGGCTGGAGGACTCCACCCCCTCCGCCACCACCTGCAGCCCCATGACATGGGCGAGGTCCAGGATGGTGTCGACCAAGGTGGTCCGTCCCGTGTCGTTGTGCAGTTCCCCGATGACCGACCGGTCGATCTTGAGGCGCTCGAAGGGCAGGCTGCGAAGGCGGCCCAGCGCCGAGTAGCCGGTGCCGAAGTCGTCGATCGCCAGGTGCACCCCGAGCTCCTTCAACTGCGCCAGCACCTCCTGGACGCTGGATGTCTCGACGACGGCAGCGCTCTCGGTGACCTCCAGTTCCAGCTGATCCGGCGCCAGCCCGGTCGTCGCGAGAATGCGCGTCACGCCGGGCACCAGGTCGCGTGAGGTGAGGTCGTTCCCCGAGAGGTTGACGGCCAGGCGGAGGTTCGGGACCCCGGCTTCGTTCCACCCCCGGACCTGCCGGCACGCGCGCTCCATGACGTACAGGTCCAGCTCCGTGGCCGCGCCGATCTCCTCGGCCAGGGGAACGAAGACAGCCGGTCCGAGCCGGCCTTGCGACGGGTGCTGCCACCGTGCCAGCGCCTCGACCCCGACGATGTCATCGGTGCGCAGATCGACGATCGGCTGGTAGTCGACGGTCACGTCGCCGGCCGTGAGCGCGGCGCGGAGGTCCTCGCCGAGCTGCAGCCGCTCCAGCCGCCCGGCGCGCATCGCGGGCTCGAAGACCCGGTAGCTGTTCTTGCCGTCCCGCTTTGCGAAGTACATCGCCAGGTCGGCATCGATCAGCAGCGTGCCGGCGTTCCCGTCGCGCGATGACGCCACCCCGAGGCTCGCACTCGGCTGTACCTCCCGCCCCTCGAGGACGACGGGGAGGGCCAGTGCGCCCAGGATGCGCTGGGCGGCGATCACCGCCTCGCGCGGCTTCGTGTTCTCCAAGAGGATGGCAAACTCGTCGCCGCCGACGCGGGCGACGGTGTCCTCGGGGCGCACGGAGGCAACCAACCTCCGCGCCACCGCGATCAGAAGCGCGTCACCGGCCTGGTGGCCGAGGCTGTCGTTGACGCCCTTGAAGTCGTCGAGGTCGATGAAAAGGACGCTGAGTGCGCCGCGACCCCGCCCGTCCGACGCGGTGCGCTCCAGACGCCCGATGAAGAGGGTTCGATTGGCCAGCGAGGTGAGGCCGTCGTGGAGGGCCTGGCGGCTCAGGCGCTCCTCATACTCGTGGCGCTCGCTGACGTCGTTCAGGTTGACGACCACCCCTTGCACCGCCGGGTCGTTCAGGTGGTTGGTGAGCCTCACCCAGATGTGGCGCCACTCGCCATCTCGGCGACGCATCCGCACCTCCACCTCGGAGGTTGTGCCCGCGCCGCCGGTCGTGGTCCGCTGCCAGCAGCGGTGCACCGTCTCCTGGTCTCCAGGGTGGATGCGCGCCTGCAGCATCGAGGTGTCGCTGGAGGTGTCCATGTAGTCAGTGCGGAAGGACGGGGTGGAGAAGACCACCTGCTCGCGGGCATCGATGATCAGGATGTTGTCGCTGGCCTTCTCCACCAGAGCCATCAGCCGTCCCTCGCGCTGGAGGATGGTGTTCCGCTGCTCGAGCAGCTCGTCCGCCATGACGTTGAAGCCGCGCACCACCTCCCCGACCTCGTCGTCCAGGTCGATGTCGACGCGATGAGCGAGGTCACCGCTGGCGAGGCGCTGGGAGGCGTCGCGCAGGAGGGAGAGGGGCGGGAGGATCGAGCGGGTCAGCCGGCGGGAGGTCCAGAACGCCCACAGCACGCCGACGAGGAGCGCGGCCAGGATGGCGGCCTCCCAGGCCGTCTGATCATTCTGCTGTTCCTTCTGGATCGAGACCACTTCGGCGCGGCTGGCCTGGAGTGCGCTCTGGAGCTGCGAGGAGACGTCCGAGATGACGTAGCTGAAATAGAAGGCGACCGAGCTGGTGACGAGGGCGGTGTTGATGGCGGTGGGCAGCGTCTCGACCTCGTTCCGGGCGATCAGGGAGGCTTCCCATGCCTTCTTGGCGCCGGCCAGACCCGGACGCTCGCCGGCGCCGAGCGTCGGCAATGCGGCCAGGCGTACCAGTGCGCTCTCGACCGCACCCTCGCGCGTCCGCATGGCGGAGAGCTGATCGATCTGCCCCGTGGCCATGAAGGCCATACCGTCCAGCGCGACGTCCTGGACCTGCACCTGCAGGGCCTGGATCTGGGCCGAATCGTCGCTCTGCGCCGTCAGCACCGAGGTCGCGTGGACGCTGACCACGGCCCCCACCGCGCCCACCGCCCCCACGGCGACGAGGGGGATGACGAGCATGAGCGTGGCGACGCGGAACCGCGTCTGGAGATGCTGCGGCAGACGCCAGAACGGAGGGAAACCCATGACCATACCCACGATGGGGCCTGGGGTGATGAACGCCGTGAACGATCTGAGTCATATCCATGACCCTCAATCGGGGCTCCTGAAGCGTTTGCCGTGATCCTTACCCATCGCCGGCGGCTTTCGCGCCGATCAGCCCAGGGGGGCGGCAACCTCCAAGAGCTGGCGGACCCCATGCCCCGGGCCCTCCGGATCGCGGAAGACCGAGGTGCCCGCCACCAGCACCGTGGCACCGGCGCCGGCGCAGAGGGCGGCGTTGCCGGTGTCCACGCCCCCATCGACCTCCAGCTCGACCGCCACGCCCTGGGCGTCGATCTCGCGGCGCAGCTCGGCGACCTTGGCCAGGGCGCGGGGGATCAGGGACTGTCCACCAAAGCCGGGGTCCACGGTCATCACCAGGGCCAGGTCCATGACCTCCAGGACGTCGTAGAGGCTCTGTGCCGGGGTGCTCACGTTGACCGCCCCGCCGGCCCGGCAGCCGAGGGCCCGGATGTTCACGAGCGTCCGGTGCAGGTGCGGGCACGCCTCCCAGTGCACGGTCATGGCGTCGGCGCCTGCCTCGGCGAAGGTGCGCAGGTGCCGGTCCGGTTCCTGGACCATCAGATGGACCTCGAAGGGGAGATCCGTCTCCCCACGGAGCGCCCGCAGGGTGTCGGTTCCGAAGGTGAAGTTGGGCACGAAGGCTCCGTCCATCACGTCGATGTGGAGGCGGTCGGCGCCAGCCCCCTCCAGGGCGTGCACCGCCTCGGCGAGCCGTCCGAAGTCGGCGGCGAGCAGCGAGGGGGCGATCACCACACCGTTGAGGCATCGCGGCCACGTGCGGGGCATGGCCGCAGAGTACGCGAACCGGCGTGCCAGGTGGGCACTCCCGAGATGGTTGCGGTGCTCCGGGCCGTGGCCGGCGCCCCGCCCTTCCAGGGACGGCGTGATCGGGGGCGGCGCTAACATCCCCCGGGGAAGGCGTCTCGGTCCTGCACGGGGCCCCGCACCCCGCGCACAGCGGCCGCTGAGATGCCTACCTGGAGACAGCCGAGCATGGGTAACCAGCCCTTTGACCCCGCGCAGCTGGGCGGCGTCCCGCCGCAGCCCGGGCAGTTTCCGGGCTCTCCCGCCCCGGGGGCGGACTGGGCACCTCCCGGCTGGGGATCACAGGGCGCGCCGGGCGCCACGCCGCCCGGGTGGGGGGCACCGGGTGCCCCCGGCGCGATGCCCCCGGGGTGGGGTGCGCCGCCGCCACCCGCCCCCTCGGGTGGGCCTGGCTCGTCGGGATGGTCGGGCCAGTATCCGCCCCCCGGCGTGCCGTCGGGCAACCGGGCGGGGAAGTTCATCGCGGTGCTCCTGGGCGTGGTCCTGATCGCTGCCGCGGTTGGCATCCCCGTCTTTCTCGTCACCCGGCAGAGCCCTGCGGCCCAGGCGTCCAGCCTCTACAAGAAGTCCATGAAGGTTGCCGGGAATTCGGCTGGGTTTCACTACGTATCGACCTGGACCGGCGGCGGGGAGCCCGTGACGACCTATGCCGGCAACGCCGGGCAGAACGACGGCACCCAGGTGATCATCGAGCCGACCGACTACGGGAACGAGCAGTACGATCTGCTGCTGGCTCCGGATCAGACCTTGTATTTCGAGGGCAATGCCCCCGCGCTCGAGGACGAGTTGGGCGTCTCGGTGAGCACGGCGCCCGGACTTGCCGGGCACTGGGTCTCGGTCCAGCCCGCCGACGGGCCGTACGAGGCAGAACAGGCAGGCATGACGGTGGCGTCCGAATTGGGGATCACCGGGTTCGTCGCAACCTCGACCGAGCAGGTGACCGGCGCCGCGGGAGCCAAGCTGACCCGGATCACCGGCACGATGCCCGCCTCCGACTACTCCTCGGGCGCGACGGTTCGGGTGGACATCTCCCCCAACTCCGACCTCCCCGCCTCCATCGTCATGTCCTTCAGCGACGGCACTGTGAACACCATGACGTTCACCGGGTGGGGAACGGCACCCTCGGTACCCGTCCCCGCCGGTGCGGTGGCTTGGTCCACGCTGACCACCTCCACGCCACCCGACGGGTACGGCAGCGCCGAGACCCCCACCCCGGGACCCACCCCGACGCCCAGCGCTTCCGGGGTCGGCTCCGCCGCCTGATCGCTCCGGCTCCGGGCGAATGATCCCTCCGGGGGCCGCGCCAACTCAGATGCTGGCTGCCGCCACCCTGTCCATGAACCAGCGCAGCTCACCGTCCGGAGGTCGGACTCCGGCGGCGGGGACGCTCCCCTCTGCCACACCCCGGAGTGCCTCCCCCTTGGTGGGGCCGGTCACCAGGAAGGCGACGTGGGCGGCGGCGTTGAGCACCGGGTAGGTGACGGTGATGCGGTCAAAGGGGGCGTAGTCGGCCCGGCTACGAACCGCCCAGCGGTCGCGCACCTGGAGCGCCGGATCACCGGGGAAGAGCGAGGCGGTGTGCCCGTTGTCCCCCAGCCCGAGAAGGACGCAGTCCAGCCGCGGCGCTGACCCGGAAACGGCGGACTGACAAGTTGATGCCAGCATGGACGAATACTCAGCGGCCGCCGCGTCCAGGTCGGCCCGCTCCGCCTCCATCCGGTGGATGAGCTCGGGCCTGACCGGCACCAGGTCGAGTAGCGCCTCCCGCGCCATCCGGCAGTTGCTGGCCGGGTCGTCCGGAGGGCAGGCCCGCTCGTCGCCGAAGTACACCTCCCATCGCCCCCAGTCCATCCGCTCGCGGTGAGGCGGCGTTGCCAGCACCTGATAGAGAGTCCGTGGCGTGCTGCCTCCGGCGAGCGCGATCCGGAAGCGGTCGCGCCGGGTGAGTGTCTCCTCGGCGATGCCGACGAGCCAGGCCGCGGCTGCCGCAGCCACCTCGGCAGGACCGTCGACTGCGGTCACCGTCCCTGGCAACACGGCGCCGCCGCTCACCGCGATCTCACGGGCGGCGCCACTCCCGGCCGTCCCGGCGCATGAAGTCGTCGGCCGCGGCGGGGCCCCAGGTCCCGGCTTCGTAGTTGGGGCAGTCGATGCGATCCGGGGGGTGGGCGCGCCAGCCGTCGAGGATCGCGGTGCACACCCGCCAGGCTTCCTCCACCTCGTCCACCCGGGCAAAGAGGGTGGCGTCGCCGAGCAGGCAGTCGAGGAGCAGTCGCTCGTAGGCGTCGGGGGAGGCGCGCTGGAAGCTGGAGCCGTAGAAGAAGTCCATGTTGACGCTCTCGATCCGCATCGACTGGCCGGGCACCTTGGCCCCGAAGCGGAGGGTGATCCCCTCGTCCGGCTGGATGCGCAGGAGCAGCTGGTTGGGGGCGATGCCGTCGGGTGGCGGCATGCCTCCCGGCATGGCCCGGTGGCCCGCGAAGGGGGAGTGGGGCACACGCCGGAATTGGATCGCGATCTCCGTCGCCCGGCTGGGCAGGTGCTTGCCGGTGCGCAGGTAGAAGGGGGTTCCCGCCCATCGCCAGTTGTCGATGTCCAGCTTCATGGCGACGAAGGTCTCGCGCAGCGACTCCGGGTCAACCCCCGGCTCGTCGCGATAGCCGGGTACGGGCGTGCCGTCCACGGAACCTGCCGCATACTGACCGCGAATCGTGTGCAGCAGCGCGTCATCGGGGTGGATCGGCCGGATCGCGCGCAGCAGCTTGACCTTCTCGTCGCGCACCGTCTCGGCCTCGAAGTTGCTGGGTGGCTCCATCCCGATGATGGCGGCGAGCTGCATCACGTGGTTCTGGATGATGTCGCGGAGCGCGCCGGTCTCCTCGTAGTAGGAGCCGCGTCCCTCCACCCCGAGGGTCTCGGCGACCGTGATCTGGATGTGGTCGATGTAGCGCCGGTTCCAGATCGGCTCGAAGATGCCGTTGGCGAAGCGGAAGACGAGGATGTTCTGGACCGTCTCCTTGCCCAGGTAGTGGTCGATCCGGAAGATCTGGGGTTCCTCGAAGGCGGAGTGCAGCGCGGCGTTGAGCTCCCGGGCGGTGGCGAAATTGCGCCCAAAGGGCTTCTCGACCACCATCCGGCGGAAGCCGCCGCCCTCCTCCTCGCGGCTCATCCCTTCGCGCTGCAAACGCTCTGCGAGCGGGGCAAAGCCGCTCGGCGGGACCGCGAAATAGTAGATGCGGTTCCCCGCCGTCCCTCGCTCACGGTCGGCGGTCTCCAGGGCCAGTTTGACCCCGTCAAGGCCGCCGTCCCGGTCCGAGAAGGAGGCGTAGTGCAGCCCCTCGGCGAAGCGGCTCCAGACCTTCTCGTCCAGTCGCAGCCGGGCGAATCGCGTGACGGCGTCGCGCATGGCGGCGCGAAACTGATCGTCGCTCAGCTGGCTGCGCCCCGCGCCGATCACCGTGAAATGCTCGGGGAGGAGGTCGTCGACGGCCAGCGCGTAGAGGGCGGGCACCAGCTTGCGCTTGGTCAGGTCGCCGGTCGCGCCGAAGATCACCAGCGCCGCGGGGGGCGGCGCCGGCAGGTGCACCGGCCCCGCGGGCGGCTCCTCGGTCACCGCCGCGTCGACGGTCCGGAGGATCTCGCCGTTTTTTGTCGCCATCAGCGCTCCATCATCGGCGGCGCGGTGGTCAGGGCGCCGATGATGGAGTGGCGTGGTGCAGTGACCGGGCCAGCTGTTCCAGCCGGCTGTCCAGGTTGCCCGCGAAATGCAGACGGATCACCCGGCGGCCGTGGTCACGCAGCGATCGCAGATCGCCCGCGGCCTGGGCGCGCTTGAGCACCGAGAAGGTGAACGGCTTGCCGGGGATGGTGGCATCGACGGTGTCGTCGCTGGTCACCTGGATGAAGATGCCGGTGTTGGGGCCGCCCTTGTGGAGCTGCCCCGTGGAGTGCAGGAACCGCGGGCCGAAGCCCATGGTGGTGGCCACCCGGTAGCGATCTCGGATCGCGGTGCGGAACTCCTCCAGCGCGCCCTCGTTGGCGCTGTTGGGGTCGACGTACGCCATGATCGCGACGTAGTCACCCGCATGCGCCTCGCCGAGATGAGCGAGCAGCGCCTGCTCCACCGAGGCCGCGGGGCTCCCTCCGTAGACGGTCACTCCGTCGCTGGAGGCGGCGGGTGCCTCCTCGGGCAGGCTCCCACTCTTCTCGTAGGCCGCCAGCACGCTGCCCGTGTTGTCCTTCGACTCCTTGACGTTGGGTTCGTCGAAGGGGTCGATCTGGAGCGATACCGCCGCCACTGCGGTGGCGAACTCCCAGCGGAAGAACTCGGCGCCCAGGTCGTAGGCGTCCCGCAGCTCGAGTGTCACCACCGGAAGCCCGGCCGCGGCCAGAGCCTCATCCGGCATGTCCACCTGGGAGGGTTCGTCGCCGAGCCGGAGCAGGACGAAGAGTCGATCGTCGCCGTAGACGCCAGGCTTGCCCACCGGCTCCTCGCCGATGGGGATGTAGCCCTTGCCCTCCTTGCCGGTGGACTCGGCGATCAGCTGCTCCGCCCAGAGAGAGAAGCCGGCGATCTGGGGTGGTGTGAGGATGGTGACCTTGTCGTGGCCGGCTGCATGGGCGAGCTTCAGCGCGCTGCCCAGCGCCAGGCCCCAGTTCTGCTCGGGCGGTGTGGTCGGCCCGCAGGCGGCACGCATGGCGATGGCGCGGTCGAGGAGCAGCTCGACGTCCAGGCCCATCACCGCCGCCGGAACCAAGCCAAAGAGGGAGAGGGCCGAATAGCGGCCCCCGATGTCGCCCGGGTTCTCGAAGAGGCGCCGGAAGTGCCGCTCGGTGGCGAGCTGGGCAAGCGGGGTGCCGGGGTCGGTGATGGCGATGAAGCTATGACCGGGCTCGGCGACGCCGGAGGCGGTGACCGCCTCCCAGAAGTGAGCGAGGTGAGAGGACGTCTCGAGTGTCGTCCCCGATTTGCTGGCGACCAAGAAGAGGGTGCGCTGGAGGTCGAGGTGCCGCTCCAGGTTGACGATCGCCTCGGGGTCGGTGGTGTCCAGGACGTGAAGGACGGGGTGTCCGGCGGCGCTGCCGAAGGAGGTGCGCAGGACCTCCGGGCAGAGGCTGGAGCCGCCCATGCCGAGGAGGACGGCGTCGCCGAAGCCGGCCTGCTGCACCTCGGTCGCCAGCGCGGTCAGCTCCGCCACCCGTCCGCGCATGGCGAGCGGGACGTCGAGCCAGCCCAGCCGGTTGCCGATGACCGCGGCGTGGGCGGCGTCGGCCGGCTTCCAGAGGTCGGGGTCCCGGTTCCAGATGCGCTCCACGACCCCGGCGCGGTGGGCCTCGGCGACCAGCTTGGCGAGGTCGGGCCCCCCGACGGCGAGATGAGCCCTCATCTCTTCGCGGTCCCGGCTCGGAGGCTCTCGAGCTTCTCCCCGATCCTGGCGATCAGGTGCTCGTACGAGGCCGCGAAGGACGCGACTCCGGCGACCAGGAGATCCTCGGTCACCTTGTCGATGCTGATGCCGGCGGACTCCAGTCGCCTGATCACCTGCTGCGCATGGTCGAGGTCGTCGCGCACGGTGTCGCCGGCGACGGTGCCGTGGTCCCGGAAGGCCTCGATGGTCGAGGGTGGCATGGTGTCGACGGTGTCCGGGCCGATCAGCGCCTCGGCATAGATCACATCCCGGTACTTCGGGTTCTTGGCGCTGGTGCTTGCCCACAGCGGCCGCTGAAGCGGAGCACCGGTCTCGCGCAGCGCGGCGAACTCCTCGCCCCGGAAGTGCCTTTCGAAGGCTGCGTAGGCCAGGCGGGCGTTGGCGATCGCCGCCGTGCCGTGCAGGCTCTCGAGCTCCGCGGCGTCACCGCCGGCCTCGAGCCGCCCGTCGAGGAGGGGGTCCACGGCGGTGTCCACCCGGCTCACGAAGAACGAGGCGACCGAGTGGACGTCCAGCGATTGACCCGCGGTGTGGCGCCTCTGCAGCCCGCCGATGTAGGCGGCGATCACCTTCTCGTAGGCCTCGAGGGCAAAGATCAGGGTCACGTTGACGTTGACCCCGGCGGCGATCAGCTCCAGAACGGCGGGGATGCCCTCGGGCGTCGCCGGGACCTTCACCATCAGGTTTGGCCGGTCGACCCGGTGCCAGTATTCCTTGGCGGTCCGGACGCTTCCGGCGGTGTCATGTGAGAGGGGAGGGGGCAGCTCGAGGCTGACGTAGCCGTCGGCGCCCCCGGTGCGCTCGTACACCGGGCGCATCGTGTCGGCCGCGTGCTGGATGTCACGTATGGCGAGCCGCAGGAAGACCTCGTTGGGGTCGTTGACCCCCTGGCCGAGCAGCTCATGGATCTGCTCGTCGTAGTCGATGCCGTCGGCGATGGCCTTCTCGAAGATGGTCGGGTTGCTCGTCAAGCCGGTGACGTTGTCCTCGGCGACCAGCCGGGTCAGCTCGGAGCCGACCACCAGCTCGCGGCTGATGTAGTCGAGCCACACCGACTGGCCGCGCTCGGCCAGCAGCTGGAGCGGGTTGGGGGTGGGCATCGGTATCACTGGCCTCCTGCGCTGGTGGTGGCGGCGTGGCGAGCCGCCCTGACGATCGCGTCGGCGTCGATCCCCTCGGCGGCCAGCAGATCGGCGGTCTTGCCGCTTCCCGGCACGTCGCGGACTGCCAGATGGAGGATCCGAGGCGGGTGGTCGCCCGCCAGCGCCTCCATGACCGCAGCCCCGAGGCCGCCCTGAGGGTAGTGGTCCTCGACGACCACCAGGGTCCCACCGCAGTCTCGGGCGGCCTCGGCCAGCACGTCGACGGCGATCGGCTTGACCGAGTAGCAGTCGATCACCCGGACGTGGATACCCTCCGCCGCCAGCTGGTCGGCGGCGGCCAGGGCGCTGTGCAGCGTGACCCCGGCCGCGACCACCGCCGCCTTGTCCTCGTCGCTGCGCCGCAGCACCTTGGCGCCGCCGATCGGGAAGGCCTCGGCGTTGTCGTAGATCACCGGATAGGCGTTGCGGGTGGTCCGGAGGTAGACGATCCCGGTGCGGTCGGCCATCTCGGCCACCAGCTTGACGGTGCTCACTGCGTCGGAGGGGTAGAGGACCGTCGATCCCTGGACGGCCCGCAACGACGCCAGGTCCTCGAGTGCCATCTGGGAGGGCCCGTCGGCGCCGATCTCGCTACCCGCGTGGGACCCGACCAGCCGGAGGTTGGCCCGGGAGATCGCCGCCATCCGGATGAAGTCGTAGGCCCGCGAGAAAAAGGCGGCGAAGGTCGAAACGAAGGGCACATAGCCGCGCACCTGGAGGCCGACTGCCGCCGACACCAGCTGCTGCTCGGCGATGTACATCTCGAAGAAGCGATCCGGGAACGCCTTCTTGAACTGGTCGGCGTGGGTCGAGTTGCTCACCTCGGCGTCCAGGGCGACCACCTCCGGGCGGGCGCCGAGTGCGACCAGCCCGTCCCCGTACGCCTTGCGGGTCGCGACCTTGTCCCCCAGGGCGTAGCTGGGGAGCGTGACCTCAACCGCCTGGGGCCGGATCGCCGGCGTGCCCCGTTCGGGCTTGCGCACCTCGATGCGGAGATCGTGCAGCTCGCCGAGCTGGTCGATGGCCCGCACCGCCATGTCCGGGGGCAGGGCCACGCCATGCCACCCATCCTTGTTCTCGATCTCCGAGAACCCCTTGCCCTTGATCGTCTTGGCCAGGATCACCGTCGGCCGGCCGACCGTCTCCCGGGCGTCGACGTAGGCGCCGTCGATCTCCTCCAGGTTGTGGCCGTCGATGACCAGGGCGCGGCAGCCGAACGCCTCGACCCGGCGGCGGTAGGTCTCCAGGTCCCAGCCGAACTCGGTCTCGCCGCGCTGGCCGAGGCGGTTCACATCCGCGATCACGGTCAGGTTGTCCAGCTGGTAATGGGCTGCCTTGTCAAGCGCTTCCCAGATCGACCCCTCGGCCAGCTCGCTGTCGCCGCAGAGCACCCAGACCCGGTAGGGGAGTCGGTCGAGGTACTTGCCGGCGAGAGCGACCCCCACTCCGATCGGGAGGCCCTGTCCGAGCGATCCGGTGGCGACGTCCACCCAGGGGATGACCGGGGTGGGGTGGCCCTGGAGCCGGGAGCCCAGCGTCCGGTAGGTCATCAGCTCGGCGTCGTCGACCACACCGCAGGCCACGTAGAGGGCGTAGAGGAGGGGAGAGGCGTGGCCCTTGGAGAAGATCAGATGGTCATTGGTCGGGAGCTTGGGGTGGGCGAAGTCGTAGCGGAGGTGCCGGCCGGCGAGGACCGCGATCAGATCGGCGGCGGACATGCTGGAGGTGGGATGGCCCGAGCCGGCCCGGGTGCTGGCGCGGATGCCGTCGATCCGGAGCTGCTGCGCCACCTCGTGCAGGCTCTCCAAGTCCACTGGAGCCGCTGGTTGTCCGGTCGCCGCCATCTGTGGTCCTCCTGGAAGGGCGCGGTCGGGGGCTCGAAAGACGTGCGGCCGCTTCGGATTGAATGATGAACGGAGTGGAGGCTCGCCCGTCTGAGGCGAAGGGACCCGGGCAGGGTTGGGGTCGGATCGGCCCGGCGAGGCCCCGCCCCCCGGGGGGGACACCGGTCGTGGGGCTGCCGCGCCCGCTTGGCGCGGCCACGCCGCTGGTAACATCGAGGAACCGTGCGCCCATAGCTCAGTCTGGATAGAGCGTCTGACTACGGATCAGAAGGCCGGGGGTTCAAATCCTCCTGGGCGTACCACTCCTCTTCCTTCGAGTTGAGGAGCACCGTCTGATTGAGTCAGAACCGTGATGATCAGACGCTCCAAGTGGGGGTACATTTGCATCGATCAGACGCGCCTCTGGAGCGCAGAACCGGAGAATTGCGGTGTCGAAATCTGACGGTCTAACGGTGCCCTCGGCGCTCGAGAGCTGCATCACCGCCTACCTGCGTGAGAAGCGGGCCGCTGGGCGCTCCCGCGAGACCCTCGCCGTCTACACCCGCGTGATCCAGGAAGTGGTGCTGCCCTTCTGTCGCCAGTCCGGCATCACCGAGCCCGGCCAGCTCGGCGCCCGCGAGCTCAGCGCCCTCTCCGCCGGGCTCCTCGACGGCACCCGCTCCCGCTCAGGGCGGTCGCTCAGCATGCCGTCGGTGGCGAGCTACGCCCGCACTATCACTGTCTTTCTGGAGTGGCTCACCAAGCAGGGCGAGACCGTGAGCTCCCGGGTCCAGAAGCCCAGGCTGCCCAAGCGAGTGGTCGACGTCCTGAGCCGCGAGGACATCAGGGCCCTGGAGGACGCCGCCCCTACCGAGCGGGACAAGCTGATCGTCCGCATTCTCGCCGACACGGGCGTGCGGCTCGGCGAGCTGCTGACCGCCGACTCCCTCCGCCAGGAGCCTGACCGGAAGTGGTACCTGAAGGTCCGGGGCAAGGGCGACAAGGAGCGCATGGTCCCCATCCAGCCCAGGCTCGCGACTCGGATCGATCGCTACGCCCGCCGGACTCGAAAGGAGTCGCCCAGTGGCACGCTCTTCCTGGGCAACCGGCGCAGCCTGAAGACCGGCGAGTACGAGCCACTCACCGCTTCGGAGGCGGCGCACCTGATCCGCGACCTCGGCCAGGACGTGCTCAAGCCACGAGTTCACCCCACCTCG
>Ga0302196_10002036_pt1 | contig 19160 bp, 18 predicted proteins | sample II_Bog_N1_3_FD_198794 | JGI IMG/M metagenome (GOLD analysis project Ga0302196, IMG submission 198794) | Peat permafrost microbial communities from Stordalen Mire near Abisko, Sweden - II_Bog_N1_3 | ecosystem: Environmental > Terrestrial > Soil > Wetlands > Peat | place: Sweden: Abisko...
CGAAGCGATGCTCAGCTCGCCGGACCGCTTTTTTAACCGCGAACTGTCCTGGCTGGCGTTCAACCAGCGGGTCATCGCCGAGAGCGAGAACCCACGTCATCCGCTGCTGGAGCGGCTGCGGTTTCTGTCGATCTCGGCCAACAATCTCGACGAATTCTACATGGTCCGCGTCGCCGGCCTGAAGGGTCAGGTCCGCGAAGGCGTGCGGGTGGTCAGCCAGGACGGCCTGACCCCGGCCGAGCAGCTTGAGCGGGTCAATGAGTCAGCGGCGGTGCTGATGACCGCGCAGCAGAAGCGTTGGCGGGATCTGCGCATCGAACTACGTGAGCAGGGACTCAATCTGATCGACGCGGGCGACGTCACCGCGCCCGAACGCGCGGCCCTGTGCGACATTTTCCAAACCCAATTGTTTCCGGTCTTGACCCCCTTGGCCATCGACCCGGCGCATCCGTTTCCGTTCATCGCCAACCTGGCCTTCTCCCTGGTGCTCAAGCTCAAGCGCCATTCGGACAACCGGTCGATGTACGCCCTGGTGCCAATTCCGGCCCAGGTGCGACGTTTCTGGGAATTGCCGCCAACGACCCACGGCCGCGCGCGCCGGCCCAGCCGCCGGTTCATCGCCCTGGAAAGTCTGGTGCTGCTGTTCCTAGACAGCCTGTTTCCCGGCTGCGAGATCGAGGCCAACGGCGTGTTCCGGCTGATCCGCGACAGCGACGTGGAGATCGAGGAAGAAGCCGAAGACCTGGTGCGCGAGTTCGAGGCGCGGCTGAAGCAGCGACGACTGGGTTCGGTGGTGCGTATCGAGCTGGAGGCGCTGACGCCTGAAGAACTGCGCGACTTCATCGCCGACAACCTGGGCGCGGCCGCACAGGATGTGATCCTGGTCGACGGCATGCTCGACCTGGCGTCCCTGGCCAAGCTGATTCCGCCCGACCGCTCAGACCTGAAATTCAAGGCCTTTGAGCCTCGCTTTCCCGAGCGCATCCGCGACCATGGCGGCGACTGTTTCGCGGCCATTCGGGAGAAGGATATCCTGGTCCACCACCCGTTCGAGAGCTTTGACGTGGTGGTGCAGTTCCTGCGTCAGGCGGCGCGCGATCCCAATGTGCTGGCCATCAAGCAGACCCTCTATCGCACGTCCAAGGACAGCCCGATCGTCGCCGCTCTGATCGAGGCGGCGGACAATGGCAAGAGCGTCACCGCCCTGGTGGAGATCAAGGCCCGGTTCGACGAGGAGGCCAATCTAAAATGGGCGCGCGATCTGGAGCGCGCCGGCGTGCATGTGGTCTATGGCTTCGTCGAGTACAAGACCCACGCCAAGCTGTCGATCGTGGTGCGGCGCGAGGGCGAGGCCCTGCGGACCTATTGCCACTTCGGGACCGGCAACTACCATCCGCAGACCGCGAAGATCTACACCGACCTGTCGCTGTTCACCTGCGATCCGGCCCTGGGCCGCGATTCCGGCAAGATGTTCAATTTCATCACCGGCTACGCCATGCCCGAACACCTGGACAAGCTGGCCTATTCGCCGGTGACGCTGAAGGCCGACCTCCTGACCCTGATCGCCAACGAAGCGGAGAACGCCAAGGCCGGCAAGCCGGCGGCGATCTGGGCCAAACTCAACGCCTTGGTGGATCCGGTGATCATCGATGCGCTCTATAAGGCCAGCCAGGCGGGGGTCCGCATCGAACTGGTGGTGCGCGGCATATGCTGCCTGCGGCCCGGCCTGCCCGGTTTGTCAGATAATATCCGCGTCAAGAGCATCGTCGGGCGATTCCTCGAACATGCGCGGATCGTGGCCTTCGCCAATGGCCGGGCCATGCCCAGCGCCAGCGCGCGGGTGTTCATCTCATCGGCCGATTGGATGCCACGCAATCTTGATCGGCGCGTTGAGTCCCTGGTCCCGGTGGAGAACCCCACCGTGCATCAGCAGGTGCTGTCGCAGATCATGGTCGCCAATATCAACGACGTCGCCGCCAGCTGGAACCTCGACCAGAACGGAGACTATCGCCGCACGGCCGGCTGGTCGGGCCGCAACGCCTTTTCAGCCCACCAGTATTTTATGACCAATCCGAGCCTGTCCGGGCGGGGTCACAAGGTCAAGAACCTGCCGCGCGCGTTCGAGCATGTCGACGTCTGACGACCACAACGAGCGGGACGCCGCGGTCATCGACATAGGCTCGAACTCCGTGCGCCTGGTGGTCTATCGGCTCGACGGCCGGGCGATCTGGACTGTGTTCAACGAGAAGGTGCTGGCTGGCCTCGGCCGCGGCGTCGCCCAATCGGGCCGGCTGGATCCGGAAGGGCGCGAGGCTGCGCTGAGCGCAGTGCGGCGATTCAAGGCGGTGCTCGGCGCCGCGCGGCCGGCCAGCATCTCCGTCGTGGCCACCGCCGCGGTGCGCGAGGCCAGCGACGGGCTCGACTTCATCGACCAGATCTGGCGCTCGACCGGCCTGCGGGTGCGGGTGCTTTCGGGCGAGGAGGAGGCCTGGTACGCGGCCCAGGGCGTACTCGCCGGGGCGCCGGACGCCGAGGGGCTGGTCGGGGATCTGGGCGGCTCTAGCCTGGAGCTGACGCCGGTGACTGGCGGCAAACCGACGCCTGGGGTCAGCCTGCCGCTGGGCCCCTTCGCCTTGCGCGACGGCGAGCTGTTCGATGCGCCGCGCACCCGGGCGCGGGTGCGGCGGATCCTCGAGCAGCTGGACGACCGGTTCCGCGCCTCGACCCTCTATGCCGTGGGCGGCGGTTGGCGAAACCTGGCGCTGCTGCAGATGAAGATCGCCGGCTATCCGCTGCAGATCCTGCACCAGTACGAGATATCCGGCATTGACGCCCTGGAGGCGGCCCAGTTCATCGCCCGCCAGTCGCGCAGCTCGCTCGAACGCATCGAGGGCGTGTCGCGCCGACGGCTGGACACCATCCCCTATGCGGCGGTGGTGATGGAGGGGCTGATTGAACAGCTCGGACTTACCCGCATCGCGATTTCAGCCTATGGCGTGCGCGAGGGCCTACTGTTCGAGGCCATGCCACCCGCGGTGCGGGCCATGGATCCGCTGCTGGCCGGCTGCGCCACCCTGGGCGCGCGCACGGGCATGAGCGACGATCTGGGACCGGCGCTGGAAGCCTGGCTGACGCCGCTGTTTAACGCCCTGCCCCCGATGTTCGAGGCGCGCGACGCCGCCTTGATCGGCGCGGCCTGCCGTCTGGCGGACCTCGGGGCGCGGCTGCACCCGGACCATCGCGCCGACCTCGTGTTCGAGCAGGTGCTGCGGGCGCCGATCGCCGGCCTCAGCCACGCCGAGCGCGTGTTCCTGGCGGTGACGCTGTTCGCGCGTCATACCGCCAGCGGCGGCATGCCGGAGCGCCAGACCATCGCCCGCATTCTCTCGCCCGACCGTGTCATCCGCGCCAAGGCCCTGGGCGCGGCGATGAGATTGGGATGCGATCTGTCGGGCCGCAGTCCGGACCTGCTTTGCCGCTCGAAGCTCAGCATTGAGGAGGGCGAAATCCGCCTGATCGCCAACGCCGGCTGGGCCGACATGCTGCTGGGCGAGCAGACGGCCAAGCGGGCCAGCGCCTTGGCCGGGCAGCTGTCTCTCGGCCTTCGGCTCGGAAGCTAGCTGGCGGTTCGCGCGGCGCGCCGCACCTCGACCACCCTCACCCGGACGCCGTCAAGCACCAGGGCCAGTTCGCCGCGCTTGAGGCGCAGCGCGTCCTCGCCGAACGCCTCGCGACGCCAGCCGAGCAGGGCCGGCGTGTCGGCGTTGTCGTCGTTAGCGATCTTCTCCAGGTCTGAGACCGTGGCGATCAGCTTTGACGCGACGCCCGCATCCTCGGCGCGCGCCTTGAGCAGCACCTTGAGCAGCTCGACCACCGCCCCGGACGCGGGATTTGGCGGCGGGCCGCCGCGCGGCACATGCGGGGCGACCGCCTCGGGATTCTTTAGCGCCTCGCGGATCACCTCGACCAGTTCGGGGCCGAACCGCGAGCCGGCGAAGCCTTTTTGCAGCGAGCGCAGCCGGCCGAGGGCCTCTAGATCCGTGGGGGCCTGGCTGGCGATCTCGTCGATCACGTCGTCCTTGAGTATCCGCCCGCGGGGTTGATCGCGGGTCTGCGAGGTGCGCTCGCGCCAGGCGGCGACCGCCTGGAACACAGCCATGTATTTCGGCGCAAACTTGCGCGGCTTCAGTCGGCGCCAGGCGTTTTCCGGATCGGTGTCATAGTTCTTCGGATCGGCGAGGCCGGCCATCTCCTCCTCGACCCAGGCCAGGCGCCCGGCCTTCTCCAGCCGCTCGCGCAGAATCGGGTAGAGGGCGGCCAAATGGGTGACGTCGGCCAGGGCGTAGTCGAGCTGGGCGGTGCTGAGCGGGCGGCGCGCCCAATCGGTGAAGCGGCTCGACTTGTCCAGATCGATTCGCAGCATCTGTCGCACCAGGGCGTCATAGGCGATTTGCTCACCGAACCCCGCGGCCATGCCGGCGATCTGGGTGTCGAACAGGGGCGCGGGGATGACCCCGAGATTGTAGAAGATCTCGATATCCTGCCGGGCGGCGTGGAACACCTTTTCGATCTTCGAATCGGCCAGCAGGGCCAACAAAGGCGACAGGTCGAGGCCTTCGGCCAGGGGGTCGATCACCGCGCTGTCGCTGGGTCCCGCCACCTGGATCAGGCAAAGCCTTGGCCAATAGGTGGTTTCTCGCATGAATTCGGTGTCGACGGCGATGAACGGGTCAGCGGCGAGACAATCACAGAAGGCTTGGAGTTGCGCGGTGGTGGTGATCGGTGTCATCGGCTAGCTATAACGCGACCCTGCGGCCTCTGGGCAAGCGCTCAGTAAGCCCAGGCGCCATTCCCCGCCGAATAGGCTGATTTGAGCGGGAGGGGAATGCGGCTTAAATCACCGTCCGGGCCAGGCGCCCGCGACACCAAGGACACGAATCGATGAGCGACACGGCCAATGGCCTCACCTACGCCCAGGCCGGGGTGGATATCGACGCCGGCGCCGCGCTGGTCGAGGCGATCAAGCCCCTGGCGCGCTCGACACGGCGGCCCGGCGCCGATGCGGCCCTGGGCGGATTTGGCGCGCTGTTTGATCTGAAGGCGGCGGGCTTCACTGACCCCCTGATCGTCTCGACCACCGACGGTGTGGGCACCAAGCTGAAGATCGCCATTGAGAGCGGTCGTCATGACACGGTCGGCGTCGACCTGGTGGCCATGTGCGTCAACGATCTGCTGGCCCAGGGCGCCGAGCCCCTGATGTTCCTCGACTATTACGCCACCGGGCGGCTTGACGTCGCCGTCGCGAGGCGCGTGGTGGCGGGCATCGCCGAGGGTTGCCGTCAGTCGGGCGCCGCCCTGGTCGGCGGGGAGACCGCCGAGATGCCCGGCATGTATGGCGAGGGGGATTATGACCTTGCCGGCTTCGCCATCGGCGCGGTGGAGCGCGATCGGGTGTTGCCCAGGCTGGAGAGCCAGGTCGCCGGCGACCTGCTGATCGGGCTGGGCTCGTCCGGCCCCCACTCCAACGGCTATTCGCTGGTGCGCCGGGTGGTCGAGCGCTCGGGCCTTGCCTGGGACGCCGAGGCGCCGTTCGCCGCCGGGGCCAGCCTGGCCGAGGCGCTGATGGCCCCGACGCGGATCTATGTCAAAGCCGTGCTGCCGCTGATCAAGGCCGGGCTGATCGAGGCCGGCGCGCACATCACGGGCGGCGGCCTGATCGAAAACCCCCCGCGGGCCATCGCCGACGGCCTGGAGCCTCGTTTCGATTGGGAGGCCTGGCCGCTGCCGCCGGTGTTCGAATGGCTGCAACAGATGGGCGGGATCAGCGATCACGAGCTGCGCCGCACCTTCAATTGCGGGGTCGGCTTCGTGCTGATCGTCAAGCCGCGCCATGCCGGCGCGGTGCTGTCGGCCCTGCTCGACGCCGGCGAAACCGCCTTCATCTGCGGTCAGCTGGCCAGGATCGGCGCCTGACCGATGAAGACGCCGGTCGGTATCCTGATTTCAGGCCGCGGCAGCGACGCCATGGCCCTGATCGAGGCGGCGAAGGCGGACGACTATCCGGCGCGCATCGTCCTGGTTCTGTCCAACAACCCAGCCGCGCCTGGCCTGGAGAAGGCCGCCGCCGCCGGAATCCCCACCTTGGCGATCGACCATCGTCCCTATGGCAAGGACCGGGCGGCGCATGAGCGGGCGATCGATGCGGCCCTGCGCGAGGCCGGCGTCAGCTTTGTGGCCCTGGCCGGCTATATGCGTATCCTGACACCCTGGCTGGTGGAGACATGGTCTGGGCGGATGATCAACGTCCACCCGGCCCTCTTGCCCAGCTTCACCGGCCTGGACACGCATCGGCGCGCGCTGGAGGCGGGCGTCAAGCTGCATGGCTGCAGCGTGCATTGGGTCACTTTGGGGGTGGATGAGGGTCCGCTGATCGGTCAGGCCGCGGTGCCGGTGCTGGCGGGCGACCATCCAGACACCCTGGGGGCGCGGGTGCTGGCGGCTGAGCACCGGCTCTATCCGGCCTGCCTGGCGGCGGCGATCCGCGGTGAGGCGCGGGCGCCGGAGGCTGACGCCGTGATGGCCAATCCGGCCTTGGACTGAGGCGGGAAGCTTGACCGACGAGGATCCACGGTTGCGCGCCGCGATTGAGCGGCATCGGGCCGGTGATCTGTCGGCGGCGGCGGCGGCCTATGCCGCAATCCTGGCCGCTGATCCGCGCAGCGCCGACGCCCTGCATCTGCTGGGGATCGTGCGCCAGCAGAGCGGCGCGATCGACGAAAGCATCGCCTTGATCCGTCAGGCCCTGACGATCAGGCCGGACGCCGCCTTCGCCTCCAACCTGGCCAACGCCTATCTGGCGCAGCGGCGCTATCAGGAGGCGGCCGACGCCTGCCGCGTGGCGCTCAAGCTCAATGCGGCGTTCGGCATGGCCCACACCAATCTGGGCGTGGCGTTGCATGGCCTCGGTCGGCGGGTGGAGGCGGTTGAGTCGCTTCGCATCGCCATCGCCATCGACCCAGCGCGGCCTGAGGCGCAGGCGAGCCTGGGTGTGGTGCTGCTGGAGCTTGGCCGGCGCGATGAGGCGATGGCGGTGCTGCGCGGGTTGCTGGCGGCGCACCCGAGCTATGCGCCGGCGCACTACAACCTGGCCAACGCCCTGGCGCAGCCGGACACCCTGGCCGTCCTGGCCGAGGCCCTGCCCCATTACGACAGCGCCATCGCACTGCATCCAGGCTATGCCGAGGCGCACGCCAACCGCGGCGGGGTGCTGCGGCGACTGGGGCGGCTAGATGAGGCCGAGGTCGCCTATCAGCGGGCGCTGGAGCTGGCGCCGGGCTCGGCCCTGACCCATCACAATCTGGGGCTTCTGTTCGGCGACCAGGGCAAGCCGGCGCAGGCGCTGGAGGCGCATGAGCGCGCTCTGAGCCTGGAGCCCGACCTCGCTGTCGCCCATTCGCATCGCGGCAATGTGCTAACGGCGCTGGAGCGGGACGATGAGGCGATGATCGCCCACGACCGCGCCCTGGCCCTGTCAGCGGACGATCCGCTGCTGCTGCACAATCTGGGACTGACCCTGGCGCATCAGGCGCGCTTCCGCGAGGCTGCGGCGGCCCAGAGCCGGGCCATCGCGGCGCGGCCGGACTACGCCGAGGCTCATGCCTGTCTAGGCGCCTGCCTAGCGGAAATGGGCCAGACGGACGCGGCCCTCTATTCGGCCCGCAAGGCGGTCGAGCTGGAGCCGGACCTGGGCGTGGCGCATTCGGCCCTGGGTCAGGCCCAGCTTGAGGTCGATGACCTGGACGGCGCGCTCACGGCCCTTACGCTGGCGGTGACTCTGCGGCCGAGCCTCGCCCAGGGCCACCTGAACCTGGGCGTGCTGCATTTTCGCAGAGGTGACCTCGACGCGGCCGAGGCGGCGTTTGAGACCGCCCTGGCGCTGCGGCCGGACACCTGGGAAGCGCGATATAATCGCGGCGTAGCGCGATTGAAGCGCGGTGACTACGCCAACGGTTGGGAGGACTTCGAGCAGCGGTTGCGCGCGCCGGAGCGGCGGCGGCGCGAGGCCCACTATCCCCAACCCCTATGGCGGGGCGAAGACCTGAGCGGCCAGACCATCCTGCTGCATGGTGAGCAGGGCCTCGGTGACATGCTGCAATGTCTGAGGTTCATTCCCGGCGTCGCGGCCTTGGGCGCACGGGTCGTGGTCGAGGCGCCAACCACGTTGCGGCGGCTTGTCGAGGCGATGCCTGCCGTTTCGGCGTTCGTCGGGATGGGACAGGCGGCGCAGGCCGACTATCGTCTGCCGCTGTTCAGCCTGCCGCATCGGTTGGGCTTCACGTTGGAGAGCCTGCCAGAGACGGCCCCGTATCTACGGGCGCCGGACGACGTCGCCAAGACCTGGCGTGACCGATTGGTCGAGAGGACCGGTGAGCTTTCGGGGCCGCCCCGCGTCGGCGTCGTCTGGAGCGGTAATGTCACGTCCAGGGTCGATCGCGGCCGCTCAATCCCGCTGGCTGCGTTCGCGCCGCTCGCGGCCGCGGTCGGGGCGCCGCTGATCAGCCTGCAGAAGCAATTTGGGCTGGACGAGCTGCGAACCTTGCCGGCCGGTATGGAGGTGTTCACCCTCGGACAGGTCTACGACGCCGGCGACCTGGCCGACACGGCGGCGGTGATCGAAGCGCTCGATTTGGTGGTCTGCTGCGACACCGCTGTCGCCCATCTGGCTGGCGCCGTGGGCAAGCCGACGTGGTTGGCGATCAACGCGGTCGCCGACTGGCGCTGGCTGACCGAGCGGTCGGACAGCCCGTGGTATCCGGCCATGCGGCTCTATCGACAACCGACATTGGGCGATTGGGATGGGGTGTTCAAGGCGATGGCGCTGGACTGGATCGCCAGTCGACCGGACCCTAACGCACTTGGCGCCGATCCTCAGGCCTCTTAGGCTCTGAACATGGCTGACGGCGAGCGACGATATACGGGTGGCTGTCTTTGCGGGGCGGTCAGGTACGAGGCCGTTGGCGAGCCTTTGTACGCCGGCTACTGCTACTGCGCCGACTGCCGCAAGGCCTCGGGCTCAGGCTTCATCCCCTTCATTGGTTTTTCGAGCCAAGCCCTGCGCGTTGTTGGCCAGACGGTGGAGTATCGCTCCAAGGCGCTGCGAGGCGGCGACGCTGTGCGGAACTCCTGTCCGGTATGCGGGGGTCTGGTGTTCGGCGGCGTGCTCGGCGTGTCAACATCCCACACAGTCTATGCTGGAACCTTGGACGAGCCCGCCGGCTTTCGTCCGACCATCGCCATTTTCGAGCGTGACCGACCCGGCTGGGTCCCCGCGCCAGCGGGCCTCACGGTGTTCGAAACCTTGCCCGGATAGGCGATTGGAAGGGAGGGCGACCGAGAGCGTTAGAGCAGAGCGGCGATATCCTTCTCGATCGCCTCGGGCGTGTCGGTCGGCGCATAGCGGCGCACGACGGCGCCGGTGCGGTCGACCAGGAACTTGGTGAAGTTCCACTTGATCGCCTCGGAGCCCAGCAGGCCGGGCTTGGCCTTCTTCAGAAAGGCGTAGAGCGGGTCGGCGTCGTCGCCATTGACCTCGATCTTGGCGAACATCGGGAAGGTGACGTCATAGGTGAGCGAGCAGAAACTGGCGATCTGCGCCTCGTCGCCGGGCTCCTGGGCGCCGAACTGGTTGCAGGGAAAGCCGAGCACGGCCAGACCCGCAGCGTGGTGGGCCTTGTAGAGCGCCTCAAGCCCTTCATACTGGGGCGTGAAGCCGCACTTGCTGGCGGTGTTGACGATCAGCAGCACCTGGCCGCGATAGTCGGCCAGCGGGGTCTCGACGCCGTCGATGGTGCGGACGGAAAAATCGTAAATCTCGGTCATGAAGATCCCCCCGCCCAGCTGGGCTTGCGCGTGAGGGGTCATATAGGGTCTGACGACCCAAAGCGCCACGATGGCGCCGGCGCTGGAGGCGGGGAATGCCGATGAGGATGACATCGTGACTGAAGCCGACCTTCGTGGGCAGATCGTCGACGTGATGCGTCAGATGGAGGCGCGCGGCCTCAACCGCGGCACCTCGGGCAACGTCTCGGCGCGGTTGGAGGGCGGCTTGCTGATCACCCCGACGGGCGTTCCCGCGGGCGCCCTGACGGCGGCCTCGATCGTGTTCGTCGACTCTGGCGGCGCGATCGCACCGAGCCAGTTGCGACCGTCCAGCGAGTGGATGATGCATGCCGGGCTTTATGACCGACGGCCGGACGTCAGCGCAGTGGTGCATTGTCACTCGCGCCACGCCACCATCCTGGCCTGCGCGGGCAAGCCGATCCCATCGCTGCACTATATGGTCTGCGTGAGTGGCAAGGCGCAGGTTCCGTTGGCGCCCTATCGCCTGTTCGGGACCCTTGCGCTGGCCGAGGTCGTGGCGGAGGCGATGGAGGGTGGATACGCCTGCCTGATGGCCAATCACGGTCTGATCGCCGCCGCGGACACGCTGTCGCGCGCCTTGGCCATCGCCGAGGAGATCGAGGAGCAGGCGGCGGTCTATTGCGGCTGCCTGGCCATCGGCGGCGCCAACCTGCTCAGCGACGGACAGATGGCCGAGGTCATGGAGCGGTTCCGCAGCTACGGCCAGGCCCGCTAATCGGCCGCATCCGCCGCGGACGTCACCGCCTTCAGCGCCGCCAGCGCGCGGGTGCGGGCGAAGGCGTGATCAACGATCGGCCCCGGATAGTCCCGGCCGAGCCGCACACCCGCGGCGGCGAGCACCGCCGGCGGCGCAGTCCAGGGCGCGTGCAGCAGCGCGTCTGGCAGGCGCGCCAGCTCGGGGACCCAGCGGCGGACATTGGCGCCGTCGGGATCGAATTTTTGGCCCTGGGTCACCGGATTGAAGATGCGGAAGAACGGCGCGGCGTCGGCGCCGCAGCCGGCGACCCACTGCCAATTGCCAGCGTTGCTGGCCGGATTGGCGTCGACCAGGGTGTCCCAGAACCAGCGCTCCCCCTCGCGCCAGTCGATCAGCAGGTGCTTGATCAGGAACGAGGCGACGATCATCCGCACGCGGTTGTGCATGAAACCCGTCGTCCACAGCTCGCGCAGCCCCGCGTCAACCATCGGATAGCCGGTCTGGCCGCGCCGCCAGGCGTCGAGACCGGCGGGATCGTCACGCCAGGGAAAGGCGTCGAACGCGCGGCGAACATTGACCTGGGCCAGGTCCTCGCCATGGAACAGCAGCTGATGATTGAACTCGCGCCAACCGAGTTCGGCCAGAAATCGGTCGAGGTCTTCGCGCGGCGCCCGTGCTCCCACCGTCTCAGCATGGTCGTGCGCGCGGCGCCAGATTTGCCGTGGGCCGATCTCGCCCCAATGTAGATGAGGCGACAAGCCGGAGGTGGCGTCATCGCCCGGCAGATCGCGACCGCGCGCGTAGCCCGCCAACCGCTCGGCGAGGAACAGGTCCAGCCGCGCCAGGGCGCCGGCCTCACCGGGGCTCCAAGGCGTAAAGCCAGTGGACCAATCGGGATTTCGGGGATGCAGACGCCAGGCGTCAAGCGCCTCTGACGGCGGCCAGTGATCTGGCTTCACCAAGGCGGCGGGCGCGGGAGCAAGCTCGACCGCGCTAATCTTGGCGCAAGCCGCGCGCCAATAGGGGGTGAACACCTGGAACGGCCGCCCGGCGGCGTTGGTGATGGTCCAGGGCTCATTGAGCAGGGCGGCGTTGAAGGAGCGAGCCTCGATACCCGCCTCTTTCAGCATCGACTTCAGCGCCGAATCGCGTTCGACGACAGCCGGCTCATAGAGGCGGCTCCAGGTGATCAGGCCAGCGCCAATCTCAGCGGCCACAGCCGGCACCTGGACCAGCGGATCGCCGCAGCGCAGGATCAATCGGCCGCCGATCGCCTCCAATGACGCTGCGAAGGCGCGCAGCGACTTGTCCAGCCACCAGCGCGAGGCCCCACCAAGGGGGCGGGTGGCCGCACTCGTGTCGTAGATGAACAGGGCGACGACCGGCCGTCCGCTGGCGACCGCGGCCGACAGCGCGGGATTGTCGGCCAGCCGCAGGTCTCGTCGAAACCAGACTAGGGCCGGCCGGCCGGCGTGGGTTTCTGCTGCGCGCTGGGACATCGGCGGTGTTCTAGGCGCGCCAATTCCGAGCGTCCATCGGCACGGCGCCCGCTTTCGTCAGCGTCGCCGAAACGCGGTATCGTGACTTTCGAATCGAGGACGGCCATGGCCCCGGAAATGCTGCAGATCGCCTTCAATCTCGGCTGCGCCTGGCTTGCGGGCAGTCTGATCGGGTTGGAACGCAGCTTTCATGGGCGCGCGGCGGGGTTTCGCACCCACGCCCTGGTCGGTTTGGCCTCTGCAGCGGTGATGGCGATCGTGGTGCAGCCGAACATCGCCCATGGCCTGTTCGCGACCCGGGTGATCAAGCTCGACCCGACGCCGCAACTGGTCCAGGGGGTGATGACCGGGGTCGGCTTTCTGGGCGCTGGGGTGATCTTCAAGGAGGGGGTCAGCGTCCAGGGCCTGACCACGGCGGCCTGCATCTGGTGCACGGCGGCGATCGGACTGCTATTCGGGCTGGGTCTGGTCTTGCCCGGCCTGTTGGCCACCAGCGCCGTGCTCGTGACGCTGATCATGTTCCGCTGGATTGAGGCCTGGGCGCCGGGCCAGATCTTTGCGCGGGCGGTGTTCTGCTTCAACGCCGCCGTCGCACCCAGCCAGGCGGGCTTGCTCGACCTGCTCGGCGATCATGACGTGGACCTGGCCGACCTGAGCTACCGCCTGACCAGCGGCGGCGAGGTGTTTCAGTACAGCGGCATGCTTCGCACCCACAGGCGAGCCTCATTCGAGGCCCTGGCCCAACGGCTGAGAACCATTCCTGGCCTGATCGAGTACGACATGGAGCGATTGAGCAAATAAACGGCGAAGAGGGGACGATAGATCCCCGACGCGGGCCGACCGTCGAATGTCTGTTACAAATCCCGACGATGGTGGCGCCGCGATCAATTCGAGGCGTCAGCGATGCGTAACACTCTTTGGCGGCTTGCGGGCCTTTGCATGGCCGCGAGCCTGGTGACGGCGGCGAACGCGGCTGCGGCCCAAGGCGCGCCCCGCAATGTGATCATCTTCGTCGCCGATGGGCTGCGCTCGCAGGTGGTGACGCCTGATACGGCGCCGGCCCTGGCGGAGGTGCGTAGCCAAGGGGTGGACTTCCGCAACAGCCATTCGCTGTTTCCGACGGTGACCACGCCGAACGCGTCGTCCATCGCCACCGGACACCGGCTGGGCGACACCGGCGATTTTTCCAACACCCTCTATGCCGGGACGCCTGCCCTGCCCAACGCCTTTGGCGCCCTGATCGGCGCGGTGGAGGACGACGGCGTGCTGGGCGATCTCAACCAGCGCTTCGGTGGAAACTATCTCGACGAGACCACCCTGCTGGCCGCCGCGCGGGCCGCGGGTTTCTCGACCGCCGCGATTGGCAAGCTGGGTCCGACGGCGATCCAGGATGTCACCGCGCGCGACGGGCGCGGCCTGGTCATCGACGACGAGACCGGCCAGTCCGACGGCCTGCCCCTACCCGCCGACTTGATCGCTGCGATCAAGGCCGCCGGACTCGCCACCACGGCGCCAGATCGGGGTTTGAACACCGATCCGGGCGACTACATCCGCTCTGGCGTGCACGTGGCCAATGTCGAGCAGCAGGACTGGTTCGCCGGCGTCGCCACACAGGTGCTGCTGCCGCGGTTCAAGGCCGCCGGCAAGCCGTTCGTGATGGTGTTCTGGTCGCGCGATCCCGACGGCACCCAACATAACACCGGCGACAGCCTGAACACCCTGGTCCCAGGGATCAACGGCCCGACCAGCCTGGCCGCGATCCGCAACGCCTCCAACGATCTGCAGAGGCTGCGTGATGCGCTTAAGGCGCTGGGGCTGGACCAGACCACCGACGTGGTGCTGACCGCCGACCACGGCTTCGCCGTCGCCTCGAAACAGAGTCAGACCAGCCCGGCCGCCAAACTCAGCTACCGCGACGTTCAGCCGGGCTTCCTGCCGCCAGGCTTCCTGTCGATTGACCTGGCCAAGGCGCTTGGCCTGTCGCTGTTCGAATCGAGCGGCCTCGATGTGGAGCTCTCGGACGGATTTCACCCGCGGTCCGCAGGCATGGCCCTGGGCGTCGACGCCCAACATCCGCAGGTGATCATCGGGACCAATGGCGGCGACGACGTGATCTGGCTGCCTGGACCAGACGCCAAGGCGCTGGCGGCCCGGATCGTCGCGGCGCTGACGGTCCAGGACTATACCGGGGCGGTGTTCGTCAATGACTCGCTGGGTCCGGTCCCAGGCGCCTTGCCGACCAGCCTGATCGGGCTCAACGGCGCCGCGTTAACCCCCGCGCCGGCGATCGTGGTCAGCTTCCGCAGCTTTACGACGGGCTGTGATCGTCCCGAGGTCTGTGGGGCGGAGGTGGCCGACACCCTGCTGCAGCAGGGCCAGGGCATCCATGGATCGTTCGGGCGGCAGGATACGCACAATTTCATGGCCGCCATCGGCCCGGATTTCAAAACGGGCTTCGTTGACCCGGCCCCAGTGAGCAACGCTGATCTGGCGGTGACGCTGGCCCAGGTGCTGGGGCTCGATTTGCATCCGCGCGGAGCCTTGGTCGGGCGTGTCCTGGGGGAGAGCCTCGTCGGGGGCGAAGTCCCCACGTCGACCCAGCGAACGCTGCGCTCAGCGCCGGCGGCCAATGGCTTCACCACGGTGATCAATATTCAGGATGTGGGGGCCACGCCCTATTTTGACGCCGCCGGCGATCCGGCCCGCACCCTGGGGCTGACGCCCTGATCAAGGCCGAGGTGGCGCGTTGGAAGCACAGCCGCCGCCGATAAGGCCGCCCAACGTCGCTGGCCGATTGCTTTTTGGCCAGGGGCTGGGCAACAAAGATCGGCGCGTCGCCGCAGTGCGGCGGGTCCTCGCACGCGCTGACCTATGGTAACCTGTCGCCGACCATGAAGACCTATCAGCTAGACCTGCGCCACGCGCCCTCCAAGAACCGACTCAATGCCCTTGAGGACAATCGACTTTCGCCCCTGCGCCTGCGGTTAAAGGACGACGAGACGGCGATCGCCTGGGCCAAGGACGAGGCCCAGCAGTTCGCCAAGCGCAATCGCGGGGTCAATTTTCACTATATTGAGGCGGCCTTGACGGAGTTGCTGCCGATCGGCGCGGCGGGGGACGACGACTATCGCCGGGTCGGACGCTGGGTGAACAATCGCGACGGCCTCAATTGGCGCCCGACCCCTCGCAAGGCCAAGGTCTAGGCGACGACGAGTCGCCCCGCGCGCCACCGCGTCCGGATCAAGGTCGCATTCTCGCCTTATTGTTAATCATTGGCTGTACGGCGCCGCGCCAGACCCGGCCGGAGTCGATAGAGTCCGGCCATCATTGATGGACGTCGGGCCACCGGTATTCCAATCCTGTCCAGGTTGAGGCGGCCAACAAGGGCGCTCTCCTAAACATAGGCACAGGAACGCGGCCTCCGATGATCGATCCTTTGATGACTCTGACCATCGCGGGCTTTGTGCTCGGCTCCGCCTTGCTGGTCTTGGCGCGGCTCATTCCTGACGAATACGACCGGCCCGTGGTCGCCAAACGCCGGGTCAGTCCCGCGCCCCGCCGGTTAGGCTAGGCGCGCCGCCCTACCCCACGGGCCGCAAGTCGCGCTCCAGCGCCTGACGGATGTTCCGCACCCCGTGCTTGACCTCGTCGAGTTCTCGGGCGCTGAGCTCCTTCATCGCATCGAAGCGCGCGTCGATCAGTCTCTGGCCAGCGGTGATCTGGTCGGCCAGTCGCGCCAGTTCCGAGGCGCTGAGCTTCTGGCTGTCGATCAGCCGCTCGCCCAGATGTTCGATGCCGCGGGTCAGGCCTTCGACCGACACTTTCAGGGCCTCCAGCGCGGTGACCCGTTCCTGCAGACCAGCGACATCGCCCTCCAGCCCCTCGGTGCGCGCGCGGTGGGCGCCGTGGGACAGGGCCACGGCGCCCAGGGACAGCAGGAACAGGCCCAACGAGGCGCCGCCGGTGATCCATTCGCCGATCATCGGGCCCAGAACCTCCACCACGGGTGCGGCGGCGCCAGGCTGGCGATCACCTTGGCCTGGTGCTGCTGGCAGGCGTCGGCCATGGCGATGACGTCGGCGGTGCGGCCATTGGCCTGATCCAGCCGCGCCGTTTGATCGTCGAGCGCGCTCCACAGGTCGCCGGCCAGGGCGTCAGCGGCCGGCAGCGGGGTCGCCGCCACCGGCTTGCGGTAGGACGGCGGGATCACCGCGGCGCAATCCAACGCAGGCAGGATCGTCGGCATAGGCGTCGTAGCGGCACAGCCCGCCCCGACCGGCGCGATTGAGAGCAGGAGCAAGCGGGGCGGCAGCGCCCGGAGAAGCTTGGATCGCATGTTGATTGTCCTGATGCACGGTGATGTCGAGGGCGGCGCGATGGGCGCCCTGGTCGGCGATGGCGGCGGCCGATTGGGTGGCGGCGGTCTGGCCGGTGGCGGCGACGGCGGTCGCGTGGGCGGTTGCCGCCTCAGCGCGGGCGGCGGCGAGGCTCGATTGGAGCGCGTGGACGTAGAGGGCCGCGGCGACGAGCGCGGCGCCGGCGCCGGCGATCAGCCACGCGCGGGGGCTGGCCAGCCAGGCGAGGAGGAAGGGGGGCATGGGGGGAGTCCTTGGTGGCTGCTGCTGCGGATCATCGAGAAGGAACCCGAGACGGTCCGGCGCGCGCTGGCCGGAGCCTAACTCGCAAACAGATCCTTCAGCCGCTGCGTGATCGCGCGGCGGTCGGCCAGGCCGTTGAGGCCGCCATTGATCTTGCGGGTGACAGCCTCCAGGTCGTCGGCGTCGGCGCAGGGGGCGATGGCGCGTTCGGTCCAGAACTGGCAGGCCAGACGCACGGCGATCGCCGGTTGGGCGGCCAGGCCGGGATTATCTTCCAGCGGCTCGCCGATCGCGGCGCCGAAATGGCGATAGTTGAAGCGGCCGGTGATCTGGAACAGGCCCCTGCCCCGGAAGAGAAAACCGTCGCCGGGCCGGGTGTTGCCCAGGTCGGCGCGGCCCTCATAGGCCTCGAACCAGGCCGGACCGCCCAGTTCGGTCAGATAGCGAAAGCCCTCGGTCTCGTGGGCGGCCTGGGCGATCCAGTGGATGCGGCGCAGATCGGTGTCGATGGCGTGGCGCGGGAACTGGTCGGCCGCCGCCAGCCCCAGGGCCTGGCCGAGCGGCCCCAGGGGCCGGCCGGCGGCGTAGCCCAGCAGGGCGGCCAGGGTGATCGGGCCGAGGCTGGGCTCACCGGCGCAGGGGCGGCCGGCGGCGGTCAGGGCGGCTTGCAGGCGGGCGAGCGTCATGGCTGCGCCGCCGGCTTGGGCTCGGTGAAGTGGGTGCCGGCGACGATCCCGCCGACGGCGGCGGTGGTCAGGGGGACATAGACGCCCAGGGCGGTGAGCAGGCTGAACCACACCGGCGGATCGACCCGGCGAAACCACAGGGCGGCGACGATCACCGTGGGGATCACCAGCAGCAGGTTGAGAAACAGGATGACGCCCAGCACCCGGCCGATGGCCGGGGTGCGGTTGTCGGCGCCGCTGATCAGGCCCAGCCAGAACGGCGGGCGCGCGGAGGGATCGGGCATGGGAATGGGCTCCGTGGGGTGTGGTGAGTCCTCGCCCGCTTGGCGGGGGAGGAATGCAGGCCACGCTCAGCAGCTGGCGATGTGCAGGGCGCCGCCGGTGTCGGTGGTGTCGCGCCACAGCTGGCCGTTCTTCAGGTGGGCGGCGCAGGCGGCGGCGTTGTTGGTGAAGGGACCGGCCGCGATGACGCTGGGCAGATAGACCGCGCCGGCGGCGTCCCAGCCCAGGCCGGTGACATAGGTCTGGGTTCCCGCCGCGCCGCCCGTCAGGGTCGCCGAAGACCAGGCGGCGTTGGCGGCGGTTGTGGTGGTCGCCACACTATTGGCGGTGACGCCGGGCGCGATCGCGGTCACCGTCAGCGCATGGGCGCCGTCGTCGGCGGCCGTGACGTCAGGGCTGGGGACCGTGCCGAAGCTGTAGTCGGTCCCGATCACGCCGCTGGACGCCTCTATATCGATCGGAGCCAGGGCGGACCCGGCGCTCTGGGCTGGCGAGATCGAATAGCTGCTGGTCTCGCCGGGGACATAGCTGATCACGCCGGTGATCGTCGTGCCGGCGGCGAGGCTGGCGGCGGCGCTGGCGCTGGTCAGGGTGTCGCCGACGTGCAAGACCCCTGACTCGACCGCCGGGACGGTCAGGCTGGCGCCGCTGATGTAACCGCTGACGAACGAGGGCCGCAGGGCGTTGATCGCGTGGCGCAGGTTGGCCAGGCTGGCGGCCTCGGTGGCGCCGAGCTGAACCTCGTTCGGGGTGCTGGTGCCGGTCCCGGTGGTGGTCAAGCTCGCGCGAAAGGTCCAGGTGCGCGCGCCGACGGTCACCGTCGCGCCATCGGCGTAGTTGCCGCTCGAGGTCAGGGTCCCGCTGGCCGCGGCCGCGGTGTTGGTGAAGCCTTGCAAGGATCCGCCGCCGCCGGACTGGGTGATCAGGCTGGTCTGGCCGGGATAGAAGCCAGACGGCCCGTCGACCACCAGCCCCGCCGCCGAGGCGCCCATCGACAGGCCAAAGGCGATGTTGCCGGTCGAGGGATCGGCCAGCCACTGGCGCGGCGTGCGCTGGGTTCCGTTGACGCTGAGGTGGTTGGTGGTGTCGAGCGGGCCGCTCACCCACAGGGGGTTGAAGCCATAGGTCTCGTTCGGCCAGCCGATCTCCAGCGCGTCGATGGCGTTGAAGGTGGAGAACTGCAGATTATAGACATTGGTCGCCGACTTGGCGTCGCAGACCAGGGCCGTGACATTGGGATAGGCCTGCAGGGCGTAGCCGGCCGGCGGGATCGAGGCCATCAGGCTGATCTGGTTGTTCCAGGCGCCCTGCAGGCTGAGCGCGCAGATCGGGCTGTCCATCCACGGGATCTGGCCCTGCCAATTGGCCACCAGGCGCAGGTGGTTGGCGAAGGCGTTGTCGATCACCACCGCCGTGCCCGACTGGTCCTGGCAATAGAGGTCGAACTGGTTGGTGTTGCCATAGAGCTCCAGACAAT
>Ga0302196_10002043_pt1 | contig 19134 bp, 17 predicted proteins | sample II_Bog_N1_3_FD_198794 | JGI IMG/M metagenome (GOLD analysis project Ga0302196, IMG submission 198794) | Peat permafrost microbial communities from Stordalen Mire near Abisko, Sweden - II_Bog_N1_3 | ecosystem: Environmental > Terrestrial > Soil > Wetlands > Peat | place: Sweden: Abisko...
CATCTGCCGATAGCGCTCGGAGATGCGCAGGAATTCCACTCCAGCCGGATCGAAGGTATTCATGGTCGATGGTCGTACGATCGTAAGATCGTCGTCGAAATGATATACCGCAAGAGCCGCCGCTCACACACCAGCAATCAGCCCGGCGATGAGCGCAGCGCGGCGCGGCAGTTCCGAAATCAAAATGTGCTCATGGATGGCGTGCGCGCCGTCGCCCACGCCCCCAAGACCGTCGAGCGTAGGAATGCCCAGGCCGGCCGTGAAATTGCCATCGGAGCCTCCGCCCACGGCCGCTTCGCCCAGGTTCCATCCCAGTTCGCGGGCAATGGCTTTGGCTTGCGCGTAGAGCGCCGCGACTCCCGCCGTCCGCTCCATCGGAGGACGATTCATTCCTCCGCTGATTTCGATTTTGCACTTGCGGTTGAAGGCACGCAGGCCGCGCATCTTTTTTTCGATTCCAGCCGCGTCCTTGAGCCGCGCAATGCGCACATCGATCTGCGCCGCAGCTTCGGCGGGAACCACATTGGTGCGCGAGCCTCCGCTGACGATGCCAACGTTCACGGTCAAACCTTTTTTCAGATCGGTGAAGCCGGAGATTTTTTCAATCTGCCGCGCCAGTTCGCAAATGGCGTTGACGCCTTTTTCGAAATCGAGTCCCGCGTGCGAAGCCTTGCCCGTAACTTTGACGAGGTATTCGCCGACGCCCTTGCGCGCGGTTTTCACGGCGCCTTGTCGTCCGTAGGAAGGCTCGAGCACCAGCACCGCAGCCGCTCGTTTCGCCAGGGCCTCGGTGATTCGCCGCGAAGAGTCGCTGCCAACTTCTTCGTCGGAGACGAGCAGAACGTTGATGGGACGGGGCAACTGGCCGCCACTCTCGTTGCCATGGCCGTCTTCTTTATGCCACTGCTGGAGCGCGGCGATCGCGTGGAGCATCAACGCAATGCCCGATTTCATATCGAGCACGCCCGGACCCGTGAGCTTGTCGCCCGCAACGGTGCAAGGCATTTTCACGAGCGTGCCGAGAGGATAGACGGTGTCGTAATGTCCGAGCAGCAGGACGGGCTTGGCCGCCTTGCCTCCGAAGTTGACTTGCAGGTGATTGCCGAACTCTTTGGCGTGGTGAAACCGGATTTCGCCGCCAAGCTGGGAGAACTTCTCGGCGATGACCTCGGCGAGGCGGTCGGCGGCCGACTTGTTGTCGCTGGGAGATTCGATTTCGACCAGTTCGCGGATGGTGGAGACTATGGCGTCACGCCGCTCGTGGAAGTAGGCAAGACGCTGCTGCGCTTCGGCATTCATCAGGCTGAAATCGTAATGGAAAACGTCGGCGGAATGAATAGCTTTGTGGTGTCAACTAGGCCGTCTTTACCCGGTCGTTCGCCCGATCCAGCCCCTTCATCGTTCGCCCCAGAATCTCGTCGGGAGTTCCCTTGGCCACAACCGGCGTCAGCACTCCAAGATTTCTGTAGAACTGGATCAGCGGCGCAGTGCTGCGTTCATAGGCTTCCAGCCGCACGGTGATCGATTCGGGCCGGTCGTCTTCGCGCTGATAGAGCCGTCCGCCGCAGCGGTCGCAGATGGCGCCGCCCTTCGACGGTCGTTCGGTGACGTGGAACACCGCCTTGCATTGTTCGCAGGTGCGCCGGCCGCTCAGGCGCTCGACAATCTCATCCAACGGCAGTTCGTAGTTCACCACCGCGCTGAGCGCAATGCTTTCCGTCTCCATCAACTCTTTCAGCGATTCCGCCTGCCCGAGCGTGCGTGGAAATCCGTCGAGGATGAAGCCGCCGCAACCGAGAATGCAATGGCTGCGCTCGCGCACCATCTCCCAGACCGTCGAGTCGGGCACCAGTTCGCCGCGGCGCATGTAGTCGAGCGCGGCTACCATTGCCGGAGATTGGTCGCAGTCCTTGCGCTTGCTGGCGGCGCGAAACACGTCTCCGGTGGAAAGATGACAGGCGCCCAGGCGCTCCGTCAGCAGCTCGGCTTGCGTGCCTTTGCCCACGCCCGGCGCTCCCAGCAGCACCAATCGCCACGGGTTCTTGCGTCCGGCTGGAACGGAGGAACACTTGGCGGCGCCATCCGCCGATGGCCCTTGCAACCACTCGATGCGGTCGTTTTTGATGGGTGCGTTCATGCTTGGGAGTGTACGCAGGGGCGCGCCGCGTGCAGTGACCGATATCACACGGAAACGGGGGTCGAACTCGTGCCCCAGATCCCGGTCCTCCGCGGGAGCCATCAAGAAAGCGCTAATGATTTGCCTTCGTCGTGCCCTTTCCGAGAGCGGAGAACAGCGGCGCGCCCCATCCACCGACAGCGAGAAGTGAGCCGAACAGGATGACGGCATCGATGCTGGAGCGGCCTTCGCGCACAAAGTAAACGTCCTTCAGATTAAGCCAAAGTGCGAATTCGTCGAGAGTCAGGGCCGCGCCGACTCCGTAAAGGATCGACATGAAAATGCTGGCGAGGATCGACGACGAATCGCTGCCCGTGCCAAATTCACACAGCCATCCATAGCCGACCGCCAGCAGAATCAGAATTCCCGGAACCAGGTGGTGAACGTGGCGTCCGCCCATGATCATGTAGTGAAATGGCGGAATCTGGTGGCGGATGCAAAACACCATTCCGCGCACGATGGCGAAGGTGAGAAAAAAGCTCATGGATGCGACAAAGAGGCGGCGGCGCGGGCGATCGGCAATGCGTTCGTGCAGGAACGGGCCGAGACGAGTGTGACGAAGAAGCGCAAGCAGCAGCACGATCATCCCCAGCAGCATTAGAAGAAGAACAACATCGTCGAGAAGCATGGGACATTAGACATCGGCATCGGCACGGGCGGCAAGTTATGCGCGGGTTGCGAAGAGCCGAGCCATCCCGGAATGCGCGGCCCAAGATGTACGCAGATGCGCGAATCACGCCGCGCGCATAGAATGTCTCAAACCGAAGTATCAACCACGAGGGTCCGGCACTTGCTTAATTTCAGATTGCGTTTCGCGCTGCGTATCTCCACGTGTGTTTACCTGTTGCTCACCGTAGCAGCCTTGGCCCAGCCGGTTTCGACGGAGCTGCTAAACGGTCTCAAATGGCGCTTGATCGGCCCATTCCGCGGCGGTCGCGCAGCGGCGGTGGCTGGCGTGGCGGGGGATTCCAACACTTTTTATTTCGGCTCGGTCAACGGAGGAATCTGGAAGACAACCGACGCGGGTACAGTCTGGTCTCCGGTTTTCGACGGGCAGCCCGCAGGCTCGATCGGGGCTCTGGCCGTGGCTCCTTCGGACGCGAAGACAATTTATGCTGGAACCGGCGAGAGTGACATTCGCTCCTCGCTTTCCTTCGGCAACGGCGTTTACAAATCCACCGACGGCGGCGCAACCTGGTCGCACATTGGCCTCGAAGATACGCGGCACATCAGCCGAATTGTGGTTGATCCGCGCAATGCGAACGTCGTGTATGTGGGCGCTTTGGGGCACGCGTATGCTCCCAACGATCAGCGCGGTGTTTTTCAGTCGCTCGACGGAGGAGCGCATTGGGCGCGGGTTCTCGATCTGGGATCGGAGATCGGAATTTCCGATCTGGCGATTTGCGCTTCCTCGCCGCAGATTGTGTTTGCGGGCGCGTGGCATACGCATCGCCCTCCGTGGAGCACGTATGCTCCGATCGATGGGCCGGGCAGCGGGCTTTATCGCTCGCAAGATGCGGGCAAGACGTGGACACGTCTAGTCGGAAACGGGCTGCCGGATGGCGATTGGGGACGCGTAGGCGTTGCGGTTGCTCCGGACGGCAAGCGTGTGTACGCGCTGATTTCGATTCAAGCGCAAACCAAGACGCAGCCGCAGGTCAAGATGCAAACCCCGCCACAAATGCAGGCAGCGGGACATGCGACCGAACCAACCGGCGTCGATCGTTCCGGACTCTATCGTTCCGACGATGGCGGGAACAACTGGGTGCTGGCCAATGCCGATCCTCGGCTTACCGAGCGCGCCTGGTATTTCAGCGGCGTCACCATCGATCCGCAGAACTCCGATGTCGTCTACATGCCGAATGTCGCTCTGTACCGCTCGGAAGATGGCGGGAAGACAATTTCGATCGTGCGCGGCGCGCCGGGCGGCGACGATTATCACCAGATCTGGGTCGATCCCGCAAATTCCGCGAGCATGGTTCTCGGGACGGACCAGGGAACCTCGATCAGCCTCGACCGCGGCAAGACCTGGAGCAGTTGGTACAACCAGCCGACGGCGCAGCTCTATCACGTGACCACCGACAACCAGTTTCCTTACACGGTGTATGGCGCGCAGCAGGATAGCGACGCGGTTGCGGTCGCGAGCCGCACCAGCCACGGTCAGATCACGCCTCGCGATTGGGCTCCCGCGGGCGCGAGCGAAAGCGGTTACATGATTGTCGATCCGAAAGATCCTGACGTAATTTATTTGAGCGGGAGTTACGGGACCGTGTCGCGCTTCAACAAGCGGACAGAACTCAGCCAGGACATCAGCCCGTGGCCCGCGGTGGCGTGGGACGCGCCGGCGCATGAGCGCAAGTATCGCGGGCCCTGGACCACGGCGCTGGCGCTTTCTCCGGCCGATTCCACCACGCTTTATCTGGGGACACAGTATGTGATGAAGACCACCGACGGCGGCTTGCATTGGGAGACGATTAGTCCGGATCTTACGGGGGCAATTCCGGCGGGCGCGCAGAAGGCAGGCGATGAGAAAGCGGCGGGGCCGCCGAGTCTTGAGGATGCGAAGCGGGAAGGGTACGGAGTCGTATTCACGGTTGCGCCGTCCCCGCTGCGTCGCGATTTGATCTGGGCGGGAAGCGATACGGGATTGATTCATGTCACTCGCGATGGCGGGAAGAATTGGAGCAATGTCACTCCGTCGGGACTGAGCAGCTGGAGCAAGATTTCGTTGATTGAAGCTTCGCACTTTGATCCCGCCGTAGCCTACGCCGCCGTCGATCGCAGCCGGCTCGACGACCAGACGCCCTACATTTATCGTACCCGCGATTACGGAGCGACCTGGCAACTAGTCACCGATGGCCTGCGCGCACCGTCATTCTTGCGCGCGGTGCGCGAAGACCCGCAGAGCAAAGGGCTGCTCTTTGCCGGAACCGAATTTGGAGTTTACGTCTCGTGGGACGATGGGGACCACTGGCAGTCCTTGCAATTGAACCTGCCCGTCACTTCGGTTCGCGATCTTACGATCCACGGCGACGATTTGCTGATTGCAACGCACGGGCGTTCTTTTTGGATTCTGGATAACATCACGCCGCTGCGTCAGGCGCTGGAAGCGCACGGCGATGGCGGCGCTCGTCTTTATCTTTATCGCCCGGCGACGGCGATTCGCGTGGATAGCGATTCTTTTACGGGCACGCCGCTTCCGCCCGAGGAGCCCACGGCGGAGAATCCTCCGAATGGCGCGATGATCGACTATTTCTTGCCATCGGCAGCCGGGCGCGTGGAGCTGGAAATTTTCGATGGGCAGCAAAATCTCGTCCGAAAGTTTTCTTCGGCTTCTTCTTCCGAAGACAGGAAGACCGCTAAGCACGCGGCACTTGCGGTGGCTGAGCGCTGGTTTCCCAAAACTGAAGCCGTTGAGAAAAGCGCAGGGCTGCATCGTTTTGTTTGGAATCTTACCTGGGGCAGTTCCGGCGGGCCGAGTGCGGACGAAGAATCCGAGTATCGCAATCCCAGCGGACCGAAAGTTGTGCCCGGAATCTATCAGGTGCGGCTGACGGTCGACGGAAAGGCGCAGGATCAGCCGCTGAAAGTCGTCATGGATCCGCGCTCGCCCGCGACCGCCGAGGTGCTAGCGCAACAGTTGCGCCTGGGCCAACAGATCTTTGGCGAAACGATTGCCGCCCGCCGCGCTTTGGCCGAAATTGAATCGGTGCAAAAACAACTGACGGAGCTTCGGCAGAAGCTCGGTGGGCAAAATGCGCAGCTGCAAGCGGCGCTGGCGGAGACGCAAGCGGCGATTGGAAAGATTCTCAAGCAAGAGAAAGGACATGCCGAGGCAGGCGGCCCTGGGCTGCAGGACGCGAATACGGCGCTGGCATCGGCTTTGCGCGTGGTTGAAAACGGAGATCGCGCCGCGCCTGCGCAAGCGATTGCGGTTTACGAGGAGTCGAGCCGGCAGGTGAAGGCGCGCATTGCAGAGTGGACTCGGTTCAAGCAGACGCAATTGGAGCAGGTGAATCGGCAGCTGCGCGAGGCGAAGTTGGCTCCGGTGGGGATGGTTGAGTAGAACTAAGTCGTGCTCTTTTCAAGAGTCCGCGCAATCTGCGGTTACTGTGAAACAAGGCTGGGCGGGGGATGGTGCAGGCGGTGCTGCACCAGGAATGCGTAGTGTACGGCAGAGACAATGGTGAAGATGAACGTGGCGCGCAGGAAGGTGATGCGCGCGATCCAGACCCAGCGCACGGGCTCGATGAGCAGCAGCAGCACGAAGAAAATCGCCGAGACTTGCGCGAAGGTATTCGCCTTGCCGAAAATGCTGGGACGAAAATCTCGCAGCCCGGCGATCATGAAAAGTACGCCGCCGATCAGCAGGATGGAGATATCGCGGCTGAACACCATCACCGTGTACTTCCAGGGAATCATGCGTTCGATCGAGAGCACGAGAAACATGGTGCTCATCAGCAGCTTGTCGGCGATGGGATCGAGATACTGGCCGAGCAGCGTTTGCTGATGCAGCGTGCGGGCGAGCAGGCCGTCGAGGCCGTCGCTCAATCCGGCAAGAACGAACAGCGCCAGCGCCCACTTGAAATCCTGCTTGACCAGATTGATGACGATGAACGGCAGGAAAATCATCCGCAGCAGCGTGAGCTGGTTGGGCGCGGTCAGAATCTGCCGTAGGTTCACCGCAATTTTTCTCCGCTGGCATGCCCTGGGGAGTGTGCGATCGGGTTCGCGAGAAACTCGCTCGTCAGAATCGGCGCTGGGTCTTGTCCGGTTTTCTGCGCGAAACGCTGGGCGAGCGAGAGAATATCGCCTTCGGGAAGATCAAGTTCCATCCGCTCCACGCGATGCATCGGAAAAAAGACGACGCCGGAAGTGAATGGCTCGCCGTTCTTGATCTGGGTAGCAAGTTCGTCGAAGCCGGCGATATCGACGCCGCGCAGGCTGAGGCCTTCGCTGGCGAGATGGAGGATCGCGCCCCAGAATTTTTCGCGCGGGTTGGTCAGCGTCGCGATCACAAGCGCGCCGGGACGGAAGGGGCTGACGGTTTGCGGGTCCTGGTAAAAGCTGGTGCTAGGCACGGTCTGATTGTCGTCTGGGAGGGCGGGGAAATGCAAACGGAGGCGGTGGCGTATGGGCGGCGCAGAGTGCATAGGGTCTCTTCGCTTCGCTCAGGATAAGAATTATGAGGGGTTAGTGCCCGTCCTCATTCTTTGCCGCTTTCAGATCAATCCCCACCTGCTCGGCCTTCTTATAAAGATGCGATCGTTCCAACCCCAGCGCCCGAGCTGTGTTTGAAATCTGGTGGTGATTGCGTTTCAACTCCGCGAGAATAGTTTGTTTCTCGAAGGCGCGCACGCGGTCGGCGAGCGGACCGATGCCGGCCGCAGAATCAGGCGAGGCAACAGAAACGGGCAGCGCCGCCGCCACTGTTTCAGCGGTGACCTCGTCGGACGTCGCCAGCAGCATCAGCCGCTCGACGGCGTTCCTGAGTTCGCGGACGTTGCCCGGCCACGGCTGTTGTTGTAACCCTGCCATCGCGTCCGGGGTGAAGGGCATGGGCTTCCATCCGTTGACTGCGCTCACCTGCAAAGCAAAATGCTCGACCAGCGCCGGTATGTCTTCACGCCGTTCGCGCAGCGGAGCCAAACGCAGCGGAAAGACGAAGACGCGGTGAAATAAATCCTGGCGGAATTTGCCATCGCGCACTTGGGCTTCGAGGTCGCGGTGGGTGGCTACTACGACGCGCACATCGACAGTGATGGCGCGCTCGCCGCCGATGCGTTCGACTTCGCTTTCTTCGAGCACGCGCAGCAGTTTGGCTTGCATGGTGAGCGGCATGTCGCCGATTTCGTCGAGAAAAATCGTGCCGTGCTGCGCTTGCTCGAACTTGCCGAGATGGCGTCCGGCAGCGCCGGTAAACGATCCTTTTTCGTGGCCGAATAATTCGGATTCGATCAGCTCCGCCGGAACCGCGGCGCAGTTCAGCGTAATGAACGGGCCCCCAGCCCGCGGACTGCGCTCATGCAGCGTGCGCGCGACGAGTTCTTTGCCGGTGCCCGTTTCGCCGAGAATGCAAATGCGGGTTTCGCTCGCGGCTACGCGTTCCACTTGCGCTATCACGCGACGCATGGTCTCGCCTTGCCACACGATTTCGTGTTTGCCGAGGCGGCTGGCCAAATCGCGATTTTCGCGCTCGAGGCGGCCGAGTTTCAGGGCGTTCTCCACGGTCAGGAGGAGTTTTTCGGTGGAGATCGGCTTTTCCAGAAAGTCGAGCGCGCCCAGGCGCGTGGCACGCACGGCCATTTCGATGTGCGCCTGGCCTGACATCATGACCACCGGAGTCGCCACGCCTTGCGCTTTGAGTTCTTCGAGAAGCGTCAGCCCATCTTTGCCGGGCATGACCACGTCGGAGAGGATCAAGTCGAAGGATTGTGTCTTGGCCAGTTCCAGAGCTTTGTTGGCGTTGTCGCAGACGGCGGCTTCGTGGCCTTCCAGACGAAAGGCGCGCGCAAGCGACGCCAGCGTGTTGGCTTCGTCATCGACGATCAGCAGGTGCGCTTTTTGCGCCACGGTCGTTGGCCTCAACTCTGACGTCAACTGAAATGCAAACCCAAATCTACCGCAGAGACGCGGAGTGCGCCGAGAAATCGCACGGCAATTCAATGCGAAATGTGGTTCCTTTTTCTGGCGTGCTCGCAACGGAAATCTTGCCGCCGTGATCGCTCACTACCGACTGTACAATCGCGAGGCCGAGTCCGGTGCCATGCTGCTTGGTTGTGTAATAGGGAGTAAACAGGCGCTCGCATTCTTCCGGGGTCAGGCCGGAACCGGTATCGGCGACCGAAACTTCAACTCCATGGGCGATGGCGGCGGTGCGAATCGTCAACTCTCCGCCTTGCGGCATGGCATCGATGGCGTTGAGCACCAGATTTTGCAGGGCGCGATGCAGCAGATCGGAATCGGCGGAAATTTCGGGCAGCGGGTCGGCCAATTCGGTGCGCACGGCAATGTGATTCTTCTCCTGCAATTGCGCTTGAAAGACGCGAAGTACCGAGCGCACCACATCGTTTACGTGGGTCGGCCTCCGCTGCGGCTGCGGCATCTTCGAGAATTCGCTGAAGCGGCCGACGATGGTTTTCAGGTTGTCGATTTCCGCCAGCAGGGTTGCAGTTCCCTCGTGAAACACTTCCTCGAACATCTCCGGCGATTTCTGTTTGGCGCGCATCAGGTTTTCAACCGTGACCTGCAACGGGAAAAGCGGATTTTTCAATTCGTGCGCCAAACGCCGGGCCAGTTCGCGCCACGCGGCCACGCGCTCGGATTGCAGAGTGCGGTCTTTTTGCTGCGCAAGATCTTCGGTCATGCGGTTGAACGATGCGGCTAACTCGCCGAGTTCATCGCTCGATTCCACGTCGACCTTGGCGCCGAGATCGCCCGCGGCGACTCTTCTTGCAGCTTCTGCCAGCGACACGACCGGGCGCGTGACGCGAGCGGCAAACCACAGGCTGGCCAACACGGCTGCCAAAATTCCCATGCCGCCAACCAGCATCGCAGTGGAGAGAATCCGCCTTTGCAACTCGATCAGCGGACGGCGCGAGCTGCCCACCAGCAAAACGCCCAGCAATTGCCGATTCGGCGAGATCGGAGTTGCCGAATTCAGACTTGCTGAATTCAGGTTCGGTCCGGTGAGCGGAATGGCATGAAAAACTTCCGCATCGGCGGAGTCGGAAGTCCAGTTGATCACGCCCTGAGATTCCTGTAACGTGTCGCGCGCATGCGCGACCAAAGGCGCGATCTTGTCGGCGCCCGCTGCTGGTCCATTCAAATCAAGCAGCGTCTTCGGATTCCATTCTGCGGCAAGGTTTTGATAGAGCAATACCCGCGTTCCGGCGGGGATGTCGAGCGTCGAAAGAAAACCCTGGTCCAGGCGTTCGCCGCCGATCACGTATAAAGGTTGTTCGCCGACGCGGGCAACCCGCACGGCAAACAGGCCGAGGGTTGCGCCATTCGGCAATTCTTCGCGTTTCAGAAACGATCCGGCCATGCCCACATCCGCGGGAGTCTTCGCTTCCGAGAGGCGGCCTTCGGGAAGCGCAGCTTCGGGATAGCCGAATTTCGCCTGCCACTGCGCGGAAGAAAGAATTACGCCGCGGCTGTCGACAAGTTCCAGAAAGTCGAGCTGCTGTTGACCGGCGAGCGTGTGGGCGTCGCCGACGTATTCGCCCGCGTCGGTTGCGCCGCGGTTCATGTCTAAAGCGATGCGCTGCACGGCTTCACTGGCTGCGACCGACTCGACTTTGCGCGCAACTTCTGACCCGCGCCGCTGGAATTCGGACTGAAACTGCGCCGCAACCGCTTGGGCACGGACTTGATCGGCCTGTTCGAAAGAGCGCCGGATGGTGCTGTACACCGATGCGGACATGACCGCGACGCAGAGCAACACGGTCGCCGCAAATAACAGCAGGAGTTTCTGGCGGAAGCTCATCGCGTGCCTGCCTCGGCACGGGTTTCCAACCAAATGCCGGACAGCGGCGATCCCGCGTCACTCCAGGTTGCCAGCGGACCGGGCGTCCATCCGCGCACACGAGCGCCGGCCGCGCTGGCGACGGGCAGATGGAAAAGCGGGATTACGGCGTATCCGGCGAGCAACCCGCGCTCGGCCTGATAGAGATCGTCCACGGAGTTGGAGCGAGGCGTCGACGACTCGCTCTGCGGTAGTCCCAGTTGCCGAGCGGCTTCGCCGAGCGACGTGGCGGGATCGGGACTCGGCAAGACGACGCGCATCAGGCGGATGTCTTCGGCTCCCGACAACGATACTTGCACGGCGATGCCGACTTCGCGCGCGTTGAGTGCGATGCGTTCGGCGATGAGCTGGGCTTGCGGATCGCGCGGGTCGTAACTAAGACGGTAGCTCGTATTGAGCGCGGGCTGCCGCAAGTCCGCAAGCAAGACGCGCGCGCGTGGCAAATTCGCTTGCGCGGAGAAAACGGCGCTGTAGCCGGTCATCCAGTTGGGAAGGATGCTGGCGGCGGGCTCCCCGGCGCCCTTCAACAGCACGGACTGAATCGGCTTGCGATCGATCGCCAGCGCCAGCGCCTCTCGGACGCGAGGGTCTTGCGCCTTTGAATTCGTGGAGAAAACCAGCGCCAGCAATTCCACAGGCAAAGACAACGAGGACGACGCGCCATGTCCCTGCGGCGCAGTTGCCGCCTGCGGCGCGGCTTCGATCAGGTCGGTCTTGTCCAGTTCGAGCGCGATGGCCTGGTCGTGCAGCGATTTGCCGAATTCGATTTCTACCGCATCCACAAAAGGACGACCCTCCCAACTGTCTTCGTTCGCGGCGAGCTTGAGCAGTTTCGCGGGCTGCCAGTCAGCGACGAGGAACAGGCCGGTGCCGATTGGAATGCCATTCGTGTTGCGCTTGAGAATGAGATTGCGCGGAAGCGCAAGTTCGGCGAGCAAGGATGGCGTTGCCGGTTCCGTTTCAATCGAGATTGCATCCGCCGATGCGCGCACATTCCAGGCGGGATGCAGTGCGCCAAGAATCTGCGCCACGGCCGCGGGCGACGCGGCGCTGCCGTCGTGGAACTTGACGCCTCGGCGCAGGGTGAGTTGCCAACGACGCGTGCTCGGGTCGCTCTGCCACGCCACGGCGAGAGTGGGCTGCGGGCGGCCTTGTGCATCTAGGCTTACCAAAGTGTCGCCGACCAGCGAGAGCGTGCGCGCGAGGTCCCAGTAGTCGGCGGGCGTGGCATTGGCTGGAAGCGTGAGAGCGTCGGGCGCCGATTGCATCATCACCCGCAGGGTGCCGCCATAGTGCGGACGCGTCGCCGCAGTTGCTCGGCTCCCAGACGCGCCCAGCAGACTAATTGCCGCAAGAAACAGATACGCGATACGCCTCATACCATCCTGTGCCGTTTCGTTGGTCGTTTTGTTCCATGATTGCGGTTGCGGCGTTGCCGCCGCTCTCTTGCCACAGCGCGACGATCCGTCCGTCGAACTCTGCTGCCGCACTGACGGGCAACGGATCGCGGTCGGGAATCTCTAATGCGCGCAGGCTGTCGCGCGGCGCATCTCCGCTGTCTGAAACCAGCAACTGAGTGCCCGCGCTGCAGTTGGAGTTCACCGTCGCCACGTCGCTACCCCACTTTGAGCTTGCGTCGCGGATTGCCTGATCCGTCATGCCATCGACCAAATGCAGCGATCCATCGACCGCCGCGAACACCCACAGCGTGTAAGTCGAGTGTGGAAGCGCCGCCGCCGAATAAAACGCGGGAACATTAGAGATCTTCCCAATGCCGGGAGAGAGCGCTCCGGTAAAGAAGTTGCGCGAGCCGGCATAGAAGGCGCGCAGGCTGCCATCTTCCGGCGTCAGGGGCCACGGGTCGTCGTAAGTTCGGTCTTCATACGTTCGATCGTCGGTGTCATTGCACGTGAGCGTTAGCGGCGCGGCTGAGTTCGAACGGCAGAACGTCCCGGGCAGATAAACGTCGAACAGATGATCGCGGCGCAGGAGCAGGCGTCCGCGCAAGTCGCGGGGAAAAGCGCGCGCGTGGGCGATGGGCAACGAAGATTCAAGTTCCCATCGCCCAGCTGGACTTCCCTGACGGCGATAGATAACAACTACGCTGTTGCCTAGCACAATCAGACGAGATCCACCGGGTATTTCGACCAAGGCGACGTCAAGCATTGGTTGCTCTTGCGCGAACAGCAGGGTTTTCTTGAGAGTGATTGGCAACGCCGGAGCGAAAGGCCTTCCCGTCGATGATCGGGGCAAGGCGACCAGCGCGACTTTCTTTTCGTCGGAGCCGACCACGATCTCGGCGGACCAGACATATTCGCGCAGGTTGTCGGAAAGGACGACCTCGACAGTTCCCATCGCCTGCTCGGCTTTGGCGACTTGCACGCCTTCGGCCTGCAGTTCCGCTTCGAGCGCGCTGCGCACTTCGCGTGCCGCTTTGTCGTCGAGCGACGAATGGTTCGTGACTTCGAGAGCGAAAGCGCCGGGGCCGGAGGCTGCCGCGATTTTGTGGGCCAGTTGGCGGGCGGTGTCTGCCAGCGGCGAAGCGGATAAGGAAAATGGAAGAAAAACAGCCGCGAGTACGAAGGAAGTCAGCCAAGCAAACCGCAGACCGCTGGAAGCTCGCGCTCGCATGTGTGGAATGGGCTGATTATAGCGCGGGATGAGGGATGGGCTGTTCATCTCATTAGTTGTGGGCCACTGGCCTGCATCGTTATTTTCAAGCAGGGACGGACGAATGCGGCCGTCCCTACGCAACCCGGACCCGCGTCTATTGCGGATGTCTTCCATCGCCTTCCACGTCTTCCGCCTGGCTTACGTGGCCGGGTGCGCCCATGCCGCGCAACACGTCGTTGGTGAAGAAAAACTTGCCGTCGGCTGGGACCATCATGATCTGGAGTTTGTCGGAGAGACGCTCGGCGACGATTTTGTTGATCAACAGCGGATTCTGCTTCAGGATCGCGGCCTCGCTCGCCATGCGCTCGGCGTCGGCAGCGGCGGTCAGGCGGATGCGCTCGGCTTCGGCTTGCGCCAGCAGCTTGCGGCGTTCTCCCTCGGCCTTGCTGTCGATGAGCTTGGCTTCGCCGGCCGCCTCGGCATTCTTCACCGTCGCTTCCTTGCGCGCTTCGGCTTCGAGTTTCGATTGCTCGATCTGCTCCTTTTTCAGAGGCAGCGTGTACTGCATGGCGTCGGCCTCGCTTTTCGCTTGCAACACACGGACGGCGGCTTGTCCCTCGGCCTGTTTCACTTGTTGCACTTTGGAGGCATCGGCGTCGGCTTCAGCGATCTTCACCTGCTTCTGGTGGATTTCGGTCTCCACGCCCATTCGGTCGTTCTCTTGTTCCTTCAGCAGCAGCGATTCGAGGCCCTTGGCATACTCCTGCGGCAGTTCGATGTCGCGCAGCATGACTTCTTTGACCACGATGCCGTCGGCGCCCAGCCGTTTGCGAATCATCTCGGCGGAGCGCTGCCGAACTTCTTCGCGTTTGGCGGAGAACACTTCGCGCACCGTATAGCCCGGCACCAGTTCACGCCACGCGGTGGCGACGACAGGCGGGACGATTTCCCTTTCCAGAGGCTGCGGCAGGTTGGCCTCAATGTAGTCGAGGCGCTTGGGGTCGATCTGGTAGCGGACGGTGATGGCGAGGCCGAGCGTGAGACCCTCCTTGGCCTGTACGCGCAGCGCGTCGCCTTTCGCCGCGCCCTTGGCCGGCGCATCTTCGCCGATGCCGGTGGTGAACAGCTGGTCGCGCGTGTTGAAAAGTTCGACGCGCTCGACCAGCGGCACCACGAAGTGCACGCCCGGATACAGCGTCCCCGCCAGCGTGCCTTTAGTCTGGCTCACGCGCACGCCAGCCATTCCGCTCGGCACGATGACGATTCCCGCCGAGACCAGCAGCGGCACCCACGCCAGCATCACGAGCGCAACCGATGTACGCCAGCGCATCGCTGGAGCAAGTCCGGGCGCGCCTGCCTCAGGGTCCGGGTTCAAACGCCGGCGCTGCCAGGCAATCAGCAGGTACGCGTCATAGGAGAGAATTCCGGCGGCGATCGCGAACATCGCGATCCCCACGCTCAACAGCAAATGCTTCAGCAACAGCATGGTAATGCTCCTTTCAATTCTTCGGGTCTTGCTTGCGAGCTTCCGGGCGGCGCGCGAACGCCACCCGTACAATCTGTCCAAATATGAGTTCTTCAATCAGCAAAGACGCGGCCAGCGAGAATGTCAGACCGCCGACGATCACCAGGCCTTGCAGCATCGTTTCCATGATTGCCTCCATGCTCTCGCGAGAGAGGAAGGCAAGCCGGAGGCCAGACCCAGACGATTGAAAAGAATGAAGTTAAGATGGGTCGCGAGCGGACTGGCGTGTCTTCCGCCACGCGCCCGTGTCCGCGACGACACGACTGCGCTGCAATCGTTTTATCAACCCCTCGCGCACTCCTAACGACCAGCGACCACGACCCCGACGAACCATGAAACTTCGCCCCTGCTCCCGCATCCTATTTCTGTGTTAAGGTCTGCTCTCTAGAGGGACGCTCATGATCACTCGACTCGACGACCAGGAACTCAAGCGGAAGAGTCGCCGCCAGTTGCTCAAGCTTGCTCCCATCGCCGTCCTGGGAGCGTTCGCGATCCCGAAGCTGAGGGACCGTCTGGTTGAGGAAGGAGTTCGCTTCAGCGATTGGGCCTCCGGCGCGACGTTTCGTTCGCAGCATCTCGCCCAGACATTTTCGAATTCCGAAGTTGTGCCGTTCGAAAAGTTCCCCTACAACGGCTACGACGTTCTCGACCCCGAGGTGGATTTGGAGAAGTGGACGCTGACGGTCGAAGGCGACGTGCAGCATCCGGGCGAATACACGCTGGCCCAGATTCAGGCGCTGCCGAAGCTCAGCCAAAATACGCGCCATATCTGCGTGGAGGGCTGGGACGTGGTCGGCTCGTTTGGCGGCACGCGTATCTCCGACTTCCTGAAGCTGGTGGGAGCGAACACGGGTGCGAACTTTCTCGAAGTCGAATGCGCGGACGATTATTACGAGTCCATCGACATGGCGTCGGCGCTGCATCCGCAGTCGCTGATGTGCTACGAGATGTATGGGCAGCCGCTCGACCGCAAACACGGAGCGCCGCTGCGCCTGCAAATGCCGACCAAGCTCGGATACAAGCAGGCCAAGTATCTCGACACCGTTCGCGTCACCAATATTCTGAAGCCCGGCAAAACCGGCTACTGGGAAGACCAGGGCTACAGCTGGTACGGAGGCCTGTGATGCCGAACGACGAGAATGGCAATAACAATAACAATAACGAAGCAAAAAAAGATTCCGTCCCGCAGCCCGATCCCGTGCCAACCGCCGAGGCCGGTCCGGTGGAAGCCACCGTGGCAAGAATGGAGATGGTTGCCGACCAGACCGCTCCACAGGAGTCGGCTCCTTCGGCGCCAGTAGCCATTGAGTTAACCGCGGAAGAAGATCCCTCGCTCGTGCGTGCCGCCTACGAGCATCCGCTGCCGATTCGGATCACGCACTGGGTGAACGCCATCAGCTTGTTCGTGATGGTGACCAGCGGCCTGCGCATCTTCCGCGCCTTTCCCAGTTTCGGGCCGAAGATTCCGGAACAAGTCCTGCTCACGATACCCAGATATGTCACGCTCGGCGGATGGCTCGGCGGCGCCTTGCAGTGGCATTTCACCTTCATGTGGTTCTTTGTCGCCAGCGGCGTGCTGTATGTGGCGTATCAGGTCTTCAGCGGCCACTATCGCACCATGCTGTTCCTGCCTCGCGATGTGGCCGGCGTGTGGCCGATGGCCAGACACTATTTTTTCTTCGGCCCCAAACCGGCGGCGGCGGGCCAATACAACCCGCTGCAAAAGCTGGCCTACACCTCCACCATTGGGTTCGGCGTGCTGTCGTTGCTCACGGGCCTTGTCCTGTTCAAGCCCGCACAGTTTTCTGGGCTGGCGTTTCTATTCGGAGGGTTTCACCTCACCCGCATCTGGCACTTCGCCGCGATGTGCGGATTCCTCGCCTTCATCCCCGGTCACCTGATCATGGTTCTGCTGCATGGCTGGTCGAATTTCTACTCCATGCTTTCCGGCTGGAAACGCGAACCCGAGTACCAAGAGTAGCGAAGAATAGATAGGGAGCGGGGAAAAACGGCAAAGAAAATGGAAAGCCGGGCGTTCCCGCCCGGCGGCCAGACTGTTGGACAGGCAATACGCCCCCGGCGTATCAACAAAGACGTTTACGGTGAATACTCCAACATCGGGTCTTGCGGCGGTCTAGTGCTTCATGCTGTCGTCCGGCTTCATTTGGTCTTTCTTCATGTTGTCGTCTTTCTGCATGGCATCCCCGCTCTTCTTCGCTTTCTTGGACTTCTTCTTCTTGGCGTCTTTCGCCATGTCGTCCTTCTTCATGGTGTCGCCCGACTTTGACTTGTCGTTCTGCATGGAATCGTTCTTCATGTTGTCCTGCTTCATGGCATCGCCCGATTGCCCGAACGCCAACGCACCGAACAGCATGGTGACTGACATCAGTTTTACAAACATGTTCTTCATAAACACATCTCCTGTGGTTGAATTGTGATGGATTCGTCGCCCCAATTCCGCGGGGCCGTCCATTAAGATGCAGTCGCGCGAAGAAAGTTACACGCCATGGCGCTGGGGATTCACCACCGGGCAGCGGGCCCAATGTCCAGCACCAACCTCGACCAGCGGCGGAGGCTCGACAGCACAAGCGGCAACGCGGTACGCACAGCGCGGTTCGAACGCACATCCGGCGGGGGGGTGCGCAAGGGATGGAACCGCGCCTTCAATGGTCGCGAGCGGAATTGTGCGATCTGTAGCCAGCGTGGGAATCGCGCGCAGCAGCCCTTGCGTATAAGGATGAGCGGCCGCGTGAAAGATGGCGGCCTTCGCGCCGAGTTCGACCAGATTGCCGGCATACATCACGGCCACGCGGTCCGCCACATGCGAAACCACCGCCAGGTCGTGCGAGATGAAGAGCATCGCCAATCCAAATTTGTGGCGGAGTTCATTGAGCAGATCGAGAATCTGCTGTTGGATGGTGACGTCAAGCGCCGTCGTAGGCTCGTCGGCAATCAGCAACTGCGGACGGTTGACGATGGCCATGGCGATCATCACGCGCTGCCGCATGCCTCCCGAGAGCTGGTGCGGGTAACTGCGGGCGCGCTGCTCGGGCTCGGGGATGGCAACTTCGCGCATGCCCTCGACCGCTCGCCGCCAAGCTTCAGCCTTGGAAACGCTGTGGTGCGCCAGCACCGCCTCCGCAATCTGATCGCCGACGCGCATGACTGGGTTCAGCGCAGTCATCGGCTCCTGAAAAATCATGGCGATGCGCGAGCCGCGAAGCTGACGCAGTTGATCGGCCGCCAAACTGGTGAGGCGCGTGGGCGCGCCGTCCCCGTTCTGAAAGATGATTTCACCCGTGACGGCTGCCGCCAGCGGCAGCAGGCCCATGATCGCCAGCGACGTTACGGATTTTCCCGAGCCCGACTCGCCAACCAAGCCCAGCACTTCGCCGGGGGCGATGGAGAAGGAAAGGCTGCGCACCGCCGCCGCGCCCGTCATTGTCGTGCCCAGCCCGGCCGGATGAGCGGACGAAAGCGCCCGTCCAGCGAGCGACTGCGGGAACTCGATGGTCAGGTCGCGGACGTCGAGCAGCGGTCGCACGAACAGTATGGTATCAGCGACCGGCGTCTCGCCCTTGCAACAGTTCGGCGGCTGGGCGGGGACGCCCGGCTCTCCACTACTTCTTGGGACGAGACTCCGGCGGCGCCAATCCGGCAACGCGGTAATACACCACCAGTTGCCCATAGTGTTCGCCCGAGTGCTCCAGTAGGCCCCAAGCCATGTCGGAGACGCGCGTCTGCTGGTTCGCGAACGGATCGACGACCAGGTCGTTCAGCCCTTTATCACCTTTTTTCTTGATCGCGGCCGCACCGTCGGCGAACGCTTTCTTCACGAACTCCACCACCGCAGCTTTCGTCTTGTACTGCTCGCGTTTGGGATCTTCTTCCGCGGGCGGCTTCAACCCCATCGCGGGATTGGTGAAGAAATAATTCGCATTCGCCGCATGCAGCAATTGCTCGGCAAAACTCCGCTCCGCCGGCACCGGCTTGAAGTCGTACTTGTCCTCGGGAAAATCCTCCGCCATCGCGATCAGCTTGCGCCCGATGTCGTTCCAGTTCTCTAGCAGAACCTGCGACGGCCCCAAAGCCGGTTTCGGCGGCGCTTCTTTCTTCATCGCGACCTGCGCGAAAGCGAGCGCGCCAAGAATCAATACCGCAAAGACTACTCCTGCGATTCTCTTTTTCATTTTGTCCCTCCTTAGGCAGCGCGATGGCCGACCTGCGGCCATCGTCGCTAGTCCAACCCAGCTCTCTCCAGCATTTCCAGAAACTGCTTCTGGGTACGCATAT
>Ga0302196_10002046_pt1 | contig 19116 bp, 14 predicted proteins | sample II_Bog_N1_3_FD_198794 | JGI IMG/M metagenome (GOLD analysis project Ga0302196, IMG submission 198794) | Peat permafrost microbial communities from Stordalen Mire near Abisko, Sweden - II_Bog_N1_3 | ecosystem: Environmental > Terrestrial > Soil > Wetlands > Peat | place: Sweden: Abisko...
CCTCGCGCGCTGGTGCTCACGGACGGGCCGCGTGCCATCCGCGTCTTCCGGGAAAGCGGTGTCACGCTGGTCGACGCTGCGCCGGGCCCTTCGCGGGTCGTCGGCGACTACGGCGCGGGCGACAGCTTTGCCGCAGCCCTGACCTTCTTCCTCGCGCACGGCCTCTCGGTCGAGGAGGGCTGCCGCCGCGCGGGTCCGTACGGCGCTGCGATTTTGCAGGGGCTCGATCCGCTCGAGGTGCAGCGCCGACTCGTGGGTCTCTGACGCTCGCAGCAGCAAACCGAGCGCGGTAAAGGCAGGGGCCCGCGCGCGGGCCCCCGGATGCCGGTCGCTCAGAACGGCAGAATGGGCGCCTTCTCCTTCGGAATCTTCGCGAGGACCGACTCGTCGATTCGAAGATGAGCTCGCACGAGCTCGTGAGGCGTGAGGGCGAGCCAGTTCTTCAGCGAGAGATCCTCGAAGTGATCGCTCCGAAACAGCTCGAGGAAGCGCAACGGAGTGTCGCCGACGTTCTCGAGGTAGTGAGGCATGGCGCGCGGCACGTAGCCGACGTCCCCCTCCTGGAAGTCGAAGGTGGCGGCGTTCCCGGCGCCCGCGAACACGGTCATCCTCGCCCGACCGGAGACGAAGTACTGCCGCTCGTCGGCGTTCGCGTGCCAGTGGAGCTCGCGCAGCGCGCCGGGCTCGAGCTCGTTCAGTGCGGCAGCGATGGTCTTCGCCGCGGCGAAGTTCGTGGAGTCGGCGATGCGGACCGTGCCCCCCTTCGTTCGGACCGGCTCCTGGGCGTGCAGCCGGTGACTGAGCCATGGCGAAACCGGACCCGCGCCGCCGCTGGTGTCGAGTGTGAGGTTCCCCACCGGCCCGGGAGTCTGCATCAGGAAGATGTACAGCTCGTGCGCGGGAATGTGATCGAACGCGCTCTCGGGCACACCGAAGTTCTTTGCGAGAATGTGCTTGGGTGTATGGGCGAGCCAATCGGTCAGTAGGAACGGGAGCTGCATCGAGAGGAGCACCTGCGAGGTGACGAGGAGCTTTCCGGTTTTCTCTTCGCCGAATACGCCTATGCCTGGTTGCCGTCCACGCCGGCGGCGTAGCGATGGATTTTATCGCGCAGTCGCGCGGCCAGGGCCGGGCTGGCGCCGCCCAGCTCTTCCAGGATCAGGTTGGCCTGCGCCCGGTAGGCAATGCGCTTCTCCGGAGACCACGTCGCAGGGGCGGGCTCCATGTTCACGGTGCGATCGGCGAGCTTCACGATCCAGATCTCGCGGGGCTGGCGCTTGATCCGCTCGAGGCTGTCGGCCATCTGCTGGTCCTTGGGCAGATGCTTGTCCTTGGAGAGGGCGACGACGCCGTCGGCCACCGCGGCTCCGAATTCGGCGGCGATGTCCTCCCGGGTCGCTCCGGTGTCCTCGATGGTGTCGTGGAGGAGCGCGCAGGCCACCGCAAGGTCGGGCTGCGGGACGTTCTCGATGGCGAGGGTGGCGAGGACTTCCATCGCCACGGCCCCGATGTGGGTGATGTAGGGGAGGTCGGAGGCGGGGACCTTCTGGCCGTTGTGGCGGCGCGCGGCGAAGTGCCAGGCGCGCATGTAGAGATCGCGGGAGAAGCGGTCGGACGGGGCGGCGTTTGTCGGGGGCGTCTCGGACATCGGGTCAGGGTAGTACCCGGACGAGCGATCGCCCACCCTGCTCGCTAGTGCTAGTACGGCCGGCCATGAGTTCGTGCCGGAATGGTTGTCCGGCCCTACTAGCGAATCGGCGGGAGCCGATTCTGGGGGGAATGCGAGCGTAGCGAGCAGGGGGGCGAGAGCCCCCGTGAACAGGCTAGTACAGCCGGGCTCGGCGAAGCCGAGCGGAACCCGGAACGAAGTTCGGGCCGGCCGTACTAGGGACTCCGGAGGCACTGCGCCGTGGTACCGCTGGCAGAGCCGCCCGTGTCGCTGCACGTGATCGCTCCATCCGGGCCCGAGATGACGACGGTGATGGTGCCGGGGTGAACGGCCTCGACAGGGCACGCGCCCGGCATATTGCTGTCCGGGTGGTACCAGGTCGCCGTCGGCGAGTCGCTCGTCACGAACTGGCCGCACGGGTTCGAGTTCGTCCACGCGTAGCTGAGCGTGCCGCCTGCCGGATCGGTCGCCACGACGGTGTAGGTGGTGCAGAAGCAGCTCTGGTCGAAGGTGGCGGTGAAGCTCGCGACGGACGGCCCGCCGCCGTCGGCCGCGTCCGCGTCTCCGCCATCCCCCGCATCCCCGCCATCGCCCGCGTCCGCAGCGTCACTGCCATCGGACGCGTCCGCAGCGTCACCGCCATCGGCCGCGTCCGCAGCGTCACCGCCATCGGCCGCGTCCGCAGCGTCACTGCCATCGGACGCGTCCGCAGCGTCACCGCCATCGCCGGCGTCCCCAGCATCGGCGGCATCGGCGGCATCGGCCGCGTCGGCCGCGTCGGCCGCGTCGGCCGCATCACCCCCGTCGCCCGCATCGCCAGCATCCTCGCAGCCGCCATCATCGCCGGCCCCGTAGTCGAACTCGAGCATCACTCCTGAGCCGTCCGCTTCGAGCACGAACGTGTCCGAGGTGGAGGAGCCGGCGCCTGAGCATGTCGGCGCCGTGTACTGGAGGGTCCTGTCGGTCAGATATTGGCCGTACGCGCCGGGCGGATTGTAGTGAACGAGCTTGCCGCCACCGTACCCGGCACCGCTCAGGGTCCCGGCCGCGGCACCGCCGGTGCTCGCCCCCCCGCTCGTCACGATAGTCTCCCCGAAGCAGCCGTTGTTGTGGACGGTGACCGTCACCGTGGCGCCATAGCCGACCGCTATCTTCGCCGTGGGAAACGGGGTCCCCATCGACGCATAGGCCTCACCCTCGTAGACGGGGAGCTGAAGAGGCGCTCCTACGGTGATGGAGCCATCGGGAGCCCGGACCCTGAGGTCCCCTTGCGAGAGCTCCTGGCAGTAGCGGCCCTTGTGAACGGCACTGCAGTGCTTGAAGTTGCCGAAGCCGGTGCCTGAGACCCACGACGTCGTCCGCGAGACGAGGGCCGCCCGCTCTCCCACGCAGCAGCCGGCCACGACGTCCGCGAAGCACGTGCTGCCTAGGAAGTTCGTGTACTCGTTGTCCAGGAAGGAGTTTTGCGTCGGCCCGTTGTAGTCGAGGCATCCCGTCTGGTTGGCGGCCGGGTAGGTTCCACCGAGCGGCCCCGTGCTCGTCGGGGGCTTGTCGAAGCCCGGATGGTCGTGCTTCATGCCGCCCCCCGCCGACGGTCCGCACCCAGGCCCGGCGTCGGCGAGCGTCCCCTCCGAGAACATTCCGCAAAGCGAAGCGGACGACCACTCGACGACCATCGGATTGGTGGTCTGCCCGTCGGGAACGAGGGCACTCACGAAGAAGACGGCCGCGGGCGTGGAGTCGTCACCCGGAAAGTAGATCGAGCCCTGGGCCGGATCGCTCGCCGCGACGTCGAAGACGAAGTCGCCGTTCTTGTCGGAGATGCAGCTCTTCGCGCCGAGCGTGAAGACCCAGCCCGCAGCGGCCACGGGGGGCGAGGTGAACGTCGAGCCGTCGCTCGCCACCGTGTATCCCTGCGACTCGAGGCTGGCCTTCTGCCCAAGAAACGTGGTCCGGGACGGGGCAGGTACGGTGAGGGTCGAGACGAATTTGAGGTTGCCCCGCTGGAGTCCCGTGACGGTGGCGGTCGTCGTTGGCTTGGAGCCACATCCCATGCAGGAGGAGACGGTGGCAGCCACGAGGAAGGCCGCGATCAGGAGAACGGGGGTAGCGCGACGCCACGAGGAGGTGGGGAACACGAACGAATTGGAGCACGAACGGTAGAGCTAGCCAATGTGGCCCCGACCGGACCCGCGGCTGCTCCGAAGAGACGCGGTCAGTCGTCCGTTTGGGCGACAGCACGTGGCGGGTGCCCTCGCGCCTCTCGTGTAAGGCTGGACCGGACACGGCGTTTGACCTTCCGGAGGGGTCGCCATGCCAAGCCACGAGCCGCAACCAGATCGCCTCGCGCTGGGCCCCACGATCACGGCAGTTGCCCTGTCGTGGGCCCTTGCGGCGTTTCTCGGCGCGGTGGACATGCCGGGCACCGTCGCCATCGTGGTGGCGAGCGTCGCGTCGCTCGTGGCGGTCTACTGCTGGCGTCCCGGCGCGCTGCGGTCGGCTTCGGTCGCGCTCGCCGCGTGGTTTCCCTACCTGTTCCTCGGTTGCCTGATGGCTCTGTCGGAGCCGCTGGCAATTGGCGGTAACCACACGCGCTGCGGCAACGGCATCATGGGGCTCTACTTGTTCGGTCTCCTCGCGGTCCCCGTCCTCTTCGGCGCTTCGACGGTCTTCGCTGTGGGCCTCGAGCGCTTCCGGGTGCGCGGGCCCGGCTTGATGGCTGCGCTCGTGGTCACCGCGATGTCCGTCGGGCTTCTCGGCGCGGGCCTGCGGCGCCTCCCCAATCCCGAGCCCGATGGCTACGTGGCGTCGCTCCCGGTCGTGGCCACGCTCGGCGCCGGTGTCGACCGGTTCGCCGGCCCCGGGTTCTCGGTCGAGCCCGGAGAGACCGGATGCTCGCTTTCGACCAACGGCTCGCGCGGCTCCGAGAGGGAGGTCTTCCAGTCGTGCCAGGGGGTTCAGATCCTTCACGGCAAGGACGACCTCTGGTTCGTCCAAGAGCCGGGTCGCTCGGTCATCGGGATTCGCGCCGAGCGCCTGGGAACGGCTACGGGCGTCGATGTCGCGGCGGGAGACGTGGCGGGTCTCTCGCGCGCGCCAAGCGTCTGGATGGGACTTGCGGCCGCCGGGACTGCGGTCGCCATTTTCGCCGTGGTGCTGGGGGCGATGGCGCGGCGGCGGGGCAGGCAGTGGCGACTCGCGCGACCGGGTGTGCACGACGGCGGCGGGTGGCTGTCCTTCGAGGATGGCGCGGCGCCGGTGCATGTGGCGGATGCGGCGTGTCTACCGAACGGGGCGGTTCTGGTTCTCGAGGGGGCGCGGGCTGCAGGTCACTACCGGGAGCATGGAGGGCTGCTCGGGGACGTTCGCGTCGCCGCGGGATCGTTGCGTGAGGTCGAGCACGCGGGCGACACTCGCATGAGGGGATTCGCTGCGTTCGCGATCTTGCTCTTGGCCGTCACGTCTGCGCCCTTGCTGGCGGCGGCGACGCGGGGGCTCCTGGGCTGAGCAGCGAGCGCGCGACGCGACCGGGCACGCGCTCGACTCGGCGCGCGGGCCTCGGGTCTAGCGGGGAAGCTCCGACCAATCCGCGCCAGCCTCGTACCTGTCGCGGAGGGTGCGGGAAAACCGGGCCTCCCCGCGTGGGAGCCCGGCAACAATGCGAAGCGCTAGACGAAGAAACTCGATGGCGAGCTGGTAGACATGCGCTTCTCGTGGTCCAAACGCGAGGGGTCGTTCATGCCTTCCCCTCGCGAACAAGTTTGCGGAGTTCTCGCCGGCCGGCCACCTCGACACTGGATGCGCTGATCGGCCGGTGCCGCAAGCGGGTCGCGGGCTCGGCTAGAAGCCGCTTCCGGTCACGTCGCTCGCCGCGCTGAACGCCGGGCGCGCGTCGCCAGGAGACACCGTCGTCGTGCAGCCTGCGAACTGCACGTTGCTGGCGTGGCGAAGGTAATACCCGAAGGCAGGGAGGCTACCCCACACCTGCGGGTCGGGGTACTGCCCGGTGTCGTAGGCGTACTCGGGCGGCGTCGCCGGAATCGACGCGAGGCCACCCTCTGCGGCGAGGCTCACGTTGGTGAAGGTGATGTTCGTGGGCGCGTACGTCGTACCCTTGACGATCGCTCCGGAGACCGCGCTACCCCACGCCTCGGTGAGCCCCGACGCGGTGATGTTCGTGAAGCTCACGCCGCTGATGCTGCCGATCGTGGGACCGCGCGCGGCGAGGACCACGTAGGCGAGCGCGCCCGTGTCGCTGAGGGTGATGCCGTTGAAGCGCACGTTGCTGATGGCACCACCGTCTACGGACTCGACCGCCATCGCGGCCTGCTTGACGCCGCGGATCGTGACGTTGTCGAACTCGATGTTGTCGAAGGGGCCGGTCGTCGCCGTGCCGATCTTCAGGCCGTTGGCGACCTGCGACCTCGTGATCGTCGAATTTCTCACGACCACGTTCGCCACGCCTGCGTGCGGGGCGCCGGCCGGCAAGCCGCTCTTCAAGCAGAGCGCGTCGTCCTCCGTGGCGATCGTGCAATTTTCGATGAGCACGTTCTGGCTGTCGACGGTGTCGATCCCGTCGCGGGTACGGCTGCCGGGGTAATTCGAGGTCACGGTGACGTTGTCGACGTGGAGGCCGTCGTCTTCGAGGTTGACCACCGCCCACATGGCAGCGTTGAGGACGGTGACGTTCTCGAGCGTGACGTTCGACGACAGCGCCGTGTAGACGGCGATCGGGCGGTTGCGCTCGAGGTAGTCCGCGCTCGTGGTCGAGAGGTTGATCCAGCTCGGGTTCTCGCCGCTGCCGTCGATCGTCCCCCCACCGGTGATCGTCACGTTGCTCGCGCTCTCCGCATAGACGAGGGCCTTCTGGCAGTTGATCGCGACCTGGCTGTTCGCCGCGTCGGGGATCACGGTCGGGTAATCGTGATCGTCCATGCTCCCCTTGAGGGTGGTCCCCGCGCCGATGGAGAGCGTGATGTTGCTCTTGAGCGCGATCATCCCCGACACGAAGACGCCGCTGCTCGCGGGGATCGACACCGCGCTGACGCCGCGCGTCGCGCAGTCATCGACGGCGGCCTGGATGGCCGCCGTGTCGTCGGTCACGCCGTCGCCGCGGGCGCCGTAGGCCGTGACGTCGCAGACCGAGGCGTTGGCGCCGAGCTGAAAGCGGTAGTTGTTCGAATGGTTCGAGTCCCAGTTCGTCTGCCCGCTGTCGGCGAAGGCCAGCTGGAACGACTCGATGACCTGCGACGACGTCGCGCCGGCCGCCCACTGGATAGGCACGGACGCCGTGTACCGCCGCTGGCCCGCGCTCGCGAGCGACACGGTCTGGCCGGCGAGAACCAGGGAGCTGGCGAGGTACGCGGACAACGTTGGGGCGTTGCCGAACGCGCCGACGTCGTCGAAGTACGTGATCGTGACGTTCGGCGCCCGGGGGCTACCCTGGGGCGGTATGCCGTAGACGGCCAGGCTCGTGTGGTTGTTGAAGACGGTCGTGACCTCGTTCGACCCGAAATTCACGACGGGAAAGTCGAGCGACTCCGGAAAGACGTAGTTGTTGGACTCGTTCGAGTCCCACAGCTTTCCCTGCGCGTTCGAGAACGCTAGGGAGATCGAGTCGAGCACCATCTCCGCCGTGGTGCGATCGATCCAGGCGACCACGTAGCTGCCCGTGTACGTCGACCCGTTGCCGGTGAGCGTGATGGTGGCGGCGCCTTGCTCGGGCGCTCCCGTCGCCTTCGCGTGGCCCGCGGCGTCGATGTACGCCTGGATCGTGGAGGCTCCGCCGAAGTAGCCGACCTCGTCGTCGTACGTCACCTGGACGGTCGGGGGCGCGAGCTCGGCGGACGTGACGACCACCTGCATCGGGTTGCCTAGCTGGCTGACGCGGGACGAGGACGACGGGGCCGCGGCGATGTCGGCCGAGGAGCTCGTGCTGGACTCGCGCGGAGGGGCGCTGCACGCGGACAGGAAGACGAGGGTCGAGACGACGAGGGAGGTGGCGGTGCGCATACGGACGGTCCTTTTCGGAGACCCGCGAGGCGTGGCGTCGCGTGTGGTGCCGCACGATGGCACAACGCACGCGCGGCGCCGTCGTGGGGCCGGCAAAAGCTTTCGTGCAGACGTCATCCGCCAGCGGACACGCCAGCGCGCGGGTTTGCGACGCGGCGTTCGGAGAAAACGGCGAGCGCTCTGCGAGCTCGATCAGCGACGGGTCACTTGATGTCCGTCGCGTCGATCATCGATCGGACGAGCGCGCCGTCGCGCGACTCGTGGATCGCGGGCACCATCGTCTTGAGCTCGTAGCCGCGGTTCGGCTGCATGAAGAAGCACATGCGGACGTTCTCCTTCGTGACACCCTTCGCCGTGAACGTCCCCTCGACCTTGAGGCCGCGGTAGCGACCGAGGCACGTCGTCGGCGCGCGCGCAGTCTCGGTCCACTTGTCCCCCGAGGCCTCGATGCTCTTCACCATCAAGCGGATGAGGACGCGCGAGAACTCGTTCACGTCGTCGGAGACGGGATTCTCGACGCCCGCGACATAGACGAGCTCATCGGTGCCATCCTCGAGGTTGCGGACGACGGTGAGCGTCGCGTGGTCGACCGACTTGGCAGCCCAGTCGTCCGGGTAATGCGCGACGACGAGCCCGTTCTGCGACGGGTACGACTGGGGGAAGGCCGCTTGCGCCGGCCCTGCCGCGGATGCCGCCGCGGACGCGGATGCTGCTGCGGACGCCGCGCGGGACGCTTGGAGGTACCCGAGCACGGCGAAGACGAGGAAGATGCCGACGACGCTCATGAAGACGAGCGCGCCGATGACGATCACGATGATGAGCGGCGCGTTCGAGGTCCGACGCGGAGGCATCTGCTGCATCTGCTGCATCGGAGGCGGAGGAGGAGGCGGAGGGGGCGGGTAGGGGTACTGCACAAGCCGTCCATAGCAGCGAATCGACGGGCGCGCTCATCGGCCTGCTATCCTCCGCGGCATGGCAAACCGCCGACTCGGTATCGCGTCATGAGCCCCCGCAAACCACACGGTCACGATTTCAAACCGGCCAAGCCGGGAGCACAGGGAATTGAGTGTGATCGGTGCGGTCTCAGGGTCCACGTTTCGCAGGAAGTGCCGGAGGGTGCCTTCGTGCAGGAGGGGAACGGGCTGCTGCGCGTCGGGCCGGCGGCGTTCGGAAAGCTCGAGATGCTGGACGAGGAGCACTGGGCGAAGTTCCCGGGCTGCGAGCCATAGGCCGCAGGCCAGCAGGACCCGGGGCTGAGGCCGTCCGTTTCTGGTCGGCAAAACCACCGCCCATGGCGCAAGCTACGAGAACCCCAACGGAAGCCGGCCCCATTCGCGCGTAGGCCCTCCCCGTGCTAGCACCCGGGGCCTCTCCTTCCCTTCTCCGATGCCTGCGGAGGTCCCATGCGCGGTTGGATCGTAGTGAGCCTTGTTGCCCTTTGCGCCTGCGGCGGCACGAAGCAGAACGAATCGGGTTTCTCGAACGACGCCGGGTCGGGCACCTTCGGCGAGGACTCCGGCATGGGCGGAAGTGACGACGGTGGCCCCGGCTTCGCCCCGGGCACCGACTCGGGCACGTCGAGCAGCAACGGGTGCTCCGCCGCGTCGCAGCTCATTTACGTGCTCTCGGCGTCCAACCAGATCTATAGCTTCAACCCGCAGACCAAGGTCTTCACGCCGATCTCGTCGCTCCAGTGCCAGGCGGGGAGCATGACGCCGAACTCGATGGCGGTGGACCGCGAGGGGAACGCCTGGGTCAACTACGTCGGGGCCGACCCCACCTCCGGCAACGCGACGTCCGGGGGCATCTTCAAGGTCGACATCGCGACCGGTGCCTGCACGACGACGAGCGTGAGCCTTCCCGCCAACTGGTACCAGGTCGGGATGGGGTTTTCGACCGTCTCGGCCTCGGACACGACCGATACGCTCTACGTCGCGGCGACGAACGGCCTTGGCTGTCTGGGCGGCTTCGGGGGTGGCGGCGGCGGGGCGAGCAACGACGGCCTTGGCACGATCGACACGACGGCGATGACGTTCAAGAAGATCGGGCCCTTCACCGGCAGTCTCGCCGGCCAGAGCGCGGAGCTCACGGGGACCGGCAATGGCCGCCTGTACGGCTTCTTCGCCGACACCCCGGCGGCGTTCGCGCAGATCGACAAGACCACGGGCGCGACGTCGAACGAGGTCTCGCTGACGAGCGTGCAGTGCCCGGCCGCGTATGCGTTCTCGTTCTGGGGCGGCGACTTCTATTTCTATACGTCGCCCGACGGGACGACCAACTCGACCGTCACCCACTACACGACCGGCGACGGCGGAATCGATCCGAGCTTCGTGATGGACGCGGGGATCGTGATCGTCGGCGCGGGGGTCTCGACGTGCGCGCCCACGACGCAGCCGCCGCCAATGTGACGGCGGTCACATGGCGACCGCGGCGACCGGGAGGAACACGGCGAAGCACGTGCCGCCCGGGCCCGTGGCGACCGATACGCGCCCCCCGTGCGCGTCCACGATCTGCTTGACGATAGCCAGGCCGAAACCCGTTCCGCCCGCCTTGCCCACGGTCGCGAATGGCTGAAAGAGGCGATCGGCGAGCTCCGCGGGCAGACCTGGGCCATTGTCCGCGATCCGGATCTCGACCCCACCTGGTACGGCGAGCGCGGCGACGGTGACGCGCGCGCCAGGGCGGCCGGCGAGCGCTCCGCCCGCGTTGTTGACCAGGTTCTGCACGATCCGGACGAGGCCTAGCGGGTCGGCGTGCGCGACGAGCCCCGCGGGGATCTCGAGGACGAGCGCGACGCCCGACGCGCGCAAGGACTGACGGGCGGAGAGCAGCGTATCTGCGAGCGCCGCCTCGAGACGAACCGACTGCGCCGACACCTTGCGACCGCCACGCGAGAACGCCAGGGTGTCGTCGACGAGGGCGAAGACATTGCCGAGGAGACGGTCGCAGGTGAGGAGGAGCTCGTCGCGCGACATCATCGTCTCGTCGCCTTCGCGTAGCATCTCCAGGAGCTGCCGCGCGGTGCCGACCGGGCCGCGGAGATCGTGCACGATGAACCCGAGGGCCTGACCGACGGCGCCCATCCTCTCCGCCTCGGCGAGCTGCGCCATCGTCTCGCTGTTCTTGATGGCCACCCCTGCGTGCTCGAGGAACACGCGCAGGAGGTAGAGTCGCTCGGGCGTGATCTTGGAGTTTCGCAGCAGCGCTATGGCGACACCGAACTCCCATATCGGCAGCACGAGGACCCCCTGGTCGACGCCCAGGCCCGGGTCGTGGATGCGCTCCAGGAGCGGGAGTGCTTTCGCAGGGTCGGCGAGCTCGCCCACCCCGGCACGGAAGCGCACGCCTTCCCCGATCCGCGCGAGCGCCGCCGAGTCCGTGCCGAGCCAGGAGCACACCTGCTGGAGCAAGTGGCGGAGCAGGCGATCGATGTCTCCCGCGTCCCCGCGGATCGAGGTGATGGTGCGGATCAAGGCCTCGAGCTCGCGCGCTCGGCCCCAGTCGAGCACGCCCTTGGTCGCGAGCTGCTTGAGCTCGTCGGTGGCGAAGGGCTTGATGTAGTAGCCGATGTTCGCGCCCACGCCTTCCACGATGCTCTCGAGCGTGTGATCACTGTAGGCTGTGACGATGGCGACTTCGGCGCGCGGGTCGACGCGGCGAATGTGCTCGATGGTCTCCTTGCCGTCCCACCCGGGCATCCGCATGTCGCAGAAGATCATGGCGTAGGGCCGGCCGGCGGCGATGGATGCCTCGACGAGCGCGAGGCCCTTGCGACCGCTTGCCGCGCAGTCGACCTCGAAGCGGAACGTGCTCTTCTTGGGGGCCGCCGGCTCGGGGGAGCCAAAGAAGGCCTCGGCGGCCGCGTCCAGGACCGGACTCGAGCCGGCGGCGGGAGCCAGCACGGCGACGAAGCTGTCGCGCACGCTCTCCTCGTCGTCGATCACCAGGATTCGTGTGTTGATTGCGTCAGGGTTCATGGGCCACGAGCTCCTCTGGAAATGCGATCCGCGCGAGCGCCCCTGTCCCAGGCCCCTCGCTCTTCAGCGTCAGCGTCCCGCCGAACGACTCGACGATTCTCCGGCAGGACGCGAGGCCTACGCCGGAGCCCCTGTCCTTGGTGCTGAACCCGGGCTCGAAGAGGTGGTCGGCGACCCCGGATGCGAAGCCCGGCCCCGTGTCGCGCACCTCGATCGAGATCCCAGCGCCTCGCTCGCTGGAGACGGAGAGGACTACCTCGGGCGAACGGCCATCCGGCAGGTCCGCGAAGGCCTCCGCCGCGTTCCTCACCAGGTTTAGCAGGACCTGCATCAGCTTGGTGCGGTCGACGCGGACTACGGGAGAGGAGACCGCCCCGGGCTCGATCCGGAGAGTCGCCCCCCTCTTCTCGACGAGGCTCGCCTCCATGGAGACGACGTCGAGAAAAACGCGCTCGACGGTGGAGTACCCCCGCGAAGCATCGCCGCCGCTCACCGCGTACGTACGCTGGATCGCAAGGACCTCCTGCGCGAAGGACAGCGACTCTCCCAGCTTCTCGAGGCTCTGGAGAGCCGCTTGGCGTGTCCGGTCGTTCGCCGCTGCCATCGAGCCGAGCAGGTCCACGAGGGCCCTCCCCCTCCCCGCGCCGCCCACGACCGCGTCGAGCGCGGCGGCGTGCGGCTCCAGAAAGGCCTGAGCCCGCGACAGGTTGCGCGCCACCGAGGTGTCGCCGACGCACCCCCGCAGCTCGACGGCGCGGCCGCCGATGCCGGTCAGAGTGTTGCCGAGATCGTGGAGAATGCCGCACGCGGTCTCCGCTTTGCCGCGTGCATGCGCCTCTTCGGCGACGGCGGCGCGGTAGCGCGCCTCGCGCTCGACGATGGAGGTCACATCGCTGATGGCAAGCGAGTATGCGCCTCCGTGGAGGCCTCTCGCGCTCACCTCGAGCCACAAGTCGGGCCGGCGGGCCTGCGCGGGAACGTGGATGCGGAACCCGTCGAGGCGCCCCGAGCGCTCGGCGACCGCCTCGGCCAGCCGCTCCCGCACGCGTGGCGCGTACTTCTCGAGCAGGTCGAACACGTGGTCGATGGCGCCGTCGTCGCTGAGGAGGGACAGGAGCGCCGCGGCGCCCGCGCTGAGGAGGCGGGCGACGCCGTCCGCCGAAACGATCGCGATTCCCTGGGGGCACGTGTAGACGAACTGCAAGAGCTCGCGCAGCGTGACCGCTTCGCCGTCGTCCGCGGGCTCGTGGCTTGCGGGACTTGCGTCCCCGCCCGTGCTCATTCGGGCTGGACGACGAGCCAGCCGACCTGCTCGTGCACCAGCAACCGGAGGCGAACGCGGGTGGGCTTCATCCGGTAGGTGAACGTGTAACGGATGACCTCGTCGAGCGGAGTCTTGCTCTGCCAGGCGTCGACGAAGCGCTCGCGCACCATGAAGTTGTTCGTACAGGGGGCGACTTCGACGAAAAAATCGCGGCCGATGACGTCGCCCGCGCAAAGCCCCGCGAGGCGCTGCTCGAACGTATTGTAGGCGAGCACCTTGCCCGCGTTGTCGAGGGCGATGACTCCCACGTCGAGAGCGTCGAGGAACGCCGGAGACGCACCATGCAGTGCGTGAGCGAGGTCGGCGCTGTCGAAGGCCGTTCCGGGTGGCGGCGAGGAGGCTCGCGTGTGCGCGATGGGAGCGGTTGCCATGAAGGGCTGTACGACGCGGTCGGGGAGGATCTTTAGCCCCCGAGCGTCGAACACTCGGATGCGCGCTGCCCTCCCACCGCACCGGCCTGGGGTGCGCATGGAACAGCGCCGGGACGCAGGTCGGATGCGCGGCCTCCAACACTGCGTTCATCGTCGACCTCGCGACCGCGCCCGCTCCGTGAGCCTGGGCGCCGGCAGCGCTACTCCTGGTCCGCCATGTAGACGTACGCTGCCTCGCACCCATGGCCAAGATCGAACACCTCGTCGTGCTCATGCTGGAAAACTGTTCTTTCGACCGGATGCTCGGCTTCTCCCGGGCGGCCTCGCCCGCATTCGCCGGTCTGGTGGGCGACGAGGCGAATCCCGTGGGCATCGGGCAGCCCAGCTTCGCCGCCCGGCTAAGGGTGTCTCACCTGCCGTACGCAGACTACGACGGCTACGTGACGGACCCCGATCCGCACCACGAGGTCCCGGACGTGACGCGCCAGCTCTACGGGAATGGAGTGCCTGGCACCGATCCCGTGACGAACGAGGGCTTCGTCGACTCGTACCGGACGCTGGATACGAGCAAGGGCGCTCACGTCATGGGCTGCTTCGATCCTGGTCAGTTGGCGGCCGTGACCGCGCTCGCCAGCGAGTTCGTGGTGTTCGACCACTGGCACGCCTCGGTGCCCGGCCCCACGTGGCCGAACCGGTTCTTCGCGCACTGCGCCACCTCGGGTGGCCTGTGGGAGAGCCCGTCCGACGCGGCGTCTGCGGCCTCCGAGCTGGGCAACACGTTCCCGATGGAGAGCATCTTCGACTCCCTCTACAACGCCGGCACGCCGTGGGCGGTTTACTACCACGATGTCCCGCAATCCTTGGCGCTGGCCCGGTTGCACGGGCACCGGGACAGGTTCAAGCACATCGGCGCCTTCCTCGACGCCGCCAGGTCCGGTCAATTGCCTGCGTACTCCTTCATCGAGCCGGCGTTCTTCAACCTGCCCTCGCTCGGCATCTATGCGAACGACATGCACCCGGCGCACGACGTTCGCCACGGCGACAAGCTCATCGCCGATGCCTACAACGCGCTGCGCGCGGGGCCGCTCTGGCCGACGACGGCGCTGCTCGTTCTGTGGGACGAGCACGGCGGCTTCTACGATCACGTCGCGCCGCCCACCGCAGCGGACGGGGCGGTGGCGGACTCGCCGGACGCGGCGTCGCGCGCGGCGAGCTTCAAGTTCGATCGGCTCGGGGTGCGGGTGCCGGCGATCCTGGCGTCGCCGTGGGTCCCGCGCGGCGGGGTCGTGAGCGATCTGTTCGAGCACAGCGCCATTCCCGCGACCGTGAAGGCGCTCTTCGGGCTTCCCAATTTTCTGTCGAGCCGCGACGCGGCGTCCGCGACGTTCGACAAGGCTCTTTCGCTCGACGTGCTGCGGGATACCGTGGCCAGCATCCCGTATACGGCGCCGGCGGGGCAGCCGCTGGAGACGGTAGTGGCAGCGATGTCGGGGACGCAGCGGAGCCTGGTCGCCCTCTCGAGCGGGCTGCAAGTCCAGGGGCTGGCGACCGGGCCGGCGGCGAACTCCATCGCGGGTTCGGTCATGCGGGTCGCGCGGTATCTCGACGTGTGAGGCTCGAAGGACGAGATTCGCGGACAGATCGGAGGTCGCTAGGGAGCGTCTTGAGCGGGCGTCAGTTGGCCGGCGGTGAGGGAGGGGGCCGTCGCCCCCGTCGTTCGTCATTGGGGCCGGAGCGAGGCACGGAGCGAGAGCGTCTCCGTGAGCACCGGGAGCGGTCGGGGAGACGCGGAGAGCGGCGCGAAAAGCGGGTGGGGCGGCGCTCGGTGCTCGTCGGGCCGCCGCGAGAATCGAAGGTGGCGTTCCTCCATTCGGAAAACGGCTGGACAAGCAGGCAGGGCGGCGCCGGGGACCAAACGGGGAGGCTCGAGGAACGGGCGGGGAGGCTCGACGAACGGCCGGGGAGGCTCCCCTTCCTCGGAGGGCGGCCCGACGAGCGGCCCTGAACTGAGCCGCTCGACGAGAACGGCGAGAGGACGAGCCCATCCAGAGAGCGTCGCACGATGTCTGCGGCGCCGCTCGATGGCGCACGGACGGACGCTCCACGAGTGCGCGGAGCCGCCATGCGCAGGCGTCGGGCGTCTCCAGGCGCTCGCGGGGCGGCCCTCGTCGAAGCTTGCGACGCTCTCGTCACTCCCTGGGAGTCTCCCGGGAGACTCAGGGAGGCGCTGCGGAGTCGCGGCGACGATTCGCCTGGAATCTCGACAGCCTCGGGCAGGGGCTTGGGCGCTCGGGCAACTCCGCGGCGGGCGCGACGGTGGGGCTGGGAAGCTCGACGCACACGAAGGGCGGCTCTCGGAAGAGGCAGAGCACCCCCGCCCTCGACGACCTCTCCGTCGTGCCCGGGCACCGCGGCGACGATCCCGCCCACCATCTCGACTCTCCCGAGTGCCGGGGATCGCTTCCCGCCCGCCATCTCGGCTCGCCCGCCTGCCCGAGCGAACCCGCGGAGTACCCCGGAGACTCCGCGCGACGCCAGGGCCATGTCGCCCACCACCCGGGAGAGCACGCGCGATGGCACGGCGACGACGCGCGGTGCCAAGGCTACGACGCCCGGGCACCCCAGACACCCGCCGCGAGACCAGGGTGACGACGCGCGGTAACCGGGCGAGTCCGCGCGGTGCCAAGGCTACGACGCCCCGGTACCGGGGCGAGCGCGCGCGATACCCGGGCGACGACGCGCGACGCCCGGGCAAGTCCGCGCGGTACCCGGGCAAGTCCGCGCGGTACCCGGGCGAGTCCGCGCGATGCCCGGGCGACGACGCCCCGGTACCGGGGTGAGCGCGCGCTCTGCCCGGGCGACGACACGCGGTACCTCGCCAAGTCCGCGAGATGCCGGGGAGATGTGCCCAGGTACCCTTCAGGGACAGCGGAGTTATCGGTCAAAATGGTGCGCGGCGCGCACATGTTTGGTCGGCCTCCCAGGCTAGGCCAAGGACAGGCCGACGCACTAGCATCGCACCCGATGCGCTCGAGTCTGTTGCTTCTGTTTCTCGCTGCGTCATGCGCGAGCGCGCCCGGGACACCTCCTTCCCGTCCTCTTCCGGCTTCGTCACCGGCGCCGGCCGCGCAGACGGAGACCTCCGTGCCGGGGCCACCGTCCGTCGTGACGCACGACGCACGGCCGCGCGCCGAGCCGGATCCTCGCGTGGCGCGGCTGACACGGCTCGCACGCGTCTGGGGCGACATTCGATTCAAGCACCCGTTCATCTTCGACCGCAGCATCGATTGGGATGGGGCGCTCGTGAACGCGATTCCGAAGGTCTCTGCGGCGCTCGACGAAGACGCCGAGGCCGTCGCAGTAGGGACGATGCTCGCGGTGCTGCATGATCCTTTGACCCGTGTGGAGGATGAGCGCCATACGCCTTACGCCGAGGCGCCGAAGACGGCGGCGTACACGGAGCGGGGGGTGACGGTCGTGACGCTGGGCACGCTCCACAATCCGCGGGAGAGCCGCGATGCGGTCAAGCGCGTGACGGGCGAGGTCGCCAAGGCTTCGCTGGTCGTCATCGATCTCCGCGGCCCCACGGACGAGACTTCGTTCTTCGGCATGGCCGGCGCGACGGAAGGGCTGGCTCCGGCGCTCGTGGCGCACGACTTGTCGCCGTCGCCGCATCGATGGATCCAACACGAAGGCTTCGCGCCGCAACGCGGGTCGACCGGTGGGGGCTTCCGGACCTACTTCGCCACCGAGTCCGTCCGGCTCTACCAGGCGAACCACGACAAGCATCCCGACCGGGTAGCGTTCATCGTGAGCGCGGCGACGGGAGTACCGCCTCTTGTCGCCGCGATGCAGCGGGTCGGGGACGCGGTGGTCGTCGCTCAGGGTACCGTGGGGGAGCGCGCGGATCGCTGGTCGCCACGGATCCCACTCGGTGCGCACCACGCCGTCCGCGTTCGAGACACGGAGTCGCTCGATGGAGACTGGACTCCCGACGCTCGCGTCGACGATGGCGGCGCGGCCGTCACGCGCGCGATCCACGTGCTGACGGCGGCGCGCCCTCGACGCCCTGCGCCTGCGCCGCGGCTCGCGGACGCTCGTATCGTGGTGGACCCGACGTATCCCGACGAGTCTCTCCCGCCCCTCGAGCACCGTCTCCTCGCCGCCTTCCGGCTCTGGAACACGATCCGTCTCTTCTACCCATACAAGGCGCTGATGGACGCGCCGTGGGAAGGAACGCTGGCGGAGGCCATCCCGCAGTTCGAAGCGGCCTCGACGCCGCTCGCGTACCAGCAGGCCATCGCCGAGCTCTCCACACGCGTTCCCGACTCCCATGTCTGGGTGGAGGCGGCTGAGCTCAAGAAGTCGACGGGGACAGGCGTGGTGAACGTGGACGAGGCGCGCGTTGACGGGCTGCCGGTCGTCACCTGGGTGGCGCCGAGCGCGGCGAATGACGGGTTCGAGAGCGGGGACGTCCTCCTCGACGTCGGCGGTGAGTCGTTCGACGCGCGCGCCGCGCGGGTCGGCAAGTACATCGCGTCGTCCAACGCCTGGACTCACGCGCGGGACAGCGACAGCCACGCGCTGTACTGCGAGCGGGACACACGGATCGAAGTTCGCGTACGCGATCCGCGCGACGCCGTTCGCACGCTCACGACGACCTGCGGCGGCTGGACCCCGCCGGTGCCGCAGACCCCGCCGTTCCGGAGGATCGACGACGCCATCGGCTACGTCGATCTCGATCGGCTGCAGGCGACCGAGGTGGATGCCATGTTCGACGCGCTCGGCGCGACGCGCGCGATCGTCTTCGACATGCGGGGGTACCCGCGCGGCGCGACGTGGGCTCTCGCGCAGCGGCTGAACCTTCACGATGAGCCGAAGATCGCGGCGCGCGTCGGATACGGGCTGGTCACCCCGGCCGGCGATGCGGACGACGAGCGACGCCTGGACCTGGTCCAGCACCTACCCCCCCACGATCCGGCGACGAAGCGCTACACGGGCAAGACCGTGATGCTGATCGACGAGCGCACGCAGAGCGCGGCGGAAACCACCGCCTTGTTCTTCGAGGCCGCGAACGGAACGAAGCTCATCGGCAGTCCCTCCGCCGGCGCCAACGGTGACGGCACGGGGGTCGTGCTCCCCGGCGACGTGTACGTGAACTTCTCGGGCGATGACTATCGGCATGCCGACGGCCGCCCGATTCAACGCGTGGGCCTCCAGCCGGATGTGCTGGTACGACCGACGCTGAAGGGGATTCGAGCGGGCCGAGACGAGGTGCTCGATCGGGCGCTCGCGTACGTGCGCGACGAGCTCCATCTGCATTGATGGCCGGGGTAGGCACTGCGTGGCGGCGGCGACAGGAGACGCGGGCGGGAGCTCCGTCGCCTCACCAGTGTCGATCCACGCAGGCCCCGGGCATCGGAGGCAGGGTACCGTACCGCAAGAGCCCTACCCCCATCCAGGTCACCCGATCCGGCAGTGGTTCGCTTCGGGGTGTCCATGCCGAGCGCGTAGGGCGCGCCAGCTGGTAACTCTCGCGCTCAGTGCCGGCTGATCTGCGGCATGTTCCGCGGCATGCCCCCGCGCGAGATCCTCGGCAGGCTGCGCATCTGGTTGGTCGACGAGCGCGACTCGCTCCGCGTCACCCGCTGCGCGTGCTGCGCGCGCTCCGCCTGGGTCGTCGTGGTTGCGGCGGGCTTCGGGTCGCCGGGGGCAATTTCGTCGGCCGACGCGACGGATGCAAAGCCGAGGACGCCCATGAGC
>Ga0302196_10002050_pt1 | contig 19104 bp, 18 predicted proteins | sample II_Bog_N1_3_FD_198794 | JGI IMG/M metagenome (GOLD analysis project Ga0302196, IMG submission 198794) | Peat permafrost microbial communities from Stordalen Mire near Abisko, Sweden - II_Bog_N1_3 | ecosystem: Environmental > Terrestrial > Soil > Wetlands > Peat | place: Sweden: Abisko...
AGCGACCAGACGTGACTTCGTGGCAAACGTCAGCCACGAACTCAAAACCCCGGTTGGAGCTATGGCGCTGCTCGCCGAAGCTCTGCTGGCTTCTGCCGACGACTCCGACACCGTTCGCCGGTTCGCCGAGAAGGTGCTCATCGAAGCCAACCGGTTGGGCGACATGGTTGCCGAACTGATCGAGCTTTCGCGGCTGCAGGGCGCCGAGCGATTGCCCAACGTCACCGACGTTGACGTCGATACCGTTGTATCCGAGGCGATATCGCGCCATAAAGTGGCCGCTGAAAATGCTCACATCGAGGTTCGTACCGACGCGCCCGGCGGCTTGCGGGTACTGGGCGACCAAACCCTGCTCGTCACCGCCCTAGCCAATCTGGTCTCCAACGCGATCGCGTATTCGCCTCCGGGCTCTCCGGTGTCGATAAGCCGCCGCCGCCGCGGTGACAACATCGAGATCGCCGTCACCGACCGGGGTATCGGGATCGCCCTGGAAGACCAGGAGCGCGTTTTCGAGCGGTTCTTCCGCGGGGACAAGGCGCGCTCGCGCGCCACCGGGGGTAGCGGTCTTGGGCTGGCCATCGTCAAACACGTGGCGGCCAACCACGACGGCAGCATCGGCGTATGGAGCAAGCCGGGAACGGGATCGACGTTCACGCTGTCTATTCCGGCGATGCCCGCTGACAAGGACGACGACGAGGAACCCGAGCAACTGCTGGGTCGCGATTTGCGCCCCAATAGGTCCCAACGAGAGGAAGAGCTAAGTCGATGACTTACGCCTATGACGATGCAAAGCGAAGCGATGAGGAGCAGTGGCGCTGATGACCAGTGTAATGATCGTGGAGGACGAGGAGTCGCTTGCTGATCCGCTGGCTTTTTTGCTCCGCAAAGAAGGCTTTGAGGCCACTGTGGTGACCGATGGGCCGGCCGCCCTGGCCGAGTTTGACCGCGCCGGCGCGGACATCGTTCTGCTCGATCTGATGCTGCCGGGGATGTCGGGCACCGATGTGTGCAAGCAACTGCGTGCCCGTTCCAGCGTGCCGGTGATCATGGTGACCGCCCGGGACAGCGAGATCGACAAAGTGGTCGGCCTCGAGCTTGGTGCGGATGACTATGTGACCAAGCCATATTCGGCGCGCGAGCTGATCGCCCGGATTCGGGCAGTCCTTCGCCGGGGTGGTGACGACGACTCTGAGATCAGCGACGGCGTGCTGGAGTCCGGCCCCGTCCGGATGGATGTCGAGCGGCACGTCGTCTCGGTCAACGGCGACGCAATCACGTTGCCGCTCAAGGAATTCGACCTGCTCGAATACCTGATGCGCAACAGCGGGCGGGTGCTGACCCGCGGACAGCTGATCGACCGGGTCTGGGGTGCGGACTATGTCGGGGATACCAAAACCCTCGACGTTCACGTCAAGCGCCTGCGGTCCAAGATCGAAGGTGACCCGGCGAACCCGGTGCACCTGGTGACGGTGCGGGGGCTGGGCTACAAGCTGGAGGGCTAGTGCACCGAGGGCGTTGAGTGTGCGTTGGGGGCGGGAATCTCGCCGATGTCCCGCCCAGGACGCAACACTCGACAAGCGAGCTGTCGGCAGGCTACTCGGCGGCCCGCGTCGCAGGATGCACGGCGATGAGCCCCAATTTGTTGCGGCGCTTGCACATCGCCGCCAACTCCCCGTAGGCCTTCTCGCCGAGTAGTTCGGTGAGTTCGTCGGCCAGGCTTTCCCACACCTGCTTGGCGCCGACGTGGGCGGCCGGATCGCCGCTGCAATACCAATGCAGGTCGGAGCCACCGGAACCCCAGCCGCGGCGGTCGTATTCGGTGACAGTGGTCTTGAGGATCTCCGTGTCGTCAGGCCGGGTTACCCACTCCTGGCTGCGCCGGATCGGCAACTGCCAGCAGACGTCGGGTTTCATCGTCAACGGTGGCACGCCCAGCTTGAGTGCTTTGCTGTGCAGCGCGCAGCCCGCGCCGCCGGCGAAGCCCGGCCGGTTCAAGAAGATGCATGCGTCCTTGTGCTTGCGCGTGCGGTATTGGGGTTGACCCTCGTGCTCGTCAAGCTCCAGGTAGCCCTTGTTGCCGAGGCCTTTTTCGCGGTATTGCCAGTCGTTGTCGGTCAGCTTTTTTACCGCGTCGTCCAACCGGGCGCGGTCGTCGTCGTCGGACAGGAACGCCCCATGCGAGCAACAGCCGTCATTCGGCCGGCCCTGCACAGTGCCGCGGCAGGCTGGTGTGCCGAATACACACGTCCAGCGGGACAGCAGCCAGGTGAGATCGGCCGCGATCAGGTGCTCAGGATTGTCCGGGTCGTAGAACTCGACCCACTCGCGGGCGAAGTCCAGTTCGACTTCTTGTCCCGGTTCCTGGCGCGAGTTCACCACGGATTCAACGTTAGACCACGATTCCAGCCGCTGGACCCGCTGACACTCGGCCGTGCGCATCCCGCATCCTCGCACGCTTCGGTTTAATTGTCGGGCTCGTCAGCGGGCCGCGACGCGTCCCGCATCGTTGCCCGACTAGGTTGGGCTTCGTGCGATTGGGCGTCCTGGACGTAGGTAGCAACACGGTCCATCTGCTGGTGGTCGATGCCCACCGTGGCGGCCATCCGACGCCGATGAGTTCCACGAAGGCCACGTTGCGATTGGCCGAAGCCACCGACAACTCGGGCAATATCACCAAACGCGGGGCCGACAAGCTGGTTTCTACGATCGACGAGTTCGCCAAGATCGCGGTCAGCTCCGGTTGCTCCGAGATGATGGCCTTCGCCACGTCCGCGGTCCGCGACGCCGAGAATTCCGACGACGTGCTGTCCCGGGTGCGCAAAGAGGCCGGCGTCGAGTTACAGGTGCTGACCGGAGTCGACGAGTCCCGGCTGACCTTCCTGGCAGTGCGCCGATGGTACGGATGGAGCGCGGGGCGGATCATCAACCTGGACATTGGCGGCGGCTCGCTGGAACTGTCCAGCGGCGTCGACGAGGAGCCCGAGGTCGCGCTGTCGCTGCCGCTGGGTGCCGGAAGACTGACCCGCGAGTGGTTGGCCGACGATCCGCCCGGTCGGCGCCGGGTGGCCATGCTTCGCGATTGGCTGGACTCCGAGCTAGCGGATGCCAGTGTGTCCGTGCTTGACGCGGGCAGCCCTGAGCTGGCCGTAGCAACATCGAAGACGTTTCGGTCGCTGGCCCGGCTCACCGGTGCGGCGCCGTCGGCGGCGGGACCCCGGGTAAAGCGGACACTCACAGCCAACGGCCTCAGGCAACTCATATCTTTCATCTCTAGGATGACGACCGCTGACCGGGCGGAACTGGAAGGAGTTAGCGCCGAGCGAGCGCCGCAAATCGTGGCGGGCGCTCTGGTGGCGGAAGCGAGTATGCGAGCGCTGGCAATCGAAACGGTGGATATCTGCCCGTGGGCTTTACGGGAGGGCCTTATCTTGCGCAAACTCGACAGTGAAGCCGACGGAACTGCCCTCGTGGAGACGTCGGTGCGAGATGCTAGAGGTCAGGTAGTTGATCGGAACGCAGCTAACCGATCGAGAGGCGACAAACCATGACCGGACCAAAATCTGAGACGGACAGCACCAAGCCGATCTCGGTGGCCGAATTGCTGGCCAAGAATGGAACCCTCGGCGCCCCGGCGGTCACTCGTCGACGGCGGCGACGGCGCGGCGACGACTCGGTTACGGTCGCCGAACTGACCGGTGAAATTCCGATCATCCGCGACGACGATCGCAACGAGACCCGGAATGCTTCGAGGGCAGCACGCGAACCCGGGGTCAACGGGGGAGCGCGAGCTACCCAACAGGCAGCTCCGCCGACGCCTGCTGAACTCGTTTCCGAACCGGCCGGCACCGAACCAGCCAGCGAAAAACCGACGAAGGCCGCGTACTGGTCCGAACCCGAGCCGCGCTGGCCCAAATCGCCACCGCGGATTCAACGCTCGTCGGGGCCGGAGCGCAGCGCTTACCCGCGGCCCCTGCGTCAAGGCGAGGCGCGGGATGCGCAGAGCCTGGCCGCTGGCACCGACCAATCAGGGCCGCAATCCGGTGCGGAAGGCATGAGTCCGGATCCCGTGGACCATTACGCCGACGCCCCGGTGGACGTCATGGATTCGGAGGTGCGCGACGCGGAGTCGACCAGCGAGGATTCCGCCTACGTGCGTTCTTATCTGCAAGCGTCGGAGGGGACGTTGTTCGGCGGCCAGACCCTGGCCGATGAACTGGCTCGACGGCGCAGTGACGAGCGGGCCAAGGCGGATGCGGACCCGCCGGGTGCCGGATCAACGGGTGACGAACTCAAGCGAGACGACCTCGATGGTGGGTCTCGGCCGGCGGGCCGCGATAGCCAGGCCCAAGACGTTTACCGCGGACCGGGCAGATTCGAGACACTGTGGCGCGGCAGTCTGATCGTGTTGCAGTCGATCCTGGCCGTGGCGTTCGGCGCAGGGCTGTTCATCGCCTTCGACGAGCTGTGGCGCTGGAACAGCATCGTGGCGCTGGTGCTATCGGTGCTGGTCATTCTGGGACTGGTAGTCGGGGTGCGGGTAGTTCGCAAGACTGAGGACATCACCAGCACGTTGATCGCGGTTGCAGTGGGGGCGCTGATCACCTTGGGACCGCTAGCGTTGTCCCTGCAATCGGCATAGACCCACCTAATCGGATCTAGTCGGACCTACTCGGAACCACACAGACACTTGCGCCCAGCAATCAAAGTCGGTCTATCGACGGCCTCGGTATACCCGTTGAGGGCCGAGGCCGCGTTCGAGTATGCGGCCAAGCTCGGCTACGACGGCGTCGAGTTGATGGTGTGGAGCGAGTCGGTCAGCCAGGACATCGATGCCATCCAGAAGATGTCCCGGCGTCATCAAGTGCCGGTGCTCTCGGTACACGCCCCGTGCCTGCTGATCTCGCAGCGGGTGTGGGGCTCCAACCCGATCTCCAAGCTGGAACGTAGCGTCAAAGCCGCCGAACAGCTGGGTGCCCAGACGGTCGTCGTGCATCCGCCGTTTCGCTGGCAACGGCGCTATGCCGAGGGGTTCAGCGACCAGGTCATGGCCCTCGAAGCGGCCAGCGATGTGTTGGTTGCCGTCGAAAATATGTTCCCGTTCCGCGCGGACCGGTTTTTCGGGGTCGACCAGTCGCGCCAACGGATGCGCAGGCGCGGCGGTGGCCCCGGTCCAGCGATCTCGGCGTTCGCGCCGTCCTACGACCCGCTGGACGGCGAGCACGCGCACTACACGCTGGATCTGTCGCACACCTCCACCGCCGGCACCGACGCGCTGGACATGGCCCAGCGGATGGGCTCGGGGCTGACGCATCTGCACCTGTGCGACGGCAGCGGCCTGCCCGCCGACGAGCATCTCGTGCCGGGGCGCGGCACGGAACCCACCGCCGAGGTGTGCCAGATGCTGGCAGCCAGCCAGTTCGCGGGTCACGTCATTCTTGAGGTTTCCACGTCAACTGCACGTTCCGCCAACGAACGCGAGGCCATGCTCGCTGAATCACTGCAGTTCGCCCGCACCCACCTGTTGCGCTGACGTCCCCCCATTGAAATCTGAAATCCAGAAAGACATCCCAGGAGACCATGACCGCGCTGTTCACCACCGCAATGACGCTGCGTGAGGTCGATCCGGGGGTATTTGAAGGCGAGCTGGATAAGAGCTGGACCATTGGGCCCAAGGTGCACGGGGGCGCAATGCTGGCGCTGTGTGCCAACGCCGCGCGCACCGCCTGCACCGCCGCCCAGGGCCAATCCGGCGGACTCCAACCGGTCTTACAACCAGTCTCGGTGTCGGCAAGCTTCCTCTCTGCGCCCGACCCGGGGGTGATGCGGCTGGTGACCTCGACCCGCAAGCGCGGCCGCCGCATCAGCGTGGTTGACGTCGAGCTCATCCAGGGCGACCGCACCGCGGTACACGCCGTGATCAATCTCGGCGAACCGGAGCGTTTCCTCCCAGGTGGTCCCCATGGCGCCGCGGCCAAGCCGCTGCTGTCGGCGAACCCGGTTGTGGGATTGATGGCACCGGAGCCGCCCGACGACATCGCGCCGATCGGGCCTGGCCACCCGCTGGCCGGTCTGGTGCACCTGGGCGAAGGCTGCGATATCCGACCGGTGCTGTCGACCCTGGCCCCGGCCAAGGATGGGTGGGCCGGGCGGCCGCCGGTGTTCCAGATGTGGGCACGTCCCCGCGGCGTCGCGCCAGACGCGCTGTTTGCGCTCATGTGTGGGGATTTGTCGGCGCCGGTGACCTTTGCCGTGGACCGCACCGGCTGGGCGCCTACCGTTCAGCTGACGGCCTTCCTGAGGGGTCTGCCCGCCGACGGCTGGCTGCGAGTGATCTGCACCTGCGTCGAGATCGGGCACGACTGGTTCGACGAAGACCACATCATCGTCGACAGCCTGGGCCGTCTTGTGGCGCAGTCGCGCCAATTGGCGATGGTGCCCCCGCCCCGGTAGCCCGGATAAGCCGAGCTGTCTGCGATGCTTTCCGGCATGGCAAGAATCGCGATCATCGGTGGCGGCAGCATCGGCGAGGCATTGCTGTCTGGCCTGCTGCGCGCGGGGCGGCAGCTCAAAGATCTGGTGGTGGCTGAACGGATGCCCGACCGCGCCACATACCTGGCCAATACCTATTCGGTGTTGGTGACGTCGGTGACCGAAGCCGTGGACAACGCGGCGTTCGTCGTGGTGGCGGTCAAGCCCGGCGACGTCGAGTCGGTGCTGGGGGAGCTGGCCCGTGCGGCCGCCGGAGCAGCGAACGACAGCCCCGAGCAGGTGTACGTCACCGTCGCGGCGGGAATCACGATCACCCACGTCGAGTCCAAGCTGCCGGCCGGAACGCCGGTGGTCCGGGCGATGCCGAACGCGGCGGCGTTGGTGGGCGCGGGCGTTACCGCACTCGCCAAGGGTCGTTTCGTCACCGCACGGCAGCTCGATGAGGTCTCGGCCTTGTTCGACGCCGTCGGCAGCACGCTGACCGTTCCCGAGGCGCAAATGGACGCGGTGACCGCACTGTCCGGATCCGGTCCGGCATATTTCCTGTTGATGGTCGAGGCACTGGTGGACGCTGGTGTCGCGGCGGGGTTGAGCCGCCAGGTGGCCACCGACCTGACCATGCAGACCATGGCCGGGACCGCGGCAATGCTGCTGGATCGGATGGATCAGGACCGGCCGGCCGACGGCGAACCGCCGAGTACGCGGGCCGACACCACGGCGGCCCAATTGCGGGCAACCGTTACTTCGCCCGGGGGAACCACCGCTGCTGCGCTGCGCGAACTCGAAAAAGGCGGATTTCGGGCTGCTGTTGGCGCGGCGGTTCAGGCCGCCAAAAGCCGCTCTGAGCAGCTAAGAATTACATCCGAATAATTAAAGAGTTTCATAATGATTGTCCCCCACCAGTACCACTAACCCCACTAGTCCCGCTATTCTCCTCTGTGTAAGCGCGCGTGGGTGCCAGCGGAGGGGAAGCCACTGGCATTGCGCATGCCAGACACGATTGGGTTGCGATGACGTCTACGAACGGGCCATTGGCGCGGGATTCGGCTGGCAGTAAATCGGTGCGAGATGCCGGTTCCGCCGACGGCCAGCAGGCCAGGACACAGTTTCTGACCGTTGCCGAGGTGGCCTCCCTGATGCGGGTCTCCAAGATGACGGTGTACCGGCTGGTGCACAACGGCGAACTGCCCGCGGTGCGGGTTGGGCGGTCCTTCCGGGTGCATGCCAAGGCCGTGCACGACATGCTGGAGACTTCGTACTTCGACGCGGGCTGAGCAGAAAACAGGCCGCGCGATGACCTTCGGCCTCGTCGGTGCCTGGGCTCGGCGGATGGCCTTTAAGGCAGTCTGACGCCGCCGTTTGGTGTTCCGTGCCGGCTGCCGGGTAAAGTATGCCGGTCCTTATAAAAGCCGGTCACGGGTCAGATAGCGGAGTTCATGGGTTCAGTAATCAAGAAGCGGCGCAAACGCATGTCGAAGAAAAAGCACCGCAAGCTGCTGCGCCGCACCCGGGTGCAGCGCAGAAAACTTGGCAAGTAAGGCCCAGTCCGCACCGGGCGTCACGCGGCTGTAACGCCCGTGTCTCTCGTGGCCGTTACGCTGTTTAGGTGGATTCCTCGGATGGGGAAGGTGCCGGAACGGGCGGTACCGTCAGCGACAGCATGCATTACCCGAAGGTGGTGCTGGTCACTGGCGCGTGCCGGTTTCTGGGCGGCTACCTGACTGCGCGGCTTGCCCAGAATCCACTGATCAAAGGCGTCATCGCGGTCGACGCGGTCGCGCCGAGCAAAGACATGCTGCGCCGCATGGGTCGGGCCGAGTTCGTTCGCGCTGATATTCGTAATCCGTTCATCGCCAAGGTGATTCGTAACGGCGATGTCGATACGGTGGTGCATGCCGCGGCGGCGTCCTACGCACCGCGGTCCGGCGGCAGCGCGGCGTTGAAGGAACTCAACGTAATGGGCGCGATGCAACTGTTCGCCGCCTGTCAGAAGGCGCCGTCGGTGCGCCGCGTCGTGCTGAAATCGACCTCAGAGGTGTACGGGTCGAGTGCGCACGATCCGGTGATGTTCACCGAGAACAGCAGCAGCCGTCGGCCGTTTCGCGAGGGTTTCGCCAAGGATAGCCTCGATATCGAGGGCTACGTGCGCGGATTGGGCCGGCGCCGGCCCGATATCGCGGTGACCATCCTGCGACTGGCCAACATGATCGGCCCGGCGATGGACAGCACCCTGTCGCGGTATCTGGGCGGGCCGTTGGTTCCCACCATGTTCGGCCGCGACGCCCGACTGCAGTTGTTGCACGAGCAGGACGCGCTGGGCGCGCTGGAACGCGCGGCGATGGCCGGCAAGGCCGGCACGTTCAACATCGGCGCCGGCGGCATCATCATGCTGTCGCAGGCGATCCGGCGAGCCGGCCGGATCCCGCTGCCCGTGCCCGGTTTCGGTGTGTGGGCGCTGGATTCGCTGAGACGGGCCAATCGCTACACCGAGATCAATCGCGAGCAATTCAATTACCTGAGTTACGGCCGGGTCATGGACACCACCAGGATGGTCTCCGAGCTTGGCTACCAGCCCAAATGGACGACGGCGGAGGCCTTCGACGACTATGTCCGCGGCCGCGGCTTAACTCCCATTATCGACCCACATCGGGTACGCTCGCTGGAGGGTCGGGCCGTAGCGCTAGCGCAGCGCTTGGGTAGCCGGAATGCAGTTCCATGGGGTGGGGTCAGGTAGATATTGTGGCGGGCGAAAACAAGGCGAATGTTATTCCCCTGCATACGAATCGGGGTCGCGTAGCCGCACGTCGCCGTGCCGCTCAACGAGCAGAAGCGTCCCGCCAGCATCCCTCGATGCTCCCCGATCCGAACGGCGGCGCGACGGCCGAGGAGATCGCTGCGGTCGTTCGCGAAATCGATGAACACAGACGTGTCACCGGTGTGCCTGCCATGTCGGGGACCACCGGCGCGCCGCTGAACGATCTCGCGCAGCGCGTCGCGGCCGTCACCGGATTTCTTCGGCAACGGCTTACCGGCGACTACACGGTTGACGAGTTTGGGTTCGACCCGCACTTCAATGACGCGATCGTTCGGCCTTTGCTGAGGTTCTTCTTCAAGTCCTGGTTCCGGGTTGAAGTCAGCGGAATCGAGAACCTGCCGGCCGATGGTGCCGCGCTGTTAGTAGCCAATCACGCCGGGGTGTTGCCGTTCGACGGATTGATGCTGTCGGTGGCTGTGCACGACGAGAACCCCGCGCAGCGGGATCTGCGACTGCTGGCCGCCGACATGGTGTTCGACTTGCCGGTGGTCGGCGAAGCGGCCCGTCGGGCGGGCCACACCATGGCCTGCACCACCGATGCGCAGCGACTGCTCGCCGCCGGCGAACTCACCGCCGTGTTCCCGGAGGGCTACAAGGGCCTGGGCAAGCGGTTCGAGGACCGCTATCGATTGCAGCGGTTCGGCCGTGGCGGCTTCGTGACGGCGGCGCTACGCACCCAGGCGCCGATCATCCCGTGTTCGATCATCGGTTCCGAAGAGATCTACCCGATGCTGACCGATGTGAAGCTGCTGGCACGGTTGTTCGGCCTGCCCTACTTCCCGATCACGCCGCTGTTCCCGTTGGCCGGCCCGGCGGGCTTGGTGCCGTTGCCGTCGAAGTGGCGGATCGCCTTCGGCGAGCCGATCTACACCACCGATTACGCGGCCGGCGACGCCGATGACCCCATGGTGACCTTTGAGTTGACCGATCAGGTGCGCGAGACGATCCAACAGACGCTCTACCGGCTGTTGGCCGGGCGCCGCAACATCTTCTTGGGCTGAGCTTCTCGACGAGCGTCCAACGTCGAGTTATCGGGCGATTTTCGCCGTTCTAGGCCCAACCACTCGACGTTGGAAACGTCTAGCCCTACGTTCCGGCTGATATTGACGCGATTGCGGCGACGGTTTCGCCGGTGTTCTGGTGTGCGGCTTCGCCCAGCATCGTGACCACGCTGGTGACGACGGGGTTTCCTTCGGCGTCGGTGACTTCGCTCCGGATTTCGGCGAGCACGGTGCCGTGGGATTCGATCACCGAGTCCAGGTAGGTGTCGAAATAGAGCCTATCGCCGCCCAGGATCGGCCGGTGAAACTTGAACTTCTGGTCCCGGTGGAAGACCCGGGCGAGGTTGATCGGAATTTTGAACTTGGTGAAGATCTCCTGCTGCACACGCCGTCCGGCGATGGCCAGGAAGGTCAGCGGAGCGATCGCTGCGGGGTAGCCGGCATCAGCAGCGGCGGTCTCGCCGTAGTGCGCCGGATGGTCGTCTTGGAGCGCGGCCGCAAACTCGCGGATTTTCTCGCGGCCGACCTCGAAGTAATCCGGTGCCCGGTAATGGCTGCCGATCAGTCCTTCGGCCTCTTGGGTGACTGCCATGCCACTGTGCTCCCCGCTCGACTGTGTGCTCAGCGGCGCAGCTTATCAGTGTGACTGGCGGCGCGACGCCAATGCTGCCAATGCACCGCCGGCCGCACCCAGCGCCAGTGCCGACGGCACCCCGATTCGGGCCGCCTTTCGAGCGGTTCGGAAGTCGCGAATCTCCCATCCGCGCTCGCGGGCCAGGGCGCGCAGGCGGGTGTCGGGATTGATGGCGACCGCGGTGCCAACCAGCGAGAGCATGGGTACGTCGTTGAAGCTGTCAGAGTATGCGGTGCAGCGTTTGAGGTTGAGGCCCTCCCGGATTGCCAGCGACCGCACCGCGTGGGCCTTACCCGGGCCGTGCAATATCTCGCCAACCAGCCTGCCGGTGAATACCCCGTCGGCCGACTCGGCAACGGTGCCCAGCGCGCCGGTGAGGCCGAGCCGGCGTGCGATGGTGGCCGCGAGTTCGTACGGGGTCGCGGTGATCAGCCAGACCTGCTGGCCTGCGTCAAGGTGCATCTGGGTGAGCTCGCGGGTGCCGGCCCAGATTTTGTCGACGATGATCTCGTCGTAGATCTCCTCGCCCAGCCTGACCAGCTCCTCGACTGACCGGCCCTCGATGAACGCGAGCGCTTTGCGCCGGCCGGCGGCGACGTCGTTGCTGTTCTCCTTGCCGAGCAGCTGGAATTTAGCCTGGGCGTAGACGAATCCAACGACGTCGCGGTAGGTGAAGTAGTCGCGGGCGGCCAGTCCGCGGCCGAAATGTACCGCCGAGGAGCCCTGCACCAGTGTGTTATCCACATCGAAGAATGCGGCCGCGGTCAGGTCGATCGGCGGCTGCCGATGGCCCTCGGCGGTCTCCTCTGCGTGCAGGCCGGCAAGCGCGCGCTCCGCGCTGGCATTAGCGGCCAGCGACTCGAGGTCGAAGCCGGCGGCGCCTTCCGCGCCATCCGACTCGGAGGAAGCCATCGGAAACCTCCTAAGTCGGTGTGCAGCGCGGTGGCGTGTTCGGCGGCCCGTATCAACCCTATCCGGCGCTGAGAAGGCCCATCGTGTCAACCGGAGTGTCAACCGGGGTGCCGACCGTGGAGCCGGCGTCACGTTCGTCGCTACAACACCTACTGGCCGCTTGCGCCCAGCCGCAATGCTTCGCGATCGAACACGACCCAGTCATCCGCGTTATTCATGACCTGGACCCCACCGATTCCGGGCGCGGCCCCGATCATATCTTTGAGCGCGGCCCATCTAATGCCGCCGTATTGAATTCCTGGTCGGACCCGGCTGGTATAAACACGCACCACATGCGAAAGATGTTGAATCTGAAAAGTCTTCATAACTGGTTGACCGTCTTCGCTCAGTCCAGTGGCCAACTCCAGGAATAATTCTCGCTCTCGAAGCTCCGCGCTGACCTGGTGTGGCACTTCATCTGACTCAGATCTGGCACTGCTGGTGATGAAGTCTTCGAGCATGGTGCCTGTCGCGCCGTCTGTGGAAGTCGTCTGAAGGTAATTCCGGCCCTGGCCATCCGAATTGAGATCATCAAGAATGGCCGCGATCTGCTGCTTGTGGATCGCAACCCGCTGCCAAGCGCTGTTTGACAGAATCACCCAGTCCAGAGGGGCCATCTTAAGTGCGGCGGAGAGGTGGTCCTTAAAGGCGCCTCCGGCGAAGTGCTGGTGCTCCGACAGATGTGGATGGGATTTCGAGGTAAACAACATCATCGCATGTGTACCGTCCGACAGCCGGGCAAGCGGGGTTGATCTAACCTTCTTCGGGTCATGCGGGTCCAACTCGCAAGGGGCAAACACCTCCGCGAGCCGGATCGTGTGAAACAGGCGCTGACGGGCGGCGGGAGAATTCTCTTGCGCGGCGACCTCAACCAGTTTATCGATGTCGCTATCCGTCATCGCTATTAATTCCTTCGTACGGTACGAATATGCCTGTCGATTCATCGTAGACTCCTCCCACATCATATATTAGTCCTGTCGGATTGGCTTCATCAAATGGACATATTGCGAGGTGTACACCCCCCATATCGGCTTCTATAAGCTCTGTGAGACGTGTCGGAGTCGCAACTATTCTTGGTGCACCCACAACGTTCAATCCGTCGGGCGGATAAATCGTGTAATTCGGTACTTTCTCGCCCGGATGAAAGGTGCGCGAGTAGACGCGGGAGGTATCGCCGCCCGATTCGATAAGGTTGCCGAGTTCATCAGTGATAGACGATCCATGTTCTGCGTAGATGGTAATCGTTGTGCCCCGCGGCACGGTTATGTAACCATCGATAGAATAGTAGGCGCCGTGTCCGCTGATTATTATTCGATGATCATTCGCAGGATATTCGAGCGTTGATTCCGGCGATTGCAATGCTCCGTGCTGGCCGGGTCCAGCGGCCTCCCCGCCATGGGGTGATGGCTCGCCGTGATGACTCCTCAGCGGCACCGACTTGCCCGGCACGGAATGTGCAGCCGGTTCGTGGGGTGCCGTGGGCCCGGGTGCGGAATGCGATGGCTGCGCGGGCGCCGGCTGGCCGGGATGTTCGCCAGGTGAGGCCGATGCCCGGACTGGAACGGGTTCGTCGGGTTGCGGGTGAAGCGGGATCGGCTCGTTGGTCGGTGCGATGGGTGCCGCAGCCGGGTGCTGGGCCGCCGGTGCCCGGGGTGGTTTTGATTCGGTAGGCCGCGTTGTCGATTCGGTTGGGCTGTGTGGGGCGGCTGTGCCGGCCGGGGCTGGTGCCGGCTTGGTCTGTGGCGCGGATTCGCGCGGTAGCGCCCGAGGCTCCGACTGTGGCCCAAGCGGCGCAACCTCGGGCGGCTCGACGCGCGGAGGGGTCAGCGGCTCGAGCGTCGGCGGCTTTCTGAGACCTTTGACGGCATCGAGCCCCTCAAGGGCATCGCGGGCACCCGTGCCGATCTTGCCCAGCTTTGCGACGGCCCCACCGGGCAGCGCCATCGTCGCCAGGTCGAACCCAGTTTTCCCGAGGGCCTCGAACGGGTGGCTCTTCCAATCATCCCAGTGGGTGAGCGCCTTACCGAGTTGCTGCCACGTCTGGCCGACGGCGGGCCCGTGCTCGCCCGAGGCGCCCACCAGCGGCGCGATGCCTTTGACCGTTTCGTGCATGGAGTTCAACCAACCCACCGGGTCGGTCACGGCCCGCACTTGGCTGACCTCCCACAGCCCTTTGCCCAGCCCGACGGCCTCCTCCCCGAAGCCCTTGCCCAACTGCCCCAGCTGGGTCAGGACAGGGTCGACGGCACGGGAGAACTGATCCCATTGTCTGACGGCGTGGTCACCCATCGAGGTGACTACCGCCGTCGCCTGTTCAAGGACTGCCGCGATCTGGGCACGTAACGCGTCGACTTCGGCCGTGAAGTTGTCGACCACCGTGCGGATGTCGTCGGCGATCTTTTTGATCTCGTCTTCATCCTCGTTGGTCAGGATGTCCCACACCTCTTTGATCCCGGTGAACGGATCACAGATGCGCGCTAACAGGTCCAGGATCGCCGCGTGCACCTTGTCGACCTTGGCTGCGTAACTGGTGAGCTGGGCTGCGATCGTCTGGCACTGCTGCACGACGTTGGTGGTGCTCTCGTACGCGTCGGAAAAAGCGGCATCGATGGCTGTTCCTTCGGGGATCTGCTGGGCGCGCACCGCTGCTACCGCCCGCGCCGTTCCCTCGATTTCGGTGAGCGCGAACTTTGTGCCGGTGGCGGTCCAGGCCGCCGCCGCGGTCCGCAATTTTGCCGAATCCGCTGTCGGCCAGATCATTCCGATAAACGGGGACACCCACCCCCAGCCCGCCGGGGCATCGTCACCGGGCCCTACCGACGACGGCGGCGCGCCGACCAGGAGATGCTCGATCGGCGTCGGCGCTGGAAGAGGATTGCTGTGGCCCCCAACGTCAGACCTTGCCTCGGCCAGCGAATAGTTGTGCGCTGACATCCGCACGCCGGTTCCGAGACTGCACAGCCCGTCGCGGGTGGTCGCCATCGCCTCCATGAGCCTGGCCGCCGAACCGTCGTAACTACGGCCCAGCCTCGCGCCCGCCGGATCGTCGCCGGCCATCCCGGCGCAGCCCAACAGCGCCACGGTCAGCGTCATGACGGTCCACCCCAGGCTCTCACCGGCCGAAACCACGTCGGTGCCCGCGTGGTCGAGGGCTGCAGGATCTACAGTCAGCGGCGCCATCGGGTTATGACCACATAGCCAGGTTTGTCGACATGGCGCCGGCGTAATTGCGATGCGCTGTCGCACCGGCGGTCCGCAACTGAGCCAACGCCTCGCGCATCATCGCCTCGCCGCGAGCCCAGCGCCGGTGCGCGTCGGCGTGGGCGGCCGCACCTTCCCCCGCCCACGTCGCGTGCAGATTGGTGACGAGAGAGTCGATCTCGGCGAGCATGCTCTCGGCATGGCGTTGAAATTCAGTCATTCGCTGCACCGAATCGGCCAACGCCTGGGGATCCACCCGAAACGCCTCAGCCATGGCAGACCCCGCGCAGCGCCTGGCTGGAGGCGACCTCGTTCTCCTGATAAACCCGGCCGGCCTGGGACACCAACCTTTCCAAGATCGACAAGCCCGCCCGCACCTCGTCGGCGCCGCGATGCCATAGCTCCCACTCGGAGGTGTAGGCACCGCCGGATCTGCCCCGCCAGCCGGCCAACATCTCGCTAACCTCACCGTCGAGGTCGGCCAGTCGAGTCCGTAGATCCTCGGCGCCACCCCGGAGAGCCTGGGAGAACCCCTGCATCACCGACGGGTTGACGCGCAGATTGTCTGAAGCAGCCACAGCGGCAACGTAACGACCACCGTGCGGCCCGACAATTCACCCGCAATGCCCTCTGTGAGTAGGTCACGGACCCCTGGAGTCAGACTGGTCTCATGACGCCCCCGTTTCCTCAGGCGACAGGCCGGCCGCGGGTGGAGTTGCTGACCCGCGACGGGTGCAGCATCTGCGCGAGAGCACACGCCAGGCTGGCTGAACTGGCCGCTGAGCTGGATTTCGAGCTTTCCAGCACCGATGTGGACGTCGCGGCGCTGGCGGGCGATTCTGGGCTGCGTGCCGAGTTCGGCGACCGGCTGCCGGTGATCTTGCTGGACGGCCGCGAGCACAGCTACTGGGAGATCGACGAAGCCCGGCTGCGGGCCGATCTCGCCGAGCACGAGAAATTTGGTAGCCCAGCTGATAAACGTTTACCGTAGACAGCGGTTGAGACGCTGGTGAATAGCAAGGGGGCTGCCCAGGTGATGCTGCCGTGAGCATCCTGCTCTTCGGGGTTTCGCACCGCAGTGCGCCGGTCTCCGTCCTGGAACAGCTCAGCATCGACGAATCCGATCAGGTCAAAATCGTCGACCGGGTGCTGCAGTCGCCGCTGGTGACCGAGGTCATGCTGCTGTCGACGTGCAATCGGGTCGAGGTCTACGCGGTGGTGGACGCGTTCCACGGCGGACTGTCGGTAATCGGCCAAGTGTTGTCGGAATACTCCGGGATGTCGATGGGCGACCTCACCAAATACGCCTACGTCCGCTACAGCGAGGCCGCCGTCGAGCATCTGTTCGCGGTTGCCAGCGGTCTGGATTCCGCGGTGGTCGGCGAGCAGCAGGTGCTTGGCCAGGTGCGTCGCGCGTACGCCGCCGCTGAGGCCAGCCGCACCGTCGGCCGGGTACTGCACGAGCTGGCCCAACGAGCACTCTCGGTGGGCAAGCGGGTGCATTCCGAAACCGCTTTCGACGCGGCCGGTGCCTCCATGGTGTCGGTCGTCCTGGGTATGGCCGAGCGGAGGCTGGGCGGGCTGGAAGGCAAGACCGCCGTGCTGATCGGCGCCGGAGCGATGGGCGCATTGTCGGCTGCGCACCTGACCCGTGCCGGCGTTGAGCACATCCTCGTGCTCAACCGGTCGCTGTCCCGGGCGCAGCGGCTGGTCCGCAAGGTCCGCGAATCGGGCGTCCGGTCCGAGGCGCTGACCCTGGACCGGCTGGCCGAGGCACTGGCGACGGCCGACGTCGTGGTCAGCTGTACCGGGGCGATCAGCCCCGTGGTTTCGCTGGCCGATGTGCACTATGCGCTGGCGGCCACGCGCCGCGACGAAGCGACTCCCCCCTTGGTGATGTGCGACTTGGGCATGCCTCGCGATGTCGACCCGGCGGTGGCCGGGCTGCCCGGCGTCTGGGTCATCGATGTGGACCGGGTGCAGCGTGAACCCTCGGCGCACGCCGCCGCCGCCGACGTCGACGCCGCTCGCCACATCGTGGCGGACGAAGTTGCCAGTTATCTGGCAGGGCAGCGGATGGCCGAGGTCACCCCGACGGTGACCGCCCTGCGCCAGCGAGCCGCCGATGTGGTCGAGGCGGAGTTACTGCGCCTGGACAACCGATTGCCCGGGATGGAGAGCGCCCAGCGCGAGGAGGTCGCCCGCACCGTGCGGAGGGTGGTGGACAAGCTGCTCCACGCACCTACCGTGCGGATCAAGCAGCTCGCCAGTGCCCCCGGCGGCGACAGCTACGCCGAGGCTCTGCGTGAGCTCTTCGAACTTGACCAGACCTCTGTCGACGCCGTCGCCACCGCAGGTGAATTGCCAGTGCTGCCAAGCGGATTCGACACGGGCGCCCACGGCAGCCCGCGTGATAGTCCAAAACGGTCCGCCGAGTAGCTGATTGGCGCACGTGATCCGGATAGGCACGCGGGGCAGTCTGTTGGCCACCACCCAGGCCGCCGGCATTAGAGATGCCCTCATCGCCAATGGCCACCCGGCCGAGTTGGTGATCATCAGCACTGCGGGGGACGAATCTTCTGCGCCCATCGAATCTCTCGGGGTGGGGGTCTTCACCACTGCGCTGCGAGAGGCCATCGACGATGGCCGGGTCGATGCGGCGGTGCACTCGCACAAGGATTTGCCAACCGCCGATGACCCGAGATTCACAATTGCTGCGATACCGCTACGCAACGACCCCCGTGACGCCCTGGTAGCCCGCGACGGGCTGGTCCTCGGGGAATTGCCGGTCGGGGCGCTGGTAGGCACATCCTCCCCGCGGCGGGCCGCACAGCTTAGAGCATTGGGTCTCGGTTTGGAAATCCGCCCCCTACGAGGCAACCTAGATACCAGGTTGAACAGGGTAAGCAGTGGTGATCTTGACGCCATCGTGGTGGCTCGGGCAGGTCTAGCCCGGCTGGGCCGCCTCGATGACGTCACCGAGACGCTTGAACCGGTGCAGATGTTGCCAGCGCCGGCTCAGGGCGCACTCGCGGTCGAATGCCGCGCCGGTGAGAGCCGGTTGGCGGCAGTGTTGGCGGAGTTGGACGACGCCGACACACGAGCGGCGGTCACTGCCGAGCGAGCCCTGCTCGCCGAACTGGAGGCCGGTTGCTCCGCACCGGTGGGCGCGATCGCTGAGGTGGTCGAGTCCATCGATGAGGAAGGCCGGATCTTCGAAGAGCTGTCGTTGCGCGGCTGCGTGGCGGCGCTGGACGGATCCGACGTGATCCGCGCGTCCGGCATCGGCACTTCGGGTCGGGCACGGGAGCTTGGGCTTTCGGTCGCCGCGGAGTTGTTGGAGCTGGGCGCCCGGGACCTGATGTGGGGAGCGCGGCAAGACCCCGCGCAAGGAAGTGTCGAGTGAGAGCAGTTGAGAGCCACGTGGGAGCGACAATGACGACGCGAGGGCGCAAGCCGAGACCAGGCCGCATCACTTTCGTGGGCGCAGGTCCGGGGGATCCGGGTTTGTTGACCACGCGGGCAGCCACGGTGCTGGCGAACGCCCCGCTGGTGTTCACCGACCCCGACGTACCCGAGCCGGTGCTGGCGCTGATCGGCAAGGACCTGCCACCGGTCTCCGGTCCTGCGCAGGCCCGTCCCGCTCCCGTGAGTGCCGACGGCGGAACAGGGCCGACCGAGGCCGACCACAGCCAGCTCATGTCGGCGGTGATGGCCGGCGGTCCCGACATCCGTCCGGCGCTCGGTGATCCTGCCGAAGTCGCCAAGACGCTGATCGCCGAGGCTCGTTCCGGCGTCGACGTGGTGCGTCTGGTGGCCGGTGACCCGCTGACGGTCGACTCGGTGATCACCGAGGTGAACTCCGTCGCTCGCAGCCACCTGCACGTCGAGATCGTGCCCGGCCTGGCCGCGACCAGCGCCGTCCCGACCTATGCGGGGCTGCCGCTGGGCTCGTCGCACACGGTTGCCGACGTTCGCGACCCGCATGTGGATTGGGAGGCTTTGGCAGCGGC
>Ga0302196_10002053_pt1 | contig 19089 bp, 15 predicted proteins | sample II_Bog_N1_3_FD_198794 | JGI IMG/M metagenome (GOLD analysis project Ga0302196, IMG submission 198794) | Peat permafrost microbial communities from Stordalen Mire near Abisko, Sweden - II_Bog_N1_3 | ecosystem: Environmental > Terrestrial > Soil > Wetlands > Peat | place: Sweden: Abisko...
TCACCAGCTTCATTCTTGGCGCTGGCGGGTTCGTCGTTGCGTCGACATCGGATGCGAATCGTGCCGTCCACGAGATTTCAACGTTCCGTCCAGACTTGATCCTGATGGACATACAGATGCCCGGACTGGATGGCCTCGAATTGACGCGCCAGATCAAGCGGACACCTTCCTCGAAAGACATCCTGATAGTCGCCTTCACGGCATTTGCGATGAAGGGGGACGAGGCCAAGATGCTTGAGGCTGGATGCGACGGCTACATCGCCAAGCCATTCGACGTGGCCATGTTCGCGGACACTATACGTTTGCTTCTCTACGACTCACCGACGCGTGCCTTCCAAGGCAAACGGCTTGATTGACCACCTAGCGCTAACATGTGATGCCGCAATCGCTGACGATCTGGCAGCAGATTCATCGTGTCACCGGCACTTATATGCCGAGAGCTCGTTGCTGCCGGATCTCGCGTTGGGCGCGCACGCTGGGGCGATGCCGGTCGTCTACTGCTTCACCGCGCAAACGTCAGCTTCCTCCAGGAGGTCGTCCGTCCACGGCAGCGCGTTGCCCGGGTGCGGCGTGTCCGGCGGGATCGCATTGACTCGACGCCGAACTGCACGCCGCGCTGTCCCGGCTACTTCGGCGCGCGACCCTGGGCGCTCAGTTCCGCCTGCGCCAGCAGCCAGTCGAACGCACGATTGACGATCGGCGATCTGGGCGTGAGCCTGCTGCGCATGGCCCAGAAGCGCGGCCGCGCAGCGGTGGGCACCTGTTCGACCCGAACGGTCCGCCCGCAGTGCAGCGAGTCTTGCGCGAGTATGTCGGACAGGTAGGCGACGCCCAACTCGTGCTCCGCCGCCTGGAGAAGGAGGCGTTCGTCGTGGAGGGTTGCCGCGCGGCGGATCTTGAGGGGCTTGGCGCCGGTGTTGGCGAGCAGGCCGGCCCATTGGGGTTCGCCCTCCAGGAACAGCAGCGGCGCGCGCTCCAGCAGCTTCGGGTAGGCCACGTTGTGCAGCTTGAGGGCGGTGCGCGGTCCGCAGACGGCGATGGAGCGGTCCTCGAGCAGGGGCACGCTCTCGACGTCGTTGTCATGGAGCGGCTTGCGCGCGACGATCAGGTCGATGTCGATGCGGTCGATCGAGACCGCCTCCTGGTCGGACACCATCCAGACCTCGATGTCCGCGTGCAGGGCGCTCAGGAACTGCAGCCGCGGCATCAGCCAGCCCTGCGCGAAATCCGGCGGACACGCCACCAGCAGCGACGCCTTGTTGGCATACGGCTCCAGCCGGTCGAAGCCCATGTGGAGGCGACGCAGCGTCTCGCGCGTGGTCTCCAGCAGCAGCGCGCCGGCACCCGTCAGCTTGACCCCGTGTCCCTGCCGCAGGAACAGGCGCTGGCCCACGAAGGCCTCCAGCTTGAACACGCGTTGGCTGACGGCCGACTGGGTCAGGTTCAGCTCGTCGGCCGCGCGCGAGAGGCTGCCGTTCCGCGCCGTCGCTTCGAAGGCCACCAGGCTGCGAAACGGCACGTCGTTGATCGCGGTATTAATATTTTTCATACTGACCTTGATTCTAGTGACTATGCGCGCATTGCCCTGTCTGAGAGGATCGATTCGACAGCAGACGTGCCGACGCGACCCGATCGGACCTGCGCCTCCCGGACATCAAAGCCACCATGACCGACAGCACCCGACGCGGCGACCTCGCCATCCATCGCACCACCGATCTTGGCCACGAACCCGAGGGGACGTTCGGCGGCGTGCTGTCCTTCCTGCGTCGGCGCTATACCCGCGATCTGACCAACGTCGACGTCGCCGTCACCGGCATCCCGCTGGATGTCGCGACCACCTTTCGCCCGGGCGCGCGCCTGGGGCCCGCGGCGATCCGCGCGGCCTCGGTGCAGCTCAACGAAACCCAGTTCGCCTGGGGCTTCGGCCCGTGCGACCGGATGTCTGTGATCGACTACGGCGACTGCTGGCTGGATCACCACCGCCCGGCCACGGTGGTGCCCGCCATCGTCGAACACGCGCGAACCATCCTGGCGAGCGGGGCCAGGATGTTGAGCCTCGGCGGCGACCACTTCGTCACCTATCCGCTGCTGCGAGCCCATGCGGAGCGCTACGGCAAGCCGTTGTCGCTGATCCATTTCGACGCCCATTGCGACACCTGGGCCGACGACGACGTCGATTCGCTCAATCACGGCACGATGTTCCACAAGGCCATCAAGGAAGGCCTGATCGATCCGAAGCGCTCCGTGCAGATCGGTATCCGCACGTGGAACGACGACTTCATGGGGATGAACGTGCTGGGGGCCGACTGGGTGCATGCGCATGGCACGCCCGCCGTCGCGCAGCGCATCCTCGAGATCGTCGGCGACAGCCCGACCTACCTGACCTTCGACATCGACTGCCTGGACCCGGCCTTCGCGCCCGGCACCGGCACGCCGGTGTCAGGCGGCTTGAGCAGCGCCCAGGCGTTCGACATCCTGCGCCGACTCGTGCCCGTGAACCTGATCGGCATGGACGTCGTCGAGGTGGCTCCGGCCTACGACCACGCCGAGATCACCGCGCTGGCCGCCGCGCACATCGCCACTGAACTGCTTTGCCTGCTCGGCGCCCAACGGCGCTGAGCGATCCGCTCCCCGGTTCATGTCTTTGTGTAGAGGAATCTGATGAAGCTGTTCAATCTGCCCCGGCGCAGCGCCGCCCGAACGTTGCTCGCCGCACTCATCGGCGCGATGGCCGTCTGCGCAGCCCGCGCCGCCGACGAGGAAAAGGTGTTGAACGTCTTCAACTGGAGCGAGTACATCGCGGATGACACGGTGCGCAACTTCGAGAAGGAGACGGGCATCCACGTTCGCTACGACAGCTTCGATTCCAACGAGATCCTGTTGGCGAAGATGATTGCGGGGCACACCGGATACGACATCATCATCCCGTCGTCGGACTACGGCCGGATCATGATGGACGGCGGCTTGGTCCAGAAGCTCGATCGCGGCCTCCTGCCGAACTGGCCGAACCTCAGCCCGCCCGTCATGCGGATGATGTCCAGGTTGGACCCCGGAAACCAGTACATGGTGCCCTGGCTGGGCAGCACGGTCAGCGTGGGCTACAACGTCGACAAGGTCAAGGCGGCACTCGGCACGCTGCCAATTCCGGACAACCCCTACGAGTTGGTGTTCAACCCGAAGTACACCGCACGCCTGAAATCCTGCGGCATCTCGGTGCTCGATTCCGCCATCGACCTCTTTCCCGCGGCCCTGGTCTACCTGAACCGGCGCGCCTACAGCAACAACCCGGCTGACTATGCCGATGCCGCCGCCATGCTGCAGAAGGTGCGTGGCGACATCGGCCTGTTCAGCTCGAACGGCTACATCACCGACATGGCATCGGGCCAGATCTGCGTGGCACTCGGCTATGGCGGGGATTTCAACAACTCGGCCCAGCGCGCGAAGAGCTCCGGCAATGGCGTGCGCATCGCCAATCCGTTGCCGCCCGGCGGCGTGCCGTTCGGGTTCGAGTCGATGATGATTCCCGTCGATGCGCCCCACGCCAGGAACGCGCACAAGTGGATCAACTACATCCTGAGACCGGATGTCCAGGCCGCCATCACCAACAAGCTGAGATTCACCAGCCCCAACGCGGCCGCTCGAAAGTTCATCCTGCCCGACGTACTGGCCAATCCGCTCGCATTCCCGTCGGACGACTACCTGGAAACCAGGGCGCAGTTCTATGAAGTGCGGCGCCCTGAAACCCGGCGCCTGATGACCCGGGCGTTCACGCGCTTCAAGGCCGGTTTCTAGGCCGCGGCACCGGCGCCCCGGGTCAGCGGTGCCGGACTGCCCGATTACAGACCGAGACAATCTGGATCGAGATTCAAAAATATACAGATCGCCGCTGATAGCCATGGCGGCGTTTGAATGATATTGCGTTGCCGTTGTTCACCAATGGCCATCTCCAGAATTCTCAAGGAATGCAAGAATGAAATTTCGCGCCAGAAAACTCGCACGGGTCATCGCGACGACATCCCCCTTCCTGGCAGGGGCTGCCGCCGCGCAGGACAAGCTCGCCAGCGCACCGGACGCTGCCGCCTCGCAGCCGGCCAGCAGGAATGTCGGTAGCGCCCAGATTCAGTCGGTCATGGTCACCGCGACCAAGCGGAAGGAAGATGCCAGCAAGGTCCCGATGAGCATCTCGGTGATCGGCGGCGATGACCTGACGGCCCAGCATATTGCCGACTATGCCGACATGACGCGTTCGATTCCCAACCTCTCGTTTTCCGGCGGCGGCGGCGCGGGCGATGCGGGCGACGGTCCGGGCCTGTCGAATATCGAAATTCGCGGCATCAGTTCCTCGGCGGGCGCTGCGACCGTCGGCATCTACCAGGACGACGTGTCGATGTCGGTGGCCAACGCCTACAGCATGGGCAGCGCGGAACCGAAATTCTTCGACCTGGACCATGTGGAAGTATTGCGCGGCCCCCAGGGCACGCTGTACGGCGCGAGTTCGATGGGCGGCACGATCAAGTTCATCACCAACCAGCCCGATCTCAAGGAACAGAGCTTCGATATCTATACCGAGGCTTCGGGCACCCGTCACGGCGGCCCCAGCTACACCTCCAATGCCGTCTTGAACACGCCCCTGATGCCCGGTGAACTTGCTCTGCGCATCGGCGTGCAAAAGGGGCATGAGGGCGGCTACATCGATCAGGTCTCGCCCGTGAGCGGCGCGGTCATCGCCTCGGGCATCAACTCCGAGGACGATTCCGTGGTGCGCCTCGCGCTGAAGTGGGCGCCAACCAAGGACTTGACCATCACGCCCGCGCTGTTCTACCAGCAGGTCAACACGGGCGACACGGACGTCTCCTACACGCAGATCCTGACCCAGGGCATCGATACCGGCATCGCGCTGCCCAACTACGAGACCAGCAAGCTGACGCGCGAGCCGGGACACGACCGCCTGCTGGTGCCCAGCCTGACAGTGAACCACGACACGAGCCTTGGCGACCTGACCTCGGTGTCGAGTTTCTTCCAGCGGAGATTCAACCGGGTCCAGGACGGCTCGTTCATCGACAGCACGGAAATCGGCGCCTCCATCCTGAACAATCCCGGCCTGGCCGGCGCGATCACGGCGCTGCCGGCCTCGGTGTTGCTGAACAACGGCGTGCGCCAGTTTTCGCAGGAAGTGCGCCTGGCCTCCAAGGGGCATGAGCCCGGCGGATCGCCCGTGACCTGGCTGGTCGGGGCCTATGTTGCCAACCAGCATACCGACATCGTGGAAAACGATCCGGTGCACGGTATCAACGCCGCCTTCGCGGCCTATGACGCCAGCCCGACCGATCCCGATGTGCTGGCAGGCGCGCTGCCGGTCGGTTTCCCGGACGACAGTTCGTACCACGCGTCGTATCACTATCACGACAGGCAGCAGGCCGTCTTCGGCGAGGGCAGCTATTACTTCTCGCCCACCCTGTATGCCACCGCGGGCCTGCGCTACCTGCACGCCGCGGAACAGTTCGACAATTTCCAGGACCTCTATTTCCAGCAGGGCACCTCGATCAGCAATACCAGCTCGAGTGGGACCAAGGCCACGCCGAAACTGGCCCTGACCTGGGAGGTCGATCCCGGCAATACCGTCTACGCGACGGCGGCCGAGGGTTTCCGCGTGGGCGGAACGAACTATCCCTTGCCCGTCGATCTCTGCCAGCTGAGCGCGCCGACGCCGTTGAGCTTCAAGTCCGATTCCCTGTGGAGCTACGAAGTGGGCAACAAGTCCCGCTTCCTGAACAATCGCCTCGCCGTCAATGCCGACCTGTTCTACGTCAAATGGAAGGGAATGCAGCAGGAGATCATGCTTCCCTGCGACTTCGGCTACAACGTCAATGTCGGCGATGCGGCCAGTTACGGCGCCGAGGTGGAGGTCAAGTTCAAGCCGGTATCCAGTGTCCTGCTCGACCTGTCCGGCGGCATGACCCATGCGGCCCTGTCCAACAGCGATGCGGCCAATGCCGGGATCTATGGCGCGGTGAAGGGGGCGGCCATTCCTGGCGTGCCCCGATTCAACCTGGCTTTGACCGGCGAATACAGCGTCGAAGTGAACAACAGCGTCGATGGCGTCCTGCGTGGCGGCGTGCACTGGACGGGCAGCAGCCACGGCGGGTTTGCCTTCCTGCCCAACGGCGACCCGAATCCCGACTTCGACCGGCCGTCCTACGCCACCGTCGATGCCAGCGCTGGTCTATCCTGGGACCGATGGGAGTTTTCGCTGTTCGGCAAGAACCTGCTGGACAACGAAAGAATCATCCAGCGTCCCATCGTGCAGTCCCTGCAGGGGCAGGTCTATCGCATCCCGCCGCGCGTCCTCGGCGCCAGCCTGTCCGCCAAGTTCTGATCGATCGGGCCAAGCAACATGTTCCTCAGCACATCACTGTTCAAGGACCGGCGTGGCCTGGCCTTCCATGGGATGGCGCTCGCCTATGCCGTGTTCGGCTATGCGTTCGGCATGGCGGGGATTCTCTCCACGAGCCTCGCCATCAAGCTGCCCGCCGCGCTGCTGCTCGCGCATTCGATGACGATCGCCGCCTACCTGCTGCATGAATGCGCGCACAACACGATCTTCAGGACGAACGCCGCCAACGCTCGATTGGGGCGGTTCCTGTCGTGGCTCGTCGGGAGCATCTACGGCAGCTATGAAGACATGCGACACAAGCATCTTCGGCATCATGTCGAGAATGGCGACATCGTCTGGTTCGACTATGACCAGTGGTTCGCGCGCCATCCGCGGACGCTCGGGCTGACCCGGTTCCTCGAATGGTTCTACATCCCGGCGCACGACCTGCTGATGCACGGCGTCATGGTGTTCACGTCCTTCGTCATCCCGCAGCGCCGGAGCCAGCGCGTGCGCAATGTCTTCTTCATCGTGCTTCGCGTCGCCCTGTTCGCGGCACTGGCCTGGCTGGCCCCGGCCGCGGCCGTGCTGTACGCGCTGGCCTACATGGCCATGATGACGGTGCTGCGCTTCATGGACGCCCTGCAGCACGACTACGGACAGACCTTCACCCTGTTCGACAGCCAGCGCGGCCCGTACCGCGGCGACAAGGCCTACGAACTGGCGCACACCTTCAGCAACCCGTTGTCCACGCGGCACGCCTGGGTCAACCTGCTGGTGCTGAACTTCGGCTTCCACAATGCGCATCACGCCCGGCCGACCACGCCGTGGTACGACCTGCCGGCGGCGCACCGCGCCTTGTTCCGGGACACCGAAGGCAACGTGATTCCCTTGTGGGGCCAGCTCAAGAGCTTCCATCGATTCCGCGTCTCGCGCGTCGTCGGCGGTGCGGATACGTCCATGGCCGGCGCCGGCGATTTCCTGGCCGCCGCCCGGCGCGGCGACGCCTCCGGCGGAAACGCCGCCTCCTTCCTCACCTCGTTCTGAGCAGCTTCTTGCAAACCCTCAAGGTATTCCAGTCGCTCTGGGCCATGGAAACCGGGCTGGTACCGGCCCTGGCGGATCCCCTCGACGTGACCATCGCCCGGATCTCACAAGCGGGCTTCGACGGCGTCTGCCTCGACCCGTTCATGTCGGATCTCGGGCACTATCGGTCGGTCGTCCCGCTGCTGGCCGAGCACAGGCTGGCCCGCATGGTGAACCTGTTTCCCGCCACGGCCGACGAGATGCTGCCCTTGCTCGCGTTTGCGCGAGAGATCGGCGCGGTCAAGGTGAGCGCGGTGGCGCAGGTGATGCCGCTCACGCCGGCCGGCGCCGTGCCGCTGATCCGTCGGTGGCTGCAGGAAGCACGGCAGACGGGCATCGAGCTGCTGTTCGAGACGCACCGGGACAGCCTGCTCAACGACCTGTTCTTCACGCTCCAGGTGCTCGACGAGATTCCCGAGCTGAAGCTGACGGCCGACCTGTCGCACGTCGTCATCGATCGCGAGTTCGACCTGCCCCTGTGCGCCCGCGACCAGGATTTCATCTCACGCATCCACGAACGCAGCGACTGCTTCCAGGGCCGGATCGCCACGCGCGAGCAGATCCAGGTTCCGTTGGCCTTTCCCCAGCACCAGCCGTGGGTTGCGCTCTTCAAGGGATTCTGGAAGGACGGCATGCGCAGCTGGCGCCGGCGCAACGGCCCGGATGCCGAGTGCGTATTCGTGAGCGAACTCGGGCCCCCGGGCTATGCGATCACGGACGCCAACGGCAACGAGCTGTCCGACCGCTGGGAAGAAGCCTTGACGATCCAGCGATGGGCGCGGGCAGCCTGGGCCGAGCTCGAGGCCGAATCCGTGCGTTGAGCCGCGACGCGGGTGAGGCGGCGCCTGTTCGTGCCGATGGTGCCCGCCGTGGCGATCGTGGAGTGCGCCAGGTGCTGGATGGTCTCCTTGTCGCGGCGAACAGCTCGTTGGGCTCGAACGGCTTGACGATGACCTCGTTCATGCCCGCCTCCAGGCATTGCGTGCGGGCGCATGGGCCGTCATGCCCACTACCGGCAGCGCGGCGTGCGAAGGCCGCGCGCGGATGCGGCGCGTGGCCTCCACGCCGTCCATGGCGGGCTGGGACGAGTGGCCGGCGGCATCGACGCGCGGATCCGGCGTCCCGGCTCGAAGCCGTCGTCGCCGGGCATCTTCCAGTCGACCAGCACGAGGTCGTGGGGCGCGCCCGCGGCGACGGCGTCGGCGAGTCCACGACTTGGCGGCTGATCGCCACAGGTCCAGGCCGGTGCCGCCGTACTTGCGCGCGATGGAGGCGTCGAGCTGGTTGAAGGGCTGGAAGAGCCTGCCCATCTGCTCCGCGTCCATGCCGATGCCGGTGTCGCGCACGGTGAAGCTCAGCGTGACGCGGCCGTCGCGCGACGAACCGGCCTTGACCGTGACGACCACGATCTCGCCCTGCTCGGTGAACTTCACCGCGTTGCTGCACAGGTTCAGCAGCACCTGGCCCAGGCGCAGCGGATCGCCCGCCAGCCGCGCGGGCACGCCGGGCGCGGTGGAGAGCAGGAACTCCAGGCCCTTGCGGCCGGCGGGCCGGGCCACGAGCGCGGTCACCTGGTCCAGCACCTCCTGCAGCGCGAACGCGTTGGACCCACGATCGAGGCAATGAAGCTCAACGCGCGAGCCTGGCGGGCGGACGAGGGTGAGCGGGCGGCGCCGAGGCGGCGGGTCTTCCATGGCATCCGATCTTGGCGCCGCTCGCGTCGCGGCGCGCTCCCCCGCGGCGGGGGGATGCCCGAACGGGCCGACAATGGGCGCCATGCGCCAAGCCATCGACCGCCTCCAGGGCTCGCTCATCCGCGAGATCGCCAACGCCGGCATGGGCCGCGCCGACGTGCTGGCCTTCTGGTTCGGCGAGAGCGACGAGGCGACGCCGGAGCTGATCCGGCGCGCCGCCATCGAGTCGCTGGAGCGCGGCGAGACCTTCTACTCGCAGAACCTGGGCCTGCCGGAGCTGCGCGACGCGTTGGCGCAGTACACGACGTCGCTGCATCCGCCCGTCGACGCGGCGCGCATCGTCGTCACCTCGGGCGGCGTCAACGGCCTGATGCTGGCGTCGCAGGCGCTGGTGGATGCGGGCGACGAGGTGGTCGTCGTCACGCCGGTGTGGCCCAACCTCGTCGCGCAGCCCGCCATCATGGGCGCCGTCGTGCGCTGCGTGGCGCTGGCGCCGGTGGACGGCGCCTGGACGCTGGACATGGACGCGCTGCTGTCCGCGGTGACGCCGCGCACGAGGATGCTGGTGCTCAACGCGCCCAACAACCCGACCGGCTGGACGCTCACGCGCGCCGAGCAGCAGCGCATCCTCGACCATTGCCGCGTCACCGGCACCTGGCTGCTGGCCGACGAGGTGTACGAGCGCCTGTACTTCGAGCCCACGCACAACGGCTGCGCGCCGAGCTTCCTGGACATCGCCGCGCCCGACGACCGCCTGGTGGTGGCGCACAGCTTCTCCAAGAGCTTCCTGATGACCGGCTGGCGGCTCGGCTGGCTGGTGGTGCCCGCCGCGATGGTCGACGCGCTCGGCAAGCTGATCGAGTTCAACACCTCGTGCGCCAGCGTGTTCACGCAGCGCGCCGCGCTCGCTGCCCTGGCGCACCGCGACGAGATCACGCCGGCCATCGTGGCGCACCTGAAGACGTGCCGCGACACGCTGGTGCCGCTGCTCGCCGCGATCCCCGGCGTCGAGGCGGCCCTGCCGCGCGGCGGCATGTACGCGTTCTTCCGCATCGCCGGATTCGACGACTCGCTGGACGTGGCCCGGCGCCTGGTGACCGAGGCCGGCCTGGGCCTGGCGCCCGGCGCGGCCTTCGCGCCGGAGGCGGCCGGATGGCTGCGCTGGTGCTTCGCGGCCAAGGACACGGCGCGGCTGGTGGAGGGCGTGCGGCGGCTGCGCGGGTGGCTGGCGGAGAACGGGCGGTTCTAGTCACGCGTGGGTCCTGCGACCGGGACTTGTCATCCTGCGCGCAGTCGCAGGATCCACGCGCCGGGAGACGGTTGCTCAGGGCGGGATCCTGCGACTCCGCTTCGCTCCGCGCAGGATGACAGGTTGGTCAGGCCGCCGGCTCGGTGCTCAGCACGCCGCGCCGGATCTGGTCGCGCTCGATCGACTGGAACAGCGCCTTGAAGTTGCCCTCGCCGAAGCCGTCGTCGCCCTTGCGCTGGATGAATTCGAAGAAGACCGGGCCCAGGTGCGTCTTCGAGAAGATCTGCAGCAGCAGGCGCGGCGTGCCGTTGTCGATGCTGCCGTCCAGCAGGATGCCCCGCGCCTGCAGTTCGGGCACCGGCTGGCCGTGTCCGGGCAGGCGCGTCTCGAGCATCTCGTAGTAGATGTCGTTGGGCGCCGTCATCAGCGGCACGCCCGCCAGCTGCAGCTTGTCGATGGTGGCCAGGATGTCGTCGCACAGCAGCGCGATGTGCTGGATGCCTTCGCCGTTGAACTGCATCAGGAACTCCTCGATCTGGCCGGAGCCCTTCTTGGATTCCTCGTTCAGCGGGATGCGGATCATGCCGTCGGGCGCGGTGAGCGCCTTCGACGTGAGGCCCGTGTACTCGCCCTGGATGTCGAAGTAGCGGATCTCGCGGAAGTTGAACAGGCGCTCGTAGAAGTCGGCCCAGAAGGTCATGCGGCCGCGGTAGACGTTGTGCGTGAGGTGGTCGATGAGCCGCAGCCCGTGGCCCGCCGGGCGGCGCTCCACGCCCTCGATGAACTCGAAGTCGATGTCGTAGATGGACTTGCCGTCCTCGAAGCGGTCGATGAGGTAGATCGGCACGCCGCCGATGCCCTTGATGGCGGGCAGGCGCAGCTCCATCGGGCCGGTGGGGATCTCGATGGGCTGGGCGCCCAGCGACAGCGCGCGTTCGTACGCCTGGTGCGAGTCCTTCACGCGAAAGGCCATGCCGCAGGCCGACGGGCCGTGTTCCGCCGCGAAGTAGCCGGCCAGGCTCCGGGGTTCGCGGTTGACGATGAAGTTGATGTCGCCCTGGCGGTACAGCAGCACGTCCTTGGAGCGGTGCCGCGCGACGAGCGTGAAGCCCAGCATCTCGAAGTACGGCTCGATCATGCCGGGCACGGGCGAGGCGAACTCGACGAATTCGAAGCCCTGCAGGCCCATCGGGTTGTCGAACAGGTCTTTCATGGCGGTCTCCGGCAAGGGGAAGTCTGTCTGGTCGAATCATAGGGAAATCACCTCGCAGCATTTCTGCAATTCCGCGCTGCCAGTGGCGATTTGCGCAGGATTCCTGCAAGATGCAGGGATGGACGCAGAATTCAAGCTGGACACCGTCGACTTGCGCATCCTGCGCGTGCTGCAGGCCAACGGCCGGGCCACCTACGACGAGATCGCCGCCGAGGTGAGCCTGTCGCCTTCGGCCACGCTGCGCCGCGTGAAGCGGCTGGAGGATGCCGGCGTGATCGCGGGCTACGTGGCGCTCGTCAAGCCGGAGGCCGTCGGCCTCGACCTCACCGCCTACATCACGGTGCGCCTGGAGAAGCATTCGGAGACGCACAAGCGCAAGCCCATGGACGCGTTCCGCGCCTCGGTGCAGACCTGGCCCGACGTGGTGGAGTGCAGCTCGCTCACGGGCGAGATGGACTACCTGCTGCGCGTGCTCGTGAGCGACATGGCGCACTACTCGCGCTTCGTGATGGACACGCTGCTCAAGCATCCCAGCGTGCAGGACTGCAAGACCAGCTTCGTGCTCGATCGCGTCAAGCAGACGACGGCGGTGCCGCTGCAGGAAGCGCGCAGCCGCCAGCGCTGAGGTGTCATCCTGCGACTTCGCGCAGGATGACGAGGTGGTGCGCCGTCGCGCATGCCCCCGGCGCGCGCCTGGGCGTCGCATCGATGGCAGGATGTCCCCCAAACCCCGAAAGGACATCGGATGAGCAACAACATCGAAGGCAAGGTCGTCGTCATCACCGGCGCCAGCAGCGGCCTGGGCGAGGCCACGGCGCGGATGCTCTCGGCGCAGGGCGCCACCGTGGTGCTGGGCGCGCGCCGCGTCGACCGCATCGTGGCGCTGGCCGACGAGCTCGTGCGCGGCGGCGGCGGCGCGCTCGCGTTGCAGACCGACGTCACGCGCAGCGCGGACGTGCAGCGGCTGGTGGACGCGGCCGTGGAGAAATTCGGCCGCATCGACGTCATCGTCAACAACGCCGGGCTGATGCCCAGCTCGCCGCTGGAGCGCCTGAAGATCGACGACTGGGATCGCATGATCGACGTCAACATCAAGGGCGTGCTCTATGGCATCGCGGCCGCGTTGCCGCACATGCAGCGGCAGAAGGGCGGGCACATCGTCAACGTGTCTTCCGTGGCCGGGCACAAGGTGCGCGCCGGCACCGCCGTGTACGCGGCCACCAAGCACGCGGTGCGCGTGCTCACCGAGGGGCTGCGCCAGGAGGTCAAGCCCTGGGACATCCGCACCACCATCATCTCGCCGGGCGCGGTGGCCACCGAGCTGCCCGACAGCATCACCGAGTCCGACGTGCAGGCCGGCGTCAAGGCGTTCTACGAGATCGCCGTTCCACCCGACTCGTTCGCGCGGGCGGTGGTCTACGCGCTGAGCCAGCCCGACGACGTCGACATCAACGAGATCCTGTTCCGGCCGACGAAGCAGGAATACTGAGCCTCGATCCTCGTCCCCCCGGCCACCCTCTACGCAGACGTCAAACCGGGAGCTGGCGCGGCGTGCCGCGGGCCGGTCGCGCGGCGGCCACGCCGGCCGCCAGCGCGAGCGCGATCAGTCCGGCGGCGATCGCGAAGACGCCGTGCATGCCCCGGGCGACGGCCGCGGCGGAGGCCGATGCGATGTCGGCGGTGGACGCCGCTGCCGCGAACGCCGCGCCCATCGCCGACGCGCCGGTGACCAGGCCGAGGTTGCGCGACAGGCTCAGCAGGCCCGACACCACGCCGCGCTGCGCAGCGTCGGCGCCGCTCAGCAGCGCGGCGTTGTTGGCGGCCTGGAAGCTCGCGTAGCCGACGGTGAGCACCGCGATGGCGGCCAGGTAGCCCGGCAGTCCCGCGCCGGTCGGCACTGCCGCGAGCAGCAGCGCGCCGAGGCCCATCGCGGCGAGGCCGGCCAGCGTCATGCGCGCGGCGCCGAAACGATCGACCAGGCGTCCGGCCGGCGTGCCCGCCAGCGCCGACACCAGCGGGCCGGCCGACAGGGCCAGGCCCACGCCGGTCGCCGGCAGGCCCAGCGTGCGCGACAGGTAGAACGGCCCCGCCACCATCGTCGTCATGATCACCGTGGCCACCAGCGCGCTCATCGCGAGCCGGGCGCTCAAGGCCGGGTCGCGGAACAGCGCGGGACGGATCAGCGGCGCGGCGCTGCGCGTCTCCACGACGACGAACAGCAACGCGGTCGCCAGCGCCACGCCGAGCAGCGCGAGCACGGACGCATGGCCGGCGCCGTGCGTCATCGCGAGCGACCATGCCGCGAGCGTCGCCGCGAGCAGCATCGTGCCGGCCACGTCGAAGCGGGGCCGACCTGCGTCCGGGCGCGTCGATGGCAGCGCGCGGTGGGCGAGCCACAAGGTGGCCAGGCCCAGCGGCACGTTGACGAGGAAGATCGCGCGCCAGCCCAGGGTGGCGGTCAGCACGCCACCCAGCGACGGGCCCAGCGTGGTACCAATGGCCGACATCGTGCCCAGCAGCCCCATCGCGCGGCCGGTGCGCTCCTTGGTCACGGTCTCGCTCACCAGCGCCACCGTCAAGGCGAGCATCGCAGCCGCGCCCAGCCCCTGCAACGCGCGCGCGGCGAGCAGCACAGGCAGCGTGGGCGCCAGCCCGCACAGCAGCGAGGCGAGCGTGAACAGCGCGATGCCGCCGGCCAGCACGCGCCGGCGCCCCAGCAGGTCGCCGAGCCGGCCGGCGCTCACGATCAGCGAGGTGATCGCCAGCAGGTAGGCGAGCACCACCCACTGCGCCTGGGCGAAGGTGGCGTCGAACGCGTGGGCGAGCACGGGCAGGCTGGCATTGGCGATGCTGGTGTCCAGCGAAGGCATCAGCATCGCGATGGCCAGGCAGGCGAGGGCCGGGCGGTGGGAAGAAGCGGTCATGGGGGTCCTTCGGGATCGTTGCCGCCAGCGTAGGGACGATCGAGCCCTGGCGGAAGACGCATGGATTGCATTGATTCAGTGCACGCAACGCCATGTCATGCCAAGATCGCGCGGATGACCCGGCCCGACTTCAACCTGCTCGTGACGCTGGACGTGCTGCTCGCCGAGGGCAACGTCGCGCGCGCCGCCCGCCGGCTGGGCCTCAGCGCGTCGGCGATGAGCCGTTCGCTGGCGCGCCTGCGCGAGACCACGGGCGACCCGCTGCTGGTGCGCGCCGGCCGCGGGCTGGTGCCCACGCCGCGGGCGATCGAGCTGCGCGAGCGCGTGGCGCAGGTGGTGCGCGACGCCGAGTCCGTCCTGCGCCCGGTGGAGCGGCTGGACCTGGCGCGGCTGGAGCGTACCTTCACGCTGCGCACGCGCGACGGCTTCGTGGAGAACTACGGCGCGGCGCTGATCGCGCGCATCGCCGCGCAGGCCCCTGGCGTGAGCCTGCGCTTCGCGCCCAAGCCGGACAAGGACAACGCGCCGCTGCGCGAGGGAAGCGTCGACCTGGAGACCGGTGTCGTCGGCCAGTCCACCGGCCCCGAGATGCGCGTGCAGGCCTTGCTGCGCGACCGCTTCGTGGGCGTCGTGCGCGCCGGCCATCCGCTCGCGCGCGGCCGCGTGACCGCGTCGCGCTACGCGAAGGCCGGGCACGTGGCGGTGGCGCGCCGTCCCGGCCACCGCGGCGCCATCGAGGACGCGCTGGACGCGCTGGGCCTGCAGCGCCGCATCGTGACGAGCGTGGACGGCTTCACGGGCGCGCTGGCGCTCGCGCGCGACACCGACCTGGTGGCCAGCGTGCCCGAGCGCCACACCGGCAGGCTGCGCGAGGGCCTGCACACCTTCACGCTGCCGTTCGAGTTGCCGCCGTTCACCGTGTCGCTGGTCTGGCATCCGCGCATGCACGCCGACGCGGCGCACCGCTGGCTGCGCGAACTGGTACGCGAGGTGTGTTCCGCGCCGGAGCCCTCGCGGCGGCCGAGGGCCTGACTACTTCTTCACCGGCTTCGCGCGCGTGACGACCGGGCGCTTGCGCGCCGGCGCGGGCACGCCGGCGTGCTTGACGGACGCATTGACGAAGGTGTCCTTCATCGTCTCGTCGCGGCCGCGCGGCGAGCAGGCGGTGATGGTGCGGCACGGGCCCTCCGCCGCCTTCAGGTAGGCGTGGCCCATCTCCGAATCGAAGTAGACCGAGTCGCCAGCCTTGAGCGACTGCGGCGCGTAGAGCTCGGTGTGGAAGGCGATCTCGCCCTCGATCACGTATGTGAACTCCTCGCCGGGATGGCGGATGAAGCCGCCGAACTCGGCGAAGAACTCGTCGAGCGTGCGCGCGTGGTGGTCCACGAGGATGGGCGTCATGCGCTTGTTCAGCAGCTCCGTGGCCAGGTAGGTCTGGCTGTAGCTGCGCGTCTCCACGTGCTGGCCCTCTCCGGCGTGGTGCACCACGCGACGGCCGCCATAGGTGACCGGGCCGCCCGGGTGCGGCGTGGAGTCGAGCAGTTCCGCCATGTCGATGTCCAGCCCCTTGCTGATGGACATCAGCTTGTCGTAGGACAGCGAGGCGTGGCCCATCTCCAGCTTCGACAGCGTGGACACCGCGATGCCGGTACGGGCCGAGAGGTCGGTCAACGTGAGTCCACTGCGCTTGCGCATGGCCCGGATCGTCTCGCCCGGACCGGGAATGGGAGCTTTCATGGCGTGACTCTAGCAGCCGTTGGGCGCACGGCAAGAATGTTCTGGAAAACACTATGTTTTCAAAATTAGATAAATATTGATAAAAACGAAAAGCAGCGCTAGGATGGCCCATCGCCCCGAAAAGCTCATGAGGCCGGGGACCGGCTTCTTCTCCACCAAGGATCGCCAATGAACCAATCCGCACCGTCCACGTCCGTCCGTGCCACGCGCCCGGGCCTCGGGCTGAGCGCCACCGCCCTGGCCATCGCGGCGCTGTCGCCGGTGGCCGCGTTCGCCCAGGCCGCCGCGCCCGCGACCGCCGCCAGCGCGCCGGCGCCCGCGGCCAGCGAGGTCCAGCTGCAGACGGTCTACGTCACGGCCAATCGCCGCCGCGAGCCGGCGCGCGAGGTGCCGATGCAGGTGGATCGGCTGTCCACCGTGGACCTCGAGCAATCGGGCGCCAAGAGCCTGATCGACTACCTGGACGCCCAGCCCGGCGTCGACGTCAGTACGAACGGCGGCCCGGGCATGGGCACGGTCAGCATCCGCGGCGTGACGACCGGCGACCTGACCATCGCGACCGTCGGCACCTACATCGACGATGTCGCCTACGGCTCCAGCAGCGCGTTCGCCGCCGGCTCGGCGACGGCGCTCGACATGGCCCTGCTGGACCTCGACCACATCGAGGTGCTGCGCGGCCCGCAGGGCACGCTGTACGGCGCCGGCGCGATGGGCGGCGTGATCAAGTACGTGACCACCGAGCCCGACACTTCCGAGCTCTCCGGCAAGGTCGCGCTCGGCGCGAGCACCACGAAGGGCGGGGGCGTCGGCAGTACCGAGAGTGCGGTGATCAACGTGCCGCTCAAGGAGGACGTCGCAGCGCTGCGCGTGGCGGCCTTCCACGACCACGAGGGCGGCTGGGTCGACGTGCTGGGCCCGGCGGCCGGCAAGAACCTCAACAAGGGCGACACCAACGGCGGCCGCGTGGCGCTGCTGGTGGAACCGAGCGCGCGCTTCCACATCCGGCTGACCGCACTGACCCAGGAGATCAAGCGCGACAACGCCGACTTCACCGATATCGACGCGGCCACCGGCAAGCCGGTCGACGGCTGGAACGAGCGGACGCAATCGCTGCTCGAGCCGCACTCGGTGCGCACGAGCCAGGGCGCGGTCGATCTGGAGTACGACTTCGGGCCGGCGCGCCTGAATTCGATCACCTCGATACAGCAGTCGAAGCTGACCCAGCGCTACGACCTGAGCGCGGTCTACGCGCCGCTGATCAACCAGTTCTTCGGCTTCACGCCGGACACCGTCAGCGAGGACATCGCGGCCGACGTCCACAAGACGACGCAGGAGTTCCGCCTCACCTCGACGGCCGGCGGCTCGATCGAATGGCTTGCCGGCCTGTACTGGGATCGCGAGACCGCCAACCAGACGCAGCATGTGCTCGACACCCTGGTGGGCGGCAGCCCGCTGGGCGACCTGGCGCAGCTGGACCTCGTGAGCAAGTACGAGGAGATGGCGGCCTACGGCGACATCACGTGGAACGCGACGCCGAAGCTCGCCTTCACCGGCGGCGTGCGCGTGGCGCAGAACAAGCAGGACTACCTGCAGCTCTCCAGCGGTCCGCTGGTGGGAACCTCGCTGCCGCCCGCGAGCTCGAAGGAGACCCCCAAGACCTGGCTGGCCACCGCGCGCTACGCGCTCACGCCCACCAGCAACGTCTACCTGCGCGCGGCCAGCGGCTACCGGCCGGGCGGCCCGAACGCGGTGCTGGACAATCCGGCCACCGGCCAGCCGCTCGCGCCCCCGACCTTCGCGCATGATTCGCTGTGGAGCTACGAAGCGGGCTACAAGGGTGACCTGTTCGACAACACGCTGTCGCTCGAGGCGGCCGTGTACGACATCCGCTGGAACAACATCCAGCAGGTCTATTCGGTCAATGGCCTCGGCGTGATCGTCAACGGCGGCAAGGCCGAGATCCAGGGCTTCGAGCTGGGCGCGACGTGGCGTCCGAGCGCGCGCTGGTCCGTCGTCGGCAGCCTGTCGACGATCGATGGCCGCCTCAAGCAGGACGCGCCGGGGCTGGGCACCGCGGGCGAGCGCCTGCCCAACAGCGCCGACCTGGCCGCCACGCTCGGCGCGAAGGCGTCGTTCGACCTGGCCGGCCACGCCGGCTGGGTCGGCGCGTCGGAGCGCCACACGGGCGAGCGCGACGCCATCGTCGGTGGTGCCTATCGCATGCCCGCGTACTGGCTCACCGACCTGAACGGCGGCATCGACTTCGGCCGCGTCTCGCTGTCGATGTACGTGCGCAACGTGTTCGACGCGCACGCGCAGCTCGGGACGTCGACCGCGGAGCTGTCGCTCGGTGGCCCGGCCCAGGTCGAACTCGCGCGTCCGCGCACGATCGGCATGACGCTGGCGGCGAGCTTCTGAGCGATGTCCATGGATGCTGAAGGCAATTCGTTCGACTTCATCGTGATCGGCGGCGGGATGGCGGGCGCCGCGGCGGCCGCGCACCTGTCGCGCCGCGGCCGGGTGGCGCTGCTGGAACGCGAGACACAGGCTGGATATCACTCCACCGGCCGCTCGGCGGCGCTGTTCTCCACGATCTACGGCAACGCCACGGTGCGCGCGTTGACCCGCGCCAGCCAGGCGTTCCTGTTCGAGTCGCCCGCGTGGTTCACGCCCACGCCGCTGGTGCGTCCGCGCTCCACGCTGTTCTTCGCCACGCCGGGGCAACTGGCCATGCTGGCGGCCTTCCGCGACGACGCGGACATCGCCGCCGACACGCGCCTCCTGGACGTCGCCGAGGCCGGCGCGCTGGTGCC
>Ga0302196_10002059_pt1 | contig 19045 bp, 23 predicted proteins | sample II_Bog_N1_3_FD_198794 | JGI IMG/M metagenome (GOLD analysis project Ga0302196, IMG submission 198794) | Peat permafrost microbial communities from Stordalen Mire near Abisko, Sweden - II_Bog_N1_3 | ecosystem: Environmental > Terrestrial > Soil > Wetlands > Peat | place: Sweden: Abisko...
CCGGGCGCGACCCTTGCGGCAGGGGATTGTCAGGGCCAAGGGTGCCCAACGCTGACCTGCTGTTCGCGTTTTAAGTCGTCGCCGGTCCAAACCGATTTGGCTCGGCGGCGCCTTTTCGACAGAAGAACCAAACGAGAAATATCATCCCTACGATCGGGACGGCCCAAAGGAGTAGTAACCAGCACGACTTGCCCAGATCGTGTAGCCGTCTGATAGCCGCAGCGACCTGAACCCAACTTATAATGAGCGAAAACCCCAATGAAGCGACCTTGACGGCCGCTCCATCGGCAAGGTTCGGACAAGTCATCAAAAAAGTAAGCTGGGCCAAAATCAGTCCGAAGGTCGTCATAAAGACCCACGCAAACTCCCGCCGCGACGCGCGGCCAAATGGAGCCCCGAACCGTACGATCCCCCCGATTCCTAACACATGCCCCGCCTACCCATCCCCATCCGGATGCTGATACGAAACAATCGCCGCGTACCATCCAGCCGCCATCGTAGTCTCGTCCGGCGTCCGCACCGGCAACCCGGCCAGATCCTCGAACCACGGCATCCGCCGATCCATCGCGTGCTGGATGGTCGGCGGGATCGCCGCCGGATCATCGAAGGCGCCGATGGCCAGCTCCACAGGGCCGTCGTCCGGTTCGAAGGTCAGGGGCGTGCCGCAGGCTTCGCAAAAGCCGCGCTTCACCCGGTTGGAGCTGGCGAAATAGCGCGGCGCGCCGCGGGTCCAGGTGACCCCGCTGTCGGCCGAGACCAGGGGGCCGAAGAAACCGCCGAAAGCTTTTTGGCACATCCGGCAATGGCACAGGCTGGCGCGGCCCAGCGGCAGGGCGGCGGAAAAACGCACCGACCCGCATTGACATCCGCCGCTCATCGCCTCGCCCGTCATGCGGCCGTCGCCTTGGCCGTCAATCGTCGCCGATCGTGGCCGGTGACCTGAAGGCTGATCACCGAACCAGCCTCGCCGGCCCCCTCGAACGCGATCTCGGTGAAATCCTCGGCCCTGGCCAGGCCCTCGCGCTCGACCAGGGCGCTCAGCGTGCGGCCCTGCTGGCGTTGCAGATGGCGAACGAGGCCGGCGTCGCCGGCGGCGCGCAATCGCTCGGCCCGGGCCTTGACCACCGCCCGGCTCAGCTGGGGCATGCGCGCGGCCGGCGTGCCGGGGCGCGGGCTGAACGGAAACACGTGCAGGAAGGCCAATTCCGCTTCTTCCACCAGGGCCAGGGTCTGGTCGAACATCGTTTCGGTCTCGGTGGGAAAGCCGGCGATGAAGTCGGCGCCGAAGGCCACATCAGGGCGCACGGCCCGCACCGCCGCGATCAGCGACAGGGCGTCAGCGCGGCTGTGGCGGCGCTTCATCCGCTTGAGGATCATGTCGTCGCCGGCCTGCAGCGACAGGTGCAGGTGCGGCATCAGCCTGGGTTCTTCCGCCAGGCAGCGCATCAGGTCCGCATCGATCTCGGCGGCGTCGATCGACGACAGGCGCAGGCGGGGAAGGCCCGGAACGAGCTTGAGGATCCGCGCCACCAACTGGCCAAGCGTCGGGGCGCCGGGCAAATCGCTTCCCCACGAGGTCAGGTCGACCCCGGTCAGCACCACCTCGCCATAGCCTTCGGCGGCCAGCCGGCGCACCTGCTCGACCACCTCGCCGGCGGCGGCGGAGCGCGAATTGCCCCGGCCGAACGGGATGATGCAGAAGGTGCAGCGGTGGTCGCAGCCGTTCTGGATCTCGACATAGGCCCGCGCTCGATCCTTCAGCCCATCGATCAGGTGGCCGGCGGTCTCGCGGATCGACATGATGTCGCCGACCCGCACCCGCCCGCCCGGCGCCGCGGCGGCGAAGGCGCCGGCGGCCGACTTCTCAGCGTTGCCCAAAACCAGGTCGACCTCGTCCATCGCCGCGAACGCCGCCGGATCGATCTGGGCGGCGCAGCCGGTGACGATCAGGCGCGCCCCCGGCCGCTCGCGCCGCGCCTTGCGGATCGCCTGGCGCGCCTGGCGCACCGCCTCGCCTGTCACCGCGCAGGTGTTGAACACGATGGCGTCGGTCAACCCGTCCTCAGCCGCCCGGGCGCGGATCACCTCGGATTCGTAGGCGTTGAGACGGCAGCCGAAGGTGACGATCTGCACGTCGTCCGCGCCTGGCTTGGCGGGCCGGACCACGGGCGAGGGCAGGTCCAGCAGATCCTGGCTCACGGTAAGGCCCCGGTGAACTCCACCGCCACAGGGCCGGTCATCAGCACGTGGTCGTCGCGCTCGCGCCAGTCGATGAACAGCTCACCGCCGTCGAGCGTCACCACCGCCTGACGCCCGGTGAGGCCCCGGCGGGCGGCGGCGACCAGGGCGGCGCAGGCGCCGGTGCCGCAGGCCTTGGTCTCGCCGGCGCCGCGCTCCCACACCCGCAGCCGGATGCGGTCGCGGGCGAGGATCTGGGCGAAGCCCACATTGGTCCGCTGCGGAAACAGGTGATGATATTCGATCATCGGCCCGACCTCGCGCACCGGCGCCGCGGCCGCGTCGGGGACAAAGAACACCACATGCGGATTGCCCATGGAGACGCAGCCGGGCGTATGCAGGATCGGCGCGTCGATCGGGCCCACCTGCAGCTCAATACCCCGGGTGTTCATCTCTTCGGCCAGCGGAATGTCGGTCCATTTCAGGCCTGGGACGCCCATGTCGACGGTGATCCGGCCCTCATCGGCCTTCCACGCGAAGAGCCGGCCGGCGGCGGTTTCGAACACAGTCTCCTCGCGGCCGCTGGCCTGCATCAGCAGCCAGGCGGCGCAGCGAGAGCCATTGCCGCAGGCGCTGACCTCCTCGCCGTCGGCGTTCCAGAAGCGCACCGTCGCATCAACCGTGGCCGAGGGACTGATGGCGACGATCTGATCGCAGCCGATCCCGCTGGTGCGGTCGGCGATGGCGCGCGCGGCCTCGACCGTCGGCTCGAACGGGCCAAAGGGGCTGTCGGCGCGGGCCTCGACAACGACGAAATCGTTGCCGAGCCCGTTCATCTTCAGAAAGGGGCGGGGCATGGGCCGCGACATATAGGCTAAAGCGCCGGGGTTTTCACGCCCCGCACGCTTTCGCTTGGATTTATTGGACCATCGGCGCCGGCGAGCTCTCTCGGTTCGTCATTGCCGGGCTCTTGTCCCGGCAACCCATAGACAGCAGCGCGCGAGTCCTGGCGGGCACGGCTCCGCGATGGTTTTCGAGGTTTGAGTTGATAGGCCACCGGGACAAGCCGGTGGTGACGATCAAGGGAGCGGGGGCAGCTGTCGGAACCGCTACTAGGCCCGTTCAATCGCCTTGGCGGCGGCGTCCAGGGCGTCGGCCAGGGCCTCGACCTGGACCTCGTTCAGCGGTCCGCGGCTGAGGCGAAGCCTCAGCGAGGTGCGTAGATTCTCCATCGCCCGCACCAGCTGGGGCGCGTCGCGGCCGCGACTGGCGGCGGCGACCTCGGCCACCCGGGCGTTCAGCCCGGCCAGGGCTTCCGCCTGGCTGGCCAGCCAGGCCTCGCCCTCGGGGGCGATCGCGTAGAGCTTCTTGCCGGCCTCGGACTCGATCTGCTTGATGTAACCCAATTCCTCAAGCAGGGTCAGGGTCGGATAGACCACCCCGGGGCTGGGCGCATAGGCGCCGCCGACCGAGTCCTCCACCGCCTTGATCAGCTCATAGCCATGGCTGGGCTTGGCCGCGATCAGCTGCAGCAGCAGCAGGCGCAGATCGCCCTGTTCGAACACCCGTCCGCGCCGCGATCGCTCGCCCCGCGGGCCGTGGTGGCCATGGTCTCCACCCCAGCCAAAGCCGTGACGGGCGAAACGGGCGCGATGATCGTGCCCACATTGAAATCGATGCATATTTGATCCTTCTTAGATATATCGATTATGCAGATATATCTAACTGCGCTCGGAATGCAAGAGGCAAGTTCGATATATCTTAGAATTCGCTTTTTGCGTCCCTGCGCCTGGGAGCGCGCCAACCCAAACGGGAGGATCGCCCCAGACCGGACCTGCCTCAAGAACGCTTCGCGTCGCGGCGGCCCCGAAGAGGGGCGGTCTTGACCCAGATCCGGTCCGGCGCGGCAGGCTCTCCATGGGTCAGGCGGCGGCGTCGAGATGGCCGCATCGCCGAGGTCACGCCGCCCGGAAAGTCTCCGCCAGCAGCTTGCCTTCCAGTTCCCTGCTGGAGCCGGCGCGCCAGCAGACCACGATCTCGCGGCTGGGCTTAAGCGCGTCGAGCGGGCGGATGGTCACCGGCACGTGGTCGGTCAGGCCGGCGGCCACCGCCATGGCTGGCAAGAGCGACACCCCCAGGCCAGAGCCGACCATCTGCACCAGGGTCGGCAGGGAGGTGGCGGCGAAGGCGCCGTCGGACAGGTGACGCGGCGGCTCCCAGCCGCAGGCCGCCAGGGCGTGGTCGCGCAGGCAATGGCCGTCCTCGAGCAGGATCAACTCGTCTCCCTCCAGCCGCTCGGGCGCGATCGGCCCACCTCGGCTCAAGGGATGGTCCGACGGCACCGCCGCCAACAGGGCGTCGTCGGCGACCCGCGCCGTGTCCAGGCCTGCCGTGTCATAGGGCAGGGCGATCAGGGCCGCGTCCAGCGCCCCGGCCTTTAGCGCCGCGATCAGCCGATGGGTCAGGTCCTCGCGCAGATAGAGCCGCAGCTTGGGATACCGCTCACGCAGCAAGGGCAGGGCGCGGGGCAGCAGATAGGGGGCGACGGTCGGGATCACGCCCAGGCGAAACCGGCCCGACAGCGGCTGGCCGGCGCTGGCCGCGGCCTGAACCAGGTCCTCAGCCTGGGCGAGGATCGCGCCGCCGCGCAACACCGCCTCCTCGCCGACTGGGGTCAGGATCACCCCGGAGCGGGCGCGGTCGACCACCGGCGCGCCAAGGATCTTCTCCAGTTCGGCGATGCCCGCCGACAGGGTCGGCTGGGTGACATGGGCCGCGTCGGCCGCGCGGCTGAACGAGCGGTGGTCGGCTAGGAGCTTCAGATAGTGCAGTTGGCGAAGGGTGGGGAGCATGGCCTAGATATAGATCGTCTCTATCCATTCAGCAAATATAATCGATTGGCTTTCTAGCCCGCCCCCGCCTATCTCACATCCACCGGCGCATTCCTCCCCGAATAAGCGCGTAACCCTAGGAGACCAAAATGATCGGTGTCGGCCAAACCTTGCCCGATTTCAAAATCGTCGGCGTGAAGCCCAAGTTCATGCGTCACGAGGAAGGCGGCGTCAGCGCCTTTGAAGACATCACCGAGGCGAGCTTCCCCGGCCAGTGGAAGGTGATCTTCTTCTATCCGAAGGACTTCACCTTCGTCTGCCCGACCGAGATCGCCGAATTCGCAAGGCTCAATCCGCAGTTCGCCGAGCGCGACGCGGTGGTGTTGGGCGGCTCGACCGACAATGAGCATTCCAAGCTCGGCTGGCGGCGCGAGCACGCCGACCTGCACAACCTGGCGATCTGGAACTTCGCCGACAACAGCGGCAAGTTCGCTAGAGCCCTGGGCGTGCTCGACGAGGCCGAGGGCGTCGCCCAGCGCGCCACCCTGGTGGTCGACCCGAACAATGTGGTGCAGCACATCTATGTCACCAGCCTCAGCGTCGGCCGCAACCCCGCCGACACCCTGCGGGTGCTCGACGCGCTGCAGACCGACGAGCTGTGCCCGTGCAACCGTGCGGTCGGCGGCGAGACCCTGGCGGCGTAAGCGTTTCCAGCCGGCCCCTCCTGCGGAGGGGCCGGTCTTCTCCCCTCATCCAGCGCTCATCCCCGCCTTCGCGGGGACGAGCGCAACTTAATTCTACGCGAGCCATAGGAGCTCCCCATGTCCCTTGATTCCCTACGTGAATCCCTGCCCGCCTACGCCAAGGACCTGAGCCTGAATCTCTCGTCCCTGGCCGGCGAGACCCTGCTCACCGACCAGCAGAAGTGGGGCTGTTTCCTGGCCAGCGCCTACGCCATCGGCGCGCCGACGGTTATCCGCGCGATCGAGGCGGCCGCCGCCGAGGCCGGGCTTAGCCCCGAGGCCGCCACCGCCGCCAAGGCCGCCGCGGCGATCATGGGCATGAACAATGTCTATTACCGCGCCCTGCACCTGATGGCGAACCACGAATACCAGACCCTGCCGGCCCGGCTGCGGATGAACATCCTGGCCAATCCCGGCGTTGACAAGACCGACTTCGAGCTGTGGTCGCTGGCGGTCTCGGCCGTCAACGGCTGCGGCATGTGCCTCGACGCCCACGAGGCCGAACTGAAGAAGCGTGCCCTGCCCAACACCGCCATCCAGGCGGGGCTGCGCATCGCCGCGGTGGTCAATGCGGTGTCGCGGGTGCTGGTGGCCGAGGCGGCGGTCCACTAACGCGCGTCCCTATCAAAGATCGTCATCGCCGGGCTCTTGTCCCGGCGACCCATTCCGTGAAGGTCCGGGGCAAGATGCCCAGAGGCCTTGTCTGGGGCGGACGAAAAGCCCCGCCTTCAAGGCATAGGCCGCCGGGACAATCCCCGCGGTGACGAATCATTCGACTCGCGAGCCATGACAATGAAATGGCGACGTCGCCTATAACGTAGAGATCACGGCCCTGGCCTTAATCGCCTTATCCTTGAGTTCGAGGACCAGCGCGACTAAGCGGGCGTTCACCGCGCCCTCCTCCGTGAGGTCGATTCTGTCACCGTTCTTGAGGCTTATGATTCGATCATTCAGAGCGCCCATGCTTCCGGTCGCTTCCGCAATCACTGAATGAATCGAGGAATAGTCGCCTGAAGCCAATCTTTGATCATCGTCAACAAGACGCCGAACCACATGCGTATCGCCATGAGCCTCGAGCAAGTCGATTACGTCGCGCAAAACCGCCCGTAGTCCTGAGACTGCGTCGCGCGCGCCAGCCAACCCCCTAAACCCCTTCAAACCGCAACGCCGCCCCCCAGAACGCGCCCACCCGCCCGTTTTGCAGCCCCGGCTTGCCGGTGGTCAGAAACCGCCGCGTCCCCGCTTCCCCCGCGACCAAAAACGCCGGATGCCGCTCCAGATAGCGCTCGACCGCGTCGGCCGTCGCCCCCGGCTGATGGATCAGGGGCGTGCCCGGCGGCAGGGCGGCGCGGAACAGGGGGGCGATGATCTCATAGTGGGTGCAGCCGAGGATGGCCCGGTCGGGGGCGCGGCCGATGCGGCGGGCCAGGGCGGCGACGTGGCCCGCGACGGCGTCGGCCAGCACGTCTTCCTCGGCGCCATCCTCGATCATCCGCGCCAGGTTGGGGCAGGGCTCGGAGAACACCGCCACATCCTGGCGACGCTTGTCGATCTCGATCTCATAGACCCGGCTGGCGGCGGTGCCGGGGGTGGAGAACACGCCCAGCACGTCCAGCTGCTCGACCTTGTCGCCCCGCCGCTCGGCCTCGTGCTCCCAAGGCAGGCCGGTGGCGGCCTCGATGGTCGGCACGATGATGCCCAGCACATTGGTCGGCCGTCCTCGCGCCTGGCGATAGGCGGGCAGCCAGGACTGCTGCAGCCGGCGCAGCGCGATCGCCGAGGCGGTGTTGCAGGCCAGGATGATCAGGTCGCAACCGAGATCGAACAGGCGCTCGCAGCCGGCTCGGGTCAGATCCACGATCTCCTCGCCGGGCCGCCCGCCATAGGGGGCCTTGGCCTGGTCGGCCAGATAGACCAGGTCGGTCTGGGGCAGGCGAGCCACCAGGGCCCGATGCACCGTCAGGCCGCCGACACCGGAATCAAACACGCCAATCGCCATGGCCGGGCTTTAGACCCCGCCGCGCGCGGCTGGAACCGAAAAAGCGGTCGCGCGGCGCTGGGTCACGCGCTGTTGCGCGCGTTCGGCGCGCCCGCCTCGGCGGACGGACGGCGCGATAGCTGCGCCAGCACCGAGCGGCGCGCCACCCGGCCTTGCCACAGATAGAGGGCCGGGGTGACCACCAGCTCCATGCCCAGGGCGGCGATCATCCAGCCGCTGGACGGCCCGGCGATCAACATGCCCAGGGCGCGACATAGGCCGCCGGTGACCACGATCAAAGTGAGCAAGCTAAATCGGCCGCTCATCACCTCGATCCTGGGGATTGTCGTCCAGTAGAGCACGCCGATCGCCGCCAGAAGGCCGGACAGATAGCGATAATGGCTGTCGAGATCGGCGCCCGCGCCCGGATTGAGCATGGCCGGCCCCCAGATCGCGCCGGCGACGCCGGCGCACACCGGCACCAGGCCGGCGATAGCCACGGCGACTTGCAGCAGGGTGCGTTCGAGGATCTGGGTCTGCATCACCCGTCTCTATAACGCGTGGACGGACGAATGGGGCGAGCCTTCATCAAGCGGGCGTTGAATTCCAGGTTTGTTGCGGCCAAGCCACCGTTCGCAGCCGGCGGCGGGCCTCACCCATCGTCGCAGGACTCGGCCGCGCCCCGCCGCGCGCCAAGCTGAAACGCCAGTCCGATCCCGCATGCAGTCAGCAGCGCGACGCCCAGACTGACCTTGGGCCGCATCTGGGCGGCGGTGTAGAGGCTGGATTCGCGCACCCCGGTTTGGTAGGCGCGCTCACGCAAATCCTGACCGGCGTGGTGCAGATTGTCGGCGGGCTGTTGTCCCTGCGACCCCCGCGCCGTCCGGGCGGTTAGGCGCGCGCCGAGGGCCAGCAGCGGCTCGGTCAGCCCCGGCGCGGCGAAGGCCGCCAGGGCCAGCAGGCCGCCGCCACCGCCGATGGTCACCTCCCGCACCCGATGCTCGGCCGCATAGAGAATGGCCTGAGCGACCAGGGGCGTGGCGTAGACGCCGGTGTTGCTGGGCGGCTTGGCGCCGCCGCGATTGCGCGCATGGTCGCGCTGGGGGCTGTCAACCGCCGAAGGCTTGATCAGTGTCACCGACACCGGCGCGCCCTGAGCCCGAAGTTCTGTGCGTAAGGCCGTGGTGAAGCCCTTGACCGCGTGTTTGGAAGCGCAGAACGCCGCCTGCAGCGGCAAGCCCACCTCGCCGCCCGCCGCGGCGCCGACATTGATCAGCGCCCCGCCTCCGTCCTGGCTGACGAACTGTTCGATCGCCACCAACGATCCGTGGACGACCCCCCAATAGTTGGTCTCGAACAGGCGCTGATGATCCTCCAGACGCGTCTCAGCCGCGGGACCGATCATCGTCACGCCCGCGTTGTTAACCCAGGTGTCGAAGCCGCCGAAGCGGCTGACGGCCACCGCCGCGATCGCCCGCACGTCCGCCTCGCGACCGACATCGGCGGCGACAAAGGCCACCTCGGCGCCCTTGCTGGTCAGGTCCTCGCAGACCGATTTCAGCGCCGCCTCATTGCGGGCGGCCAGCACCATTTTGGCGCCGCGCGTGGCCGCCGCGCGCGCGGTCGACAGGCCCACGCCCGAGGTCGCGCCGGTGATGACGATCACCTGTTGATTGAGGGGCTTAAAATGCAACGCCGTCACTTTGTCTATGTCTCCTCTCCTAGCCGGGCGGCCGGTTACGGTTCGCCGTCCCCCGCGGCTTTGACAGCGCCAAGTCCTCGCGCACGCCGACTCGCCAGATCATCTGAACCTGAGGTTGGGGCGAATCCATGGCCGCCCCCGTCGCTAGCCCCGACGCCGCTTGCCGCGACCGCCGCCGAAAATCTCCAGGGCGGTGCGAAGCACAAAACCGCTCACCTTCGGATCGCGCAAGGCGGTCAAGGCGGTGGCCAAGGCCGCCCCGGCCGCGGCGAAGGGCTTGTCCTTCAGCAATTCGCGTAGGCGCGCGGCGCTGGCCTCCGCCTCACGCGCCTTGGCGCGGGCCTTGACCTGGTTCTGGATCGCCAGGCTAAGCACGCCCAGGCCCATGATCAGGGCCGCAGCGCCGGCGACGCCCGCGCTGGCCCAGGCCGGACCAAACGGGGCGCGCAGCACCGCGTAGAGGGCGAAGGCCAGGGCGACCACAGCCGTCGCCGCCGCGGCGGCCATGGCGGCGACGGCGGCGGCGATCATCAGGGCCTTGTTGAGCATCAGCGATTGCGGCCGCTGAGGATGAAGCCGATCAGCACGCCGACGCCCAGGGCGGTGACGGTCGTGGCCAGGGGGCGCTCCTGCACCTTCTCGACCACGTAGCGCTGGGCGGTGTCGAGCGATTCGCCGGCGCTGTCGGCATAGGTGCGGCCTTGGGTGCGAAGCAACTCCAGACCATCCTGCACGGCCTTCTCCAGCCGGTCGACCAGAAGGTGGAAGCGCTTTTCGGCGCCCTGGATGGTTTGGTCCGCGGCGTCCGCGGCTTGATCGATTTCGGCGCTGACAGTCATGGGGATCTCCAATGGTATATGGCTGGAAACGGCTTAACGGGTCTGGCGGCCCTCTGGGTCCAGGCTATTGGCATATAATCGACAGGTCGCCCAGGAACGGGGTGGCTTCACCATACAGCTCTATCAGATTTGGCGCATGGGGCTTTCATTCTCAGAGCGCAAAGTGTTCTCTAGGTAGTATGGATAAGGTGTCTGAAATCGATTCCTGCACGAAAGGCGCGTGTGCGGCTGATGCAAGGCGTTGATCCGGGCACGAAAATGGCCGCGGACGCCGAGGCTGCGCGCGTCGATCTGCTGCGGGACATGGGCGTGCTCGACTCCGGCCCCGACCCTCGATTCGACCGTATCGCCGAACTGGCGGCGCTGATTTTCGACGCGCCGCGGGCCGCGGTGATTCTGATCGACGCCGACCGACTGTGGATGAAGGCGCGCGTCGGACTGAGCGAGGGCGAATGGCCCCGAAGCGGCACCCTGGTCGAATCCATCTTGGAGACCGGCGTGCCGATGTTCGTCGGGGATATCCGCAAGCTCAAGTCCTTGGCTGGCGCAGTCAACGCCCCGGCGCCGTCCACGCGGTTCTACGCGTCGGCGCCCTTGATCACGCTGGACGGCGCCATCATCGGGGCCTTGAGCGTCGCCGACGATAAGCCCCATCGCCCCGTCGCCCCTCGTCAAAAGACGGCCTTGATCGATCTGGCGGCCCTCGCCACCGAGGAACTGATTCGCGACGCAGAGGCGGTCGCCTCCCGTCGGCGGCACGCCTTCGACCTCGAGCGTTTGGATCTGGCGCTCAGCGCGGCCAATCTCGGCGCCTATGAATGGGATCTGGCCACCGACTCGATATTGCAGACCGAGCGCCTTCGACAGATCAACGGCGCCGGCGCCGACCGCGAAAGCCTTGAGCGCCTTAGCCAGGCCCTGCCGTCCGAAGACCGCGAGGTCGTCCTGGCCAAGATCCGGGATTCACTGGCGGCCAGCGGCCGATTCGAGCTGGAGCATCGGCTGATCAACGTGCGCGACGGCGCCCATCGCTGGGTGTCGAACATGGGCGTGTTGATCAAGGACACGCCCCACCATCCTGGACGGGTGATCGGCGTCATTCAGGACATCACCCCTCGCAAGATCGCCGACGAGCAGCGCGAGACCTTGGTCGCCGAGCTGGACCATCGGGTGAAGAATGTCCTGGCCGCGGTCAATTCTCTGGCCGCCCAGTCGGCGCGCAAGGCCACCTCGCTTGACGGGTTCCTAAAGACCTTCGCCGGTCGATTGAAATCGATGGCCTCGGCGCATCAGCTGCTGACCGCGACCCGGTGGCGTGGCGCCGGCATGCTGAATATCGCCACTGCGGAGCTGGGCGGCATCGCTCCGGGTCAGACCCGCTGGGAGGGGCCGGACCTGTTGCTGGCGCCCCGCGCCGCCAACGCCATGTCGTTGGCGCTGCACGAACTGGCCACCAATGCGGTCAAGTTCGGCGCCCTGTCAGTCGAGAGCGGACGGGTCGACGTGCGCTGGCGCTCGACGCCCAACGGTGGGCTGGAACTGCGCTGGATCGAGTCTGGCGGGCCGCCGGTCTCGCCTCCGACGCGCCGGGGCTTCGGGGCCACCCTGCTCGAAAAAGTCACCGGCCGCGAACTGGATGGCGAGGTCACGGTTGATCACCGGCGCGAGGGCGTCACCGCCCTGATTGTCGCGGGCCCTTCCACCCTGGCGGCGGCGCCTTCGCCGGAGACCGCGGACGTTTCACCCCAGCCTACGGCCGTCGAGATTCGAACCAGCTCAGGCCCCGCCTTTAACGCCGTTCCGGCCCGAATCGACGGCCTGCGGCTGTTGATCGTCGAGGACGCGCTGCTGTTGGCGCTGGAGCTTGAGGCCGGCCTGCAGGAAGCCGGCGCGATCATGGCCGGATCGGCCGCTGACGTCGCCGAGGCCTTGAGCATGATGGACCGGCCGATCGACGCCGCCGTGCTCGACGCCAATCTGAACGGCGTCTCGGTGCTGCCTGTGGCGGAGGCGCTGGCGGCGCGTGGCGTTCCGTTCGTCTTCGCCACGGGCTATGGCGACAACCGCTTCAATCCGGGGGGATTCGACGCCCCGGTCATTCGCAAGCCCTATGATGTGACTCAGGTCACCGCGGCCTTGGCCCAGATCACCGGACGCGCCTGACCGCCGGAGGGTCAGGGGGTGTTGGCGGTCGGTCCGCGACGGGCGCGAAAAAAGCCCTTGAGCAGCGCCGCGCTCTCCTCGGCCAGCAGGCCGCCGGCGACCTGGGGCCGCCAGTGACAGGTGGGCTGGTCGAACACCTTGGCCCCGTGGATCACCGCCCCGCCCTTGGGGTCGGCGGCCCCGAACACCAGCCTTCCAATCCGGGCGTGGCTGATCGCCCCGGCGCACATGGCGCACGGCTCTAGCGTCACCACCAGCGTCAGGCCGGTCAGGCGATAGTTGCCCAGCGCTCGCGCCGCCGCGCGCAGGGCCAGAATCTCGGCGTGGGCGGTCGGGTCATGATCCCCGATTGGGGCGTTGTGCGCCGCGGCGATCACCTCGCCGGTCGCCGGATCGATGACCACGGCCCCGATCGGCGCCTCTCCCGCGTCAGCGGCGGCTTGCGCCTGCTCGAGGGCGATGCGCATGGTGCGAAGATCATGGTCGATCATAATCCTGACCCAACCCCTCGAGCCGCCTCCGGTCAAGCGCCGGCCGATGGCGAACGCGTGGCCAAGGCGCTGGCCCGCGCGGGCGTCGCCTCGCGCCGCGAGGTCGAGCGGCTGATCGCCGCCGGTCGCGTGGCCCTCAACGGCAAGGTGCTCGACACGCCGGCCGTCAAGGTGGCCCGCGGCGACCTGCTGACCGTGGACGGCGCCTTGGTTGGCGAGGCCGAGCCGACCCGGGTTTGGCGCTATCACAAGCCGACCGGCCTGGTGACCACTCACCGCGACCCCAAGGGACGGGCGACCGTGTTCGAGCATTTGCCTGAGCATCTGCCGCGGGTGATTTCGGTCGGACGGCTGGACCTCAATTCCGAGGGACTGCTGCTGCTGACCAATGACGGCGGCCTGGCGCGGGCGCTTGAGTTGCCCGCCAACGGCCTGGTGCGTCGCTACCGGGCGCGGGCGCGGGGGCATGTCACCCAGGCCCGGCTGGACGAACTAAAACGGGGGCTGACCGTCGAAGGCGTGCGCTATGGGCCGATCGAGGCCAGCCTGGACAAGGCCAAGGAGGGGCCGCAGGGCGCGAATCTGTGGATCACCCTGACCCTTACCGAAGGCAAGAATCGGGAAGTGCGGCGGGTGTTGGAAGCGCTGGGCTTGATCGTCAACCGCTTGATCCGCCTGTCCTATGGCCCGTTCCAGCTGGGGACCCTGGGCGTTGGCGAGGTCGAGGAGGTTGGGCCGCGGGTGATTCGCGAGCAGCTTGCGGCTCACATCGCAGCCGAGTCCCTGCCCTCGGGCGCCCGCTCGACCGCCGCGGTTGCGCCGGTGCGTCGGGCGGCCTCAGGCAAGGCCGACTCTGTGAACGCCGACTCTGGAAACGCCTCAGATCCGGCGGCCCGGTCGGTGCGCCGGGGTGCGCCGTCGCGTGAGGCCGCCCGGTCAGGCGCGCGGCCCGGACGCCCGGCGCGACCGCCAGCCGGCGGCGAGTCAGAAAAGCCGAAGGCTGCGGCCAAGACCGAATACAAGCCAGGCTGGGCCAAGCCGAAGAAACGTGCGTCGCGGCCGCCGGCTAAGGGCGCCAGCGCGGCGCGTCCCGCCAAGCCCCTTGGCCCCGGTAAATCGCCTGGCAGGGGCGCGCCAAAGCCAGGACGCTGAGACCGCTCAGCCGGATCTGCGTTCGGGCCGCTGGTCAGGGCTTGCAGACGCCCTGAAACAGCACGCCGATCTGCCGGTCCATCAACGCGATCAGGTCCTCGGTGGTGACCGACGGCTCACAGGCGCGGCGATAGTTCCAGACGTAGGCGGCCACGATCGCATCAGCGCAACTTTCGATGTCCGCATCGACCCGCACCTCGTCGCGTTCGATTCCCTCGCGCAGAACGTCGCCGAGCATCTGCTTCAGTCGGGCGTTTCCGCCGAGCGGTGTGACGCCACGTTCGGCCGCCCAGCCATAGGACGCGCAAATATAGGAGACGAACAGCCGCAGCCGGCGGGTCTCGAACCCGTAATGCACCGCCATGATCGAGCGCAACCGATCGACGACGCCGCCCCGCAGATGCGGGATCAATCGATCGAGCTCGGCGTAGAGACCTTCAAGCCGATCGCTCATCACCGCGCCGAGCAGGTCTGCCTTGCCGCCAAAGGTGGTGAACACGCTTCCCACCGAAACGCCAGCACGTTTGGCGATGTCCCGAATCGCCGCGGCCTCATAACCGACCTCATCGAACAGGTCGCGGGCCGCTTCGAGCACGCGCTCTCGCGTCGCCTGCTTGCGCTTCTCTCTCAATCCCACACCCAGCCCCCCTATCACCGCGGGAGCCTAGCGCCTCGGCGTCCCCCCGGCCCTGCGACCTTGGAGCGCATCCGCTTTCGCGAATCCCGGCGCGGCTTTCCCTTTCGCGCCTACCGGACGGCGACGCGCCTGCACGCACTAAGGCAGTAAGTCGCCTACGTCCGTACGTTGCGGACGGACCAAATACGCATGGATCGCCGGGGTGGGCCGAGCGGCGATGGTCGTGTCGCTTGTGGCGCGAGCCTCAGGCGGCGGCGGAAAATCCCGCCAGCAACAGATCGAGTTGCGAGGCCAGCCGCGCCATCAAGGCGGCCACGTCCCAATCGTCGAAGATCGCCTGGCGGTAATTCGACAGATAGGCGTCCCAGAGCATTTCGCTGGCCAGTTTGATGTCGAGCCTCGCCGAAAGTTCGCCGCGCTCGACGCCACCGATCAGGATCGCCCCGAGCAGCGACAGGATGAGCTTTGCGCCTTGGCGATTGCGCGCCTCAGCGCTGGGGTCACCCTGCCAGGAGAAGCCCATGGACGCCTGAACCAGGCCGAGCTGGTCTAGGTGACGCTGATAGGCCAGGTTCAGAACGCTCAATAGGGCCTCGCGCGCTGGCAGGCCGTCCCGGTCCAATTTCTCCATGTCGTCCCTGAGCGCCCGATAGTCGGCCGATAGCACTTCGCTGAACAGCTCCGCCTTATCGGTGAAGCTGGCGAATACGGCGCCGGTGGAGAGTCCGGCGGCCGCGGCGATGTCGCGAACCGTAGCCGCTTCATACCCTCGCTCGGTGAATAAGCGCCGAGCGGAGTCCACAAGACGTTCCCGCGTTCGCTGCTTAGCCACGGCCCGGCGAGTCAGAGGATGCTCGACAATGCGCGCAGCGCGGTTGGAGAATTCGCGGTTCATTCGAAGGTCCAAAATGACGAAGCCCTTTGGCTCGGCTGGAAAGGCTCGGCCCATTCGCCGAACACGTTCAACTTACTATGGCTCCAGCGGATTTCCAGCAATCGATTACAGAACGCATCACTTTTTGGCGCTGCGACCCCGCGACGCAGCGCCTGTCCGCCGCGGCGCCCCACCCGCGTCGCGCGGGGTCAGGGACGCGTGAGACCGACCACCGTTGGGCGAACCCGTTCGGCCCGCATGGCCTGGACAATCAGCGTCGATCAAGGTCGCCGGGCCAGACCCCGCGCCGTGATCGCCAGGGCGAGCGAACCGCCAAGGCTCCCAATCGAGGCGGGTTCAATCGCGCGCGAAATGCGGGTAAGAAGAGCCGATGGATATCCTGTTCAGGTGGCTGATCCCGCTGTCGCTCGCCGCCGTGCTGGTCACGCTCGGGGTCGGACTATTCGCTCTGTTTCGCGGCGGGGATTTCGGCCGATCCTATTCGAACAAGCTGATGCGCCTGCGCGTGGTCTTGCAATTCATCGCCATCCTGGTGTTGGTCGGGGCCAGCGTCTGGTGGGGACGGCATCGTTAGGCTCGGTAGGCGAAGACCATGGTCACACTCAATCGCATCTACACCCGGACCGGGGATCAGGGCCTGACGCGCCTGGCCAGCGGCGCGCCGGTGGCCAAGTTCGACCCTCGGGTGGAGGCCTATGGCTCCGTCGACGAGACCAACGCCTGTCTCGGCCTCGTCCGGCTGCACACCGCCGATCTTCCGAGGCTCGATGCGGTGCTGGGCCGGGTGCAAAACGAGCTGTTCGATTTGGGCGCGGATCTCGCCACGCCCGGCGAGACGCCTGGCGCCCTGAGAATCGTCGACAGTCAGGTTGAGCGGTTGGAGGCTGAGATCGATGACCTGAACGCGGATCTCGCCCCGCTCAGCTCGTTCGTCCTGCCGGGCGGCTCCGCGGCGGCCGCGGCCCTGCATCTGGCGCGCACCGTCTGCCGTCGGGCTGAACGTGATACGGTCAAGCTCGCTCAGACATCGGGCGAGCAGGTCGGCGCGCCAGCGCTGAAATATCTGAATCGCCTGTCAGACCTGCTGTTCGTCGCCTCGCGCTGGGCGAATCACCAAGGTCAGGGCGACGTGCTCTGGGCGCCTGGCGCCACCCGCTAGGCTGGCGATCGACGGTTTCGCGGCGAATAGGACGTGGAGCCCGGGCCGTCGCGGCGCGCTCGGGCGCTCAGCTCGCCGGCTTGGCCGCGGGATGCGGCGCGGGCTGCAGCACCAGCTTGCCGCCGACTCTTCGGCCCGTGAACATCGAGATCGGCACCGGGACGGCGCAGACCTTGTCCTTTTCATCCCACCAGTCGCCGTGCGCCTCGCAGCGCTGCGCTGGCCAGATGTAATAGGCCTGATAGATCAGCAACCCGGCGAAAATCACCACGAAGGCGGCGACGAATCCGAGCTGAACCTTGGGTATATGTGACTTCATGATCGGCTCTATGAAACCTGATCGCCGCGACCGCAAGTCGGGCGTTGCGCTCCGCGACAGGGGTCGAGGGGTCTGATCGGGTCGTCCAGACCTGTCTCGCGTTGACAGGCAAGGGCGGCGTTGTCAGTTTGCCGGCCTCAAATTGGGGGTCACGGTCACTCGCGCGGCGTTGACGCGCGGCGTGGCCAAGGTGAAGGACGGCGAGATCGATGAAGGTTCTGGTCCCGGTCAAACGGGTGATCGACTATAACGTCAAGGTTCGGGTCAAGGCCGACCAGACCGGCGTGGACCTGGCCAATGTGAAGATGGCCATGAACCCCTTCTGCGAGATCGCCGTCGAAGAGGCGGTGCGGCTGAAGGAACGCGGCGTGGCCACTGAGGTGGTGGTGGTCTCGATTGGGCCGCTCCAGGCTCAGGACACCCTTCGCACCGCCCTGGCCCTGGGCGCGGATCGTGGTCTGGTGCTTCAGACCGACAGCGACGTCCAGCCGCTGGAGACGGCCAAGTTGCTCAAGGCGGTGGTCGAGGCCGAAAAGCCCGATCTGGTGCTGATGGGCAAGCAGGCCATCGACGGTGACAATAACGCGGTCGGTCAGATGCTCGCCGCCCTGCTCGGCTGGCCCCAGGCCACCTACGCCTCCAAGCTGGTGGTCGAGGGCGGCAAGGCCCTGGTCACCCGTGAGGTCGATGGCGGCCTGCAGACCCTGGAGCTGGACCTGCCGGCGGTGGTCACCGCCGACCTGCGGCTCAATGAGCCGCGCTACGCCAGCCTGCCCAACATCATGAAGGCCAAGAAGAAGCCGATCGAGATCAAGCCGGCGGCCGATTTTGGCGTCGACATCGCCGGACGTCTGACCGTGCTCAAGGTGACCGAGCCGCCCAAGCGCGCCGCCGGAATCAAGGTTGAGACCGCCGCCGACCTGGTGGCCCATCTGAAGACCGCGGGGGTGCTCTAATGGCCGTGCTCGTCATCGCCGACCACGACAATGTCACGCTGAAGGACAACACCCACAAGACGGTCACCGCGGCCCTGAAGCTGTCGTCTGAGGTCGACGTACTGGTCGCCGGCGCGGCGGTCGACGCTGTCGCCGCCGATGCGGCCAAGATCGCCGGCGTTCGCACGGTGCTCACCGCCCAGAGCCCGGCGCTGGGTCAGCAGATCGCCGAGGCGGTCACGGCTGCGGTGTCGCCGCTCGCGTCGGGTTATGAGGCGATCCTGATCCCCGCCACCGCCGCCGGTAAGAATTTCGCGCCGCGGCTGGCCGCCCTGCTGGACGTTGCTCCGATCTCGGAGATCATCGAGGTGGTCAGCGCCGACACCTTTGTGCGTCCGATCTATGCCGGCAACGCCTTGGAGACCATCCAGAGCACGGACGCCAAGAAGGTGATCACCGTGCGCCCCACGGCCTTCGCGGCCGCCGCTGACGGTGGTTCGGCGACGATCGAGGCGGTGGACGCCGGCGCCGGCGCGCCGCACACCCGCTTCGTCTCTGATGAGTTGGCCCAGTCGGACCGGCCGGAGCTGGGCGCCGCCAAGATCGTCGTCTCCGGCGGCCGCGCCCTGGGCTCGGCCGAGGAGTTCCATCGGGTGATCGAGCCCCTGGCCGACAAGCTGGGCGCGGCGGTCGGCGCGAGCCGCGCGGCGGTGGACGCCGGCTATGCTCCCAACGACTATCAGGTAGGCCAGACCGGCAAGGTGGTCGCCCCGGCGCTCTACCTGGCCATCGGCATCTCCGGCGCCATTCAGCACCTGGCCGGGATGAAGGATTCCAAGATCATCGCCGCGATCAACAAGGACCCCGACGCGCCGATCTTTCAGGTCGCCGACTTCGGCCTGGTCGCCGACTACAAGACCGCCGTCCCCGAGTTGATGGAGGCCCTCGCCGCCGCCGGCAAGTAGCCGCCGCCGCCGCTTGGCGACGCCAGACTAACCTTGCCGTGTCTTACTCGTTATTGCG
>Ga0302196_10002068_pt1 | contig 19004 bp, 15 predicted proteins | sample II_Bog_N1_3_FD_198794 | JGI IMG/M metagenome (GOLD analysis project Ga0302196, IMG submission 198794) | Peat permafrost microbial communities from Stordalen Mire near Abisko, Sweden - II_Bog_N1_3 | ecosystem: Environmental > Terrestrial > Soil > Wetlands > Peat | place: Sweden: Abisko...
GCCGATCCTCTGGGGGTCGCCTATCCGACGGTGACGCCGAATTTTGTCGGGGCGACCAGCTATGTCGACTACAAGGCCGCCGACGGCATGGCGCTGCACGGCGTGCTGACCCTTCCGCCTGGCCGGGCGGCCAAGAACCTGCCCCTGGTGGTCATGCCCCATGGGGGACCCTCGGCCCGAGACTATGTCGGCTTCGACTATTGGGCCCAGGCGTTCGCGGCCCGCGGCTATGCGGTGTTCCAGCCGAATTTCCGGGGCTCGGACGGCTATGGCAAGTCCTACCACGACGCTGGCTACGGACAGTGGGGACGCAAGATGCAGTCCGATATCTCCGACGGCGTCGCCGAGCTTGTGCGTGAGGGCGTCGCCGATCCGAAACGCGAATGCATCGTCGGCTGGAGTTATGGCGGCTATGCGGCGCAGGTGGGCGTGACGGTCCAGAAAGGACTCTATCGCTGCGCGGTCTCCATGGCCGGTATCGCCGACCTGGGGCGGATGCTGCGCTATGTGCGCGACAATTTCGGCGCAGAGAGCTCGGTGACCCGCGATTACACCCGCTTCATCGGAGTGACCTCCGACTGGACCGACGCCCAAGCCAATGACATTTCGCCGATCAAGCTGGCGGGCGGCGCCGACGCCCCGCTGCTGCTGATCCATGGCGACCAGGACACCACCGTCCCGATCGACCAGAGCCAGGCCATGTTCGCCGCCCTCAAGGCCGCCGGAAAGCCGGTCGAGTTCGTCACCCTGCCCGGCGCCGATCACTGGCTGCTGGAGGAGGATGCGCGGGTGGCCATGCTCAAGGCCTCGGTGGCCTTTGTGCTGAAGAACAATCCGCCCGATCCCGCGCCGGCGTCGGCGGTCGTGGCGAAATAACGGTTCGGCTGCTTCGTCCGAGCAGGACCCACCCCCACAGAGGACTCCTGCTGACCACACCGTCCAAGTCCTTGTCGCGTCACGGGTATTGACTGAGGGGGCGCCGACCGGCAGATGTAGGACAATTGGGGGGGACCAAACAATGATCCGTGGCGCCACGGCGCTTGTGACCGCGCTTGCGGCCGCCGCCTCCGTTCACGCGGCCGACGCGCCGAGCACCGACTCAGCGGTTGGCCCGCCACCGATCGAGGATTATGGCAAACTGCCCGGCATGCAGTCGGTGACCCTTTCGCCCTCGGGTCAAAGGTTCGCTTATGTGGCGGTGGCCAATGGCGTCCGGCGAATCGTGATTGTCGGGCCAGATGGCAAGGTCTCTGACACCATCGGCGTCGGCGCCGCCAAGGTCGAGGCGCTTAGCTGGGCCGGCGACGACCATCTTCTGATCAACACCAGTAAGACGTTCAATCTCGATCACGACACGCTGCGCTCCAAAAGCGAACTCGGCGCGGTGACGGTGGTCAACGTCAATACGAAAAAGGCGTTTGGCGTCTTTCAGCAAGGCGATCAGGAGAGAGTCGCCCCGTTCGTCGCCGGCGAGTTCGGCGCGGCCCAGATCAACGGCCATTGGTACGGCTTCTTCGGCGCCTACAGCTACGATACCGCCCATACCCTTGAACTGCTGGACGAACTTGACGTCTACCGCGTCGATCTGGACACCGGCCGGTTCGAAATGGCCTTCCACGGAGATTTCAATTCGGTCGGGTGGCTGGTCAGTCCGCAAGGCGTCGTCGATGCCGGGGTCTACTACAACAGCGCCACCGGCCAATGGACCGTGAAAGCCAGCCAGCGCCAGAGCGCCGTGATCGCCAGCGGCCATTCGAGCTTCGATTACCCCCATGTTCTCGGCTACGGCCGCGCCCGCGACGTCGTCCTGTTGGCCCAGACTGCGGAGCACGGCCAGACCTTTGAAGAAGTCCCGCTGGCGGGCGGCGCGGCCAAGCCGGCGCCGGAGGCCGACGGGCTTGAGGGCGCGATGATCGATCCAGCCACCCGCCTGTGGATCGGCGGCTCGCGGGACGGCGATCAACAGGAGGCGGTGCTGTTCGACCCGGCCATGCACGCCAAGCTGGCGGGCGCACGAAAGGCGTTTGACGGCTATATTTCGCATCTCGCCTCCTACAGCAGCGACTTCAACCGGTTGATCGTCGAGACCGACGGCGGCGACGATTCCGGCACTTATTGGCTCGTTGACATCGCCAAGCACAGCGCTGACCCGATCGGGGTCAACTATCCCAGCGTCGTGCCGTCCTTCGTGGGGCCGATCAAGATGATCGATTATAAGGCAGCCGACGGCACGGACTTGCATGGCGTCCTGACCCTTCCGCCGGGCCGTGACCCCAAGAACCTTCCGCTGGTGGTGATGCCTCACGGCGGGCCGGAGGCGCGCGATTACCTGCGTTTCGACTATTGGGCCCAGGCTTTCGCGGCGCGGGGCTACGCCGTGTTCCAACCCAATTTCCGCGGGTCTTCCGGCTATAGCCGCGCCTTGCTGGAAGCGGGCTATGGCCAGTGGGGGCGCAAGATGCAGACCGACATCTCCGATGGCGCAGCCGAACTCGTCCGCCAGGGGATCGCCGATCCAAAACGCGAATGCATCGTCGGCTGGAGCTACGGCGGTTACGCCGCCCAGGCGGGCGTGACCGTCCAGCACGGGCTGTATCGCTGCGCCGTGTCGATGGCGGGCGTCGCTGACCTGGGCATGATGCTCAACTATGAACGTGACCGGGCCGGATCGGAAAGCCAGACCACCCGCTACTGGAAGCGGTTCATGGGCGTGTCCAGCGACTGGACCGACGCGCAGGTGCGCGATGTCTCCCCATTGAAACTGGCCGCCGGGGCCGACGCACCTTTGTTGCTCATTCACGGCGATCAGGACGTGGTGGTGCCGATCGAGCAAAGTCAGGCCATGGAACGGGCGCTGAGGTCCGCCGGAAAGCCGGTCGAGTTCGTCACCCTGCCGGGCGCCGATCACTGGCTGCTGGAGGAGGATGCGCGGGTGGCCATGCTCAAGGCCTCGGTGGCGTTCGTGATGAAATACGATCCGCCCGACCCCGCGCCGGCGACCGTCGCGGCGAGATAACCGCCCGCCTCAGCTGCGCCAGCGCAGGACACCGCCCTCGACGGGATTTTCAAAGGCGCGGCCGTCGCGGCGGCTGGCCGCCCACTCGCGCTTCAGCGCCTGGTACCACTTAGCCTGCCGGTCCGCGTCGTCGATCCATAAGAGGGCCGGGTCATAGACCAGCCCCTCGTTCTGCAGGTTCACCATCGCCGCGTCCTGGCGCAGGAACTTGCGCGCGGCGGCGGCGATCAGCGGCCGCAACAGGGTGAAGGCCCAGTGGTCGGACCACATGATCTGGGTGATCCGGGTCTGGCCGTCATTGACTGGGGTCAGGCAGGTCAGGGACAGCACCTGGCGCGGGCCGACCTGGATATGCTCCCAGCGCAGGCCGGGCAGGCGGAACACGATCTCGGTGGCCGGCGCGCCGCCGAGCAGGCGGTAGGCATAGCTGTTGTTTGACGGCGGATGCCGGACCATGGCGAAGCCGGCCTCGCGCGCCTCGAAGGTCTTGGCCTTGTCATGCTGCGAGGCGGTGGAGCGCCACCACCAGTTCTGATGCACATAGGGGCCGTGGGCCGGATCCATCAGCCCGATCACCGCATGGTCGATATGGGCGTCGAACAGCATCTTGTCGACCAGCTTGGGCGCGCCACCGGCGCCGGGAAAGGTCGGCGGCGGGTGGTCGGGCTGGCCATCGCCGCGCGGGTCGGCGGCCATCCAGACAAACACCAATCCCTGGCTTTCGGCGACCGGATAGCGGCGCACGCGGATGCGGGACACGTCGACGTCCTGGTCGCCGACCATCGACGGGATCGCAGCGCAGACGCCGTCAGTGTTGAACCGCCAACCGTGATAGGGGCACTCGACCGTCTCGGCGCCGCCCGCTTGGGGAACGAGTCGCCCGGCCGACAGAGGCGCCGCCCGGTGGGGGCAGATATCGCGCAGGGCGAAGACCGCGCCGGCGCGGGCGCGTCCCAGCAGCACCGGCTCGCCCAACATCTCATAGCGCTGCAGCTTGCCTGGCTTGAGGTCGCCGGACAGGGCGGCGAAATACCAGATGTCGCGCAGGAAGCCGCGGCCGAAGCGGACTGACTCGGAGGCGGCGAGGGTGGACGCGTCGGACATGGGCGGCTGTCTAGCGCGCATTTTGTTCAAATCGAAGCCACTTCTCCGCTCGTCCCCGCGGACGCCGGGAACCAGCGCGGCGCGCTTCGGCCTATGGGGCGCCTGGATCCCCGCCTCCGCGGGGATGAGCGGAGTTTATCAATTGATTCAAGCTGATTTCAGCTCTGTCCGGGACGCCGGGCCTAGGGACGCGCACGAAGGCCGCCTTCACCGCTAAGAAAAAGAGCCGGTCCGCGTCGCGGCCGGCTCGATTTCGCTGCGTCTGAGAGACAAGCCTACTTTCGGATGAAGCCGCCGTATTTCGCCGCGAAGCGCGACACGCGGCCGCCGCGGTCGAGCAGGGTTTGGTTGCCGCCGGTCCAGGCCGGGTGGGTCTTCGGATCGATGTCCAGGTTCAGGGTCGCGCCTTCCTTGCCGTAGGTCGAGCGCGTCTGATAGGTCGTGCCGTCCGTCATCACCACGGTGATGAAGTGATAGTCGGGGTGAGCGCCTTGTTTCATCTTGTGGTCGTACCGACTCTAGAGGGGCGTGGCGGCGGTCGCTGCAAAGCGCCGGTCGCGAGGATGGGCGGCTATACACGAAGCCGCAGTCCAATGGCAAGGCCGCGCGCGTTCTGTTTGCGCGCAATATAGAGGAGCGGCGATGAGTGAGCTTAGCGCGGACGAGGTCCCCGGACGGCCCAATGCGGGCGCGGCGGTGGCGCGCTCCCTGGCGCTGAGCGCGGCCCGGCGTCCCAAGAGCCGCGACTTCAAGCCGCTGGCGGGGCTCGGCCCGCACCTGAAGGCCCATATCGGCGACGTCGTCGGCGCCAGTTTCTTCCTGCTGATCGCCAGCCTCACCACCCTGGGCCTCACCGGCGCGGCGCGCATCGTCGCCGACCGAGGCATCGCCCTGCACGACGTGGCCGCGCTCAATCGCAGCTTCATCCTGCTGGTGGCGGTGATCCTGACGCTGGCGGCCGCCTCATCCTTGCGATTCTTCTTCGTCACCCGCCTGGGCGAGCGGATCGTCGCCGACCTGCGCCGCGAGGTCTACGCCCATATCTTGACCCTCGATCCCAGCTTTTTCCTCAAGACCCGCACCGGCGAGGTGCTGTCGCGGATGACCACTGACATGACCCTGGTCGAGGGCGTGTCGACCTCGGCCTCGATCGCGCTTCGCAACATCGTCATGTTCGTCGGCGCCCTGACCCTGCTTATCATCGTCGCGCCGAGCTACACGCTCTATGTGCTGGGGCTGCTGGCCCTGGTGGTGGTTCCGCTGATCACCTGGGGGCGGCGGGTGCGCAAGCTGTCGATGAAGGCCCAGGACGCCTTCGCCGACGCGGTCGGCTTCGCCGGCGAGACCCTGGACGGGCTGGAGACGGTGCAGGCCTTCTGCCGCGAGACCACGGTCGCCGCCCGCTTCGGCGCCTCGGTGGAGACCGCCTTCCGCGCCTCGATGGCCCGCATCCGGGCGCGCTCGATGATGACCGCCCTGATCATCACCCTGATCTTCGGCGGCGTGGCGGCGATCCTTTACCTGGCCTGCTACGCCACCTTCATCGGCCATGCGATGAGCCCAGGCGTGCTGCTGCAGTTCCTGCTGTTGTCGGTGTTGACCGCCAGCTCGGTCGGCCAGATCGGCGAGGTGATGGGCGAGCTGCAAAAGGCCGCCGGGGCCATGGACCGGATCACCGAGCTCCTGGCCGCCAAGCCCGGCATCGCCCCGCCGGCCCACCCGATCACCCTGCCGACGCCCGCGCGCGGGGCCATCGCCTTCGAGCATGTCGATTTCGCCTATCCGGGCCGTCCGGACCTGGCGGCGCTGCAGGACTTCAGCCTGACCGTGCGCCCGGGCGAGCGCGTGGCCCTGGTCGGCCCCTCCGGCGGTGGCAAGAGCACGGTGCTGCGCCTGCTGCTGCGCTTCTATGACCCCCAGGCCGGGGTGGTGCGCATCGACGGGGTTGACCTGCGCGACGCCGATCCGGGCGCGGTGCGATCGCGCATCGCCCTGGTCGGGCAGGAGGCGCCGCTGTTTTCCGGCTCGGCGGCCGAGAACCTGGCCTTCGGCCGCGAGGGCGCCACGCCCGCCGACATCCGCGCCGCCGCCGAGGCGGCCCAGGCCCTGGGCTTCCTCACCGCCTTGCCGCAAGGCCTCGACACCCCCATCGGCGAGCGGGCCAAGACCCTGTCCGGCGGGCAAAGACAACGCCTGGCCATCGCCCGCGCCCTGGTGCGCGACGCCCCGATCCTGCTGCTCGACGAGGCCACCAGCGCCCTGGACGCCGAGAACGAACAGCTGGTCCAGGCGGCCCTGCGCCAGGCCATGGCCGGCCGCACCACCCTGGTGATCGCCCACCGCCTGGCCACCGTGCTGGAAGCCGACCGCATCGTGGTGATGGAGAACGGGCACGTGGTGGAGCAGGGCGCGCATGCGGAGCTGGTGGCGCGGGGGGGGCTATACGCGCGGCTGGCGCGGCTGCAGTTTGGGGTGGAGGCGGCGTAGGGGGGCAGGCAGACCTCGGTGGAGGGTTGGCGCTTCCTGTGGCGGGCAGCGGCCCATTGCTGCCCTATGTATCAGTGGTGACTTCGTCCCATGGCAGGCCATCATAGCCGATGACCCAGTTGATTGCGTGATGTCGTTCCTGGATGATTTCCGCGTCTACGGGATTTCGAGGCGCGCGCGCCTTTAGCCTTGCATCTCTGGCCTCCCAATGGAGGCGCAAGACCGCATCGGCCATCGCTATCAGCTCAGCCCCTGGGCGTAATTTTGCCCCGACAATGAACTCTGTCACGCTCGCGCTAGCGAACGGAGGGAGGATGTCCTGAAAGATAGCCGTGTCACACTGTTCATCGGCGGGAGGGAGCAGATCAATCGCCCCTAGCGCCCAGAGCAGCACAATCAGTCGTTCGCAAAGCCAACTCGCATTGATGATCTGCTTCGGCGATGGGTCAGGCGTGTCGATAAAGTCTGCTTCAGAGGGAGCAAGGTCACTCCAAAGGTCATTCTCAGCGAGCCAGCCCAGAATGGCCGAACGCTCCGCTCCCAATGCCAATCCGACTACAGAAAACAATACGAGCGCCCGGCGCGCCACGTCATTGGCGGAGCGAATTTCATCAAGCGGCTGATCTTCATCCATAGCCGAGCATAACTACCGTCCAGCTGCATGCCAACGACCGCTCTCGCCCTCGATGCTCGCCTTCCCCGAAGGCGATCCCCTCCGACAAACCCATGCAAAGCCCCTGAGCGCTGGTCTGGGGCCGGGTCAAGGATGACGCGCAGCGTCACCGCGTAGCGGCGCGAAGCGTCCTTTACGCGGCTCAAGACCGGCGCGATGCTGACAGCAGGGAGCGTCGCCTTCGCCGCCCTCGAACCCAAGCCTGAAGCATCGCGCCGCGCCGAGACCGCCTCAAGGGCGAGCCGCTGCGCGGCGGCCGAAGAGGCCGCCCTTGACCCGGCCTCGGCGCGGCGCTTGAGGGCCTGCATGGGTTTTTGGTGAGGGGTGGGGACGAGCGGATTTCTCTATTTATTCAGATGACTCTTACCTAACTACCTCACCGCTGGGCCGCCCGCACGGCGTCCAGAACCGCGCCTTCGGTGAGGATCTGCGGCAGCACCACCGCCTCGCGCCCGCCGGCGCCATAGACCAGATAGAGCGGCACGCCGGCGCGGCCATGGTCGGCCAGCACCTGGGCGATGACCGCGTCGCGGTTGGTCCAGTCGCCCTTCAGATAGGCCATGCCGGCATTGCGAAAGGCGTCGGCGACCTTGGGGCTGGACAGGGCCAAACGGTCATTGACCTGGCAGGTGACGCACCAGGCTGCGGTGAAGTTGACGAACACCGGCTTGCCCTTGGCCCGAAGCTCGGCCAGGCGCTGCGGGCTGAAGGGCTCGGCGACCAGGCCGTCGCCGACGGCGGGCGAGGCTGCGGCGGCTTGCGCGCCGGCGGGCGCGTCGAACGGCGGCCAGACGGCGAAGGCGACCACGGCGAGCGCGAGCACGGCGGTGGCGGAAAAGCCGGCGCGGCCACGCTTGCCGATGAACCGCGCTTCCTGCGCGCGGCCATAGAGCCAGGCGCCGAGGCCGGCCAGCACCGCGGCCGCCAGCAACCGGGCCAGGCCGAAGGGGCCCACCTGCTGGCTGAACACCCACAGCAGCCAGGCGGCGGCGCCATACATCGGAAAGGCCATGGCCTTCTTGAACACCGCCATCCACGCGCCGGGCCGCGGCAGCAGACGCAGAAGGCGAGGCGCGAAGGCGATGGCGGTGAACGGCGCGGCCATGCCCAGGCCGAGGGCCAGGAATATGCTCAGGCTGAGCAAAGGCCCCTGGGTCAGGGCGTAGCCAATCGCCGGGGCCATGAAGGGCGCGGTGCAGGGCGCGGCCACCGCCACCGCCAGCACGCCGGTGAAGAAAGAGCCGAGCGCGCCGCCCTCCACCGCCAGGCCGGAGCTGGCCGCCGCCGCCTGCAGCCCGGCGCCGACCTCGAACAGGCCCGACAGGTTCAGCGCCACCAGCAGCATGATCAGGCTGAGCAGGGCCACGGTCTGGGGCGATTGCAGCTGGAAGCCCCAGCCCACCGCCTGGCCGGCCGCGCGGGCGAGGATCAACAGAGCCGCCAGGCCCAGAAAGGTCACCACCACCCCCGCCAGGAAGCCGAGCCCCTGGAGCTGTCCGGCCCGGCCGCTGTGGGCGTGGCTGGCCAGGGATACCGCCTTCATCGACAGAATGGGAAACACGCACGGCATCAGGTTAAGGATCATTCCGCCGAGAAAGGCCGAGCCCACCGCGCCAAGAAAGGCGACGGCGGCTTGGATCGGCGTGGCCGCGGGCGGCGGCGGACCGCGTCCGGCAGCCCCGGCCAAGGGTGGCCCGGCGACGGCGTCGATCTCATAGGCGCGAGCGCCCAGATCCAGCACGCCGGCGATCCGCGTCGGGGCGGCCGCCGCCTTGAACGCCTGGCCAGGCGCAAGGGTCAAGGTCAGGCCGTCGGCCCCCCGCTCGATCGCCTGCGGCTGGGGCTGGTCGATCGCCGCCGGATCAAACGGATAGAAATAGGCGGCGGGAAAGTTCCCGCCACGGACCGGCGCGCCAGTGACGCTGAGCTTGATCGCGCCCCCCACCACAGTCATGGCCGCGGTGAGCGGACCGGGATGCGGCGCGGCGGCCAGGGCGGCCTGAATTAAGGGACCCCAGCGGGAGTCTGGGGCGGCGCCCCCGGCGACCACCGGCAGGGTCAGGCCCAGGCTGGCGTCCTGCGGCACGCAGATGTCCTTGCAGGCGAGGAAGGCGGCCTTTGCCGTCAGCCTCACCTGGCTCCCCGGCGCGGCCTGGGGCGAGGCGGTCAAGGTGAAGGGCAAGATGACCTTGCCCTCATAGCCATAGTCCATCAGCGGTCCTGCGGGCAGGCGCTTGGGCGTGCCCCAGATCAGCGGCCCAGCCCGCCAGCCAGCGGGTGCGGTCAGATCAAGCGTGGTCGCCTGCCCCGCGTCGCCGGGATTGCGCCAATAGGTATGCCAGCCGGGGGCGATGTCCTGGATCAGGGCCAGGTGGATGGTCGCTCCGGGCGCGATCGCCTGGTGATCGGCAACAAGCTCGGCCTTCAGGTGACCGGCGTCGACCGGGTCGGCGCGGCCGGCGCCGCCCAGGGCGCCGATAAGCGCGGCCATCGCCAGGGCCGCCATGGAAAAGCAGGAGACTCGCTTCATCGGCTCCCTATGGCACAGTCGCAGGCTGTCGGCACCCGCTTTGGCGCTCAGGGTCGATGCGGTCTCGACTTCGCCGCATCAGGCCCCATGATTACGAATCGATCCGCACGCCCCGATCATCCAGGAGCCGCCATGCCGGGCTATTTTGAAGACATTGACGTTGGGCAGGTGGTCACCCTGGGCTCGATGCCGGTTGAGGAGGAGGTGCTGAACGAATTCATCGCCGCCTTCGCCCCCGACCGCGACCTCGACGACGGCGCGCCCGACGCCCTGATCTACGCCATCTGGTCGCGGCTGGACGGCGAGACCTCGCGCAACTGGCCGCAGACCAAGCGCCTGGCGGTCGACGCCCTGCGCTGGACCCGCAACCCGCCGGCAGGCGAGGTGATGCGCGGGCGCATGACCGTGCTCGGCAAGGACCAGGTCGGCGAGCGCAAGGGCATCGTCATCGCCCAGCACGACCTGCTCGATGAAGCCGGCCGGCTGGTGTTCTCATGCCTGACCCGCAGCCTGTTCGCCTGCCGCGGGGACTGAGTTCCAGGGATCTCAGGCGTTGCCAGCGACGATCAACGCCGCGTTGCGCTGGATCAGGGTGTCGCTGATCAGCCGGTCCCAGAGGAACAGGGAATGCAGATGGGCGTAGATCTGGGCCAGGGCGCCGGTGTCGCGCAGCTGGACCAGCCGCTCAGGGGACAGGGCCTTGAGCTTTTCCTCCGACACCGCGAAATATTCCGAGACCAAGACGGGCTGACCGGGCGTGCCGTCGGGCGCGCGCGGGCTGTAGGTGGTCTGCTTGGGCTCGAACAGCTCAAGCTCGTTGAGCAGGCCGACGAAGGATTCGGTGCGGGCGCGGTCGGTGTCGTACTGGCTGCAGAACTCGACGCAGTTCTTGGTGTAGTCGGTGGCTTCGCCGTTCTCGAATAGCGGCAGGTCGGGCTTGTCTTCGGTCAGCAAGGAAGCGCCGCGATCGACGCAGACCACCACGCGCTGGGCGGCGTTATCGACGGCGCCGATGAACGGATAGCGGCGCAGAAAGGCCGGCACATAGCATCCGGGGCGATAGGCGCCCTTGTCGTCGACGAACACGTTCTCGCCTTCCTGCAGGCCGAGCACCGCCAGCGGGGTATGGACCTCGCCGGCGAAGATGATCGGGTAGATCACCCCGGCCGGACCGAATTCGTTGACGTTCAACGGCACGTAGTGCTGCCCGGCGGCGAAGCCGAACGGGGTCGGGCTGCGTCTCAGGCCCAGCTTGGCGTGCCGTTCGGCGTCGAGAGGCTCAGGGTTGTGATAGAGCAGCACCGAGCCGGTGACGGGACTCTCGTTCTGGACAGCCATGCAAGACCTGTTTCGATGGCGCGTCGCCGCGCGCGTGGGTAGGAAGCGGCTTCTATAGGATCACTCGGCGACGGGCAATGTCAGCTTGTCCGTGGCTTTGTTCTCGTCGTCAGAGCGCCGGCGTCAGGATAGCGCGGGCGTCATCAGCGTCGCGGCCGACCTGGTCGATCAGGGCCTGAAGATTGTCGAACTTCAGTTCTGGCCGCAGGAAAGCGATCAGGTCGGTGTCCAGGGTTTGGCCATACAGCACCTCATCGAAGTCGAACAGCCAGACCTCAAGTCGCGCCTCGACCAGACCCGTCGTCGGATTGACCCCGAAATTGGATACGCCGGGGATCACCCGCCCGTCGGCCAGACGACTGCGGGTGGCGTAGGAGCCGAGTCTGGGGCGCACATAGTCGCCGGCGAACACGTTGGCGGTGGGGAAACCCAGCTTGCGCCCCAGCTTCTGGCCCTCGATCACCACGCCCTCAATGGCGAAGGGCCGGCCAAGGATTTCGGCGGCGCGGTCCGGACGACCCGCCTTCAGCGCTTCGCGCACAGCGCTCGATGAATATTTCGCCGCCCTATCGTCGCCGACCTGCTGGGCGATCGAGACACCGAAGTCGAACGCCTCGCCGTAGCGCGCCAGCGGCTCCGGGCCGCCGCTGCGGCCCTTGCCGAATGTCACGTCGAACCCGGCCGCCACGTGCCGCGCGCCCAGTCCGGCCTTGAGCACGTCGCGGGCGAAGGCCTCGTCGCTCATATTGGCCATCTCGGCGTCGAAGTTCAGCACATAGAAAAAGTCCGCCCCAAGGTCCTCCAACACCCGCGCCTGTTGCGACAGGCTCATCAGGCGAAACGGCTCGGCGCTCGGCTGAAACCAGCGCCGCGGATGCGGCTCGAAGCTGATCACGCCCAGCGGCGCGCGGAGGTTGGCGGCGGCTTCAGCCGCAGCGGCGATCACCCGCTGATGGCCGCGATGCACCCCATCGAATTCGCCGAGGGCGACCGACGCCCCCTTGAGCGCCGACTCCAGATCGCGCCAACCGTGAATCACCTTCATGGCCACCTCAGGCGCCTCGCCGCGAAACCAGCACCTGGGCCTCGCCGTCCACCACGCTCTTGCGCCCGACGGCGCAGCGTGTCGACAGGGTCACCCGCGCCTTGGCCGGGTCGATCCCAGTGACCGTGACCGTGACCTTGACCTCATCGCCGATCCGCACCGGACGAAGAAATCGCAGCGTCTGGGCCAGGTAGATCGCGCCCGCCCCCGGCAATTGAGCCCCCAACACCGCCGAAATATAGCTGGCCGCCAACATGCCGTGGGCCACGCGGCCATGAAACGGCCCCGTCGCGGCGTAGGCCTCGTCCGTGTGTAGCGGATTGTCGTCGCCGGACACCGCTGCGAAGGCGTCAATGGCGGCGGCGTCGACCGTCCAGGTCCGTTCGGCGCTCTGGCCCAGGCCCAGATCCTCAAGACACAGTCCGCTCATCCGCATTCCCGACCGCCCGCGCCGCCTTCCATTAGCGCAACTCGCCCATAAGAAAACGGGCGCATAGGCCGTCCTCGGCCAATCGTCGGGCGGCGAGGTCCGGATTGAGTCCTCCGTCGGCGCCGCTGACCTCGCGGCGATGGATGCCGGCGGCGATGAACAGGCAGTCGAGCTGTTGGTCAAGGGCCCCGCGCACGTCGGTGGGCAGACCGTCGCCGACGCACAGCACGCGGCGGCGATCAACCGGCGCGCCGAGCAGATCGGACGCCTTGGCCAGGGCCAGATCATAGATTGGCGAATAGGGCTTGCCGGCCATGATCACCTCGCCGCCCAGCGCCGTATAGACGTCGGCCAAGGCGCCGCCGCAATAGATCAGCCGTTCACCGCGCTGCACCACCCGGTCAGGATTGGCGCAGATCATGGTCAGGCCGCGGCGGGCGCAGATCGACAGACGCTCACGATAGTCGTCGGGCGTCTCGGTCTCGTCATCGACCGGGCCCGTGCAGGCGATGAACGCCGCGGTCTCAGGTCCGGCGAAGCTCAGGTCCAGGCCGGCATAGAGGGGCGCGTCACGATCGGGACCCAGGGCCCAGGCCGGTCCTGGCGCGCGAGCGCTGAGCAGGGCGCGGGTCGCATCGCCGGAGGTGACGATGGCCGACCAGGCGCCTTCGGGAACCCCCAGGCTTCGCAGCTGGGGCAGCACGTCGGCGGCGGGACGCGGCGCGTTGGAAATCAGCACCACCGGCCCGCGTGTGGCCGCGAACTGCTGTAGCGCCCCCAGGGCGGAGGGAAAGCTCTCCCGCCCATTGTGGATCACGCCCCAGACGTCGCAGAGCAGGACGTCGTAGCGGTCGGCCACCTCGGACAGGGCGTCGAGCAGGATCGGGGCTTGGGCGAGCGCGGTCATGCGCGGCGGGTAGCGGGGCTTGGCGCCAGGGTCAATGGCCGTCACGGACTCCGATTGGGGCTCGAACGGCCCGGCCGCCGCTGTTTGCGGCTCCGTTAAGTTTGATCGTCAGCACTCTGTTAGCCTCAGCACGCTAAACTTCAAATCGCACAGCTATTTCGACCGGGCCCTGGCCCTTCGCCATGTTCGAAGAACCGATGACGCGCTGATGAAGATTTCGCCGCTATTGCGACGACTGGGCGGGCTGCGCCGCAATCAGCGCGGAACCGTGGCGGTGATCGCGGCCCTGTGCGCGCCGCTGTTGGCTATGGCCGTCGGTTTCGCCATCGACCTGGCCAACGCCTCCTATGTCAACCAGCGCATCGCCGAGGCCGCCGACACCGCGGTGCTGGCGGCGGTGTCGCAAAGCGCGGCCAACGCCGGCGGCGGCTACAGCAACACCGCCTGGCTGCAGGCCTACGGAACCGAAATGTTCCAGAACAACACCAGCAACTTGCCGGTGACACCGACCATGTCGCTCAGCGTCGTCTCCAATGGCGGCAGCGGGGTGAAGGCGACGCTCACCTACAACGCCAATGTGCCAACCTACTTCGGCGGCCTGATCGGCATGACCACCATGCCAGTATCTGGAACGGTGAGCGCGACCGCCAATCCGGTGACCTATATCAACTACTACATCATCGTCGACATTTCCCAGTCGATGGGCATCGGCGCCACCGCGACCGACATGCAAAACCTCTATAACGTCACCAAGTATGACAACAACAGCACCGACGGCGAGCCAGGCTGCGTTTTCGGTTGCCACGTGCCCCTGTCCGGGCAGACCAAATCGACCGAACAGTTGGCGCACAATCCCGATCACGGCTTCCCGGCCAGCACCTTGCGGATCGATTCGGCGGTTTCGGCGATCAAGAGCATCATCTCCGCCGCCCAGGCCAACGCCGGGTCGCAGCAGAACATCAAGATCGGGCTCTACACCATGAGCGAGGACCCGACCGTCGCGACACCCCCCTATATCAATACAGTCGCGACGCTGTCGGCCAACTATACGGCGCTGACCACCGCCGCTGGGACGATCGATCTGGGCAACAACAACGTGTCCGGGAGAGGCGACACCAATTTTCCCAGCCAGCTTTCGGCCTTCAACAGCACCATCCTGCCGGCGAACGGCACCGGCGCCACCGCCGCCTCGCCGCAGAACTATGTGTTCATTATCACCGACGGGGTGGAGGACACCTACGGGGCGTCTTGCACCGACACCCACTGCACCTCGGTGTTTGATTCCACCCAGTGCACGCCGCTGAAGGCCAAGGCCACCGTCGGGGTGATCTACACAACCTACCTGCCGATCTACCAGAACAATGGAACGAGCGGGACTCAGGACGCGGCCTACGCTGCGCTGGTCAATTCGTTCAACAGGGTCACCGCCCCCGCCACCACAACGCCGATCCAGCAGGCCCTGACCGCCTGCGCCAGCAACGGCACCTACTATTACGAGGCCAGCGACGGCCCGGCGATCACCACCGGCATGAACGCCCTGTTCGCCTCCAGCCTGCAGGCGGCCCGCCTGACGCAATAGGGGCGCCGGCTTCGGCGCAATTGATCGGGCGTCAATCCTTCCTTGGTTGATCGCCGTTAGACCGGAGACGAAGGACCGAACTTGACCCCAGACCGCCCCATCGCCCGAAAGGCCCGCCTCGCGTTGCGCTGGAGCGCGCGTCGGCCGACGGCTGTCGGGCGGTTGGCGATGCGGCTGGGGGCCAGCCGGCGCGGCGCGACGGCGGTGGAGTTCGCCGTTGTGGGGGCGCCGTTCCTGTTCCTTCTGTGGTGCGTTTTGGAACTGGCGCTGGTGTTTATTGTCGGCGTCAACCTGTCGAACGCCACAGCCGGCGAGGCGCGACAGATACGGGTCGGCAGCGTCAAGGCGAGCGGTGTCTCGGTCACCACCTCTAGCGGCATCCAGATTGATCTGGCGGACATGAAGACGGCGATCTGCAATCAGATCGTCCTGGTCCCCGTCGCCACCTGCGTCAACCAGCTGCAAATCGACGTGCGTACGATGAGCAACTTCACCGGCTCCGCCCCGACCAGCCCGATCAGCGGCTCAACCTTCAACGCCAGCAACCTTTGCTATTATTCCGGGGGGCCGGGCGACATCGTCGAGATGCGCGCCTACTACCTTTGGACGCTCGACAATCCGCTGCTGTTGAGCTCGATGGCCAACATCACCACCATGACGACCGGCAATGGGTCCAGCACCGGCGACTGGGTGGTGATCTCCGACACCGAGGTGATGAAGACCGAGGCGGTGCCCGGCCTGTCGAACACCGGGAGCGGATGCTGATGGCGCGGTCCGCGATGCGGGTTCGAGCGACGGCTGCGGACGGGCGCGCTCGGGCCTGGCTGAAATCCGCGATCGCCGACCGGCGCGGCGCGGCCTTCGTCGAATTCGCCTTCATCGCGCCGGTGCTGCTGTTGATGGCGCTGGCGATGAGCGATCTTTCGCCGGCGATCATGGGCGAGTTCCACGTCGATCACGCCAATGAGTCCACCGGCGACATGGCCTCCGCCTACACCCAGATGCAGAACTCGGACATGGTCAATGTCTTGGCCGTGGCGTCCGACGTGCTTGAGCCCCTGCCGACCACCGCCAGCAACCCCGAGATCAGGGTCACCAGCGTCTATACCGACGGCAAGGGTCATGCGAAGGTTTACTGGAGCTGCGGGCTGGGCCTGACCCCCTACACCGCCAATACCGCGGTGACCTCCACCCCGACGGGCGCGGCGATCAACTCTCTGCTGGCCACCACCCTGGCTGGCGCGGCCAACACCACCTACATCATGAGCGAGATCAGCTATTCCTATCAGCCGGTCGCCAACTATGTGCTGACCCACCCGATCACCATGACCAACACCGCCTATCTGCTGCCGCGGGAGTCGAACTATGTCGGCTTTCCGTGGGACGGTCTGTCGACCGACTCGCCGCCGGTCCCGACCAGCACCACGACCAACGCATCGAGCACCCTGTCCGACGGCGCGACCTGCAGCTACGCGAAATAGCCGGCCGCCGCGCCGTTCAGCGTATCGCGCGGCGGTTCAGGCTGGCGCGCAGAAAATCCGCCGGCGGGTCGGTCTCCGCCAGGACCGCGTCACGGATGGCGCGCGGTTCGCCGAACAGGTTGCCCTGGCCGTAGCCGATATTGAGCTCCAGAATGTCTACGACGTGGCGCTCGGTCTCGATCTTCTCGGCGATCAGCTCGACGCCATAGCGGCGCGCGAGGTCGGCGTAGTCAGCGGCGGCGATGTCCTTCAGGGCGCCCAGGGTCAGGCGGCCGTCCTCTTCCAGCATCTGGCTGATCAAGGTGTCAGCGGCGACGCGGACGAACTTGACATCGGCGCGCGCCAGATCCTGAAAGTCGAGGTCAAGGTCGCAGACCTTGTCGAGCGAGAAGCGAAAGCCCATCTCGGCCAGCTTGCTCATGTGCCGCGCCTCAACCGATCCGCGGCGCTCGAAGGCGTCCTGGCCCAGCTCGAAGATCAGGCCGGCGGCCATGTCACGGTTTTGGGCCAGGAACTCCAGGAACTGGGGGAAGAAGGTCTGGTCGGCCAGCGAGGCCAGGGAGATGTTGCAGAAGATGCCGACCTTGCGGTCGCTCTTGGCCAAACGGCGCACGATCTGGGCGCAACGGAACAGCAACAGATTATCGATGGTCGACATCAGGCCTTCGGGCTCGGCCACCGCCAGATATTCGGCCGGCATCAGCACCCGGCCGGTGGCGTCGCGCAGGCGGGAAAAGCTCTCATAGAACACCGTCCGGCGCTGCGGCAGGCTGACCACCGGCTGCAGGTAAAGATCGATGCGGTTCTCCAGCAGCGCCTCGCGCACGATCTCGGCCAAGGCCGCCTGCTGCGCCGACTGGGCCGGAAAGCCGTTGCGACTGCGCGGCGGCGCGGCATGGGCCTGGGCCTGGACCTCGGCGAGGGTCTGGCTATGGTCGGCCAAACGCGCCTCCAGAGTCTCGCCCATCTGGGTGACCAGGTCCTCCAGCATGCGAATTTCGCCGGTCACCGCGTCGGTACGCATTTCCGCGTCGACGGCGACGGCCTCGGCCAGCTCCCCCAGCCGGTCGTGAACCCGCTCCAGTTGGTCGGCGAGGATCACATGGGCCTCGCGCACGTCAGCCACCTCGCGACGAATGGCGCCAGCGTCGATCATGCGCTCGAGAAAACCGTGCAGCGCCAAGGCCAGGCCCAGGCCGCCGATCAGGGCCGCCATGCCCGCGCCCCAGCCGCCGCCGTGCCGCCAGATCAGCAGCGCCGCCGTCAAGGCCAAGCAAAGATAGGCGCCCGCAAGCAGCCCTACGATGACCCTACGCATCCATTCCGCCTGTTCGAATCACATAAGTATCGAACGGCTTAGGGGTCTGAGTCGAATGTTAAGGCGCCGCAGGGCGAAATTAGCGTGTCGGAACGGGGACTTCGCCGCGATAATCATAGAAGCCGCGTCCAGTCTTTCGCCCCAGCCAGCCAGCCTCAACATATTTGACCAGCAGCGGACAGGGCCGATACTTGGAGTCGGCCAGGCCTTCGTGCAGCACGTTCATGATCGACAGGACGGTGTCCAGGCCGATGAAATCGCCCAGTTCTAGCGGACCCATCGGATGATTGGCCCCAAGGCGCAGGGCGGTGTCGATCGCCTCCACAGTGCCGACGCCTTCATAGAGGGTGTAGATCGCCTCATTGATCATCGGCACCAGCACGCGGTTGACGATGAAGGCCGGGAAGTCTTCGGCGTTGGCGGTGGTCTTGCCCAGCGAACGGGCGAAATCGACGGCGGTCTGATAGGTGGCCACATCGGTGGCGATGCCGCGGATGATCTCCACCAGCTTCATCAGCGGCGCGGGGTTCATGAAGTGCAGGCCGATGAACCGCTCCGGCCGGTCGGTGTTCGAGGCCAGGCGGGTGATCGAGATCGACGAGGTGTTGGAGGCCAAAAGGGTGTTGGGGCCTAGATAGGGCTCCAGCGACTTGAAGATCGCCTTCTTGGTCGGTTCGTGCTCGGTGGCCGCCTCGATGGCCAGATCGCTGGTTCCGATGCCGGTCAGGCCATCGGCGGGCTTGATCAGGGCCAAGGCGGCGTGCATGGCCGCATCGTCGATCAGGCCGCGACTGACCTGGCGGGCCAGATTGCGCTCGATCACCAAGAGGCCGGCGTCGATCCGCTCGCGGGCGACATCATGCAGCCGCACCTCATAGCCGGCGAGGGCGCAGACGTGAGCGATTCCCGTGCCCATCTGCCCGGCGCCGATAATGCCGACGCTGCGAATGTCCACCATGCCTCAAGCCCTCGTTTCGACGCGAGGTCCCAAATGATGAAGGCCGGGCGCTCGAATGCCTATTACTAGCACGCGCCAGACTTCCGCCAAGGTTTTTGCTGCATCGCAGCGAGATTCAGCACACAGGGATCGCGGATT
>Ga0302196_10002072_pt1 | contig 18993 bp, 12 predicted proteins | sample II_Bog_N1_3_FD_198794 | JGI IMG/M metagenome (GOLD analysis project Ga0302196, IMG submission 198794) | Peat permafrost microbial communities from Stordalen Mire near Abisko, Sweden - II_Bog_N1_3 | ecosystem: Environmental > Terrestrial > Soil > Wetlands > Peat | place: Sweden: Abisko...
CCTCCGGTGCCGAGGGCGCGCTGGGGGTCACGACCACCGGGTAGCTGATCGTCCCTGCGGATGTCCCGCCCAACCACGCGGAGCGCGAGACCTGCTGAGCGCCGAGGCTGTAAATCGCAACGTCGCACTGGCCGGCGACCGTGAGGTCGGGCCACTCGATGCAGAGCTCGGTACTGGAGCACTCTCCCTGGAAGGTCGACGTTTCGGCGGCGCAGCTCCCGAAGGTCTCAGGGAAGGTGGCGGAGGGGACCGCGATGCAGGTGGCGCGATGCACGTCGCTCGCGAGCAGCTGCTGGACGGAGATGGCGTCGGAGGCTGCGGTCAGCCGGTCCCTGGAGGCTCCGGGAGCGAGGATGGACCGCATGCCCACCGTGAACACGACCCCGATCACCGCGCCGATGATGGCGAGCAGGGCCAGGCAGACCAGCACCTCGACGAGGGTGAAACCCCGCTCCCCGGTCCGCGATGCTCTTCGCGCTGTCATGAAAGGTCGTCCTTCCAGACCACCTGAGTGACGGAGACCCCGTGGTCGGCCACCGTGATCGTGATCTCCTGCACACCGTAGTCGTCGGTGGAGGTGGAGCACGGATCGAGGCTGGCGTACCCCGGAGTCGGGCTGAGCGAGGAGACGGCCGCGGCGAAGCTGGAGGGCCAGCTGACACCGTCATTCAGGTACGCCGCCGCTGCGGCGCTCGGGTCGGTCATGGACGGTGCCGGGTAGCTGGTCGCGCAGGCCTGGTATGCCACGTCGGCATCCGATTGCATGTAGCCGGCGAGGTAGTGGGCCGCCCCGTCGAGGGTCGCCTGCTCCTGCGTGTCGCCGGAGCTGCGCACGACCGCCGTGAAGCCGTAGGCGATACCGACCACGCCGATGCCGATGATCGCGATGGTCACCAGCATCTCGATGAGGGTCATGCCCTCCTCGCCTCGCCGCCCGGGGCGACGGGAGGAGGCCGGCGTCCCGCACCGGGGACCGGGGAGGCCGCCCCTCATCCCTTGAACGCCGATGCGAAGCCGTAGATGGACTGGATCAGCGAGATGGCGACCAGACCGACGATCGACCCGACACTCACGATGAGCAGCGGCTCCACGACCGCGGTCAGCCGCTTGAGCCGGTTGTCCAGCTCGCTGTCATACAGCTTGGCCGTCTCTGCGAGATGCTCATCGAGGGTGCCCGTCTCCTCGCCGACCCTGACCATCTGGACCACCAGCGGCGGGAAAAGCGAAGTCTGGCGCAGCGAGCGTGAAAAGCTCTCGCCGATGGCGACCTGGGCTCCGACCTCGCGGAGAGCCCTCCGGTAGACGGGGTTGCGGGTGCTCTCCACCACCACCGAGAAGCTGGTGCTCACGGGCACGCCGGCGGCCAGCGTGTCGCTGAGCGCCCGGCAGAAGCGCTCGATGCTGGCGGCCCGCATCATCTCCCCGACGGCGGGGAGGCGGAGCAGGACGCGGTTGGACTGCATCCTGCCCCTCTCCGTACGCAGGTAGTAGCCGCCGCCCAGAATGACGGCGAGCAGCCCCAGCAGGATCCAGGCGATGTTGGTTCCGACGAAGGTGCTGAAGCCGAGCAGCGCCGCCGGCAGCGCGGGCAGCTTGGCGCCGTATTCGGCGAAGAGCTCTCGGAATTGGGGTAGGACAAAGATCACCAGCCCGGCTCCCACCGCCAGCGCCATGCAGAGCACGATCGCCGGGTACATCAAGGCACCCCGGATCTTGGTCCGGGTCTCCAGCTCACGTTCGAAGTGGTCGGCGGAGCGGATCAGCACCTCGTCGATGTGGCCGGTCATCTCGGAGGCCCGGAGCAGGTCGGCGAGCACCGGGGGGAATACCTGCGGGTGGCGCGCGATGGCGGCGCTCAGCAGGCCACCCCGCTCCAGGTCGGCGACCATGGAGGCGCACGCCTGGCGCATCCGCTTGCTGGCGGCCCCCTCCGCGATCGTCTCCAGCGCGGAGGTGAGCGGTACCCCCACCCGGACAAAGGTGGAGAGCTGCCGGCAGAAGACGACGATCTCCTGGAGCTTGACCTTGGTCAGCCCGTCCAGGAAGCCGCCCAGCGGGGCCCGCGAGCGCGCTTTGACCGTGGTCGGCCGCAGTCCGCGCACCGCGATGGCGTGCCAGACGGCCTCCTGGTCGGCGGCCTCCATCACCCCCTTGACCTCCGTGCCATCGGGGTTGATGGCGGTGTACTCGAAGAGCTGTATCCGTCGGGGCTGCGCGGAAGCTGCGTCGATCACCCGGCGCGCCTCAGATCGTGTACACGGTGCGCATCACCTCGGCGAGGGTGGTGCGGCCACTGGCGGCCATGTCACAGCCGGCCTCCTGGAGGGTGTGCATCCCGTTGACGACGGCCGATTCCAGGAGCTCGGCGTGACGCGATCTCGCCACGATCTTCTCCCGGACCGGATCGTCGACCTGGAGGCACTCGAAGACGCCCACGCGGCTGTGGAAGCCGGTCCCGGTGCAGCGCGCGCAGCCGGCCGCCTGAGGCATGCGGGCGGGGGGCTCGGTGCCGGTGGTGGCCCGGAAGAAGGCGGCCTCCGCCGCGGTCGGCGGCGCCGAACCTGCGCATCGCTCGCAGACGAGTCGCACCAGTCGCTGGGCGACCACGCCGATCAGCGCTGAGGCCACCAGATAGGGCTCGATCCCCATGTCGATGAAGCGGTAGATCGCCCCCACCGAGTCGGCGGAGTGCATCGAGCAGAGCACGAGGTGGCCGGTCAGCGCCGACTGGATCGCGATCTGGGCGGTCTCCACATCCCGGACCTCGCCGACCAGGATGATGTCCGGGTCCTGGCGCAGGATCGCCTTGAGGCCGTTGGCGAAAGTGGTCCCCGCCAGCCGGTTGATCTGGACCTGGTTGATGTTCTCGAAGCGGTACTCGACCGGGTCCTCGATGGTCGTGATGTTGCGGGCCGCGCTGTCCAGCTCGCTGAGCGCCGCGTAGAGCGTGGTGGTCTTGCCGGCGCCCGTGGGTCCGGCCACCACCAGCATCCCGTACGGGGAGTCGATGAGCCGTCGCACCCGTTCGCGGGCTGCCGGCTGCAATCCGAGCTCGGCGAGAGGGACGAGCGACCTCGTGCGATCCAGGAGCCGGAGCACCACCTTCTCCCCCCAGATCGTCTCCATGGTTGAAACCCGGATGTCCACCGGCCGTCCGTCGATGGTCATCTCCAGCTGGCCGTCCTGGCTGCGATGGCGGTCGACGATGTCCATGTTGGCGAGGATCTTGAGTCGTGAGGCGATCGGCCCCACCAGGGTGGTGGGGAGGTCGTTGACGTCGTGCAGCGCCCCGTCGATCCGGAAGCGAATCCGGAGCCGGTCTGCCTGGGGCTCGACGTGGACGTCGGAGGCGCGGTCGCGCAATGCCTGGGTGAGCAGCAGATCGACGATCTGCACCACGGGGGCGTCGGCGCGCAGCGGTATGGCGAGGCTGGCAGCGGGTGCCTCCTGCCGATCGACGACGGCGCGCGCCACCGCGTGGTCGACCTTGTGGAGCACGGTGTAGTGGCGATCCAGGGCCCGTTCCAGGGCCAGCCGCCCCGCCAGACGTGGAAAGACGGGGTGTCCCACCGTCTCCTGGAGGCTCGCCATGCGGGCCGTGTCCGCCGGGTCGGCCACGGCGCAATGGACCATCCCGAGATCGTCGAGGAGCAGCGGGAGGGCGCCCAGCGCGTGCGCCGTCGCCGGGTCGATGAGGTAGAGGGCCTCCTGCTCGGGAGTGACCTTCTCCAGGTCGACCGGGTCGTAGCCGAGCTGCTCCGCGAGGGCGGCGACGACCTCCCCCTCACGGACACCGGCGTCAACCAGCAGCTCGCCGATCCTGCGCTTGTCGCGGCGTTGACGACGGATGGCGGCGCGTACGGACGCCGGAGTCGCCGCACCCCTGCCCACCAGCATCTCCCCGAGGGGGATGGACGTCTTGACAGCGGACGCGTCGAGTGGGTTGGGGCTCTCCGGGCGGCGGCCAAATCGGGACATCACGGCGGGCACGCCCCTATCTCGACCACGGTTCCTCCTCTTCGCGCTGACCGTCAGGACCGCGGCTTTCCGGGCTTCCCCAACCCCCCGGAGCGCCCTGGCGCCGTGGTCCTGGATCGCGCCCCCCCGGTCGCGGAGCCAGCCACCCCCCCATGACCACGGCGCCTCCTGGGCTCTCCTCGCTGGGCCTCGATCTGAGAGTCCGGCGAGCCCCCCCGCCGACACCAGGCTACGGGTTGCGGGGAGCACGTACCAGCCCCCACATGGGGCGGTCGGACCACCGAATTTGGGTGGTAGCCGCCCTGCACGGGCCGGCCGCAGAATGTCGGGGTGGCTGTCTCGCCGCGCCCGCCGGCGGGGCGCCGCCGGGGTGGGGGATCGGCTCCGCTCCGCGGCGCCTGACTCTCTCCGGGGGCTGGACCGCGCCGATGGCGGAGGTTGGTGCTCGGGTGGAGCTGGAGGAGCGACTGGCCGAGCTGGAACGCCAGCGCCGTGACGGCGAGCTGACCGAGATTGGCTACAACCTGCAACGCAATCTCCTCATCACCCGGTCTGACGAGCTGGCCCGCCGCCGCAGCGCGGCCGCCGTCCTCCCTCTTCATCCCGATCCGCCGCCCGCTTCGCGCCGCGTGGTCTCGCCGCCGCGACGCGCGGCCCCGCCCGAGGGCCGGGACACGGGACCGCGGGCGGCGCAGCCGGCACCCGGTCGGCGCTCGCGGACCGGGCTCACCTCCCGTCCAGCCCTCCTGGTGGCCGCCGTGATCGTGGTCGCGGGCGTGGCGTTCGGCGTGTACCACGCCACCAGCGGGCCGGCGGAGGCGGTGTCGACGGCCGCGGCTCATTCCGGGGGTGCGGGGGGCGCCACCAGGCCCACCACCGAGCCGAGCCCGACCGCTCCCGGCAACTCCGCCCCGGCCTCGCCGCCGATCGTGATCGACGTCACCCAGGCCACGCTCACCGGGGGCAGCGTCACCCTGCTCGGCTATGCCGACCATTTCGGCTCGGGGAGCTCGATCAACAACCCGCTGCCTTCCGGCGCCTTCTACGCCGCCGTCCAGCTGCGGATCTGCGCTGGGCCGGTCGAGTCGATCGTGTCGCCCTTCCAGTTCGTTCTGACCGAGCCGGACAAGACCCAGGTCGGGGTCGCCACGGGTCCGACCGTGGGCCGCCAGCCGGAGCTGTCGCTGCAGCAGCTGTCGGCGGAGAGCTGCACCACCGGCTGGCTCAGCTACGGGGTCCCCAGCCGCCCCACCGCTCTCGATGACACCGGGGACAGCCTGACCTGGGCCATCCCCGCCTAGGTGGGGCTAGTCGTGAGGACGCGCCGGTGAGCCGGCCTGGCGTTCCTCCACGGCGCCTGCGATCAGCGCGAGCAGATCCCGGGCCGCGATCGGCTTGAGCCCAAACCGGTCGCAACCCGCCGCCATTGCCCGCTCGGCGGTGTCCCCGATCCGGTCGGCGGAGAGGACGACCACCGCGAGCGGCCGGTCGACCCCGCTGCGGAGCGTCCCGATGATCTCCAGACCGTTGCCGTCGGGGAGCTGGACGTCGAGGACGACGGCGTCCACGGCTCCGCCGGCGATCGACTCCAGGGCACCGCGCCGGGTGGCCACCGAGCGCACCCGATAGCCGGCCGCGCTCAGGACGTCGCTGATCGACTGGCGGCTGGCGTCGTCGTCCTCGACCACGAGGATCGAGGCGGGCCGCCCGTCCTGACCGGGTACCGCGCTCTGACCGCCGGACGGGCGGAGGAGGCGAGGGGGGAGGGGTTCACGCGATCGGCGGAGGCGAAACCAGAAGCGGCTGCCCACCTCGGGCTGGCTGCTCAGCTCCAGCCGGCTGCCATGGAGCTCCACGATCGTCCGGCAGATCGCCAGGCCGAGGCCGACACCCTGGACCTGCACGCCGTCCCCCCGCTCAAACGGCTCGAAGATCCTCTGCGTCTCGGAGGGCGGGATGCCTTTGCCGGTGTCGCAGACGGCCAGGCAGACGCCCTCCGGGTCGGCCTCGATCTCCAGCCAGGCGCGCCCGCCCGAAGGGGTGAACTTGACGGCGTTGGTGAGCAGGTTGACCAGCACCTGGCGGAGGCGGATGGGGTCGGCGAGCACACGGGGGACGCCGGCTGTCGCCGGCCACTCGATGCTGACCCCGGCGGGGCCGGCCAGCGGTGCGATCACGGCGGCGACGTCGTCGAGGACCGGGGGCAGGTCCACCGGTTGCAGGCGGACGTCGAGGCGTCCGGCCTCCAGCCGGCCCAGGTCGAGGAGGTTGTCGACCAGCGCCAGCAGATTGCCGGCGACGCTGTGGATGCGCCGTCCAACGGCGCGGACCTGCTGCTCGTCGAGGTTCTCGTAGGCCGGATCCGAGATGAGCTCCGCCGACACCAGGATCCCGGCTACGGAGCCCCGCAGCTCGTGGGAGAGGCTGCTGAGGAACGAGCGGGTCGCCTCCATCTCCTTGCGCAGTGCCTGGGACGTGACCGCGATCCGGTCCACCAGCTCGGGAGTGGCGTCGGTCATCAGGAGTGGCGTCCGCCCCAGCTCGGCCGCCATGCGGGCGACGAAGCGCTCGTCCTCGAGGCTGAACTCGGCGGCGCCCCGCTTGTTGGCCGCGTAGACGAGCCCGATGACCTCCCGATGCCGGACGAGCGGCGCCGAGACGAAGGAGGCGACGGACGGGTGGCCGGCGGGCAGGGCGGCACTCCCGTTGGGCGGGCGGAGACCGGCGATCCGCATCGACCGGCCGGCCGTCATGGCCTCCCGGAGCAGCCCATGGGCCTCTGGCCTATCGGCGGGTATCGCTCCCGCGACGTTTCGTGCCAGGCCGGAGTGGACAAAGGTGCCGGGGGAACCATCTGGCCCGTCGAGGAGGAGGACGGCGGCGTGTCCGGCGCCAACTACGGTTCGGATGTCGTGCGCCATCCACTGGAGGACGCTGCCGGGGCGGACCTGGCGCAGCAGCGCCAGATTGGCCCGCACCAGGCGTTGTGCCTGGGTCCGGAGGATGGCCACTTGGTCGTCGGCCTCCGGTCGCCGGGGAACCTCCTCGGGGGCGGAGCCGCCCGCCTCGACCTCGGACACGGTTGTCAGCGTCCGGCTTCCGGGTCGGGCACCAGGCCCCAGCGCATCGCTTTGACCACCGCCTCCAGCTGACTGTGCGCCTCGAGCTTCCCGAGGATGCTCTTCACGTGCCCCCTGCACGTGTGGACGCTGATCCCGAGGCGCCGGGCGATGGTCTGGGGGTCGAGACCCTGGCTGAGGCAGCCGAGCACCTCGGTCTCGCGCTCGGTGAGGGTGACCGCGGGGGTGGAGACCGCCGGGCGAGCGCCCCGCGCATCCTCCAGCAGGACGCTGAGCACTCCTCCGTCCACCGACATCGCACCCTCCCCCGCCTTCCGGAGCGCGCTCAGGACACTGCTGATGCTGCTCTCCTTGGGGAGGAGGCCGCAGCCTCCGATGGAGGCGACTCTGGCCACCAGCTCCACGTCGGTGAACGCGGTGAGGACGACGACCCGGAGATCCGGGTCCAGCTCGAGGAGGCTTCGGGACGCATCGACCCCGTCGCCATCCGGTAGCCGGACGTCGGTGAGCAGGACGTCCGGATGGCTGGTGAGGAACACCGCCCGCGTCTCGGCGATGGTGGCGGCGATGCCGACGCAGCGCATGTCGGGCTGCAGGTCGATGGCCATGGCGATCGACTCCGCAACCGCCCGGTGGTCGTCGACGACCAGGATGCGCAGGCTCTGACGGGCACCCTCAATCATCGGCGGCCGGCGGCGGGCTCGATCTCCCCAACACGGCCCCCTACGTTAGCGCAGGCCGCCGCCCGGCGCAGGAAGCCCGGTGCGCGGGGCTCCGGCCCGCGCTACGGCGGGCCACCTCCGGGGGGCGCGCCCCTCCGCGACCGCGGCTCGTGATTCTCCCGGGCCCACGGGCGAGCCCACCCCGGAAGTTCAGTGGGTTGGTGGCGCCGCGTCTCGAATAGGTGACGTTCATGTCGCGTGAAATAGCTCCAACTGTGGTGAACCCGTCACGCACGCGCAACAAGCCTCGCGATGGGTCGGACCGGCAGGTCGGCCAGGCGCCACGGTGACCCAGCGCCTCGACGCGAGGGGGGGAAAGCGAGTAGCTGACCGACCCCGACACGAGGAGACATTCCATGGCAGCGCTTAGAGGATCGATACGGCGGAGTGTGTGGAAGCGTCTCCTCGGTTTCGCGGTCGTCGCCGCCGTTGCGGTACCCGCATCGATGGTGGCCGGTTTCCACCTGGCATCCGCGGCGACGCTCCAGATCCACGTCTCCGGCAATCAGTTGGTGGACGGCGCCGGGAGCCCGGTGACCCTGCACGGGGCCGACCTCTCCGGAACCGAGTTCGCCTGTGACCAGGGAGGTGGGCCGACCGATCGCGGCTGGAGCATCTACGGGGGGCAGCCCCTCGACCAGCTGAGCACCTACCAGGCGATGGCGGCCTGGAACATCAACGTGGTCCGGGTTCCGCTCAACGAGGACTGCTGGCTCAACATCAACGGGGTCAACCCCGCCTACGCCGGCGCCGCCTACCAGCAGGCGATCGAGACCGAGGTCAGCCTGATCAACCAGGCCGGCATGGTCGCCATCCTCGATCTCCACTGGACCTCCCCGGGCGCATACGCCGCGGTGGCCCAGCAGCCCCTGCCCGATGCCGACCACTCGGTGGCCTTCTGGCAGTCGGTCGCTACCACCTTCCAGCCCAACCCGGCCGTCATCTACGACCTCTTCAACGAGCCGTTCCTGTACGGCAACTACTTCACCAACCCCAACCAGGATGCCTGGCAGTGCTGGCTGGACGGCTGCTCTCTGAATCAATTCATCTCGGCCGGCCAGATCGGACCTGACGGTTCCACCACCGGCTACACGACCACGTACACCTGGAATACCGCCGGTGTACAGACACTGATCGACACCATCCGTGCGGCCGGCGCCTCGCAGCCGATCCTGGTCAACGGCCTGGACTGGGCCAACGACGACTCCGGGTGGCTCGCCAACGCGCCCGTCGACCCCGACGGGCAGCTGATCGCCGGGGCGCACGACTACCCGGGGGAGAGCTGTGACACGACGTCGTGCTGGGACAGCCAGCAGGCTCCCATCTCCGCCATCTACCCGTTCCTCGTCGGTGAGATCGGGGATAGCACCTCGGCGCCGGTCACCTTCCTTCCCACCTTCCTGCCCTACGCCACCAGCCACGGCTGGAGCTACCTGGCCTGGACCTGGAACCCCTGGGGCTACACCGACGACGTCCTCGTCACAGACTGGAGCGGCACGCCCAACGCGGGCGAGGGCGCGTATTACCAGCAGTACCTGCTGAGCCTGCCGTCGAGCCCGCTGACGGGCGAGAGCCCGCCGCCCGCCGCAGCCGCGGCACCGACGGCGACCCCTACCCCGACGGCGACGCCCACGCCGACGGCGACGCCCACGCCCAAGCCGACCGCGACCCCCACGCCCAAGCCGACCGCGACCCCCACGCCCAAGCCGACCGCGACGCCCAAGCCGACCGCGACGCCCAAGCCCACCGCGACGCCCAAGCCGACGGCGACGCCCAAGCCCACCGCGACGCCCAAGCCGGTGGCGGCGCCCAAGCCAACCGCGACCCCCACTCCATCTCCCGCGCTCGGCACGTCGCCCGCGGTGAGTGGCACGCTCCTCTACACCGACAGCTTCGCCTCTGACGCTGCCGGCAGCGTCCCCGCGGGATGGGCGGTCCAGGGGGCCAATGCCGGGCTGACCGTGACAGCCTCGGGCTCCAGCTACGGTCACGTCTACACCCACGACGGCTGGACCGCGACCACGTCGGCCGGGAACAGCACGTGGGCGAACTACACCCTGAGCGTCAAGGTGCAGCCAAGCGCCTGGGCGAGCGAAGAGGATTGCGTCGCCGTCCGTTACGTCGACGGCAATGACCACTACGCCTTCTGCTTCGTGGGCGGCAGCTGGGTTGGGTTCGGCAAGATCGTGAACGGCACCGTCACCGTCCTCGACCAGGTGCCCCTCGCCTACACCAGCACATGGCACGCACTGTCCATCGTCGCCGACGGCTCGACGTTCACGGTGACACTCGACGGCGCGTCGATCATGACCGTGACGGACGGCACCTTCTCCCATGGTGCCATCGGCTTCGACGTCAATGCACCCGTCTCCTTCGCGGACGTGACGGTGAACGCTTCCTGACCGTGGACCCGCTGCCGGGCCCCGTCCTCGACGGCGGCTCGACGACCCGCCCCCGGCTCTGGGGAGCGGGGGGCCCGTCCGGGTCCGCTCTGGGCGAAAGTCCCGCACCGGCTGTGCACACGCCCGGTCCGCGGGTGCCGCTCTGACCCAGCTCGACGGGAAGGCCCATTCCCTGATCCGACGGCCATTCATACGCTCGCCCCGGGGGAATCCCGGGAGGTTGTGGTGTGGATGCCCGTCTGGTAGGGACGCTGGTACTGGTGATCGCGGGCGCAGCGCTGGTGCCGGCCGCCCTCTATCTGCTCGCCCTCGCCGTGGCCGCCCTGGGCCATCGCACCGCCGCCACCGAAGGCGGCGGCACCAGCCGCATCGCCGTTCTGATACCGGCGCACAACGAGGTGGAGCTGCTGCCTCGTTGCCTGGCCTCCCTGGCGGCGCAGAGCTACCCCGTGGAGCGCTGCCGCGTCGTGGTCGTGGCCGACAACTGCGACGATGACACCGCTCTCGTCGCCCGATCGGCGGGCGCCGAGGTCATGGTCCGCGACGAACCCGGACTGCCCGGCAAGGGTCGGGCCCTCCGCTGGGCGATGGACCGGCTGATCGCGGAGCCCGATCCCGTCGACGGGATCGCCGTCGTTGACGCCGACTCGGTGGCCGCTCCGGGCCTGATCGCCGGTTTGGAGGCCGTGATGGCCGCAGGCGCCGAGGCGGTCCAGGGCGAGTACCTGGTCCTCGACGACCGCACCGGCCCGGCGACCGCACTCCGCCAGACGGCCTTCCTCCTCTTCCATCGTGTCCGCTTCGCCGGGCGTGATCTCCTGGGCATGCCCTGCACCCTGGTTGGCAACGGGATGCTCTTCCAGCGCTCCCTGCTGGAGCGCCTCCCCTGGGATGCCTTCACCGGCGCCGAGGATTTGGAGTACTCGGTGGACCTGCGCCTGGCCGGAGTCCGGCCCCGCTTCGCCCCCGCGGCAGGGGTGAGCGGCCCGGCTTCCGGGCTGGGCAGTGCCGGCGCCACCCAGCGGATGCGCTGGGAGGGTGGCCGCGCCCATGTCCTCCGGACCCGGATGCCCCGGCTGGTGTGGGCGGTGGTGCGCCACGGCCGCTGGGCGCTCCTCGACGCCGTGATCGATCTCGCCGTTCCGCCGCTTGGGCTGCTCCTGCTGCTCCTCCTCCTCGGCGGGGCGGCCAGCCTCGCCGCCGGTCTGGCCGGCGCCGTCTTCCTCTGGGCCGCGATCCCCTGGGGAGCGTCCGCGGCACTCCTCGCCGCCTACGTGCTCGTCGGGCTGCGGGCGGCGCGCGCCCCGGCGTCGGCCTATTTCGCCCTCCTCTCCACCCCGCGCTTCCTGGTCGCCAAGCTCGGGACCTACCGCCGGATGCTCCGCGGCACCGGCGCGGAGCGCTGGGAGCGGACCGAGCGACCCGGGGAGGCCCGGCGCCGCACCCAGGGCGACGGCGCGATGGCTCCGGCCGCACTCCCACCGCCGCCCTCGGGCTCCGGCACCAGCACCTCCGACACGCGTGTCGACCTCCTCGGGGTCCCCATCGACCCGGTGGATGAGGGAGAGGCCATCGGGCGGCTGCTCGCGGCGGTCGGCGTGGAGCCCCCACTCCAGGTCTGCACCGTGAACCTCCAGTTCATGGTCACGGCACGGCGCCAGCCAGCGGTGGCCAGGGCGCTCCGCGGGGCCGGCCTCAACCTCGCCGACGGCGCGCCGGTGGTCTGGCTGTCCCGTCTGATCGGTCACCCCATCCCGGGGCGGGTGGCCGGCTCCGACCTGGTGCCCGCCCTGGCGGGGCACGCCGAGCGGAGCGGCACCCGGCTCTTCCTCCTCGGAGGCCAGGATGGGGTCGCGGCGGAGGCGGCGGTGGAGTTGAGGCGCCGCCACCCCCGGCTCCTCGTGACGGGCACCATGGAGCCGCCCCACGCGAGCCTCGCCGAGATGCCCGACGACGAGATCATCCGGCGGGTGGCGGAGGCCGGCGCCGACATCCTGCTGGTGGGCTTCGGCCATCCCAAGCAGGATCTCTGGATCGCCGCCAACCGTCACCGGCTCCCCGTCTCGGTAGCAATCGGGGTGGGCGGCAGCTTCGACCTCATCGCCGGGAGGCTGCGCCGGGCGCCACGGTGGGCCCGCGGGAGCGGGCTCGAGTGGCTCTACCGTCTCGCCCAGGAACCTCGCCGGCTGGGGCTTCGCTACGCCACCTGCGCCGTCTGGCTCCTCGGTGTCTTGGTGCCGCTCGCGGCCTGGCAGCGGCTCGCCGGCGGGGGACCATCCGCCCCCGCGACCTCGGGCGGTGACGGGATCGGCACCGAGCCCGAGCGCGGTACGGCACTCTCGTGAGCATCGCGGAGAGCCCGGCGGCACGCGTCTCCGGCAGCCGAGTCGAGGAGGTCCAGGCGGCCGCGCCGCCGGCTCCCCAGCCGCGCGGCGTCCGGTTGAACGGGGTCGACGGGCTGCGCGCCTGCGCCGCCCTCTGGGTGGTCCTCTTCCACATCCGCGCCTTCAGCGGGGCCCGGCTGGGCCCGGTCGACCTGCTCGTCCGCAGCGGCTCCACCGGCGTCAGCCTCTTCCTGGTGTTGAGCGGCTTCTGCCTCTACCTTCCCGTCGTGAGGGGCGGAGGGCGTCTCCGGATCGGCCGGTTCTTCCGCCGCCGGGCGCTACGGCTGCTCCCCGCCTACTACGTCTCCCTCGTCGTCGTGCTGCTCCTCGTCGCCTTCGCCGCCCGTCCCCTCGGGCTGGCCCCTCTCACCGGTCCCCAGCTCGCCGTGGAGGCCGTGACCCATCTGACCATGACCCACTCGCTCTTCCCGAGCACCTTCTACACCCTGAACGGCGCCTACTGGTCGCTCGCCCTCGAGTGGCAGCTCTACCTCTCGCTGCCGCTCCTGGTCTTCGCGGTTCGCCGCCTGGGCCTCGCTCGGGTGGTCCTCGCCGTGGTGGCGGTCAACGTCGTCTACCGCCTCGGCCTCCAGGTCGCCATCGACAACCACATGTTGGCCGCGGGCTCGCCGCTCGCGACCGAGGTGCTGCCCAATCTCCTCCCGGGCCGCTGGGCGGAGTTTGCCTTCGGGATGGTCGCCGCCCACGTGTACGTCCGCGGCAGCGTTTCCCGGATCGCCTCACCCTACGGCTGGGCGATCCTGCCCCTCGTCCCGCTGGCCGTGCTCTCCGTGGGCAGCCCGCTGGAGCACATCCTCTTCGGCGGAATCTTCTTCCTCCTCCTCTGCATCGTGCTCTCCGGCGGCAACCTCATCGCCCGCGTCCTCTCGTGGCGTCCGCTGGTCACGCTCGGGGTGATGTCGTACAGCATCTACCTGGTCCACCAGCCGATCGTCGTGTCCCTCGCCTATCTGCTGCACCAGACCGGAGCCTCGCCCCGCCTCGTCTTCGTCGAGATCGTGCTGCTGATCCCGGCCATCCTGGGCGTGGCCTGGCTGCTCTTCATCACCGTCGAGCGGCGCACCCTCCACTCCTCGCGTACCGCCCCGGAACCGGGGAGCCCGGAGGCGTGGCTGCTGGCGCCGCTGCGCCTCCTCCGCCGGAGCCGCCCCGCCGCTCCGACCTCGGCCGCCGATCCGACCTGAGGCTCACGGCGCGGTCACCCGGGAGCGCCGCCGCCTCACCCGGGCCGTCCGTGGGGCGGGCGCCCGACCGGACAAGGACAATCGCCCAGGCCCGCGCGGGAACCACCCATCGCGTCACGAATCGGTTGCTCTCACGATGGAGTCGTGATCAGTGATGAGGTCAACCTGACTGGGGTAGCCGTCCCGATCACCCCGCGCGCTCTGCGGCTGACGGTGGTGCCGTCGCCGGAGCACGAGCGGGGCAGGAGCATCTCGTCCGTCCTCTGGCGGCGCGGCCTGCTCGTCGCCGACGTCCTGATCGGCACGGTGGCGGCCCTGCTCGCGGTGGTCGAGCGCTTCGGGGTAACCCAGCCTCTCGGCCCGAGCGTCATGTATGTGGTGCTGATCGTCGTTGCCCCGCTCGCCTGGCCGGCGATGCTGGCGATCAACGGCACCTACGAGGATCACCGCCTCTCCCACGGCACCTCCGAGTTCGGCCGCATCGCTAACGCGGGGCTCTGGATGCTGGCGGTGCTGGTCGTCCTCTCCTACATCAGCCACAGCGACATCTCCCGGCAGGTCGCCGCCGTCGGGGTGTCGGCCATGGTCAGCCTGAGCCTCGCCGCGCACCTGACCGGCCGTCTGCTCCTGCACCAGCGCATCCGGGTGGGCGGCTCCATCCACCGCGCCTTCGTCATCGGCTCTAGCGACGAGGTGCACGGCTTGGTCGACCACATCGGCCGCCTTCCCCACTCCGGGTTGAGGGTCGTCGGCGTCTGCCTCGCCGAGGGCGTCGACGGCGGGGCCGGGGGACCGTATGCCCTGCATCGGAGCTCCATCACCGAGATCCTCGAGGAGGCGCGGAGAGCTGCCGCCGATACCGTGGTCGTCGCCGGTTCGGGGCTCCTCAGCGGGCTCGAGCTGCGCCGGCTCTCCTGGGACCTGGAGGGGACCGGCCTCCGGCTCCTCGTGGCCCCCGGGGTCACCGAGCTGGCCGGACCCCGCTTGGTGATCCGCCCGATCGGTGGTCTCCCGCTGCTCGACGTGCAGGAGGCCGGGTTCCACGGGCCGAGCTGGTGGCTCAAGTCGGCGCTCGATCGCCTTTCCGCGGCCGTGCTCTGCGTGATCCTCAGCCCCGTCTTCGCCGCCATCGCGGTGGCCGTCCGGCTCAGCAGTCCCGGACCGGTGCTCTACCGCCAGTCCCGTGTCGGGCTCAACGGAAGGGAGTTCACCCTGCTCAAGTTCCGGACCATGTGCGAGGGTGCCGACAAGGACCTGGCGACCCTCAAGGAGCTCAACGAATACGACGGGCCGCTCTTCAAGATGCGCCGCGACCCGCGGGTCACCCCGGTCGGACGCTTCCTCCGCCGCTACTCGCTCGACGAGCTGCCCCAGATCTGGAACGTCCTCACCGGGACGATGTCGGTGATCGGACCGCGCCCGCCGCTCGCCGCGGAGGTGGATCGCTACCCCGGCGACCTGCGCCGCCGCCGGCTCCTGGTCCGGCCCGGCATCACCGGGCTCTGGCAGGTGAGCGGCCGCTCCGACCTCTCCTGGGATGAGACCGTCAGACTCGACCTCCAATATGTCGAGAACTGGTCCGTCTTTCTCGATGCGGCGGTGATGTGGAAGACCCTCCGGGCCGTCGTCTCGGGCCGCGGCGCATATTGACCGCCGCCTACCGGCGGCTCGTGATGGTGCGTCTCCCCAAGGTGTTCACACGGGATGTCACAGGCTTCGAGGTGCTTGTGGTGGGAGACAGCCTGTGTGTCGGTGAGCACGCCTCCGAACTCGATCGCGGCTGCGGAGCGCGCTTGCTCCGTGCGCTGGGCGGCGATCCGTCCAGCCCGCGCAGCTGCGGGATCCAGGCCATCTCCGGCGGCCGCCTTCGGGACTTCCTGGAACGGCGGCTTCCCCCGGCACGGCGTCTCGTCGTGGTCGAACTCGGCAGCAATGACTGGCTTGGCTACGTGCCCCTCGGCCGCTGGCGACCGACGCCGCTGGAGCGCTTCAGCGCCGACTATGCGCGGCTCCTCGACCGCCTCACCGAGGCGGGTGCGGTACCCGTCTGCCTCGGCATCTGGGGGCCGGCGGATGGCGGAGCCGAGGTAGACGGACGGGCGGAGGGCGGCGCGGAACTGGCCGCATACGACGACGCGATCTCCGATGCCTGCCAGCGCCGGGGTGGGGCCTTCATCGCCCTGTCTCCGGTGTACGAGACGCCGGGGTCCCGCGGGCCCGCCGGACGGCGGACACCCTGGGGCATCTCCGACACGACGCACCCCAACGACCTGGGCCATCAGATGATCGCCGACCTCGTCCTGGCGGCGTGCGGCCGGCTCTAACAGGGCCTGCTAACCGCCCCTGTCAACCGTCGCGCCGCAGGTGGGCAGGCTCAGCCCGCGTGAGCGCGCTGGACGACCGGCGAGCCGAGCAGCTCCAGGGCGGCGCCGATGACGGTGCCGGGCTCCAGCTCGGCCAGGCCACCCACGCCGCGGCAGGCGGGCGACTCGCAGCCCGAGAGCACGCCCCAGCGGCTCAGCGGGCACCAGCTTCCGGCGAGGCGCGCACCTCCGGGCTGCAGGACCTTCCGGCGAGGGCTCGGCGCCATCCCGGTGAAGCGTCCGTCCTCGGGGCCGAGGAGCACGATGCTGGGGGTCCCGGTGACGGCCGCGACGGAGGACGCGGCGCTGCTGACGCAGATGAGCAGGTCGAGCCCGCGGATCACCTCGACCAGCTCGCCGAAGGTGGTTCGACCCACCGCACGGATCGGCGGCCTGTCCATCCCCTCCGCGATCTCCTCTTCGAGCCACGACTCGCTGCTCGAGCCGGTCAGCACGATCCGGGCGCCCGTCTCTGCCTGCAGGGTGGAGGCCACCTCGGCGAAGCGCTCGGGGAGCCATTGCTGGCACGACCAGTCCGCGCCCGCGTGGATGCCGACGAGTGGGCCCTCGCCGCCGCCGGTCAACCTCCGGGCGGCACTGCGATCCTCGGGCCCGGTCCAGAGATCCACCGGGCCGCCGTCATCCTGGACGCCGAAGGCCGCGAGGATCCGGCTGTTCTCCTCCCGCGCGGACTCGGCTGCCGAGGCCGGCGGGCTGGGGTGGGTATACCCGTCCTCGCCGGTCGAGAGCCCGGCGCGGACCGGTGATCCGACCATACGAGCGAGACGGCGCATCGCTCCCGTGCCGTTGTGCAGCACGAGCGTGGCGTCGTACCCGCGCCGGCGCAGTCTCGCCCCCAGGGCGGCGATCACGGCGGCCTTCTCCAGGCGCGCCGCCGGCGCCCCCTTTCTGCGGAAGTCGTTCCACTCGATGACACTGTCCACGTACGGGCAGCCCTGGAGGATGGGGTGGGCGCAGGTGAGGGCGAGGACATCTATCCGCGCCGCGGGGAGCGCGGCCCGGAGGCTGCGCAGGGCCGGGGTCGCGGCCATGGTGTCGCTGAGATGGCCGTACACGACAACCAGGAGGCGCTCGCACCGCGGAAGATGCTCCGTATGGGGGGGGTGGAACTTCTCCGCAGCCGTGCTCCGTGATTCAGCCGTGACGGCCATGGGTTGATTCTCGGTCCCCGTGCCCCTCACTTCCATGGGCAGCCGCGACGCCGCATGGGACAGGCTGGACGCCGTCCGGGGCGGTGCCCTCGGGCAACCGGGCAGGTCCGTCGAACGTCAGCGCAAAGCGTCGAACGTCAGGAGGACGGGAGGGCGTCGACCAGGCCGCGGTCGGCCAGGAGCCGCGCGTAGCGCGCCGCTGTGCGCGGGGTGACATTGACGAGGCGCCCCGACGATCCCCCCTCCGCCATCCAGCGGCAGATCGCGTAGAGCTCGCGGCCGCGATCCCAGACCTCACCAGTGAACGCCCAGAGACAGGTGTCGAGGGTGCCGGCCAGCCAGCCCGGGCGCCCCCCGCGGAGCAGCCGCCGCTCCGCCCTGCGCAGGTCGGAGAGGCCGTTGACGGTGATGAAGGGGGACCACCCGTCCCAGCGTCCGGCGGTGTAGGTGAGAGCGACCAGGCCGGGGACGTCCACCACCGCGCGCGCAGGCCCGGAGAAGGCGGACGCCGTGAATGCGTACTCGAAACCCGCATCTCGGACCGCCTTCAGGACGGCTCTCCCCGGAGCTCCCGGCCGGAAGTCGCTGAAGGGGCGTGCCGGCTCGAAGAGGGCGCCCAGCGGTGACTCGCGCACCAGTGCTCGCGGCGACCGCCGAACGCGTCCACCGGCCCCCGGCTCACCGTCGCCGGCCGCCCCGGGTGCGCGCGGCTGGTACCGGACGCGGAGGTACGGTGCCTCCGGGCGGGTGACCAGCCGCCGCGGCGGCTGCGGGATGAGCGGGGCGTCCATCAGGGGCCACCAGCCCCGTGGCACCCGATCCCGGCCGCCCAAGCGGACCGCCAGCTCGTCGACGGATCTGCTCAGCGCAGCGGCGAAGCGGTCGGCCGGCGCCTCCGACTCGAGGAGCACTCCACCGCCGGAACAGGCCAGGAGCAGCTCCACACCGGGCGCAAGCCCTCCGGCGGCGAGTGGATGCTGGGTGAGGGTGAGGGGCGGGCGGGGCATGTGGGCAAAGCTCTCGGTGGTGAGGATCAGCCCGCCGGCCATGCCGGTGAGGCTGAGGACGTCCGCCAGCGCGTGGAGGTTCTCCAGCTCCCTCGCCATCCCGGTCCAGAAGAGGAGGGTCGAGAGCACCCTCCCCCGGGCCGCCCACCTCTCGAGCTGGGCGTCGTCCGGCTCGTCGGGCGGCGGCGGAACCGGCCAGCGCGAGGGCACCTCCCGGAGCACCGGGAATGGCGGTCTGCCCGGGTCGATCACCTGCAGGCCGACGCCGAGACGCGAGAGGGCCAGGAAGTCGTCGTCGTGGTGCTGGCGGCCAAAGACCACGTCGGTCTTGGCGAGCGGTCCCGCCAGCCGGGCTATGACGTCGGTCTGGGGCGTCCCGTGGATCGGCATCCAGCCCTCCCGCGACGCGGTCGGTATCCACCGTCCGACCAGCTCGGGGTCACCGAGGAGGAAGCCGTGAGCCGCCTCCGACCACCGCTCCGCCATCCACGCCGTCTCCTCGGCGGCCACCCCGGTCTGGTCGGGCCGGAGCTCGGTGCTCCCCGGAGGAGGTGGGCCGGTCAGCCAGAGCGTCTCCACGTTCCTGCCGGGACCCAGCGCGGCGAGCGCTTCGGGGTCACCCTCTCCGATCGCGAGCAACCGCCGGTTGACGATCTCCGGGAAGGCGAAGGGACCGAGCC
>Ga0302196_10002078_pt1 | contig 18950 bp, 16 predicted proteins | sample II_Bog_N1_3_FD_198794 | JGI IMG/M metagenome (GOLD analysis project Ga0302196, IMG submission 198794) | Peat permafrost microbial communities from Stordalen Mire near Abisko, Sweden - II_Bog_N1_3 | ecosystem: Environmental > Terrestrial > Soil > Wetlands > Peat | place: Sweden: Abisko...
CCCACCCGGAAACCGTCCCCTTGTGGATTGAGGCCGGGGCCGGAAGGCCCGATTGGGACAAGGTCTGTGAAGGCTACGGGTCCATGGTTGACTATCCGGGCGCTCACTACTGGCGCGAACTGGCCGCGTACTACCCTGACGCCAAGGTGCTCCATTCGGTCCGCGATCCTGACGAATGGTTCGACTCTACCCAGGCTACGATCTTCGCGCCGGGGACGGCCACCACGAGTGACGGACCGCTGTCGGCCTTCTTCGACAGCTTCATCGGCGACATTCGCCACCGGCTTCACGATCGCGCCTTTATGGTCGATCATTTTCACCGCCACACCGAGGCGGTGCGCCGCGCCATTCCGCCGGAGCGACTGCTTGTCTATGAGGTCGGCCAGGGCTGGGGGCCGCTGTGCGGCTTCCTGGGTGTCCCGATCCCAGTCACGCCCTATCCGTCTGAAAACTCGCGGGCGGACTTCATTTCCCGGGTTTCCGGAGCGCAGGCTCACCTTTCGGACCAGGTCGTCGCCAGGAAACCTTGAGCCGGCGCCAAGCTGAAGAGACGCTGCGTTTCTGGTGACAGGGCTAGGCCGGGACACACACCACTTTCCAGGCCGTCCATCGGCGTCGATGGAGGCCCTGGAACAAGGGGCGCCGGCCCGACAATCCCCATCTATGGCTCATGAACACTGACCCCTTTGATCTCGCCCGCTTCGTCGACGCCCAGGCGGGCGAGTTTGAGACCGCGATCCAGGAGCTGCGGTCCGGGCGAAAGCGGACCCACTGGATGTGGTTCATCTTTCCGCAATTGAAGGGTCTGGGGCTCTCGCAGACAGCGCAGGTCTACGGCATCTCCGGCCCGGATGAGGCGAGCGCCTATCTGGCGCATCCTGTGCTGGGCCCGCGGCTGGAAGAGGCGGTGGGGGCCGTTGAGGCCAGCGGCGCGGCCTCCGCCTACGCCCTTTTCGGATCGCCCGACGACCTGAAATTCCGCTCGTCCATGACCCTGTTCGCTGTGGCGTCGCCGGAGGGGCCCTACCAGGCGGCGCTCGACCGGTGGTGTGGCGGCGAGGCCGATCATAGTACGATCGCGTTGCTCGGCCAGAGCGAGGCTCGGTAGGACGTTCTGAATTCGGTGACGGGCGTAACGTTCACCGTCGCCCGCGCGCCAGGTGACACTTGATCCGGTCACGTCATTGGACGGATGTCGGCTTGCATCAGGACCCGACGCGACGACGACGCGCCGAGCCGCTTTCGGGCGAAGCGCTCGTTCAGCGCCAGATGATCGGTGACAGGAAAATCAGCAGGTTGAGCAGGAATCCCACGTTCCAGAGCAGGGTTCGCGTGGTTGGCCTGTCGCCGATGTAAGCCAGTATGAAGGCGATCCGCACCACAAGAAATCCGACGCTCAATCCGTCGACGACGTGTTGGGCGCCGTGCTTCATTTCCGCGAGCAATATGGCTGCGGCAAAGAACGGGAAGGTCTCGATCCCATTGATATGAGCGCCGAGGACCCGCGCTCGAAGAGGGCTCTCGTAGAAAGACGGATGGCGTGGCGCGCTGTTCCTGAACTCACGGTGTCCAAGCGCCTTCGCTGGCGCAACCGTCAGCAGATAGATCAGAACCGCTACAAGGATGCACCAATCCGCGACCGTCATCGGCTCCCCCGGCCCCCGTCTACCCGCAGGAGAGTGGGGCGCCGGATTGTCAAATGCACGGAGTTTCGGCGATGGGACAAAGACCGCTTACAGGTCGAAGCGATCTTGGCGCATGGACCTCCGGATGGCTATTTTCAGAAAGGAAAAGCGCTGATAGCGCCGGGGTAACCGGTTGCCTCGGTCACGCCTCGGCCGCATACCGCAGCCGTGTTTCCGCAGATCCCCGATCCCAGGCCCAACCAACGGTCGCGTCGCGAACGTGCGTCCGCTCGGCTGCAGATGCGCCGCACCTGGCGCATGGGGGTCATCATCGGCGTCGCGGTGTTGGGTGGGGCCGTAGCGGCCCTGTTCGCCCGCCTTTGCGATGCCGCAATGGGCGTCCACACCCGCCTCTACGCCCTGGCGCCCTGGGCGACCGTGTTGCTCCTCCCGCTCGGCTTCGCGCTCGCCACGTGGCTGACGCGGCGGTTCGCCCCCGAGGCCGCGGGCAGTGGAATTCCCCAGGTGATCGCCGCCGCCGAAGAACGCTGGCACGGCCGGTGGGGCGGCCAGCGCGTGACCTTGAAGACCGCGGTCTGGAAGGTCGTCCTTTCGGCAGCGCTCCTGGTCTGCGGCGCCTCGATCGGGCGGGAGGGTCCGACCGTGCAGGTCGTCGCCGGAGTGATGCGCACCCTGACGCGCGGTTTGCGCGGTGGACCGGGGCGCCGGGCCATCATCATCGCCGGCGGCGCCGCCGGGGTTTCGGCCGCCTTCAACACGCCCATCGCCGGGGTAGTGTTCGCCGTGGAGGAACTGGCCAAGAGCTTCGAGCGCCGCACCCACACGACGGTGATCCTCGTTGTCGTGATCGCGGGCTTCGCGTCCTACGCCCTCCAGGGCGACTATGCCTATTTCGGCGCGCTGAAGGGAGGGGCGTCCCTGGGCTCCGCCTGGCTGGCGGCGCCGATCATCGGCATCGTCGGCGGTGTCAGTGGGGGCGTGTTCGCTCGGGCGCTGGCGTTCCTCATCGGCCCCCGCGACAATCCCGTGACCCGCTGGCGCCGGGCCCGACCGGTCTTGTTCGCAGGCCTTTGCGGATTGATTGCGGCGGCGGTGGCGCTGGCGTCTGGAGGCCTGACCTTCGGCGCAGGCTACGCCGAGGCCAAGTCGCTACTGCAGGACCACCCCGGGCGCGGTCTCGGGTTCGCGGCCTGGAAATTCATCGCCAGTCTGGCGGCTGCGGCTTCCGGCGCGCCGGGCGGCATCTTCGCCCCGTCGCTTGCCACCGGGGCGGGGATCGGCGCTCTCTTCGCGCACATGGGTTTCGCCAAGGTTGGGCGGGACGCTGTCGTCCTTGGCATGACGAGCTATCTGTCCGGCGTGGTTCAGGCGCCGCTCACCAGCGCAGTGATCCTTATGGAGATGACCCGCGATCCGGGCCTGGTCGGGCCGCTGTTGCTCGCCGCACTCCTCGCCCGCTGGGCGTCGGGCTGGGTGATGCCCTGGTCTCTCTACCACCTGCTTTCTGAAAGCTGGCGGCGCGCGCCGCCGGCGCCCGCGAGCTAGCGAAGGCCGATGCGATGAAGTGGGCGATGAAGTGGGGACGCACACCACTTTCCGATGCGTCGATCGGTCGGAGCGAGCGCAAGGGGCGAGTCGCAGGATCCGGTATGCAATGAAGGCGCGGAAAAGTGGTGCGGCTCCCCGCTCATAACGCTCCCCACCTCGAGATCGGCGAGCACCGAGCCCCGACGCCTGAGGCGGTTGGTTCACGGCCCAAACCGCGAGCCGGGCGTGCTGCAACGTGGCTGCACGCCCTACGCCGTCGGAACGCCCATCGCCCTGGCCAGGGCCGCGACACTGTCGTGTCTGGCGATCTTCGTGACATCGGCGTCCGCCGCCCACTGAAATCCATGATAGGCGCCAGGATAGACGTGCACTTCGACGGGCACGCCGCTGCGGATCAGGCGTTGCGCGTAGGTGAGGTCTTCGTCCAGGAACAGGTCCAGCGCGCCGGTGGCGATGAAGGCGGGCGGAAGGCCGGTGAGGTCTTTCGCCCGCGCGGCCGCGGCATAGGCGGAGACGCCTTCTCCGCCCGGCGCCGCGCCCAGCAGGCTCGACCAGCCGAAGCGATTCGCCTCAGGGGTCCAGACGAACTCGCCGGCATAGGGGTTCGGCGTCCGGGTCACACAGGTGCGGTCGTCGATCATCGGATAGATCAGATGCTGAAACGCCAGCCGATGCTCCCCGCGATCCCGGACGAGGAGGGCCAGGGCCGCCGCCAGCCCGCCGCCCGCGCTCTCTCCCATGACCCCGATCCGCGCGCCATCAACGCCAAGGTTTTCGGCGTGAGCCACGAGCCAGGACAACGCGGCGTAGCAATCCTCGATGGCGCCGGGGAAGCGGGTCTCCGGCGCCAGGCGATAGTCGACCGAGACGATGCAGCAGCCGAGCGCCGCCGCAAGCGGGCGATGAACCGCTTCGTTGGCGGACGCCGCGCCAGTGATGTATCCGCCGCCGTGAATGTGGAAGATGCAGGGAAGCGGCCCCTGGCTGCCTTTGGGACGGTAGACGACGACGCCGACCTCGGGCGCCCCGGCCGGACCCGGGGCCTGCACGGTCGTCATGTCGGTCCGCGCGACGTCATCGGGATTGACCGGAAATCGCGTGGGCCGCGCGCGCAGCATCGGCAGCAGCTCTGCAGACCACTCGAACGCCGGGAAGCTATCCAGCAGCGGCAGAAGCTGAGGATCCACGAGGTGGCGGCTGCTGATTGTGCTCATCGTCTTGTCAGTCCGGTAGCGAGGGTCAGGAATTTGGCACGCCCCTAGTCGGGCGCAAGTCCCAGGGTAGATGCGTGAGCGCGCGAGCGGAGCGCATTTGGCGCGAAGTCACGACGCGCTTGGATTTCGATTAGCCCGCTGGCGTCCTGGCGGCGCGTTCGTCCCTGAGCGCAGTGCGACGAACCTTTCCGGCGTCGTCCCTCAGGGGCGTCGTGACGAACTCCACCGAGCGGGGGACCTTGTAGCGGGCGAGACCCTTGCCGATGTGGGCAAGCAGATCCGCCGTGGACAGGCGAGAACCCTCCCGCCGCTGGACGATGGCGTGGACGCGCTGGCCAAGATCGTCGTCCGGCAGACCGACCACAGCCGATGAGAGAACCTCTTCGTGGGAGTCCACGGCCGCCTCGACCTCCGCGGGATAGACATTCGCGCCGCCCGACAGGATCAGGTCCGTTCGACGGTCGACGAGGTAGAGATAGCCGTCCTCGTCGATGCGACCGAGGTCGCCCAGGCTCTCCCAGTCGCCCGACGCCTTCGCGTCGGCGCCGATGTAATGATAGGTCGCGCCCCGGCCGGCCTCGGGCAGGAAGTAGATTTCGCCGATCTCGCCAGGCGCGCAGTCGCGGCCGTCGGCGTTCATCACCCGCATGCTCGAACCGGGCGCGACCTTGCCCACCGATCCTCTGCGTTCCAGCCACTCGCGGCCGGAGATGATCGTCAGGCCCTGCCGCTCGGTGCCGCCGTACAGCTCGAAAATCCGGTCCGGACCCAGCCAGTCGATCCAGGAGGCCTTGAGCCATTCGGGGCAGGCGGACGCCATGTGAAAGACGATCCGCAGGCTCGACATGTCGGCGGCCAGCCGTTCTGTTTCCGGCAGCTTCCAGATTCGCGTCATCATGGTGGGCACCAGGTTCACCCATTGCACGCCGTGACGGCCGATAAGCGTCAGAGCCTCCGAGGCGTCGAAACGTCCCATCTCCACCACGTGGGCCCCGGTGAAGAGACCGGTATGCATCGAGGCGAAGGGGGCGTTGTGGTAGAGAGGCCCTGGATTGAGCAGCACGTCATCCACCTGCTGCAGCAGGGCCGGCGCGTCGGGGCTGTAGACCCCGGGCATATGGTCGACGATGACCTTGGGCCGGCCCGTGGAGCCGCCGCTGGTCATGGCCTTCCATTGGGGCGAGACTTCCGGCTCCAGGGCCTCCGCCGACAGGGTCGGATCAACCCGTCGGCCGGCGGGAAGCACGCTCCGGCCGGGCAGCCGCGACGGATCGGTGCCGATGACCAGCTTGGGGTCCACCAGCTGGACGATCGCGCCTAACTCGGCGTCCGGCAGTTTGGCCGAGACAATGTTGGGGATCGCCCCAAGTTTCCACAGGGCGAAGGTGGTCTCGTAGATCTCCAGTCCGTTGGGCAGGGCGACAGTGATCATATCTCCGAGGCCAACGCCCAGCGCGCGCAGCATGCGGGCCCGTCGGGTGGAGCGGACGTCAAGCTCAGTCCGTGAAACAACCTCTTCGCCAAAGGTGATCGCCGCGCGGTGGGGGTCCCTGGCCGCGTGGTGCGCCAGTAACTGTCCAATCGGGATCATTCGGCCGCCGCCTTTGCCGAGCGAGCCCCCTCGCGGATCATCCTCACGCCGGTCGGTTCAACGCGGATGCCGTGCTTCACCAGACTGTTGGTGTGCCCCAGATGGTGCAGACCAAAGGCCGATTGCACCGCCGTCCACATGCCTTGGGCGTCCAGGGACTGATTGACCGACATCTTGGCCAGCTTCAGGCCCATGCTGGGCCTCTTGGCGATCTTCTCCGCCATGGCCAGGGTGTAGCTTTCCAGGTCCTCGAGCTTGACCACCTGATTGACCATGCCCAGCGTCTTGGCCTCCTGGGCCCCGATACTGTCGCCCGTAAACAGCAACTCCTTGGCCTTGCGGTGACCCAGCTCGTACGCGTGAACGAAGAATTCGTGGCCATTGACGCCGAAGGCCACCACCGGGTCGGAGAACTCCGTGTTTTCGGCGGCGATGACCAGATCGAAGGGCCAGACCAGCATCAGGCCCCCGGCGATGACCTTGCCCTGGACTTGGGCGATTGTGGGCTTGGGCAGATTGCGCCAGCGCCAGCAGAAACCGAGATAGATCTCCAGTTCCTGGGCCATGTAGCCCTCGGCGGCCGGTAGATCATAGCCGCCGACTCCCATGACCGGCGGACCGTGCTCTCCGATCGGAGACTGGTCAGTAAGATGATGGCCCGAGGAATAGTGCGGCCCATCGGCGGCCATGATCACCACATTCACCTCGTCGTCGTGCATGGCGAAGTCGAGGGCCGCGTTGATCTCATAGAGCATCTTTCGGTCCTGGGCGTTGCGGGTGTCCGCTCGCGCCAGGGTGATCCTGGCCACCCCCTCGCCGGGCCGGTCGTAGCGGATCTGGGTGAAAGTCGGATTGTCCATGTCAGGTCTCCTTTGAGGCGTCAGGCGCCGGAAAAGCGGGGCGATCGGCTCTCGGCGAAGGCGGCCACCCCTTCGCGGCAGTCGGCGGTGTCGAAGGCTGCATCCTGCAGCCGGGATTCAAGCTCGAGCTGAGTGGAGAAATCAGAGCCGGCGGCTGCCTGGACCATCCGCTTGATCGCCGCATGGGCCAGGGTGGGCCCGTGCGCCAATCTCAACGCAAGGGCGCGGGCGGCTGGCGCCAGGACCTCATCCGCATGGACCTGGTGGACCAGGCCCCAGTCCGCGGCGGTCTGGGCGGGGATCGCCTCGCCCAGCATCATCATCGCCATCGCCCTGCCCTGGCCGACAAGGCGCGGTAGCAGCCAGGAAACGCCCGCGTCGGGCACGGCGCCGAGCCGCACGAAGGCCTGCAGGAAACTGGCGCTCCGCGCGGCCAGGACGATGTCGGCCGCCAGGGCCAGTCCGCATCCCGCCCCGGCGGTGGGACCATTCACGGCGGCGATGACCGGCTTTGGTCCCTCCACCATCGCCTGCAGCGTCGGATTGATCGCCTGGCGCAGCATCTCGCCGGCGTCAAAGCGCCCGGCGCCGCCCTGATTGGCCCTATGGGCGTCCTTGATGTCAGCGCCCGCACAGAACCCCCGACCGGCCCCGGTGAGGAGCACAGCGCGTACGCGCTCGTCTGCCATCACCGCCCGCATCGTGCGCGCGAGTTCGCGGGCCATGGTCCAGTCGAGGGCGTTGAGGCGGCTGGGCCGGTTCAGGGTGATGGTGGCGAGCGGGCCGTCCTGAGTGAGGATGACCGTTTCATCGTCCGTCGGCGCGGCTGCGCCGGGCCCGTCGGCCGAACGGACCGGCGCCGCGTCGGATAGCGCTCCCGCGCGTCCCGCACCCGTCGTCACGGGAAGCCCACGCCGGCGACGTCGACTTCGGTAGCCGTCACCGTTCCTGTCAGATCCGCGACGCAGTCTTCCGGAGCGGTGTGCGCGGCCGACATCATGTAAAGGGTTCGCCGGTCGGCGCCGCCCAGGACGCAAGCCAGAGCGATCTGGGGCGCCTCGATGGTCTCGACCACCTCGCCGCCCTCCCGCACCCGAACGAAAGCCCGCTGGGTTGGCAGGGCGATCCAGGCCGCCCCTTCTGCGTCGAGGCAAACGCCGTCCGGGGACTCTCCGACGCCCAGCTGGGCCCACACACGTCGGTTGACCAGGGCGCCGTCCGGCGCGACGTCGAAAGCGGTGAGGCGGAATGCGCCGCTCTCGGCGACAATCAGGGTGCGGCCGTCTCTCGAGAGGGCGATTCCGTTGGGAAACCACAGCTCATTAGCGGCCTCGGAGACCGCTCCATCCGGCGCGACCCTCGCCAGGCTGGTGCTGCGAAACTCCCCCGGTGGATGGAGCGAGAACCCGAAGTTGCCCACATAGGCCGTGCCGTCGGCCGCCACAGCCATGTCGTTGGCGTGCCAATGGGCGATGTCGCTGAGGTCGGCGTGGACGACGATGCGCCCGTCAGGCTCCCGTCGCATCAGCCGGCGGTCGTTCATGGACACCACCAACAGACGCCCGTCCGGCAGCCAACCGATGCCTGAAACCGGTCCCTCGAGCTTGGCCACGACGTCATAGCCGCCATCGGCCCTGACACGCAGGACGCGGTTGGCGTGCATGTCGGCGAGGTAAAGCGCGCCGTCGCGCCAGCGCGGTCCCTCGGCGAACGACAGTCCCTCGACGATGGTCCGGACGCGGCGCGCCATCTCCTTGTCGTTCTCCCGGGCTTTTCGGTTCAGAGACGACCGGTCGGGCCAGCAGGTCAAATGAATTGCAGGCGCCGGCGATGATCTGTGGGAATGGCCGCCAGCAAGCCACTCTCCTCTAGGCCGGGACGGCTGCCCTTGGTGAGAGGCTGACCTGGCAGGCGCTCAGAAAGGCGCGGACCGCCGGCGTCGGCTCGCGCTTGGCGCGCACGGCGCAACAAAGCGAAGCAGGAGGAAAGCGGCTGACGACCTCGACCACGGCGAAGCGCTTCTGGAACGCGGCGGTCCGGGTGTATTGGGCGGCGACCACGCCGACGGCGTTGGAGTTGGCGACGATGCGCTTCACCAGCGGGAAATAGTCGACCACGTGGATCCGGCTGCGCGAATCGATGCCCTGGCTCTCATAAAGATCTCGAATTCGGGTCCCGTAGGGTCGCGAATCCGAAGGGGTCACGTAGTCGTAGCGGGCGAGGTCGGCGGCGGTGGGTGAAATCGCCTCCAGCAGGGGGTGGCCCCTGCGCACGAAGATGGCGGTGTCCAGCGACGCCAGGGGCTGACGCTCGAAATCGGCGTGGTCGCTGAAGGCATCCTCGAACCCCAGGGCGACATCCACCGCGCCATTGCGCAACTGCTGCGCCATGCGTTCGAAACTGGCGCCGCTGATGTCGAATCGGATGGACGGGCGCCGGGTGATCAGGGCGGTGATCGGCTCGACGAGCCGCCATTCCAGGGACGCCGGACAAACGCCGATCCGCAGCACGCCGGCATAGGGATCTTCCTGGCCGTCCGGTTCGCGTAGAAGATCGCGGGCATCCTCCAGCAGACGCACGGCCCGCTCGAAGAAATCGCGGCCCTGTTCGGTCAATATCGCGCCACGGGGGGTGCGGTGAAAGATCGGGTAGCCGATCTGACGCTCCAGCTCCCCGATGCTCTTTGTGACCGCCGACTGGGTGACCCCGATCGCCTGGGCCGCCGCAGTGAACGAGCCGCGCCGGGCCGCCGCCACCACATGTTTAAGGCGGGCGTCGATCATGGGACATAACTAGCGGGAATGGCCAGGGCGCTCAATGAATTTGATCCGCGGACCTGCGGCGGCGAGAACGGAGCAAAGGGAGAAAGTTATGACGCAAGTCGCCGGCAGGACGGCATTCATCACCGGCGGGGCCAACGGCATCGGCCTGGGGATCGCGCGCGCCTTCGCGCGGGCCGGCGCCAAACTGGCGCTTGTCGACCTCGACACCGCCGCGCTCGACCGCGCCGGGGCCGAGCTGTCGGCCACGACCGACGTGGCCACCCATGAACTCGACGTCCGGGACCGCGAGGCCTTCGCCCGCATAGCCGACGCGGTGGAGGCGGAGCTCGGGCCGGTGTCCCCGCTCTGCAACAACGCCGGAGTGGCTGGCGGAGCGCCCGCCGCCAAGCTGACCTATGAGCTCTGGGATTGGGGCATCGGGATCAATCTTGGCGGCGTGATCAACGGCGTTCAGACATTTCTGCCGCGGATGGTCGAGCGTGGCCTGGGCGGCCAGATCGTCAATACCGCGTCAGGGGCGGGCCTGGTCGCCTCGGGAAGCGGGGTCCTCTATCACACGGCCAAGTTCGGCGTGGTCGGGATGACCGAGGCCCTGCGCGCCGAACTGGCGCCGCTCGGCATTGGCGCCACAGTGCTCTGCCCCCGGCCGGTTGCCACCGACATCATCGAGCGCACCCGCAAAATGCAGCCGCGCCGGGAGGAGGCTTTGGCGGGTCCCGAGCGCGACGCGGCCGTGGCCCACACCGGCCGGATGACCAACTGGCTCGCCCACGGCGTGTCGCCCGACGCGGTTGGCGAAATGGTGCTCGACGCAGTGCTGAACGACCGCCTCTACATCCACACGGACCGGGTCATGTTCGCCGGCATCGAGGCGAGGACAAAGGCGCTCCTGGACGCCATGCCCATGGCGGAACCTGCCTAGACTCTCCGCCGCCTGACGCGCCACGCCTTTTCCTCGACGGGGTAAGGATCAATCGTGTCTCCGAACCTCCAGGGCCTGGGCAGTCGGCCCGCAGCCCACCAGGCTCAGGACCGGGCCAGGCCGTCAGTCGGAACGACCCGGGCTGATGCGCTGGCTGTGGCGACGACCGCGCCATCTCCATCCAGAAGCCGTCCTTCGAGGAACGCGATCGACCTGCCCATCTTGACGATCCGGCCCTCTCCCACCAGGCGGCCCGGCCTGGCGGGCGCCAGGAAGCTGACCCGAAGATCGATCGTTGCGCAGTATTGGGCGCCGCCCGTTTTCACCAGAACAGTTGGACCAAGAGTGTCGTCCAGCATGGCCGCAATGAAACCGCCCTGGACGTTTCCACCGGGATTGCAGAACTCACGCCTACCCTCGAACTGCACCCGCACCTCTCCGGTCTGCTCGTCCGCGGAGAGCAGCCGCCAGCCCAGGGTCTTGGCGCAAGGAGGCGTGGGAAACGCATCGAAAATGCTCATCGCTTCCTCCACCTCCTGTGGAGGATGACCGAGCGAGCGGCGATTATCCACCTTCGGCTGTTTTTAGAGTTGAGACATGGTGAACCGGGAAGGAGCGCTGCGAGCGCACCCGCGCTTGACGCGCCGCGCCCCTGCCTCAATATGCCGCCGTGGTTCCCGCAAGGGATCAATAGGGAATGCGGTGAGGGCGAGCGATCGTCCAATTCCGCGGCTGCCCCCGCAACTGTAAGCGGTGAGCCGACGACCGTGAGAGGCCACTGGGGCGCAATCCCTGGGAAGGCTGGTCCGAGGCGACGACCCGCGAGCCAGGAGACCTGCCACACGTCGTGGTCACACGCGATGCGCGTCGGACGGGGTGTGCCGGGGTGAATGGATCGGGCTGCCGCCCTCCGTAAGGAGCGCTGTCGGCTGGGCCATTTTCTTCGCGGTGACGTGTCACGGTCACTCGCGAAAGAAGATTGCTATGAAACTTAGACTAGACGTCGCCGCTCTGGGGCTTCTGGGCCTGTGCGCCTCCGCACGCGGCCAGGAAGCCCCGTCGCCGACCGCCAGCGACGTCTCGCCGCTGGTGGTCACCGCAACCCGAATTCCGACGCCCGCCGACCAGGTGGGAAGCTCGGTCAGCCTGATCACCGCCCAGGCCATCCAGGACAACCAGTGGCGCACCCTGCCCGACGCCCTGGCCGACCAGCCGGGCCTCAATGTGGTTCAGACCGGCGGCCCCGGAGGCCTCACCAGCGTCTTCATTCGCGGCGCCAATTCCAACCAGACCAAGGTGATCCTCGACGGCATCGAGGTGAATGATCCGAGCAAGAACGACGCCTTCGATTTTGGCCAGGTGCTCACCGCCGACCTGCAGAGCGTCGAGGTCCTGCGCGGACCGCAAAGCAGCCTCTATGGCGCCGACGCCCTGGGCGGGGTGATCAGCCTCACCACCAAGGGAGGCGAGGGCCCGGCGCACGTGACGGCCAGCCTCGAAGGCGGCGCCTACGATACCTTCAACCAGACTCTCGGCCTCGCCGGCTCGACCCGGACGTTCCACTATTCGCTGAGCCTCGCGCATTATCTTTCGGGCGACACGCCGATCACGCCGCTGGGCCTCCTGGCGCCGGGCGAGGCGCGGATCGGCGACTATTACAACAACCTCACCGCCTCGACGAAGCTGGGGCTGGACGTCACCAGCGCCCTGAAGCTGGGACTCGTGCTCCGCTATGTGGACGCCACCCTGCGCAATACCGGCGAGAACTACGATCTCTATCCGCAGCCCGACCAACCGGACTCCGCCCAGACCGTCCAGGCTGCCAATCAGGTCTTCGTGCGCGGTGAGGCGCGGCTCAACCTCGACCATGACAAGATCCAGAATCTGTTCGGCGTCGGCTACGCCAACTACTGGACCCACACCCAGGCGCCCGACGATGGCTATGGCCTGCCGGCGGCGGTGATCGATCACAGCAACCGGGTCAATGCCGACTGGCAGAGCATCATTGCGCTTTCGGTCCGCAACACCCTGGTGCTGGGCGCTTCGGACGATCTCCAGCAATTGCTGGGCAGTCCGATCGACGCCCAGGAAACGACGGTCGGCGCCTTCGCCGAACTCCAGACCCGACCGATCGACCCCCTGACCGTGGCCGCCAGCGTCCGCTACGACGATGACGATCTCTATGGGGACTATACGACCTGGCGGATCGCGCCAGCCGTCACCGTTCCCTCGCTGGGGACAATCCTCAAGGGCAGCGTCGGCACGGGGTTCAAAGCCCCGACCCTGAGCGAGCTTTTCGTCAGCTATCCTGCCTTTGATTTCTACGCCAATCCGAACCTCAAGCCGGAAACCAGCCTGGGCTATGACATCGGCTTCGAGCAGCCTCTGATCTCAAATCGCCTGCGCCTCGGGACCACCTGGTTCCACAACGATATCCACGACCTTATCGAAACCGACGAGACGGGGACGACTTACGCCAACGTCGGCCGGGCCACGACCTATGGAATCGAGAGCTTCATCTCCGTGACCCCGGTTCATGGCCTGAACATAAGGGCCGACTACACTTGGCTGGTGGCCACTAACGACGTCACCGGGGAAAAGCTCCTGCGGCAGCCGAACGACAAGGCCAGCCTTGCGGCCACCTGGCGTAGGGGGCGGTTCACCCTCGCCGGCACGCTGGTTTATGTGGGGGCGACGTTCGACGGAAACCGCGACTTCTCCCAGACCCTCATGTCCAGCCCCTATGCGACGGTGAATATCGCCGGCGCTTATGACATCGGCCACGGGATCACGGTCTTCGCCCGCGTCGATAATCTGCTCAATCGGCAATATGAATCGCCTCCTGGCTTCGACAAGCCAGGGATCGGCGCCTTCGGCGGCGTGCGGCTCAACTTGGCGGGGCTGGGTTTCTAGGCGGCCGCCCAGCGGCGGGAGTCCAGCGCCTGGGGATCTTCCAGGGCCATGTCGTCCCAGTCGAGATCGGGCGGAGGGCTGGCGGCGGCGGCGACCACGGCTGTGATCTCCGCGGCTGTGGCGGCGCCGACGATCACGGCGCTGGCTTCCTGCCTGGAGAGCGCGAATCCCAGCGCCGCCTGCAACGGGTCGCTGCGTCCCTCGGCGATCAGGCGTCGCGCCCGGGCCAGACGGCTGATGGCCGCGGCGCCAAGTTGGCTGGGCGCCCGGTCGGGGGGCAGAAACAACAGGCCGTTGAGGAAAATGGACCGCAGATGCACCTCCACGCCCAAGTCCCGCACCCGGCTGAGGCTCCCATCCACGAGAAGCCGCTGATCGAGGAGGCTGGCCGGCGCCTGGAGGAGATCGGGCTGGAAGCGCCGCGCAAGGCCCACAGGATCGTCCGAGGCATAGGCCGAAATGCCTACGCGTTCGAAGAGTCCCTTGTCGCGCAGCGTCTTCAGCCGATCCCAGAGCGCCATGCCGTAGGTGGAAAGAAGATCGCCGGCCGACTGCACCATGATGGCGTCGGCCCGGTTGAGGCCGAGCCGCGCCAGGGCCGCGCGGGCCTCCGATTCCACAAAGTCCGGACCGCGATCACCCCGGGCGGCCTTGACGGTGATGCGAAACGGCGCGGGTCGCGGCATGACGGCGCCCAGCACCGCCTCGCCGTGCATGGAGGCCGCGCCGGTGTCCAGAACGCTGAGTCCGGACCGCGCGGCGAGGCTCAGGATCTCCCGCACCTCCGCTTCGGGCCCTCGCCCTCTGGCCGGCGCGGCGCCGTCCAGGCCGAACTGGGCTGCGCCCAATCCAAGCTTCGAGATGAGAGGATGAGTCGGCAAAGGAACGGGTCCAAGCAAGTTTCACCAGGATTGCGTCCGCCTTATGCGACCAGAAGCGTAAAGAAGGCGTATCGACGACTTTGAGGGTTGGTTAACCTTACCCAGATGATCGAAACGTTGCCCCAGTGGCCCCTGTTCGGCTGGTCCGACGACGCCCGCCCCGCCTTGCGCGCCGCCCGGATGCGGAGAGAACCCGCCGCATTGGCCACCATCGTCGCTCTGGATGGCGGCGGTCCGCGCCCGACCGGAACGCAGATGGTGATCTCGCAGGGCGGCGTGTCGGGGTTTCTCTCCGGCGGCTGTCTCGAGGCCGATGTCGCCGGCCACGCCATCGGCGTCCTTTCGAGCGGCGAGCCTGTGCGTCTCGTCTACGGCCTGGGAAGTCCGTGGCCGGACATCCGCCTGCTGTGCGGCGCGCGCATCGAGGTCCAGCTCGAGGCCGTCGGTCCCGACGACGAGGCGGCGGCTCGCCTGTTCGAACTCATGGACGCCCGGCGCCCGGCCCTGTGGCGTAGCGATGGCCAGCGCCGCCAAGCGGGTCCTGCGGACGACGCCCCCGCCGCCTGGTCAGGCGCCCTGGAGAAAGTCTTCGCGCCGGTCCTGCGTCTGGTGGTCCTGGGCGCGGATCCCACCGCCCTGGCGATCGCGAACCTCGGCGCCCAGGCCGGATTCGAGACCACCCTGGTTCGCCCACGCGGTCCGCAGGACGCGCCGCCTCTGCCCGGCGTCGCCTACAGCCGCCACGATCCGGCCGAAGCCCTCGCTCTCATCGGCATGGACCAGTGGACCGCCGTCGCCGTGGCCACCCACGACGCCGAGCTCGACCACGCCGCCCTCGTCGCCGCCCTGCCGTCAAAGGCCTTCTATGTGGGAGCCCTGGGCGCGCGCCGGCGCCTGCCTGAACGCCGCGCCGGCCTGGCGGCCGCCGGCCTCGCCGAGGCGCAGATCGGGCGCCTTCACGCCCCCATCGGCCTGGACCTTGGCGGCAAGGCGCCCTGGGAGGTCGCCATCGCCGTCCTGGCCCAGATCTCCGGCCTCACCCACCTGGGCGGCGCGGCCGGCTGACGGGGGCGTTTTACCAGAGCCTGACCCGAGCTTCCGGCGCCAGCCAGTAAGCATCGCCTGGCCCGATCGCCGGATAGGCGGCGTACCAGCCGTCGTCGTTCCGCACCACGCCGTTGACCCTATAGATCGATGGACTGTGGGGATTGGAGAGCACGATCTGGCGCGTGCGTCCCGGCTGCCAGACCTCGCGCCAGCTCTGGCCATAGGCGACGTAGAACCGTTGATCGCCGGTCATGCCGCTCAGCACCGGCGCCGGCTTGCCGCCGAGGGCGATGTGATAGGCCTTGTAGGCGATCACGAGGCCGGCGAGGTCGGCGATGTTCTCGCCCAGGGTCAGCTGGCCGTTCACATGAAGGCCCGGCAGCGGCTCGTACTGGTCGTACTGTAGCGCCAGCGCCGCGGTGCGGGCGTCGAAGTTCTTGCGGTCCGCCTCGGTCCACCAGCTCTTCAGCGCGCCGGAACCGTCATATTTCGAACCCTGATCGTCAAAGCCGTGGCTGATCTCATGGCCGATGGTGGCGCCGATTTCGCCGTAGTTCACCGCGTCATCGGCCGCCGCATCGAAATAGGGCGGCTGCAGTATGCCCGCCGGGAACACGATCTCGTTCATCGTCGGCTCGTAGTAGGCGTTGTTGGTCTGAGGCGTCATGCCCCACTCGGTGCGGTCCACCGGCAGGTCGATGCGCTTGAGCTCGCGGTTCCACTCGAAGACGGACGCGGCCTTGGCGTCGGCCACCAGGGCGTTGCGGTCGATCGTCAGCGCCGAATAGTCGCGCCAGCGATCAGGATAGCCGATCTTCAGCGTGTAGTGATTGAGCTTGTCGAGCGCCTTGGCCCGCGTCTCCGGCGTCATCCAGGAGAGCGTCCTGATGTCCTCGGCATAGGCCGTCATCAGGTTGTGCACGAGGATGTCAGCCTTGGCCTTGGCCTCTGGCGGGAAGTATTGCGCCACATAGAGCTTGCCCAGGGCCTCGCCCATGTCCTGGTCGAGCAGATGCACGCCCCTCGTGGCGCGATCGAGCTGCTGGGTGCGCCCCCCGATCACCGTTCCATAGAAGGCGAAATCGGCGTCGTCGAACTGCTTGGGCAGATACTGGGAGAAGGCGTGCAGGTAGCGAACCGTCAGATAGTCGCGCCACACCGCGGTGGGCGTGACGGCGAACACCTTGGCCAGAGGGGGAAAGGCTGACTTCTCGCCCACGATCACCGTCCGCTCGCCGTGGGGTCCGGTCTCGTGAACCCCCGCCGCCTCGAAATAGGCCGCCCAGGGGAAGTCCGGGGCGAAGGCCGCAAGATCTGAGATCTTGAACGGGTTGTAGGTCTTGTCGGCGTCCCGGCGATCGGCCGCCGGCCAGGAGGCCTTGGCGATAGCCGTCTCCAGCGCCAGCACCGCCTTGGCCCTGGCCTCGGAATCGGGCGCGCCGGTATAGGCCAGCATGGTGGTGAGGTACTTCAAATAGGCGGTCCGCGTGTCCACGAGCGCCTTGTCATCCTGCAGATAATAGTCGCGATCGGGCAGGCCCAGGCCCGATTGGCCGACCCTGAACACATAGGCCTCGGGATTCTTGTCGTCCGGCGTGATGCCCCCGTTGAACGGCCCGTCCAGCGATAGCGCCGGGTCGGCCATCAGGCGTGCAACCTCCTCGTTCGTCTGCAGCGCCGCGATCCTGGCCAGGTCCGCCGCCGCGGGCTTCAGCCCGTTCGCCTCGATCTGCGACACATCGACAAAGGCGCCGTAGAGGTTGCGCAGTTTGACCTCATCCACGTCCAGCTGAGCGTCGGGCTTGGCCGCGAGGCCATTGATGATGCCCTTCAGCCGCGCCTCGTTCTGTTTGTTGAGCTCCAGGTTGACGCCGGCGTAGGAGCGGTCGGGCGGAATGACCGCCGTCCTCACCCAGTCGCCATTGGTGAAGCTGAAGTAGTCGTTCCCAGGCTTCACCGCCGTGTCCATGTACGCGAGGTCCACGCCCCACGGCGGCACGGCCGGTCCGGCCTCCGCGGCGAGGGCTCCCGTGGCCGCCAGGGACGCCGCGGCGAGAATGATCTGTCTACGGATCAATGACTTTTTCCTTTTCGGTGAATTACAGACGCGCCAGTCGTAGCGTCTCGACGATTTCTCCGCGGCCGAGCGCCGGCGCCCCCGCAGCTCGCCGGATCAGGGCGTCCGCCTCGGCGAACACGCTTACCAAAGAGGAGTCCTGATCAGGGAACGGCGCCGCCGAAAGCCTGCCGTCCGCCCGACGGCTCAGCCGCGCGCGCATCCAGTGCTCCCGAGCGCCGTTCGCTCGCAACGCGGCGTCCAGCACCGCCGCCTCCATAGGGAGCGCCGGATCGGCCCCCTGCATCGCCAAAAGCAGCGGTTTCAGGAAAAGCTCCGCGCACACCAGCGCCGAAGCGGGGTTTCCGGGCAGGCCCAGAACCTTGCGGCCATCGCCCAGCACCCCGAACCACGTCGGCTTGCCCGGCCGCACCGCGACGCTCTCCACCCTGAGCTCCAGCCCGAGGCGCCCAAGCGCGGGCTTGACGATGTCATGATCCCCCACCGACGCGCCGCCCAGGGTGACGACGAGGTCTCCGCCCCCGCGGGCGACCGCGTTCGCCGTCGCCTCGGCGTCATCGCCCACGCCGGCCAGCAGACTGACCTCCGCCCCCCAGGTCGTCGCAAGGGCCTGCAGGGCCGTGCTCCCTGAGTCGAAAATCTGGAAGGGTCCTGGCGACGCGCCAGGCGGGACGACCTCCTCGCCCGTCGAGAGGATCACCACCTGCGGGCGCCGCGACACGCTTACGATTCCGTGGCCCGCCGCCGCCGCCAGCGCCAGACGCCAGGGGTCCAGCCGCACGCCGCGCTCCAGAAGCCGCTCGCCGGCGCTGAAGTCCATCCCCGCCGCGCGGATATGGTTCGGCAGCGCCGCCGCCGGTGCGATGACGTGGTCGCCGTCGCGCTGCGCGTCCTCCTGGATCACGATCCAGTCGGCGCCCCAAGGCACGGCCGCCCCGGTGAAGATCCGAACCGCCTCGCCGGCGGCCAGGGCGCCCGCATAGCCGTGCCCCGCCGCGCTTTCGCCGACGATTTTCAGGCGTCCCGGCGTGTCCGCCGCGCGAACCGCCCATCCGTCCATGGCCGAGGCGTCGAAGGGCGGCTGAGCGCGCCCGGCGCGAATGTCGGCGGCCAAAACCCGCCCCAGGGCGGCGCAAAGCGGCGCCTCCTCGGCCGGAACCTGCGAAACCGTGGCCAAAATCCGCGCTCTCGCGTCCGAGACTTCCAGCAGTTTCACGAAGCGGCCCAGGCGCCCGACGCGCCGCCGGTTTTTTCGATCAGCCGAACGCCGTCGATGACCATGCCGCGCTCGGCCGCCTTGAGCATGTCATAAATCGTCAGGCAGGCGACCGACACTGCGGTCAGCGCCTCCATCTCTACACCCGTGGGTCCCGTCGTCCCCACCCGCGCCGTCACCGCCAGCCCCGCCGCGTCGGGCGCCACCGACACCTCAACCTTGGTCAAGGCCAGCGGATGACAAAGTGGGATC
>Ga0302196_10002097_pt1 | contig 18870 bp, 17 predicted proteins | sample II_Bog_N1_3_FD_198794 | JGI IMG/M metagenome (GOLD analysis project Ga0302196, IMG submission 198794) | Peat permafrost microbial communities from Stordalen Mire near Abisko, Sweden - II_Bog_N1_3 | ecosystem: Environmental > Terrestrial > Soil > Wetlands > Peat | place: Sweden: Abisko...
CAGCGGCGTGACGCTGATGAGCGGCGCCATCCTGTCGGCCTTGGGCCCGGCGCCCCTGATCATTTCCTCGGGGGTGACCAGCAACAATCTCACGGTCAGCGGCGGAACCGAGATTCTCGTGCTGTCCGGCGGCGTGGCCGGCGGCATAACCATCGACAGCGGCGGCGCGCTGGTCCTCTCCGCCGGCGCGATCGAGTCCGGGGCCTTCGTCTTGCCGGGCGGCCTGCTGTCGGGCGCGGGGGTGCTGGCGGGCAACACCACCGTCAACGGAACCCTGAGCGGCGGCGTCGTCAGCTCCGGCGGCGTTCTGACGGTCAATTCGGAGGGCGTGGCGCAAGGCGTGACCCTGCTGAGCGGCGGGTTCGAGATCGACCTCTCCAGCGCGATCAACGCCACGACCGTCCAGGACGGCTTCCTGCTGGTGGATAACGCCGTCACCAGCGGCGACCTGCTGACCCAGTCCGGGATTGAGTATGTTCTCGCCGGCGAGATCTCCGCGGCGGTCCTGCGGGGCGGGGATGTCATCGTGGCCGGAGGCTCGACGGTATCGGACGTCATCAGCAGCGGCAGCACTGAGTCCGTCATTTCCGGCGCCGCCTACGGCGCCCAGGTCTATAGCGGCGGCGAACAGATCATCAACTCGGGCGCGGTCGCCAGCGGCAGCGTGATCAACGCCGGCGGGCTGATCCAGCTCGACGTCGGCGGCGTCGCCAGCGGCGTCACCGTCAGCGCCGGCGGAATCGCCGAGTTTCGCGGCCCGCTGGAAGTGGCCGGCCCGATCATGAGCGGCGGCCAGGTTGTCGCGACCGGCCTGGTCAGCGCCACCGAGGTGGTCAGCGGCGTCACGCTGATGAGCGGGGCGATCATCTCGGCCCAGGGGGTGGGGCCGCTGGCGATCGCCTCGGGCGTCACCAGCACCAGCCTGACGATCGACCAGGGCGGCGAAATCGACGTCCAGTCCGGCGGCGTCGCCATCAGCATGACCCTCTCCAGCGGCGGCGTCCTGGCGGTGTCGTCGAGCGGCGTGGCCTCGTCCACCGAAGTCTATTCCGGCGGCGTCCTCTCCGGCGCAGGGGCGATCACCGGCGACACCGACGTCGTTGGATCAATAAGCGGCGTCTCGGTCGGCGCCGGGGCCATCCTGCAGCTGGGCGCCGATGCGCTCGCCCAGGGCGTGACCGTGTCCAGCGGCGGCGTCCTGGTCGCTCAATCGCCGATCAGCGGCGGCGCGGCCGCGCTCGCCGGCGTGGTCTCGGCGAGCGAAACCATCGACGGCGTCACCCTGCTGAGCGGCGCGATCCTGTCGGCCGCCGGCGGTCAGATCGTGATCGGGTCCCTGACCGTCACCGGCGTGACCAGCAGCGGCCTGGCGATCGAGGGGCCGTCGGGCAGGGTCTCCGTCTCCAGCGGCGGCGAGGATCTGTACGGCCAGATCTATGCCGGCGGCTATCAGTTCGTTCGCGCCGGCGGCGTCGCCAGCGGCATGGCCATCGGCAGCGGCGGCTATCAGGCGGTCGCTTCCGGCGGCGAGGCGATCGGGACGGTGATCGGCTCGAACGGGGACCAGGTGGTGATGACCGGCGGGATCGACAGCGGAGCGATCGTCGGCGACGGCGGGTTCGAGGTCGTCAATTCCGGCGGGACCGTCGACGGCGCGACGGTCCTGTCCGGAGGCCTGGCGATCATCGCGTCCGGCGGCGTCGCCAGCGGCGTGACCGTCAGCGCCGGCGGCAGGGTGCGGCTGTTCACGACCATTTCCAGCGGCGTCAGCTTCAGCGCGGGCCTGGTGAGTTCGACCCGGACCCTGAGCGGCGCCACCGTATTGAGCGGCGGCGTGCTGAATCTGCAGGGCGCGACCGTCCTGAGCGGCGGGGTGCTGCATGTGCTGTCCAGCGGCGCGGCCGTGTCGACGACCCTGTCCAGCGGCGCGGTCGAATACGTCATCTCCGGCGGCCGCGGGTTCAACGAAATCGTGCTGGCCGGCGCCACCGACGCGACCCAGACCGGCGGGGTCAACACCGGCTCGCTGGCCAGCGGCGGCTCGATGCCGGTCTCGGCCGGCGGCGTGATCATCAGCGCCACCCTGGTCAGCCACGGCAACGAGCGGGTCTCGTCCGGCGGCCAGGATTCCGGCACGGTGATCTCCTCCGGCGGCTCGGCCACCGTGCTCGCCGGCGGCGTCGCCAGCGGCGAGATCGTCTCCAGCGGCGGGCTGATGGTCATCTCCTCCGGCGGGGTCGCCTCGGGCGTCAGCGTGCTGTCCGGCGGGACCGAGACGGTCTCGTCCGGCGGCTCGATCGCCGGCGGGACGGTCGCCAGCGGCGGGATGCTCGTGGTCGCCTCGGGCGGCTCGGCCAGCGGTCTGCTGACCCTTTCCGGCGGGACCGTGACCCTGTCCGGCGCGGTCGGGTCCGGCCAGACCATCGCCTTCGCCGGCTCCGGCGGCGATCTGGTGCTGGCCAACCCGGCGGCCTTCTCGGGAACCATCGCCGGTCTGACCGATCCGTCGCAGACCGTCGACCTGGTCTGCTTCGCCTACAGCAGCGCCGGCGAGACCGCGTCCTGGACCGAGGCGGCCGGCGCCACCAGCGGCGTGCTGACCATCACCGACGGCGCCCTGAGCGCCAGCCTCAACCTGACGGGCGACTATGTCACCAGCAACTTTGTGCTCTCCAGCGACGGCCACGGCGGAACCTTCGTGGTCGACCCGCCGGTGGGCGCGTCCGTGGGGCAGCCTCACGTGACGCTCACCCTGGCCGACACCATGGCCGGGGTGGCCGGCTTCGCCCAGGCGATCTCGCTGTTCGGCGCCGGCGCCGGCGGTCCCGCCCTCGGCGGCGCGCCCTACCCGGCCAACAGCGGCGGGGGCCTGCTCGGCGTCGCCCCGCTGATCCCGACGGGGACGACATCGGCGGCGGCGCATGGATAGGCGCTTTGGCGTTCAGTGTTCCAGGGTGATGTAGAGCTCGCGCTCGAGCAGCCATTGGCCGTGACGTTCGCGCCAGGCGGCCATATAGACGCCGCCCATCTGGACACCGCCCGTCTGGCCGCCCCCGGTCCACCGCCCGACCCAGCGCCCGGTCTCGGCGGCGCGGCGGCCGTCGTCGGCCAGCGCGACCGTCTCGGTCGTGCGCACATAGTCGATGAAGGCCGGATCGGCGAACTGTCCGGCAAAGGCGGCCACCACCGCATCGGCGCCCGCGATCAGATCCCCGTCGCCGACGATCAGCAGCATGTCGTCCGTCAGATGCGGCCGCAGCCGGGCGGCGTCATGCGCGGCGATCAGCCGGTTGGTGAGCTTGCGCTTGGCGCGAATGGCGGTGTCGGGGGTTGGCATGGGCGGAGGGTGGGGCGGGAATCAGCGAGCGCCAAGCCCGGACGGGGATTGCCGCCACTCGAACAACATCGCCTCGTCGACCGCACGCCACCCTTCACTAACCGGGGCCTATGCCGCGCGACAAATATTTCAACCGGCGCTCCCAAAGATCTGGACCAAATCTTGGGGCGGGACAGTGGCTCAGCGCTCGCCGCACCTCGCCCCCCAACCGACACCACCCCATCGACCGCATGCCGGCCCTCGAAAAATCATTCCATCATGCGGTCGACGACGCAGTCTGGCCACCTGAACGACGGAGGTAAGAGGGCGCCACCCTCCGGCGCACATGGCCGCCTCAATCGCTCCACCTCAATTGACGCTTGACATTTCCCCCAAAATGTTCTCTATTTGTTCCGAATGTCAGGCGCCACTGAAACCCTCGCTCGGCCGTCTCCCGATCCCATCCCGGATCGCGCGGAGGCGTGCGCGCTGGCGCCGGCTCTGACGCTGGCCGAGCGGCTGGACGCCGAGGCGGCGGAGATGGGCGAGCGGCATTTGCGGCAGTTGGCGGAACTGGCCGAGATCGGCATGGGGCTGGCGCGGGCGGTGGGACGCCGGGTGGCCGAGGTCGAGGCCGCGCCGGATGAAGCCGATCGTTCCGCCGAGCTCGGCGAGCTGGGGTTGACCCTGAACCGGGTCACGCGCGCGGTGCGGCTGACCATGACGCTTGAGGCCAGGGTGCGCGAGGCGCGCCGGGCGCGGCTGCTGGGGATCGAAACCGAGCGGGCGGCGGTCGTCGCCCGCAAGGCCAAGGCCGAGCAGGACTACCGCGATATGCGCAGCGGCTTCCTCGGCCGGCTGGTCGAGGAGACGGTCAAGGCCGACATCTGCCGCCGCAATGGGACGGCGATCGCCGACTATCTCGACGGGGAAGAAGACTTCGACGAGGACGAAGGCGAGGAGATCGAGGACGCCTTCACCACCGCCGAACGGCTGCTGGTCCGGCGCAAAGCCTATGAAGGGTTCGAACACCGGCCCTACAGCGCGGTTCTGGTCGAACTCTGCAAGGACCTGAACATCGGCCCGCCCGACTGGAGCCTATGGGCCGGGGAGGAATGGGCGGAGGATGAGGTAGAAGCCGCGCCCGGTTCGCCGTTCGCGGGGCTTTCGCCGTGAACCGCGAATCGATCGCTCTGGACTCATTGAGACGGCGCCCCAGGTCGGACTCGAACCAACACGTCTGTCTTAAATGGTGCCCCAGGTCGGACTCGAACCAACACGTCTCTCGACAACAGATTTTGAGTCTGCCGCGTCTACCATTTCGCCACTGGGGCGCCGTTTCGAGGGCCGGTGCGGCCGGGTCTCGCGACGCGGGCGCACTCTAGCCATGCGCGGGCGGGCGTCAACGCGAGGCGGGTTTTTTGATCACCTGGCTGAGTTTCACGCCGCGGTCGTAGCGGGACGGGCCGCGGAAGGCGGTGACTTCGCAGAGGATGTCGCCGCCGGGGTCGCCGGCCCAGATGTAGCCGCGCTCGAACTCCAGATTGCCGCCGCCGGGCCCGAAACCTTCGTAGCTGTCGCCCCAGGGGATCAGCTTGGCCAGCGCGGCCCAGCTCAGGGTCAGGGCGGCCTTCAGCTCCTCCTGGGCGGCGGCGAGCAGTTCCGGGTCGGGCGGGGTGTCGGTCAAGGCGGGCGTCCTGGTGGGGTTGGGCGGCAATATAGGGCGGCGTCGACCAAAGGTCCCCATCCTGAGGCGCGGAGCGAAGCGGAGCCTGAGAATGAGGACGTTTTGGATAGCCGCTCGATCCTCGCCCCTCGCGCTCGCCCTCAGCGAGACTTGGGCGGCGAAGCCTGCTAGGAGCCGCCTGGCTATCCGTCGCTTCCCCATCGCCATTCGAGCCCTCATGTTCCGACGTCTGTACACCTGGGTCCTTAGCCTCGCCGCCGGGCCGTTCGCCCTGCCCGCCCTGGCCATCGCCGCCTTCGTCGAGGCGACCTTCCCGATGATCCCGCCGGACGCGCTGCTGATGCCCATGGTGCTGGCGCGGCGCGAGAAGGCCTTCTTCTACGCCGGCGTCTGCACCGCCGCCTCGGTGCTGGGCGGCTGCCTGGGCTATGTCATCGGCCACTATCTGGGCGGGGTGGCGCACGAGATCGCCGCCCTGACCCACCGCACGGCGCTGCTGGACTCCACCTCGGCCTGGTTCCGCGCCCAGGGGGTGTGGGTGATCCTGATCAAGGGGCTGACGCCGATCCCGTTCGTGTTGGTGACCCTGGCCTCGGGGATAGCCGGGCTGAACTTCGGCGCCTTCGTGGTCGCCTGCGCCATCACCCGCGGCGGCCGCTTCTTCCTGGAGACGGCGCTGTTGCAGCACCCCAAGGCCAAGGCCTTCATCGACGAGCACGTGACCGCCGTGGCGATCGCGGGCGTGGCCCTGATCGTCGTGCTGTGGCTGCTGGTCGAGCACTTCAGCCATCACTGAATTCAGTCTAGCGTGGCGCCGGTGAGGCAGCCCAAGGAGCCGGCGTCATGAGTTCGAACCCCCTACCCGGCCGGCCTGGCCCAGGCTCGAGCCAAGCGCGGCTGGCGGAGATGCTGCGGGTCGATCACGCCGGCGAGCTGGCCGCCGTGCACATCTATCGCGGCCAGCGGGCGGTGCTGAACCGCGCGCCCGGCAAGGACCGCATCGCCTGGCAACTGCAGGAGATGGAGGCGCACGAGGCCGAGCATCTGGCCGCCTTCAACCAGATCCTGACCAAACGCCAGGTGCGGCCGACGCTGATGGCGCCGCTGTGGCGCGCGGCCGGCTTCACGCTCGGCGCGGCGACGGCGCTGATGGGCGAGAAGGCCGCCCACGCCTGCACCGAGGCGGTCGAGACGGTGATCGAGCAGCACTACGCCGCCCAGATCGACGAGATCGGCGCGGCCGAGCCGGCGCTGAGCGCCGAGCTGACGAAATTTCGCGACGACGAGCTGGGCCACCGCGACCAGGCCGTGGCCGAGGGCGCGCGCGAGGCGGCGGGCTATCCCCTGCTGGCGGCGGTGATCAAGGCCGGTTGCCGCGCGGCGATCGCCATCAGCGAGAAGGTTTGAGACCCATGGACGACGCCGCCATCGAGGCCATGCGCCGCGCCGCCGAGACGCCGGAAATCGCCGATGCGGCGGGCGCCATGCTGGCCGCCGACGACCTGACGGCCGCCTTTGTGGCCGACCCTCTGATCGACTGGTTCTCGCGCACCGACGGCCGCAAGACCGAGATGCGGCGGGGCTTTTTCCGTCATGTCCTGAAGGCGCTGGCCCTGCCCAGCGGCCAGATCCAGCGCCCGTCGACGGGCGGGGCCGCGGCGGTGTGGATGCCGTCGGAAAAGCTTGGCCCCAATCCATTACTCGAGGAGTTGCGGGCTTTGCCGGTGCTGATCGGCCTGACCGGCTGGCGCCGCTTCATGCGCATCGTCGGCCTGCGCGACGTGATGGACGAGCATCACCCGATGGAGACGCCGCACGACTATCTGTTCTTCCTGGGCGTGACGCCCCAGGCCCAGGGTCATGGCGTGGGCTCGCGGCTGATCAGGTCGCACCTGGCCCGGCTGGACGCCATCGGCCGGCCGGCCTTCCTGGAGACGGCGACGGAGCCGAATGTGCGCCTCTACAGCCGCCACGGCTTCAAGGTGCTGTCGGAATGGCGCCCGGCGCCGGACGGGCCGGTCAACTGGTCGATGTGGCGGGAGCCCCAGGCGCCGGAGTAGGCCCTCAGGCCTCGACCTTTTTCTCCGCCGCCGCGCGGATCAGCGCCCGCCGTTCTTCCAGGCCCCGATGCAGCTCCACCAGAACCCGCGCGGCAGGCTCGTTGGTCTGGATCGCCGCCCAATAGGCCGCCACCTTGGGCCTGGTCGGGATCGGGTCGGCGACCTCGACCGTGGGCAGGACGTTCTCGATGAGGAACAGGGCCGGGACCAGGGTGCAGTCGGCGATGGTCAGCCGGCCGGCCACCGCGAACCCGTCCTGGCCGATATAGTGCTCCAGCGCGCCCACGCCGCGGATCACCTGGCCGGCGAGGAGGTCGCGCACGCCGTCGTTGCGGGTCGACTTGCGCGTCTGGCCCGAGAGCATGAACATGTTGTTCATCAGGTAGATGTCGGCCAGCCGCGAGACGGTGCGGATCGCGGCGGTCTCGCGCGGCGTGGCCCCCAGCAGGCGCGGGGTCGGATAGACCTCTTCAAGGTATTCCGAGATCACTTCGGATTCGGGGATGATGTCGCCGTCCGGCAACTCCAGCGCCGGGATGCGCCCGATCGGCGAGGTCTTCCACCATTCCACGGTGCCGAACCCGGCGGGCCGCTCCAGGGTGATGTCGGTGAGGCCCTTGGCGTAGATCTGCATGCGCACCTTGGCCGAATAGGGGCTGAGGTCGCCGGAATAGAGCTTCAGCATGTCGATATCTCCGCAAGGTTGAGCCGCGAGCCTGCGCCGCCGCCGGCCCGGCGGCAAGTCAGTCCGGCGTCAGGTCTTGTTGCGCCGGAACCGCGCCGCCTCGCGGGCCAGGCTGTCTTCCAGATCGTCGCTATCCGGTTCCGGCTGGAACGGCAGCTCGCCGGCCACGCCGCGCAGCGCCAGCCAGAGCTGCGTGCTGAAGTGGCTCAGCATGCGCAGCGGGCGGCGCTTGTCGTCGGTGACGTCCCAGCCCTCGGCCTCGAAGGCGGCCACCTGCTCGCGCTCGGGCCTGCGCTCGATCCGGTCCCAGCCCTCGGGGCGGGGAACGTCGTCGGCCTCGTCGGCGGTCAGGCCGAACACGGCGCGCGAGCAGTCGTCGATCTCGGGGAAGTTGGCGGCCGCGTCGGCGTCGGAGTAGCGCGGGTTCATCAGCGCCTTGAACTCGAGGTCGCGGATGCCGGGCAGGTCGATCAGGCGGCGAAGCGGGGGCGATGCGGGCATGACACGACCATCGCCATCCGCGCGCCCACGTCAAGCGGGAGTGGCGGCCGGCGCGCGACCGCCGGGCGCTTGACCCGGATCAATCGCCCGCGGGATTTGCGGACTAGAGTCGCGCCTCCGTTGAGTGGAAGGTGCGACTGAATGGTTGAAGGTCCAGGCTCCAGCGCCTTCTGGAACGGCCCGATCGCCGCCCGACTGGGCGCGTTGGACGCCCACGCCGGTGGACTGACAAGCGCCGAAGCCGACGAACGTCGCCGCGTCCATGGACCCAACGACCCCGCCGCCGAGCACAAGGCGCCGGTCTGGCGCCGGATCGCCGGCAAGTTCGCCAATCCCCTTGTGCTGATCCTGCTGGTCGCCAGCGCGATCGCCGGCGTGACCGGCGACGTCGCCAGCTTCGTGATCATCTCGGCCATCGTCCTGCTCAGCGTCGCGATCGACTTCGTTCAGGAGACGCGCGCCGAGGACGCGGTCGAGGCGCTCCGCCGCAAGGTCGCGGTGCGCACGGCCTGCCTGCGCGACGGGGCGTTCGCCGACATTCCGGTAAGCGCGCTGGTTCCCGGCGATGTCGTGCGCCTGAGCGCCGGCGACCTGGTCCCCGCCGATGGGCGGCTGCTGTCGGTCAACAGCCTGCAGATCGACCAGGCCCTGCTGACGGGAGAGTCGTTTCCCGCCGAAAAGCAGGCCGGCGACCTGCCCGCGGACGCGGCCGAACCGGATGGCGCCGTCAACGCCGTGTTCGCCGGATCCTCCGTGGTGGGCGGGACGGGCGACGTGATCATCTGCGCCACCGGCAAGGCCACCCGCCTGGGCGAGATCGCCGGCGCGCTGGGCGGCGAGGCGCCGCCGACGGCGTTCCAGCTGGGGCTCAATCGGTTCAGCACCCTGTTGCTGCGCATCGCCCTGGTGCTGGTGCTGGTCGTGCTGACCGAAAGCCTGGCCCTGCATCGGCCCTGGCTGGACTCGCTGCTGTTCGCCCTGGCCCTGGCCGTGGGCCTGACGCCCGAACTGATGCCGATGATCGTCACCGTCACCCTGGCGCACGGGGCGACCCGGCTGGGCGCCAAGCGGGTGATCGTCAAGCAGCTGGCCTCGATCCACAACCTCGGCGCCATGGATGTTCTTTGTACGGACAAGACCGGAACCTTGACCGAGGCCCGGATCAGCGTGGTCGGCCACCCCGACGCGGGCGGACAGGACAATGAGCGGGTGTTCGAGCTGGCCTACGTCAACAGCGCCTTCCAGACCGGACTGAAGAGCCCGCTGGACGCCGCCGTCGTCGCGCACGCCCCCATCGACATCAGCGCCTGGCGCCGGCTGGACGAGGCCCCATTCGATTTCCGCAAACGGCGCGTCTCGGTGCTGGGCGAACGCGCTGGCCGCCGGCTGCTGGTCACCAAGGGCGCGCCGGAGGACGTCATCGCGCTGTGCACCCGCGTGGCGGGCGCGAACGGCGGGCCGGCGGCCCAGATGTCGTCCGCTCTGCGCAAGGCCCTGTTCGAGCGTTTCGACGCCATGGGCCGGGACGGCTGCCGCGTGCTGGCGATCGCCAGCGCCGACCTCCCGGCCGGCCGCGACCAGATCGCGCCCGGCGACGAAGGCGACATGACCTTCGAGGGTTTCGTCAGCTTCCTCGATCCGCCCAAGGAAAGCGCCAAGGCCGCCATCGCCGCCCTCGCCGCCCAGGGCGTCGCGATCAAGGTGCTGACCGGCGACAACCGCCAGGTCGCCGAGCACGTCTGCCGCGCCCTCGGCTTCAAGGTGCGCGGCGTGCTGACCGGCGAGGACCTCGACCGGCTCAGCGAGGAAGCGCTGACGCGGCGACTGGGACGGGCGAACCTGTTCTGCCGCGTCAATCCGGCTCAGAAGCTGCGGATCATCCTGGCGCTGAAGCGGCGGCGGCAGACCGTCGGCTTCATGGGCGACGGCGTGAACGACGCACCGGCGCTGCGGGCCGCCGATGTCGGCGTTTCCGTCGACAGCGCCGCCGACGTGGCCAAGGCCGCCGCGCCGATCGTGCTGCTGGACAAGGACCTGGGCGTTTTGGCCGAGGGCGTGCTTGAGGGCCGCCGCACGGTGCTGAACGTCGACAAATATGTGCTGATGGCCGGCAGCGCCAATTTCGGCAACATTCTCAGCATGGTCCTGGCCGGGCTGTTCCTGCCCTTCCTGCCGCTGCTGCCGATCCAGGTGCTGCTGACCAACCTGATGTACGACGTCGCCCAGCTCGGCCTGCCGCTGGACCGGGTCGACCATGAGGCCGTCGCCAAGCCGGTGCACTGGGACATCCGACGGGTCGAGCGGTTCATGCTGGTCATGGGTCCGATCAGCACGGTGTTCGACGTCGTCACCTTCATCGTGCTGCTGAAGCTGTTCCACGCCGACATGGTCTTCTTCCGCACCGGCTGGTTCGTGGAGTCGTTGATCACCCAGGTGCTGATGGTGTTCGCCGTGCGCACGCGCCGGGCCTTCTGGGCCAGCCGGCCGGCGCGACTGGTGGCGCTGCTGGCGGGGGGCGTGTCGCTGGCGGCCCTGGCGCTGCCGTTGACGCCGGTCGGCGGCTGGTTCCAGCTGGTCCCGCCGCCGATCGCCTATTACGGCTTTCTGGCGGTGGCTGTGCTCGGATTCCTGGCGGCCATCGAGGGCGCCAAGACCGTCTTCTATGCCCGCCTGACCGGCGCGCCGAGCCGGCGCTGAGTCAAGGTTCGAGAACGAAGGTTCCAGGCGCGGCGCCCAGGCAGGCTTCGCCGGGAACGCCTAGGGGCGGCGGCGCGGCCTTGGGGCTGCTACGGTCGGCAAGCCAGGCGAACCACGCCGGCTGCCAGGAGCCGTCCTGCGGCTTGGCGCGTTCGAGCCAGGCGTCCGGCGCGAGATAGGCGCCGCGGGCCTTCTGCCGACGGACACGGTGGCGGCGGCCGGGACTGCCTGGAGGCGAAACGACGCCGACGTTGTGGCCATGGTTCGTCAGCACGAAGGTGATGTCGGCCTCGCAGAGCAGCAGCAGCTTGTAGACTGACCGCCACGGCGCGATGTGGTCCGTCTCGGTTCCCAAGACGAACATCGGCGCGGCGATGTCCCGCAAGGCCACCGGCTTGCCGCCGGCCACGAAGCGGCCCTCCGCGAGATCGTTGTCGAGGTAGAGCTTGCGCAGATTCTCCGACTCCATCCGGAACGGCAGGCGGGTTGCGTCCTGCGACCAGGCATCGAGGGACTGCAGCGTGCGCCGCTCGCCCATCAGATATTCGTGGATCACCCGAGACCAGATCAGGTCATTGGACTGCAGCAGCTGGAACGCGCCCGACATCTGCTCGGGCCGCAAGTAACCGCGCTCCCACATCAGGTCCTCGAGCAGGGCGACCTGGGACTCGGTGATGAACAGGCTGAGCTCGCCGGCCTCGGTGAAGTCAGCCTGGGACGCCAGAAGGGTCAGGCTGCCGATGCGGCGGTCGCCGTCGCGCGCCATGGCGGCCGCGGTCATGGTCAGGAGCGTGCCGCCGAGACAATAGCCCACGGCGTGGACCGTCTTCGATCCCGTGATCCGGGTCGCCGCGTCGATCGCCGCCAGGGCGCCAAGCTGGCGGTAGTCCTCAAAGCCCCGCTCGCGATCCTCGGCGCCCGGATTTTTCCAGGACACGATGAAGACGGTGAAGCCCTCGGCCACCAGGCTGCGGACCAGCGACTCCTGCGGCGTCAGGTCGAGGATGTAGTAGCGGTTGATCCAGGCGGGGATAATCACCACCGGTTCCGGGTGCACGGTCGCCGTCGACGGACGGTACTGGATGACTTCCGCCAGGGCCGTGCGCAGCACCACCTGGCCGGGCGTAACCGCGACGTCCCGGCCAACCTTAAAGGGGGTCTCGGGGTCGTCGCCAAGCTGGACCGCGACATCCTCGGCGAAATTGGATGCGCCCTGCAGCAGGCTGGCGCCGCCCGTCGCCACGATCCGCGACAGCACTTCGGGATTGGTCGCGGCGAAGTTGGAGGGACTGATCGTGTCGAGCGCCTGACGCGCGGCGAAGGCCACGATCCTCTGGTTCTTCGCCTGCACGCCGGGCACATTGGTCGTCGCCGAGCGCCACCAGCGCTCACAGGCCTGGAACCCGGCGGCATAGGCGTTGAACGGCCACTGCCGCCAGCCGTCATCGCGAAAACGCGGATCCGAACTCGTCTCCACGGTCGCCGGCGCCGACAGCGACTTCATCGCCTCCGCGACCGCTTCCTGGCGCAAGGACCAGCGCCGCCCGGGCGAGGCCGCCAGATGCAGGGCCCAGTCCTGCCACGCCTCAAGGAGGCCGACCGGCGAAAGTCCCCCGGTCAGACGCGCGGTCGCGGCATGCGCCTGGCGGTCGATCGCCTCGCCGGTCGCCGCCACCGACGCGTCGACGCTCTCGTAAGAGGTCACGGCTGCGCCGCCTGGACGCGGTCGGTCAGAGGCGTTCGGCGGGGGCCGGCGGCGCCGGCTCGCCGGGCGTCAGGCCCTTGGCGAAGGTCGCGAACGCCTGGGCGAAGCGCATCCCGCTCTCCATCATGGTCTTGGACCGGGCGGCGAGCCAGGCCTGCTCGACGCTGAGCACGTCCATTGGCGATTTGCAGGTCTTGAGCTGCTCCAGAGCCTCGGAGCCCTGGGCCGTCATTTCATCGTAAAGACGCTGGCTCTCCTTGGCCCATTGTTCATAGGCCGCGCCCATCGCGACCAGGCTCCGGTCGGCGGCTTCGCTGACGGCGGCGTTGAATCCGTTCATCAGTTCAGGCCCGGCGAACGCCATGCCCTCGCCTAAGTAACTGGATTTCGACTTGGCGGCCATGACGACCTCCCTGACCAGGACGCCGCATTGGCGCCTTTGTAACTGGAAGGTTAACGCGGGCGGTCCGACGAACATTGATCTGGCGCAATCGTCGGTGGACGGCCGATCCGGGTGACGCGACGTCGGTTGAGCTGAATCAAGGGACGACGGCGGGCAACCTCTAGGGGAGAGGACCGAGATCTTCGACACCCGATCAGCCCCCGAGCAATGCCCCCCAGTTCGCCCGCCTTCGCCATCTCCGCCGAACACCTTTCGCGCGTCTTCGGTGAGGGCGAAGCGCGCACGGTGGCGGTCGACGACGTCAGCCTGAACATCGAGATGGGGCAGATGCTCTACATCGTCGGGCCGTCGGGCAGCGGCAAGACGACCCTGCTGAGCATGATCTCCGGCATTCTGCGGCCGTCAGGCGGCCGCGTGCTGGTCAAGGATGTCGATGTGTGGGCGCTCAGCCCGCCGGAGAACGCCCACTTCCGCCTGAGCAACATCGGCTTCGTCTTCCAGGACTTCCACCTCTTCCCGCACCTGACCACAGCCGAGAACGTCGCCATCCCCTTGATCCTGCGCGGCGTGGCCTGGGACGCGGCCATGGCCGAGGCGGTGAAGTACCTCGACATCGTCGGCCTGAAGAACCGCTGCGACCTGGCGCCGGTGAAGCTGAGCGGCGGCGAGCAGCAGCGGGTGGCGATCGCCCGGGCCATCGTCACCCAGCCCGACATCCTGATCCTCGACGAGCCGACCGCCTCCCTCGACGGCGACACCGGCCGCAACATTGTCTCCTTCGTGAAGACCAACCTGCTCACCCCCTCGCGCGCGATCGTCATCGTGACCCACGACGCGCGGATCTACGAATTCGCCAGCGCCATCCTGCACATGGAGGACGGCAAGCTCTCCAGCCGGGAGGACAACTCTGATGGGTAGCCGGAACATCCTGCTGATCGCGGGCGGCGGCCTTTTGCTCGCGCTGATCGCGGCCTTCCTGCTGAACCGCCCGATCAAGGCCCAGCCGCCGGCCTTCCAGCCGGCCGCCAATCCCTACGCCCAGGCGATCTACGCCAACGGGGTGATCGAGAGCGACCAGGCCAGCGGCGAGAACGTCAACATCATGCCCGAGGTGTCCGGCCCGGTCGTGGCCCTCTACGCCCACGAAGGCGACCGGGTTCGCGCCGGACAGCCCTTGCTCGCCATCGACGATTCGGTGCAGCGCGCCACCACGGAACAGCAGGGCCTACAGGCCCGCGCCGCCCAGGCCACGCTGGACGAGCTCAAGGCCGAGCCGCGGCGGGAGACTCTTGCGGTCGCGCTCGCCCAGCTGGACCAGGCCCAGGCCAATCTGAAGACCCTGGCCGACCAGCGCGACAAGCTGCAGCGTTCGGCGACGCTCGATCCTCGCTCCGTCAGCCGTGAAAGCCTGGATGCGGCGATCGACTCGGCCAAGGCGGGCGAGACCGCGGTCGCGGTCGCCCAGCGGCAACTGGACCTCACCCGCGCCGGCGCCTGGACCTTCGACATCCAGAACCAGCAGGCGCAACAGGCCGCGCTGGCCCACGCCTACGACGCCGGCAAGGCGCTGCTGGGCAAATACGTGGTCAAGGCCCCCACCGACGGGGTGGTGCTGGCGATCAACGCGGCCAAGGGCGGCTATGTCTCGCCCCAGGGCGCCTACGACAGCTACACGGAGATGAACCTGCCGGCGGTGGTCATGGGCCCGGGCTCCGGGGCCCTCGCCGTCCGCTGTTACGTCGACGAGATCCTGCTCAGCCGCCTGCCGGCGAACGCGATCAAGGCCCAGATGATCATCCGCGGCTCCGATGTCCACATCCCGCTGCAGTTCGTCCGCATCCAGCCCTATGTAACGCCGAAGATCGAGCTTTCCGACCAACGTCAGGAGCGGGTCGATCTGCGCGTCCTGCCGGTTGTCTTCCGCTTCCAGACCGATCCCAAGATCAAACTTTATCCGGGCCAGCTCGTCGATGTGTACATCAGCGAACACTAGCCCCGGTCGGGGCCGATCCGCGGCGCGCCGCGCGGGCGTCGCAACCGCGAGTCTTGTCGCCTGCCTGTTGGCCGCGGGGTGCGCCGTAGGCCCGGACTTTCACCGGCCGGCGACGCCAAGCAGCGACAGCTATGGCCCGCAGGCGGACCCGGTCGCGACCTTGGGCGCGCCGGTCGATCCAGCCTGGTGGCGCTTCCTTCAGTCGCCAACGCTCGACGCACTGGTCGAAACCGGTCTGAAGAACAGCCCGAGCCTGGCGTCGGCCCGGAGCGCGCTGGACCAGAGCCGCGACCAGGCGCGCGCGGGCGCCGGCGTCTTCTTCCCCGGCGTGGACGGCGGCTTCAGCGCCCTGCGCGAGCGCTCGACGCCGGCCAGGTTGGGCGCGGCGGGCGCGGCATCGACCTTCAGCCTTTACACCCTGAGCGGCGCGGTCAGCTATGCCGTCGACCTGTTCGGCGGCCAGCGACGCTCGGTCGAATCCCTCAACGCGGCGGCCGACCGTTCCCGCTACGCCTACGGCTCGGCCTATCTGATGCTGACCGGCAACATCGCCGATGCGGCCATCGCCCGGGCCGGATACGCCGATCAGGCCACCGCGTTCACCGACATCGTGCGGCTGGAAACGGACCAGCGGGACATCCTCGCGGCCGAGGAGCAGGCCGGCCACGCCGCTGCCTCGACCGTGCTGGAGGCGGAGGAACAGCTGGCCGCCGACCGACAATCCCTGGCGCTGGCGCGCCAACGCCAGGCCGCCGCCGAAAGCCTGCTGAACACCTTGCTCGGACGCGAGCAGGCCGACGGAGCGCCCAGTGCGCCGCCCCTGGCCGAGCTGGCGCTTCCGGCCGAGTTTCCCGTCGTCCTGCCTTCGCAACTGGTCCGCGCGCGGCCCGACGTGCTTGAGGCCGAAGCCGGCCTGCATCAGGCCAGCGCCGAGGTCGGCGTCGCCACCGCGGCCATGCTGCCGTCGATCGACCTTACCGGCGACTACGGCGCCGCCCAGACCTCGCTCAGCCGATTGAGCGCGCCGGCGGGACGGTTCTGGAGCATCGGTCCATCCATTAATGCGCCGATCTTCGAGGGCGGTGCGCTCTGGTACGGCCGCAAGGCCGCCCAGGCCGGTCTCGCCAAGGCGGAGGCGGATTATCGCCAGACCGTGCTGAGCGCGCTTGAGCAGGTGTCGGACCAGCTCGGCGCGCTGAAGGCCGACGCCGAGATCGGAGAGGCCAGCCGGTCGGCGATGGACGCCGCCGCGCTCGACCGGCGCCTCGCCGATGTCAACCAGCAGGCCGGCCTGATCGCCGATATCGACGCCATGGCCAAAGCGGTCGCGGCCGATCGGGCGCGTATCGGACTGGCCGCCGCCAAGGCCCAGCAGCTTCAGGACCTGGTCGGCCTGTACGTCGCCTGCGGCGGCGGCTGGACCGCGGCCGCGAGGGCCCGGCCATGAACCGGGTGGTGGAGACCCTGCGCGCGGCGGTGAACATCGGCCTGCTGAAGGTGGCGCTGAAATTGTTGATCAACGACAGGGCCAAATTCTATTCCCTAGTGATCGGCATCACCTTCGCGGTGTTCCTGATGACCCAGATGACCTCGATGTTCGCCGGCATCCTGCAGCGGTCGTCGGCCACGGTCGCCAATGTCGGCGCCTCCCTCTGGGTGATGGACCCGGCGGTGAACAACGTCTCCTCGAGCATCCCGGTGCCCGACTATCTGGCCGACGCCGTGCGCAGCATGGACGGGGTGCGCTACGCCGTGCCGATGTTCTCCGGCGGCGCCCAGGTCAAGCTGGCGGACGGAACCTATCAGGGCGTGAGCGTCATCGGGCTGGACGATACAAGCCTGTACGGCCGGCCGCCGCTCGAGCAGGGCAACATCGCCGACATCTACGGCGAGAACGGCTTCATCGTGGTCCACGACGCCGAATACAACAAACTGGGCTCGCCGAAGATCGGCGACGAGTTCGAGATGAACGACCACCGCGCCGTGATCGTCGGCATCGCCCACGTCGCCTCCAATAGCCTGTTCGGCGTGCCGACGCTCTATACGACCTACAGCCGCGCGATACAGTACGTGCCGTCGACGCGTTTTACCGCCGCCTACGTCCTGGTCGAGCCAAAGACCGCGGCGGACATTCCGCGCATCCAGGCCGCCGTCGCCAAGCTGGGCTATCTGGCGCTGACCAAGCAGCAGTTCGACGACCGCATCTCCCGCTTCTACACCTTCCAGACCGGCGTCGGCGTCAACATCATGCTGATGACGGTGATCAGCTTCATCGTCGGCCTGTCGATCTCCGGCCAGACCTTTTACACCTTTGTGCTGGAGAACCTGGACAAGTTCGGCGCGTTGAAAGCCATCGGGGCCCAGGGGCGCGAGCTTGTCTACATGATCCTGTTCCAGGCGGGCTTCACCGGCCTGGTCGGCTTCGGCCTGGGCGTGGGCCTGTGCGCGCTGCTGATCACGGTGGCGCGCCTTCGGATGCCCGACTACGCGGCGGTGATCACCTTCCCCAATATCGCCCTGGCCTTCGTCATGACCGTGGTCATCGCCGGCGTTTCCAGCTTCATCGCCGCGCGGCGGGTGTTGAGCATCGACCCGTTCGAGATCTTCCGCGGCTGAAGCGGTCACGCCTCCAGTTCGATGTCCCAGTAGAGGTAGTCCAGCCAGCTTTCGTGCAGGTGGTTGGGCGGGAAGCGGCGGCCGTGTTCCTGGAGCTCGAACATGTTGGGTCGGCGCGGATGGCGGTGTGGGTGCATGCCGGCCTCGCGCGGGGTGCGGCCGCCCTTATGCAGGTTGCAGCGGGCGCAGGCGGTGACGATGTTCTCCCAGGTCGTGCGGCCTCCGCGCGAGCGGGGGATGACGTGGTCGAAGGTCAGGTCGTCGCCGCAGCCGCAGTATTGGCAGGCGAAGGCGTCGCGCAGGAACAGGTTGAAGCGGGTGAAGGCGGGCGGCCGATCCTGGGCCACATACTGCTTCAGCGACACCACGCTGGGCAGGCGCATCTCGAACGAGGGCGAATGGATCATCTGGTCATAGGTCGAGACCACGTCGACCCGGTCAAGGAACACCGCCTTGACCACCTCCTGCCACGGCCATAGCGACAGGGGATAGTAGGACAACGGCCGAAAATCGGCGTTGAGCACCAGGGCGGGCCAGCCGGACGGCGGGCGCTTAAGCACCTGCATGGCCGGGCCTCCATGAACGCATGGATTCAGATTTTACAGACTGGATATGACTGAAGACCGACCTCCTGCCTCAAGGTGAGGCGAACCGAATCAACAGAACCAAAGCAAGGCTATTTTAGGCGACTTCTGACGACAGCTCTATGTCATCGCGGGCCCACTGGCCAGATTGCCTGGCAAAAAAGCGAACGCCGGCGCGATGGCCGGCGTTTGATCGATTTGCGGATCAGCGCGTCAGATCGCCGAACCTGTCGCAAAACCAGGCGGGGAAGGCGCGGCATGCGCCTTCCCCGCGGCTTTGGCTTTCATCGAAGCGTTACGAACTAGATGATGGCGGCGGCGAGTGCGCCGGCCGAGATCACACCGATCAGGAGGAAGAAGAGGCCCGCGGACTTGTCGAGGGCGCGTTCAAAAGCGGCGAGAGACATGGTCGTATCCTTATTGTCAGACTTTGGTTTTCGTATCGCGTCCCGGGGGGAGCCGGGGCGGTCCGTTTCGACCAGCGCCGGGGGGAGCCGGCTTTGCTGTTCGATGTGAACGGTGCTTAGATAGCGCATATTTAAACGCTGTCAAGATGATCTTTACAGCGCTCGGATTACGTTTTAGACAGGTTGCAACGAGATTTTCTAAGGGTGGAGACATGA
>Ga0302196_10002100_pt1 | contig 18866 bp, 12 predicted proteins | sample II_Bog_N1_3_FD_198794 | JGI IMG/M metagenome (GOLD analysis project Ga0302196, IMG submission 198794) | Peat permafrost microbial communities from Stordalen Mire near Abisko, Sweden - II_Bog_N1_3 | ecosystem: Environmental > Terrestrial > Soil > Wetlands > Peat | place: Sweden: Abisko...
AGCGGAGGCAGCTCGAGTGGCGGGAGCGGCGGCGGCAGCGATCCCGATCCCGGGGGAGGTAGCAGCTCCGGGGGAGGCGGCGGCGCGAGCGGCGGAGGCTCCGGCGGCAGCGGGGGCAGCTCCGGAGGGAGCGGGGGGAGCGGAGGCAGTGGAGGAGGAAGCAGCGGCGGCGGCTCGGGCGGTAGCGGAGGAGGAGGCGGCGGCTCCGATGGCGACGCTGGCTTTCAGGACGTCGGGAACCCGTTCGGGGGCGATGACGCCGGGGGCTTCGACTCCTCGGTCTCGGAGGTCCCCGCGTGCGCGGCGCAGCTCGACCCGTGCAGCACGGCGTCCGACTGCTGCGGCAACGGGGCGCTCGTCTGCTGGGGCCTATCCTTCTGCGACGTCTGCAGCCCCTCGGGCCAGGCGTGCCTCGTCGACACCGACTGCTGCACCAGCACCTGCGACACGACGACCTTCAGCTGCAACTAGGCGCCCGAGCTTCTACGCCCGCCAGCGGTGGATCTGGCGGGGTGGGGGAGGGGGAGCGGTCGCGGCCTCGTCCCTCGCGTGCTTGTGGGCGGCGCGGATCATCGTCTTGACGCGCAGGGGGAGGTCGCGGGGCGGATCGCCCTCGAGCTCGACGCTCACTTCGCCGCCGGCGGCCACCACGGCCGTGACGCCGAACCGCTGGGTGGGCGTGAGCACGGCGCCCTCGTAGCGCCAGGGCGGGCCCCCGTCGCGCGGGCGGTCCAGGACGATTCGCACGCCCGCCTCGGGATGACCTCCAACGATCGGCATGGTGACGAGCTTATGCAGCCTGCCCCTCCCCGGGGAAATGGTAAAACCTCCTCCGCCATGGAGAAGAACCCGATCACGCCGGAAGGTCACGCCAAGCTGCGTGATGAGCTGCACCACCTGCGCAGCGTGGAGCGCCCCAAGGTCATCCAGATGATCGCGACCGCGCGCGAGCACGGCGACCTCAAGGAGAACGCCGAGTACCACGCCGCCCGCGACAAGCAGTCCTTCATCGAAGGCCGCGTGAAGGACCTCGAGCAGAAGCTCGCCCTCGCCGAGGTGATCGACCCTGCCAAGCTCTCGGGCGACCGCGTCGCCTTCGGCGCCACGGTCAAGCTCGCCAACACGCAGACGTCGGAGGAGACGACCTACCGCATCGTCGGCGCCGACGAGTGCGACCTCCAGGCTGGCTCCATCAGCATCACGAGCCCGCTCGCCCGCTCCCTCCTCGGGAAGGAAGTGGGGGACGAGGTGAAGGTCCGGATGCCCGGCGGCGAGCGCCTCTACGAGGTCCTCGAGGTCGCCTTCAAGAAGTAAGAGCAGCGAAGCTTCGAGCGCGCCGCGCCCGCCACGTGCCCGCACTGACCGTGACCCCGCCCGCGCTGCGCGCAACCGACCCGGTGGATCGCTTGCCGGGCCTGGGCCCCACGTCGCGCGCCGTGCTCGCCGAGCGCGGCATCGCCACGGTGGCGGATCTCCTCTGGACCTTGCCCGTTGCGTGGGACGACATGCGCGCGCCGTGCTCGATCCGCGAGGCCGTCGCGGCGGGGAGGGCGGCGGCCGCCGAGGGCGTCGCGCCTGGCCGCGTGTGCGTGCGGGCCATCGTGAAGAGCGCCTCGCTCGTGCCTATGCGCGGCCGGAGGACGGCGCGCGTCGTCTTCGAGCCTCCGCCCGCGGCTGCGCCCGTGGCCAAGGGGCGCAAGGAGCCCGCGGAGCTGCTCTACACGAGCTGGTTCTTCGCCGCGCACGGCGTGCTCGCCGCGGCCACCCCGGGCAAGGCGTGCCTCATCCTGGGCCGGCTGCGCATCGACGAGAAGGGGCGCGCGCAGATGGCCCACCCCGACGTGGTCTCCGACGTGCCCGGCGCCGCGAGCGTCCGCCCGCGCTACGCCCGCCTCGGCGTACCCGAGGCCGCGCTCCGCAAGGCGCTGAGCGCCGCGCTCGCCGGCCTCGCCGAGGTCCCTGATCCGGTGCCCCTCGTCGTGGGGGACCGCGAGCATTTCCCGGCCGCCGCCCCGCTCCTCCGCGCCGCCCACGGCAACGCCGGTGCGCTCACCGAGCCGCCGAGCGACGAAACGCGGCGCGCACTCCACGAGCGGCTCGCCTGGGCCGAGGCCTTCGTCCGCGTCTGGGACAGGCTGAAGATCGAGGGCACACGGGGGCGCGCCGTCGCTCTCGCCAGGAGCCCCGCCGTGCAGGCACGCCTCCGCGCCGAGCTGCGCTTCACCCTGACGGGCGCCCAGTCGCGCGCCATCGACGCCATCGCGAAGGACCTCGCCCGCGACGTACCGATGCGCCGCCTGCTCCTCGGAGACGTGGGCACGGGCAAGACCGCGGTGGCGCTCGCCGCAGCCGCGCAGTGCGTGGCCGCGGGCTACCAGGTCGCGATCCTCGCCCCCACCACGGTCCTCGCCGAGCAGACGATGGACGCCGTGCTGCCGCTCGCGCGGGCGACCGGCGCCCCGATCGCCCTCGTTGCCGGCGAGCCCACGGCCGCGCGGCAGCGCGCGCTCGAGCAGATCGCCGCGGGCAAGATCACGGTGGCCGTCGGGACGCACGCGCTCCTCGCCGAGGGCGTAACGTTCGCCCGCCTCGGCCTCGTCATCGTCGACGAGCAGCAGCGCCTCGGCGTCGCCCAGCGGCTCGCGCTCGTGCAGAAGGGCAGGGGCGGCGCAGGCGGCAACGCCGCGCAGACCTGGCCGCACCTGCTCACCCTGAGCGCGACCCCGATCCCGCGCACGATGGCGCTGGCCCTCCGCGGCGAGCTCGCTACGAGCCTCCTCGACGAGCGCCCCGCAGGCCGCCTGCCGAACGCCACCGAGATGAGGCCCGAGGCGGATCTCGCCGCCGTCGTCGAGGAGGTCCGCGCCGCAGCCGCCCGCGGCGAGCGCGCCTTCTGGGTGTGCCCCCGCATCGACGAGGATGCCGACGACGCCGGTGCCGCCGTGAGCGCCACGGCGCGAGCCGGCGAGCTCACGAGCGCCCTCGGTCCCGACGTCACGGTCACGCTCATCCACGGAGGCATGCGCCCGCAGGCGAAGCGCGCCGCCATGCGCGCGTTTCGCTCGGGCAAGGCGCAGGTGCTCGTGGGGACGACCGTGGTGGAGGTCGGCGTCGACGTCCCCGAGGCCACGCTCATGGTGATCGAGGGCGCCGAGGGCTTCGGCCTCGCGCAGCTCCACCAGCTCCGCGGCCGCGTCGGCCGGGGAGACCGGCCGGGACGCTGCATCCTGCTCCACCGCATGGGCGCCACGTCCGCCGGTCCTCCGGGGGTTGCTCCCGCGGTCACCGACCCGAGCCTCGTCGCGCGCCGCCGCCTCGAGGCCCTCTGCGCGCTCGCCACCGGCGCCGAGATCGCGCGCGCCGACCTCGAGCTGCGCGGGGCAGGGGACCTCGGAGGCACGCGGCAGTCGGGCGAAGCCGAGGGCCTCCTTTACCTCGACCTCGCGTCGCCCCCCGACTGGCTCGCCCGCGTCGAGAGCGACGCCCGCGCCATCCTCGCCGCCGACCCCCGACTCGCAGAGCCCGCCCATACGGGCCTCGCCCTCTTCGTCCGCCGCCTCGAGGCGGCCATCGCCGTACGCGACGAGGCGGGCTGAATCACCGGGCGACCGCGGCTCCCCGCTGGCCGGACACGCTCGCTCGCTGGGCGACCGCGCCTCCCCGCTGGCGAGACGCGTTCGCCCGCTGGCCGACCGTGTCTCCCGCTGACCGGACGCGTCTACCCGCTGCGCGACCGCGCCTCCCCGCTGGCCGGGCGCGCGTGCTCGCTGGGCGACAGCGCCTCCCCGCTGGCCGGACACGTTCGCTCAGCGGGCAGACGCGGTTGCTCACTGGGTAGGCGCGGTCGCTCAGCGAGCACGCGCGTCCGGCCAGCGGGGAGACGCGGTTGCTCACTGGGTAGACGCGGTTGCTCACCCGCAACGATCCGTCGGGAGGCCGGGATCGGTCGCCCGCCGAGTGAGGTGGTTTTCGTCGAGGGCAAGCGATGGCTAGGAAGGCGAGGGGCCGTACTTCCTGTACGGTGACGAGCCTGCCGACGCCAAGGCGCCGCCATCGGCGAAAACCACCTCACTCGGCGAGCGTGCTAAGAGCGTCGGGCGTGACGTCGCAAGCCCCCCTGCGTCCGCGCTTGCTCGGTCTCGCCGCCGACGTCGGCAACGTGCTGTTCGCGTGGACGCTCTGCATCGTCGCCGACTATCTCCTCGTGGAGCTCGCCCACGGAGACATGTTCGCCGCCGCGTGGGAGCAGCGCTTCGCCCGGAGGCTCGTCGTGCCCACAGCGGTCGGCGCGCTCCTGCCGATCGCGTGCCTCGCCGTCCTCGGCGGCAGGCTGGCCGAGCGCGCCACGCGCGACGACCGCGCGCGCGGCATCGCGGCGGCGCTCCTCGCCGCGGCCTCCGGCGCGCTGGCCTACGGGGTCTCATCCGGCCGGCACATGGCGTCCTTTCCCGTCCGCGGCGCCTTCGTCGCAGGTCTGGCCACCGTCGGGGGCGCGACCGGGTGGTGGCTGCTCCCGCCGCTCGTCCGCGCGCTCCGCGACTGGCGGCCGGCGGCCGTCGGCGGCGTCCTAGGCACGGCAGGCTTCTGGGCGGCGGACGCCCTCGTTCTCCCGCGCCTCTACCCCGCGTTTCACGAGGCGCTGCTCGCGCTCCTCCTGGCGAGCGCCGCCGTCGTGTCCCTCGTCTGGAGCTCCTCGGACGCGGGGGCGGGGCGCGGCGTGCGGTGGTTGGGGCTCGTCATGGTCGTCCTGGCCGCCGTCGGCCTCGTGCGCGTCCCCGGTGCTTCGCGGCAGCTCCGCGGCGCCGACAACCTTCGCATGCTCCTCACGGAGCACGCTCCCTTGCTCGGCCGCGCGGTCCGCCTCGCGGCCGTCGTGGCGCCGCCGCCACCCCTCGACGAGGAAGACCCCTCGAAGATGACCCTCTCCTTCGCCGTCGGCGAGATCCCGCGCGCGCTCGACTGGACCGGCCACGACGTGCTCCTCATCTCGGTGGACGCCCTCCGCGCCGACCACGCCTCCGCCTACGGCTACCGCCGGCCGACGACGCCCAGCATCGACGCCCTGGCCGCCGAGGGCACGCTCTTCGACAGCGCCTACTGCCCGACGCCGCACACCTCGTACTCGATCACGTCGATGATGACGGGCAAGGCCATGCGCCCGCTGCTCGCGCTGGGCCTCGGCAAGGACTCCGAAACCTGGGCCGGCGCCCTGCGGCGCTACGGGTACCGCACCGCGGCTTTCTACCCGCCCGCCGTGTTCTTCATCGACGAGCCGCGCTTCCAGACCTACGAGGCGAGCGGCCTCGACTTCGAGTACCGCAAGGTCGAGTTCGCCCCCGCCGCCCGCCGCGTCGACCAGGTGGAGGGCTACCTGCGCACCGCCCCCAGGCTGCCGCTCTTTCTCTGGGTCCACCTGTTCGAGCCGCACGAGCCGTACGAGCAGCACCCCGACCACCCCTTCGGCCCGCTCCCCGTGGACGCCTACGACAGCGAGGTCGCCGAGGCCGACGCCGCCATCGGTCGCGTCGTGAAGCTCTTTCGCGAGCAGCGCCCCGGTGCGGTCGTCATCGTAACGGCCGATCACGGCGAGGAGTTCGGCGAGCACGGCGGGCACTACCACGGCACGAGCACCTACGAAGAGCAGGTGCACGTCCCGCTCGTCGTCATCGGCCCCGGCGTCGCCCCGCAGCGGGTGCGCACGGTCGTCCAGACCATCGATCTCTTGCCGACGACGCTGTCGGCGCTCGGCATCCCGCGCCCCGCGCGCATCCGCGGGCGCGACCTCGGCCCGGTGCTCGCCGCCAAGGCCGGCCCGGACGACCCCGGCCTCGCGTACGCCGAGACCGACGACTACACGATGCTCGCGCGCGGAGGCGACCGCCTCGTCTGCGCCCGCAAGATCGGCGCGTGCGCGCTCTACGACGTCGGGCGCGACCCAGGCGAGCAGCACGACCGCGGCGCCGACGCGCAGGCCACGCTCTCGGAGCTCCGCCACCTCACGGCGGCGCTCGAGCGCGATCAGGGGCGCTACGAAGGGCAGGGGGAGTGGCCCGAGGCTCTCCGCCGGGGTCTCCAGGGAGAGGCCGACGCCGCCGAGGACGTCTCGACGCTCCTCGACGACGCCCAGGTCGCGATCCGGCGAAAAGCGGCGGAGGTGCTCTTCCGGCTCCACGTCCAGGCGGTCGCGCCCTCGGTCAGCCGGGCGCTCGGCCGCGACGAGGACCCCGAGGTCCGCTCGTGGTGCGCGCTCGCGCTCGTGCGCATGGGCGAGCCGGCGCCCACCGCCGCCGCCCCGCTGCTGCACGACGAGAGCCGCGCCTGGCGGCGGCGCGCCGCGCTCGCCTTCGCGGAGCGAGGGGACGCCCGAGGCGCCGAGGAGCTCGCGGCGTGGTGGGCGGACGAGGCGCCTCCGCGGCAGGGCCTGGACGTCGAGGCGGCCAAGGAGCTCCTGGCGGCCATGGCACGGGTCCGCGACACCGCCGCCGTGCCTGGGCTCGTCGCGTCGCTCGAGTTCGTGCCCTTGAGGCCATGGGTGGCCGACGCCCTCGGCGCGATCGGCGACGATCGCGCGAATGGGCCACTCCTGGCCGCATTCGAGGAGGAGCGCTACGTCAACGCCCGGTCCCCCGAGGTGAGCGCGCTCCTCCGGCTGGGCGTGCGGAGCGGCCTCCAGGCGCCGCTGGCGCGCTTCGCGGGGCTCCCCGAGCCCATGACCGACGCCATCGCCTTCGCGCGCGAGGCCCACGTGCTCGTGCCGGAGGCAGGCGGCGTCGCCTTGAACGCTCCCGCGACCCGTCTCGAGGAGACCGTGCGCGTACCCGTCGGACCGGCGCTCCGGCTGCTCGTGCTCGCGGCCCAGCCCGGAACCCAGCTCACCGGCACGGCAGGAGGCCATTCCCTCGGCGCCGACCAGCCTGTCGGAGCCGTTCACGTGCTCGAGCTCGGCGCTGCCGGCGAGCCCTCCGTGGCGGTCGACCTCACGGACCCGGTGGGCGTCCTGGCCGTCTGGGTCGTGGCGCACGCTCCCGAGCTCCCGCCGCCGGCCCCGGTGCCGTTCGATGCAGGCTTGCCGGATAACGATAACGGCGGTCGACCAGACCCCCACAATTGAGCTAATACCCGCCTGGCGGACGGCCGTGCCCGAGCGTTGCTCTGGCCCGTACCGGACGCCTGGAGGAAGCCCGTGCCCGACGAGAAAGACCCCACGCGCAACGCCGACCCTGCCGCCGAGCCCGGCGCGACCGACGCCCCCGCTCCCGGCGCGCCGATCGAGCCGGCCGCGCTCGACGAGGCAAAGGCCGCGATGGAAGCCGACGCCGATGCTCCCGCAGAGGGCGCCGACTCCGCACGCCCCGAGGCGATCGCGAGGCGCGTGGCCGCCCTCGGCGAGGAAGACGAGACGGAGAAGCTTGCCCGTGCGGAGGAAGAGAAGCTCGCCGCCCGCCGCAGGGAGCAGCGCAAGGGCAAGAAGAAGGGCGGCCTCGAGGCCGCCGCGTCGAAGCGCCTCGCCAAGATCGGCGCAAACGCCCCGGTCAAGAGGTCGGTCGCCACGGCCGCGGACGCCGAGCCCTTCGTCGACCGCGCGACCCAGTTCAGCGAGTGGGCCAAGAAGAACCAGACGCTCGTGGGTCTCGTCGCGGCCGCCGTGGTCGTCGGCGCCGGCGCCCTCGGCGTCTACACGTACATGCAGCACCAGCGCGACGTCTCGGCCTCGGTCGCCCTCGCCAAGGCCGTGGCCGACGAGCGCGGCCGCATCGGCGACCCGGAAAAGGAAGAAGACCCCAACCAGCCGAAGGACCCGCGCCCCATCTTCAAGACGACCGACGACCGGCGCGCGGCCGCGCTCCGCGAGTACCAGGACGTCGAGACCCGCTTCAAGGGCACGGGCGCCGCCATCCTGGCGCGCCTCTCCGAAGGGGCGCTGCTCCTCGACAAGCGCGACGTCCCGGGCGCGATCGCCGCCTTCACCGAGGTGCAGGACTCTTTGCTCGCCCACGCCGACGCGGAGGTCCGGGGCAGGGCGCTCGAAGGGCAGGGCTTCGCCTACGAGCTGAAGGCCGAGGATCTCCCGGCCGATCAGAAGGGTGCCGTCCTCGACGACGCCCTCAAGAGCTTCCGCGCGCTCGAGAACACGGACGTCGAGGGCTTCAAGGAGCTCGGCATGTACCACCAGGCGCGCGTCTACGAGACGAAGGGCGACAAGGCAAAGGCGATCGAGCTCTTGAAGAGCCTGCGCGACCGCGTGAACAAGCCCGAGGACAGCAAGAATCACCCGTACCCATACCTCCAGGAGGTCGTGGACGACCGCCTGCGGGCGCTCGATCCGGCAGCGCTGCCCCCCAAGGCGCCGCCGAACCCCTTCGGTGGGCCGGGCGGAGCTCAGCCCACGGACGCGCAGATCCGGAAGATGATCGAGCAGCAGATGCACAACAGGGGCGGCAAGTGACCGCACGCAGGCGGGTTGCCATCCTGCTTGCAGCGACCGCCCCGACTCTTGCGTGCGCCACCTCGGATCGCGCCGACGACCGGGTGAACGCGGCGCTGCCGCTGTGGATGCATCATCCCAGCGGCGCCATCCAGGTCATCGCCCGGCGGCAGCTCGCCATATCGGGCCTGACGAGCGGCGAGGACTACGAGCGCGGCCGCCCGGCGCTCGACCCCGAGCACGGCCGCGTGTTCGTGGGCACCGCCGACCACGGTCTCTACGCCCTGCGCTCGTCGGACGGGAGCTCCATCTGGCGCTTCGAGACGCTCGCGCCGGTGCAGAGCGAGCCGCTCTACGACCCCGTGCTCGACGTCGTCTACTTCGGCTCCAACGACGGCGCCCTCTACGCCGTCCACGCCCGCGACGGGGCGCTCGTCTTTCGCTTCATGACCGGCGCCGAGGTCTCCCGGAGCCCCGCCATCAGCGGAGATCTTCTCTTCGTCGCCAACGGCGCCGACCAGCTCTTCGCCATCGACCGGCGCACCGGCAAGCAGCGCTGGAACGTCCACCGCGGCAGTGCCCTGGGCATGGAGGTAGCCGGCTACGCTGGCCCTCTGGCGGACCGGGGCAAGGTCTACATGGCCTTCTCGGACGGCCACGTGGGCGCCTACGATGCCACTGACGGCACCGAGCGCTGGACCCCGGTGGACCTGTCCGCCGAAGCCGAGCAGAGCGCCGGCGGCGAAGCCCCGCGCTACCTCGACGTGGACACGACGCCGGTGGTGGACGAGCTCCCGACCGGGCGCGTGGTCTACGTGGCGAGCTACGCGGGCGGCGTGTTCGCCCTGGACGCCGAGACCGGCGCCCGGGTCTGGGTGAACGACAAGGCCGTCGGCGTGACCGAGCTCGTGCTGTGGACCGAGCCTGCCCATGCACCAAGCCCGTTCGGGCCGTACGCAGGCGGCCCCATCGTGCCCGCGCGAAAGCTGCTCCTGGCGACGAGCTCCATCAGCGGTCTCTGGGCCCTGGACCTCGACCCGGCGCGGGCAGGTCAGGTCAAGTGGCGCGTATCGGTGCCTGAGGGCGGCATCACGGCGCCGTGCGCGCTGGCCGGCGCGCTACTCGTGGGCACGACCCGTTATGGGTTGTTCGCGCTGTCTCCGCTGGACGGCAAGGCCATGGACGGCCTCGACCTGGGCACCGGCTTCGCCGAGACGCCCGCCGCATTCGGCGACCGCGCCTTCACGATGAGCAACGCCGGCACCTTCCTCGGTGTCCAAGTGCAACCTCCCATCGTTCGCTAGGTCCCGAAGGGATTCAGAGGGTTACGCCGTCCCTCATCCGCATAAGCGGCATTATGTTAACTCGCCGTCGGACCCAGACTGGAGAGGACCAGCGGCGACGGCTTGTCGCTCGCGGTGCACCAGAGCTGGTGCGCCGCCCTGGTCGCTCCGACGTACAGGGCGTGGCGGGCCGCAGCGTTCTCCGGGTAGCTGGAGGCAGTCGTCTCTAGCAATACGACTTCGTCGAACTCGAGGCCTTTGGTCTGCCGCACGTCCGTCACGTCGACACCAGGTGCCCAGGTGAAGTCCTGCTGGGCGACCCGTCGGACGTTGGGCACCTCGGCACGGCTCAGGCCATCGAAATAGACGTCGGCCTGCGCCGGAAAGCGCGCCACAAGCGCCACGTTGGCGTACGGCTCCTCGCGGGCCAGCTGGCGGAGGGCGTCGGCCAGGAACGCGACGGCCTCGCCGGGCGACGCGAACTGGAACAGCTCCACGGGCGGCCCGTGGCGCGCCGCGATGGGCTCCGCGTCGTGGGCGAGTGGCCCCAGCACACCACGGGCGAACGTCGTTATCTCGGCCGTCGAGCGGTAGCTCACCTTGAGCGGCTCGATCTTCGTGTGCGGGACATCGAGCTCGTCGAGGAGCCGGCCCCAGTCGAACTCGCTGCCTTCCACGAGCCCGCTCGTCTCGCCGCGTGCCTCGGAGTACATGCGCTGCGCCACGTCGCCTGCGAGCGTCACCGAGCGGTCGGCGCCCGTGAGATCGAGCAGCACTCTAAGCTCGATGGGGCTGGCGTCCTGGACCTCGTCCACGAAGAGGTGCGCGTACCGGATGGGCTTTGCGTCCTCGCCCAGGAGTGGCCCGCGGACCGCCTGCCAGATCCGCAGCAGAAGCGCGACGTCTTCGGTATCGAGCGCGGGGAGATCGCCATCTCGCTCGCCTTCCGCCCGGATACGGGCCCGCTTGACGCACCACTCGTGGACCTGATCGAGCCGCCCCGGACCGAAGGAGGCGTCCGCGGCGAACGTCTCGGCGAGGCGACCGCGGTCCGTGAATAGCTCATCGAACGTGGAGAGAACGGCGCGGCTCGAGGACCGCAGCTCCTGGCCCACAGCGCCGAGGGCGCTCCGCGTCACCTCGGGAAGCTCCTCTGCCAGGGGCGCGCCTTCGAGGCGGCGCTTGCCGGAGAGCCAGTGCGAGAGCGCGCTGACGCGCTGGTCGGCTGGCGTCGTCCTGGTCGTTCCGGCCATACGCGTGGCCTCCCACGCGCGGATGACCTTCTCCCCCTGCGGCCATCGGCTCATGCCTTCGCGCACGCGGGTATCGAGCTGGGTGTCCAGGCGGGTGGCGGCCTCGTCGATCGCTCGCAGCATGGCCGCGTGGGTCTTGGCTCGAATGACGACGGGAGGCGTCTCGTCGGTGAAGGTCACAGGGAGCTTGGGAAAGAGGCTCCCGAGGATCTTCGACGCGTACCGGGCAAACGTGACGACCGGCACCCCGTCGACCCCGAGCGCCGGAAGCACCCGGCCGACGTAGTGACGCAGGGCTTCGTTGGGCACCACGATGAGCATTCGATCGGCGCGGAAACGCTGGGGCTCGGTATGAGCGAGGTAGGCCACGCGGTGGAGGCCTACCGTCGTCTTGCCGCTGCCGGCGCTGCCCTGGATGGCGACGAGCCCGGCGCTGGGTCGCGCGATGAGATCGAACTGCTCCTTGTCGAGCATCGAGCTGATCGCCGGGAGATACTTGCCTTCGCCCTCGTGCCCCGCGCGCGCGAAGCCGTCGGGCCCGGCGCCAAGGCGCGGCCCCGTCCCGCCGTCCTTACGCTCGGTCCGCAGGAGGGCCACGTTGGTCTCGATGCGCCGCCAGCCCGACTCTCCCCGTACGAAGGTTCCTTCCGGCGACGCGACACGAACGAGCTGCCCGCCGGAGATCGCCACGCTCCGGCGTGCGACCACGACACCCTCCACGGTGCGTCCCCCGAGGGACTCCTCGTAGTCGTCGCCCTGCGCGTAGCGGTAGTAGATCCGGCTCACGGGGGCGTTGCGCCAGTCGACGACGCGGATGCCGGCCGCGGCGTCGACGTAGGAGCGACCTCCGATGAGGACGTCCCGGCGCTTGCCCGCTTCGTCGAGCCTGAGATGTCCGAAGTACGGGCTTCCGCGGTCCAGCGCGCCTATGGCTCCCCTGCCCCGTTGCGTACGCAGAGCACTGAGCGTGTGCATCTGCTCGAAGAGCGCGGGGAGGTCCTCCGGCTTTGCAACGGCGACGTCGTCGCGAAGCTCGAGCAAGCGTTTGTCGTCCTCCTGGCGCCCCATGGCGCTCGCTCGTTCGGCTCCGAGGGCGTCGTCGAGGGCTCGCTGAACGGTAGCCAGCAGCTTGAGCTCTTCGCCGACGATGCGCGCGCCGGGCTCGTCTTGCTCGAGTCCGGGGACGGCCGCGACGGGCGCATGGTGGTGGACGGAAGTCACGGGGGGAATCGTTTGTGTCGGCGCTCGCGCCGACGCAACCCCTCATAACACCGACCGCCGAGACAGGCCCTACAGGAGAAACTGGTCGCCGAGGTTCGGAACGGTGAGGTTCGCCCCCTTGATCTTCGCGACCTCACGCTCGACCTCAGCCTGGAAAACAGGCTTGATATGGTAGAGTAAGATCGGGAGATCCTTCGAGTTTCTGTACTTCTTGAGCTCCGCACTGAGGGTGCGCGGCGTGTGGTGACCGCTGAGGGTCGCCACGCGCTGCTCGCGATTCGGGAAGCTCACTTCCATGAGCATCGCCTTCAGGTTGTCGACCTCGTCGTTGAGGACCGTCCACAGCCGTTCGGTCGGTCCGGTATCGCCGCTGTAGGCGAGCGTGCCGTCCTTCCCCTCGACGACGAACGCGCAGCACTCGATGGTGTGGCTCACCATGATGGCGCGGACCTTGTAGGCGCCGATGCGGGTGACGACCTCGGGCAGCAAGACCTTGTACGCGATCGTCGGCTTGCGCTTCGACGGGATGACCGTGAAGTCGGGCCAGAGCAGGCCGTTGAAGAAGTGCTTCTTCAAGATGGCGATCGTCTGACGCGTACCCGCGATGACGAGCGGCGGGCACGAGTTCTGCGCGCGGTTGTCTGCGATCGTCGCCAGATCGCGAATGTGGTCGAGGTGCGCGTGACTCACGAGGACAGCCTCGAGAGTGCACTGCGCCTTCAGGTCCATTCCGCTCGTGAGCGAGCCGGCGTCGATGGCGAGCCGATCGTCGATGACGAACGCGCTCGTTCGGTGGCGGGGCGTCTCGCCGCCGTGGCAGCCGATGATGCGAAGGTCCACGGGCTAGCTTGCTCCGAACTTCTTCGGCATTTCCAGAAACTCGAGAAACTCGAGGAGACGCCCCACGTCCGCGACCAGTATTCCGCCGTGCTCTCCAGGCTTCTCGAAGGCGATGCGTAGCCTCTTCAGGCGCGCCAGGACCTCGTGGACATGGTGATCGTCCGCACCGACCTCGCGGGCCAGCTCCTCCGGAGAGACGTGGACCATGATCCCCGTCTCCGTCTCTTCACCGTAGGCCTCGGCGTGGCGCTTGAGCCCCAGCATCACACGAGCCTCCGGGTCCGGGTTCAAGAGCAACTGGATGAGCTCATCGGCGGCGTCGAGCCGCCGGGCCAGCTTCTTCACCAGGCGGAGCGCGATCTCGCTGTTGGTCGACACCATGGTCTCGAGCGTCTTGGCGCCGATGATGAGGCACCTGGCGTCCTCCATCACGGTGGCAGTGGCCGTACGGGGCTTCGAGTTCAAGATCGCCATTTCCCCGATGAACTCTCCACGGCCCAGCGTTGCCAGCGGGCGCTGCTCGCGACCGACGGTCTTCGTGATGCGTACGACGCCGCTCTGGATGACGAACATCACGTCGCCGGGCTCCCCTTCGCGAAAGAGCACCTCGCCGGCAAGGTACTCCTTGCCGAAGCGGGCGAAGAGGGAGTCGCTCATTAGCGCTCCGTCAGCTTATCGTTCTCTTTCCGAGCAAGTCAAAAATCGACGCTGGGCGTCCGACTTGCGCGAGGACGTCAGTCGTCGCCGCAGACCGCGGGGCTCCCGTCGCAACCTACCGTGATGTTCAGCGCAGGGTGCTCGGCGCCAAGCTTTGCGGGGGACGCTGACAAGCCGAGAGACGCGGAGAGAGAGTCGCAGGGGTAACCCATCCTGTCGCGCGACGGGTCGGACATGATGTCCGCGGACTGGCACAGGGTATTTCGGAAGGTCAGGTAGGTCGGATCGTCGCCGCAGAGATACTTCGTCCTCGTCGGGTCGAGCGGGTCGCGAAACACTCCGGCGGCGGCGAGGATGCTGGGAATGCTCAGCCTACCGGCGAGCTGACCCTCTAGCCCGTACCCCCCCGCGCCCGTGGCCTCGGGAATGATGTTGCCCACGAAGACGACGTTCGTGAACGTGAGCAACCCCGCGCCTAGACCGATCTGGATCTCCGGCAACTTGGCAACAACCGCGTAATCGGCGACGTACCCCGTCGCCACGAGGTTCGGCGCGTAGTGGTACGTGCCCGCGTCATCGACGAAGTATCCCGCAACCACCCGAGGGTCGACGGTCCATACGTCGGTCCCGTCCCATTTCGGCGGCACCGTCGTGCTCGCGTCGACCCCGGAGTCATCGCCTGCCCCCAGGTAAGGCAGGATGCCTCCCGAGAAAAAGATCGAGGCCTGTATCTCATTGTCGTCCGGGAGGCCGTTGTAGCTCTCGATCTGGATGAGGATCGTGAACTCTCCGGCGGCAGCGAGCTGATTGAGGCTCGCTCCACCCGCAAGGCTCGCGAAGTTGTCCACGGCGCTCAGGAATGTGTTGCCCGCCAGGTCACGCCCCGCATCGGCGTCGCAGTTCTTCTGGGAGGAGGCGCACGATGGCGGCCCCGGGCAGGTGTCGACGCAATCGAGATCGAAGCCGAGAGCCAGCGTCGTGCCCGGAGGCGCATCCGCCGCCGAATAGTAGACCGAGCGGACGGCCGCGATGATGGCGATGTTGCCGGGCGGCTGGGGACTCGACGGTGCCGGCGGCGCTGACGCGCCACACACGACGGCCGCCTCCGCGGTGTCCGCGTGCGCAGTGTCTGCCGGCCCGGAGTCTGGGGGGCCACCGTCCGTCGCGGCGTCGTTGCCGCCGTCCGTGGGCTCGTCGTACGTGCGCGGCCCGATGCCTCCGGCGATCACCTGACACGAAGCCGCCGCGAGCGCGACCGCGGCGGCACCGAAGCCCAGCCCACGGACCCTCACCATGTGCCGCTCAGTCCCAGCGCCGCGCCGCGCGTCGCCCACACGGGACTGATCTCCATGGATCGCCAGCCGGTGCGACTTCGCGGCTCGACGGAGCCCACGCTCGTGCTGGGAGTGCGCGGAGGCGCCGTGAGCATCAGATACGTCACCGTCGCGAGGCCCGCGATGGCGAGGCCGAAGCCCACGTCCGCCACGTTGGCGTCGACGAGGGCGCGCTGCCCGTTCTGGTCGGGCGAGCCGCACGCGGTGGGGGACGCGCCGGCGTACCCCGCCGTGCAGTTGTTCTTGCTCAGCTGGTTCAGCCGCAAGGCGGTGACGCCGAACGCCGAGCCGACGGCGACCCCCGCGATGGAGATGCCTCCGATGACGAAGGCGACGCTCCGGTGCCACTGTCCGCCCGGCGACGCGGGGGCGACCAGAGGCTTGGCTGCGGCGGCCTGGTGCGGCGCCGGTGGAGGCGGAGGCGCGGGCTCGTCCGCCAGCGGCGGGATCTCGAGAATCGGCGTCTGCCGGGCGGTGCCGACGGTGATCTGACCTTGCCAGGGGAGCTTCCCCGGTGCCTTGACGGCCACCACGTGGTCACCGGGATCGACCGGGATGCTCGGCCATGCGGCGTCGCCGATCTCGACCCCGTCCACGCTCACCTTCAGACCGGCGAGGTGGGCCACCAGAGGTGGCACCCGGAGCTCCAGCACCGAGACGTTCGGGTGGAGCGCCGCGCCGTGCTCGTGCCGAGCTTTTCTCGGTCGCGCCGGTTGTACTGGTGGGCCAGCGCCTCGGCTTCGATGAACTCGGCCCAGGCGGTCGCCGTCTTGCCCATCTTCTCGTGGCAGACGGCGAGGTTCAGCAGCGTCCCTCCCGTAGCCGGGTCGAGGCGATGTGACTCGGCGAATTTCTGGCACGCGGTCGCGTAGTCCCCCTTCGCCATGGCAGCCTTGGCGTCGTCGTACAGCACCTGGGCCACGGCGATCGAGGAAGCGCCGTCGCCCCAGGCTGGCGCCACAGCGAGCCCGCATGCAACGGCAACCGCGAGGGCCGCAAAGCGCGCCCGCATGTCAGCGACCATCCAGGGGCGTCTCGGTGGCCGTGGCAGCCGGGGCCGATCCCGCGGTGGGCGTGGGCGGGGACGATACCGGACGCTTCGGCGCGACGGGGCGGACCGGCGACGGGTGACCGATCGCGGCGAGCAGAGGCGCGGCCGCGTCTGGTGCGGTCGTGCTCAGGGGCACTGTGGAGGTGGCGGCCGGTACCACATTTGGGCCTTGCGGCGGCGCGCTCGGAGGCGCCGACGACGACGGCACTGCCACGTTGGCCACGACCCCGCCCGACGCCTGGGCAATCGCGGGCGGCGCCCGCACCAGGGGCGCGACCGTGGGCGCCTTCATGGCGACGTACATCACGCCCATCGTCGCAAGGACGAGCCCCACCCCTCCCGCCACCACGACGCCAATCCCGCGCTTTCGCGGAGCCAGGTCGATGTGCGTCGTCGTCGTCGCCTTCACCGTGGAGCCCATGGCGGTGGGGCTCGACACCGGGTTGGGCGGCGCCGAGTGGCTCGTTCGGGGCAAGATGGGGTGCGAGACCGCGTTCGAGGCCAGCCGGAGGACGCGCTGCACCGACACGTCGCTGGCGGCCGGCGCATGCGGGGCAAGGGCGAGCGCCAGCTCGGCCACCGTCTGGAAGCGGAGGGCCACGTCCTTGACGAGGCAGCGGCAGATGGCCCTCTCGATGCCCTCGGGTGCGTCGGGCCGACGAACGCGCACGAGCTCGGGTGGGTCCGCTGCAATGGCGGCCAGCACGCCGGGCATCGTCTCACCCGAGAACGGATGCGACCCCGTCAGCAGCTCGTGCAGGATGATCCCGAGCGCCCAGATGTCCGTGCGGGCGTCCACGCGCTTGGCGCTCCGGACCTGCTCCGGTGACATATAGAGAGGCGACCCGAAGACGGCGCGCGTCGCCGTCAGGCTCACCTGTGGGCCGGATCCCGTCGTCAGCTCCTCCGAGACGAGGGCCTTCGAGATGCCGAAGTCCAGCACCTTGACGAGCGGAGAGCCGTCCGAGCGCTGCGTGAGAAAGAGGTTCGACGGCTTGAGATCGCGGTGAACGATGCCTCGAGCGTGCGCCTCTGCGATGGCCTCGCAGGCCTGGAGCACGTAGTCGACCGCGTCGCTGACTGGGAGCTGCCCGTGCGCGTGGACGACCTGACTGAGGTCGCTCCCCTGAAGCAGCTCCATCAGGATGTAGGGCGAACCTGACTCGAGCGTGCCGACGTCCCGTACCTGGACGACATGCTCGCTCTTGATGCTGATCGTGGCCTGGGCCTCGCGGATGAGGCGGGCGACGGCCTCCCCCTCCAGGGACGAGCCGGGGTGCAGCACCTTGATCGCGACGAGCTCGCCGAGCTGTTTGTGGCGGGCGGCGACGACCACGCCCATGCCCCCTTCGCCCACGATGCTCTCCACCTCGTACTTGCCCGCGATCACGTCGCCGATCCGCAGGAGGGCGGCGCTACGGTGAGACCCGCTCGGGCGCGAGATGTCCAATAGTTCTCCTGAGAGTCGGCGCCGGGCACCCTACTCCTCCGACCAAAAGTAGCGGAGCACGCGTGCAGTGTAAAGGCGGCGCGTAATTTGCCAGCAGAGCGAGAACCGAATCATCGAGAGCAGAAACGAGAAGACCCCAGGCGCCATGTAAGCACCCGGGGTCCCGTGAGACTCGAACGGTGAGGAAGGACAGCGACTCAATCCATGTCGAAGTCGCCGCCGCCACCCATCCCGCCCATCCCGCCCATGCCGCCCATCCCACCCATGCCGCCCATCCCGCCCATCCCGCCGCCGCCACCACCGCCGCCGGCCTTTTCCTTCTTCGGCTTGTCGGCGATGACAGCCTCCGTCGTCAGCATCATGCCGGCGACGCTGGCCGCGAACTCGAGCGCGGAGCGGACGACCTTGGCCGGGTCGATGACGCCGGACTTCACGAGGTCCTCGTAGGTCTCGGTCTGCGCGTTGAAGCCGAAGCTCCCCTTGCCCGCGCGGACCTTGTCGACGACGACCGAGCCCTCGGCCCCCGCGTTCTGCGCGATCTGACGGAGCGGCTCCTCGATGGCGCGCTTCACCAGGTTGACGCCCGCCATCTGCTCGGGGGACAGCTTGAGCCCGTCGAGAACGTGGCTCGCCCGGATGAGCGCGACGCCGCCGCCGGGGACGATGCCCTCTTCGACGGCCGCGCGCGTGGCGTGGAGCGCGTCCTCGACGCGGGCCTTCTTCTCCTTCATCTCGGTCTCGGTGTGGGCGCCGACCTTGATGACGGCGACTCCGCCCGCGAGCTTCGCGAGACGCTCCTGGAGCTTCTCCTTGTCGTAGTCGCTCGTCGTGTTCTCGATCTGCTTCCGGATCGACTCACAGCGAGCCTTCACGTCCTTCGCGTTGCCGGCGCCGTCGATCACGGTCGTGTTGTCCTTGTCGACCGTGATGCGCTTGGCCTTGCCGAGGTCCTTCAGCGTGATGGAGTCGAGCTTGACGCCGAGCTCCTCGCTGACGACCTGACCGCCCGTCAGAATCGCGAGATCCTTGAGCATCTCCTTGCGGCGATCGCCAAAGCCGGGGGCCTTCACGGCCACGACCTTGAGCAGGCCGCGGAGCTTGTTCACGACGAGCGTGGCGAGCGCCTCGCCCTCGACGTCCTCCGCCACGATGGCGAGGGGGCGGCCGTCGCGCGCGATCTGCTCGAGGAGCGGCAGGATGTCCTGCATCGAGCCGATCTTCTTCTCGCTGATGAGGATGAGCACGTCCTCGTAGGACGCCGTCATCTTCTCGGGATCGGTCACGAAATACGGCGAGAGGTAGCCGCGGTCGAACTGCATGCCCTCGACCACGTCGAGCTGGCTGTCCATCCC